>Ga0209640_10000199_pt1 | contig 43314 bp, 34 predicted proteins | sample RifCSP10_1_FD_184018 | JGI IMG/M metagenome (GOLD analysis project Ga0209640, IMG submission 184018) | Soil microbial communities from Rifle, Colorado - Rifle CSP2_sed 10_1 (SPAdes) (version 2) | ecosystem: Environmental > Terrestrial > Deep subsurface > Rock core/Sediment | place: Rifle...
CGGGCGGCGCCTGCCGCAGGTGATCAATTTCGGAACCGCGGGCAGCCGCCGCTTCCCGACCGGCGCCATCGTGGCCTGCCATACGTTCGTTCAACGGGACATGGACGTCAGTGCGATGGGATTCGAGCGTGGCGCGACTCCGTTCGAGGATGTGCCCGCGCGACTCGAGTTTCCGGTGACCTTTGCCGCGCTGCCGAGCGCGATCTGCGGAACCGCCGACTCATTCGAGACCGGTGACTCGGCGAACGTGAGTGACATTGTCGACATGGAAGGCTACGCGCTCGCCAAAGTCTGCTGGCGCGAGCGGGCACGGTTCGCGTGCGCCAAGTTCGTCACCGACGGCGCCGATCATGCCGCAGCGTCGTCATGGCAGAGCAGTCTTCCCCGGGCGGCCGCGGAGTTTCTCGCGCTGTATCAGGCGCTCATCGCCGCGCGCGGCTGATCGTCCTGACTCACATCGTTCTCCGCGCCGGTTCGGTGTCCGCCGGCGGACACCCCGACCTGCGCAACGCATTGGTGCCGTTCTACTCGAACAAGACGACGGGCACCGGTCTCGGTCTGACACTATGCCGCGTAGTACTCGAGTCCCACGGGGGGCGGATCGCTTTGGCAAACCAAGATGGGGGCGGACTGGTGGTCACCCTGTGGCTGCCCAAGGTCTCGGGTGCGCAACGACTCGGATTGAATTAGCTGCCGGGCGAGGCTCGGTTCTTAACATATTCTGCGCACGTCGTTTTCGGCGTTAGCGATCACCAACGCGTCACGGCAGATTCACTGGATTTTCACAGTGGGGCGCCTAGAATCGGCCCCGATAAGGAGATCAGGGGCGCCATTCAATGACAATTACAGCAAGTGGCGGGCTCGTAAGCATCAGCGGCGATGCGGGTGAAGCGGCCAACGACGAAGTGGCCGCCGATCAGTCAGTCCCCGCAGTCGAGCACCGCGATCCGGGCACCGCCGGCTGGGATCCCTACGAAGTCTGGCGCACGCGCGTCAAGGCGACGCGCCCGGAGCGCGACCCTCCCGACCCGCTCGGGCACCCCGGAAAGAGCTGACCCGCAAACCGCAGATCAAACCAAGCGATCCAGCCCGGCAACATCGCCCCAGGCCCTTCACCCGGTCCGCTTGTCCCCGGCCAGCCGAAGCCGCTACCGTAGCGGCCCTTTTTGCGGGACAACGGAGCGGCGATGCGCTTTCCCCTCGTGCCGAGCGATGCCCACGACACGCCCGCGGCGCGGCAGCTCGCTCATGGCTTCCGCCAGCTCGAGTTCTCCGAGCCGCTCGAGTCGGAATTCCGCAAGACGTTTCGCCTGAAGCTGTTGCCGTGGGTCCGTGGCGGATTCGCTGTCCTGGCCGTCCTGGCGTTGTTGTTGTGGATCGCGGATCAGTTGCAGCTCGAGACCGCACTCCTCCCACTCTCCGCGCTCCTGCGCCTGGGAACGATGCTGCCCCTGGCGTTGCTGGGCATTGGCATCACTTTCGTCGCGGCGCGCACTCAATCACCCATTGCCCGTTGGACCACGATCCTGCTGGTAGCGATCGCGGTGACCGCAATCCTCCTCGACTGGTACGTGGCCCGCGCAGGCAGCACGTTCGTGTTCTCCGGTCTTGCGGCCGTGCTGATCGTCGGACCTCTCGCCTTGGGACTGCGCTTCTGGCCGGCCGTCGATACGGCGGGAGCGCTGGCGCTGGCGGCGATCGCGACAGTGGCGTTTGCCGGCTGGCCGGCCAATCAGGTCGTTATCTACGCCCTGGTGCTCCTCACCGTCGTCGCGGGCGGAGCAGCGGCCTCGTATGCGATCGAGCATGCAATTCGCGTCGCGTGGCTCGAGTCACTCGTGATCGGCCACCTCGGCGAACGCGATGGCCTCACCGGACTCTTCAACCGGCGCATGTTCGACGGCTTCATCGGGCGCGTCTGGGAGCAGTCGATCGAGGACAAGTCGCTGATCGTGCTGATGCTGGTCGATGTCGACAATTTCCGGCGCTACAACGACCGCTTCGGGCTGCAGGCGGGAGACGAATGCATCCGCAGGGTCGCGGGCGCGGTTGCTGCATGCGCCTTGCGGCCGCTGGATTTCTGTGCGCGCTACTCCGGGATCCAGTTCGCGATCGTGCTCGCCAATCCGGACCGGCTGTACGCGGAGGAAGTGCCACGGCGCGTGCGGCAGGCAGTCGCCGAACTCGAGATTCCACATCCCGATTCGCCCAACGGGCGCGACGTCACCGTGAGCGTCGGCGTGGCGCTCACCGTGCCGCGCGCCATCGACAGCCGCGAGGCTTTCATCGAGCTGGCGCAGCTGGCCTTGCGGGAGGCGCACGAACAGGGCGGCGACCGCGTGCAGGCGAAGGAGTCCGAATCCTCGCTGGTGCAGACCGGGATGTTCACCGCGGAGGTCGCGCTCGAGGCCACACCTCAGTAGATCGCCACCTCGCGCCTGCCGCCCGAATCGCGCGCGCCGCGGAACATCCCTTCGGAATTGAAGCTCATGGTGATGCGTCCCTGGGCGTCGATGGCGATCACCCCGCCCTCGGCCTTGAGGTCTTTCAGCTTGTGCTGCACGACCTCGGTGGCCGCCTGCTCGAGGGTGAGGCCCTTGTAATCCATCAGCGCGTGGATGTCGTAGGCGACCACCGAGCGGATGAAGTACTCGCCGTGACCGGTTGCCGACACCGCACAGGTATCGTTGTTGGCGTACGTGCCGGCGCCGATATGCGGTGAGTCGCCGACACGGCCGGGAATCTTGCCCGTCATGCCACCGGTCGAGGTGGCTGCGAACAGATTGCCCTTTCTGTCGCGCGCCACCGCGCCGACTGTACCGAAATAGTTGAGCTTGATCGCCGCCATGCGATCGCCCCGCAGCGCGCGTTCAAGCTGCTGGCGACGCTTCTCGGTGTGGAAATAGCTGTTCGGGACCAGCGTCATACCCTGGTCGAGGGCGAACTCTTCGGCGCCCGGACCGATCAGCATCACGTGCGGCGAGTTCTCCATCACCAGGCGCGCGAGCTCGACCGGGTTCTTGATGTGCTTGAGCCCCGCCACGGATCCCGCGCGGCTGCTCGCGCCGTCCATTACCCCTGCGTCAAGCTCGACTTCGCCATCGCGATTGAAGACCGCGCCGCGGCCGGCATTGAACAGCGGCGAGTCCTCGAGGATCTTGACCGCCTCGATCGCCGCGTCCTGGCTGCTGCCGCCCCGCTCGAGCACACGATAGCCCGTGTCGAGCGCGCGCTCGAGATCCGCGCGGTACTGCGCGTCGAGCTCGGGCGTAATCTCGGCGCGCGGCAGCGTTCCGGCTCCACCGTGGATAGCGATTCCGAACATGGGCTGTTCTCCCGAGGCGATGGTCGAGGATGCGAGCAGGCAGATCCCGATGAGAAAGTGCATCTTTGTGTTCATGACGAATCCCCGCCGTGAGCGCACCAGTTCGCAGCGACCGACCATTCTCCGGTGTGGCTCGTGCTCGTATCGCTATTATTCGCCGCGGCCAACAGGAGGGACAGAGCTATTTTCGCCGGTGTTGCCGGCGAGAAAATGCATCCGTCCCTCCTTGCGTGATCGGATAGGAGTGCTGCTCACTGCGCGTATACTCGCGCTGGCATGGCGAATGCGACCGTACTGCTGATCGACAGCAGCCCCGATGACCAGCGACTGATCAAAGAGGAATTGATCCAGATTCGTGGCCAGCCGTTCGCGCTCGAGATCGCCGCGACACTTACCGCCGGGCTCGACCGGCTGAAGCGCCCCGGCATCAACGTCATCCTCCTCGATCTTGCGCTGCCTGACAGCCTCGGGCTCACGACCTTCCTGCGACTGCAGCCCAAGTGCGGTGACGTACCGATCATCCTGCTGGTCGGAATGAACGACGAGGAGCTCGGCACCGACGCGGTCGAGCGTGGGGCGCTGGACTATCTCGTCAAGCAGCAAGTCGTGAGCAACCTGCTCGAGAAGTCGCTGCGTTACGCCGCGGATCATACGCACACCATGCTCGCGCTGCGCGCTTCGGAGGCGCGCTACCGCGAGCTGTACGAAAACGTGGTGGCGGGCGTTTTCCAGTCCACGCCCGATGGCAAGTTCATGTCCGCCAACCCCGCGCTCGTGAAGCTCCTGGGCTACGACTCGGAGGACGAGTTGCTCGGTCTCGACATCGGGCGCGATCTCTACATGTTCCCGGAGGATCGCGACAACTGGATCCGCAACATCCAGGAGAGCGGCGAGATCCGCAACGCGGAGATGGTGCTCAAGCGCAAGGACGGGCACAAGATCGTGGTGCTGGAGAATTCGCGTGCCGTCCGCGACGAGCACGGCCACGTGCTGTACTACGAGGGCACGCTCACCGACATCACCGAGGCGCACGAGCTTTCACGACAGCTCTCGTACGAGGCCAGCCACGACGCGCTCACCGGCCTCATCAACCGCCGCGAGTTCGAGTTGCGGCTGCAGCGGTCGCTGGAGAGCGCGCTGGCGGATGGCGGCGTGCACGCGTTGTGCTATCTCGATCTCGACAACTTCAAGGTCATCAACGATACCTGCGGCCACATCGCGGGCGACGAAGTCCTGCGGCAGCTCGCGCCGGCACTGCAACAGCACGTCCGCGCCAATGATTCGCTGGCGCGACTCGGCGGCGATGAATTCGGCGTGCTGTTGCAGGACTGCCCGCTCGAACCCGCGGCCAAGGTCGCGCAGGAGCTGCTGCGCACCATCGAGCAGTTTCAGTTCGTGTGGGGCACGAGCTCCTTCTTTCTCGGCGCCAGCATCGGCGTGGTCGCGATCGATGGTGCGCACCGGCGCGTGGCGCAGGTCTTGAGCGCCGCGGATGCCGCCTGCTATACGGCCAAGGACCAGGGCCGCAACCGCGTCTACGTCTATCACGAGGATGACAGCGTGGTGGCGCGCCGCCACGGCGAGATGCAATGGGTGTCGCGCGTCAAGCGCGCGTTGACCGAGCAACGGTTCTTTCTCGAGGCGCAGCCGATCGTTCCAGTTGCGAGCGGCAACACCCGCGTGCACTACGAGCTGCTGGTGCGCCTGCGCGATGAGCACGGCCGCCGCGTGCCACCGGGCGCATTCATGCCGGCGGTCGAGCGCTACAACCTCGCGGCTCGCCTCGACCGCTTCGTGATCGCAGCGGCGTTGCGGTGGCTCAAGCGCAACCTCGCGACATTGCGCGACATCGAGCGCTTTTTCATCAACCTCTCGGGCGACACGCTGGGCGACCGCGAGCTGGCGCAGTTCATCATCCAGGGGATCAGGGAATCCGATGTGCCGCCGGAGCGCATCGGCTTCGAGATCACCGAGACCGCGGCGGTGAGCAATCTGTCGCGAGCGAACCAGCTCATCGGCGAGCTGCGCCGCATCGGTGTGTGCTTCGGTCTCGACGATTTCGGCAGCGGCGTCTCCTCGTTTGCATATCTGAAGGCACTCAATGTCGACTACCTGAAGATCGACGGACTGTTCGTCGCCAATGTCGCGAGCGACCCGGTCGATTACGAGATGGTGAGCGCGATCAATCGCATCGGTCACGTGATGGGCAAGCGCACGGTCGCCGAGTCCGTCGAACAGACCGGCGTGCTGGAGAAACTGCAGGAGATCGGCGTGGACTACGCTCAGGGATACGCGCTGGGGCTGCCGGTGCCGATCGACGAGCTGCTCATCAAGCGTGCCAGGTAACGCCGTGGTGCCAGCGCAATGCGCCGGACAGCCGCGAGCAGAAGGCCGATGAGCGCGAGAAGCCCTAAGCCACCCCCGCCACCGTCATCGCTGCTGCCCGCCGGCGCGGTCGATTGGCTGATCGTGAGCGTGACACTGGCCGTGTTGTTTTGCGATTCGGCATCGTTGCCCGCGACCACCGTGGCGCTACTGATGAACGATCCGTTCTGCGTGCCGCGCACGGACAGGTCGATCCGGCGTGAGGTGTTGCCCGGCAGAGAACCCAGGTCGCAGGTGACCGCGCCGGCGCCCGTCGAGCAACTGCCCGTGGTAGGAATTGCACTGTCGACAGCGATCGCGGCGGGAACGGTGATTGTCACCATCGTCCCATCGACCTGCAGGGAACCCACTGAGCTCACCGTGACAGCAAAACTCACAGCCTGATCGACCTGCGCGCTGACCGAGGAAGGCGCCACGCTCAAGGCGGCGTCGCTGAAAGCGAGTGGGGTGATGCATTGCGCGGCGGCGATGATGGGCTGCATCTGGTCGAGGCTGCACTGTGAAAACTGATTGCTGCCATTCAGTGATGCCGCCATCAGGAAATCCGGCGGCGTGCTCTCACAGGCAGTGCCCGCCTCCGCATCGTGCGGTGCGCCGAAGTTGTGGCCGATTTCGTGTGCGGCCACCAGCACAGCGCTCGTGGAGCTGATCTCGAGGCCGCCCTGGCTCAATGACACGCCGAAGAGCGGGTTGCAGATCGACTCGAGGAACGCGATCCCGACGGTACTGCCCTCCAGATTGCGCCCGGTCATGAGATGCGCCACGCCGGTGCTGCGGATGCCGTTCGCGGTGTTGTTCTTGAATGCGCTCACCTCGTCGATCAAATCGTCCGCGATCGTCGTATCGGTGAACGGGTCGCCTGAAGTGTTGAAGATCCTCACCGATGACACGGTGAGCCGCACGCCCACCTGGTTGCTGAAAATGCCGTCCACACTGTTCATGCGCGCGAGCACCACACCTTGCGGATCGACCGCATGGTCGGTGAAGAACTCGAAGTCCCCGATCACCGCAACCTGCATTTCGCCGGTCGGCACGGCCGCCAGCGCGGCACTTTGACGCAGCTCGGCGACGAGGGACTGGTACGCGGCGAGCGGTGTGCTCGTCTCGTCAGGTTGGCGCACCGCGCAGAAGTTCGCGCCGACGTCGGATTGCGTATCGGAGAGGCGATAGACAACATTGGGTGATTGCGCTCCCAGAGCCGGGGCAAGCATGAAGGCCTCGGCCGATTGCCTGGGCTCGATAACATAGAGCTCGTCGCCGTCCCAGATCATGCCGTGCAATCCGGAGCCCACGCGCGTGAGCCGGACCCACGAGTCGGCGAGACCCTCGATGCGGCCGCGGTACACCGGAAATCGTTGCAGCGCGGCCCGTTGCACGGCCGGCAGCCGGTTCAGCAACCGCTCGTTCGGCTCGAGCTCGAGAGTGAACTGGCGTCCATAGGCCTGGAAAGAAACTGCGGCCTGCTGGCGTCCCGCTGATGCGTTGCTCGCTGTAGCAAGATCCTCGGCGCGGACCGCGATCGATTCGGAATGCAGGATGCGGAAGTCGGCCGCGGATGCGTCGATCCCGCCGGCGAGCAGCGTGAACCAGAAGCTCCAAGTGGACCATCGAATCGCCATGGGCCACCTCCTTGCCACAACCCATCGATTACGAGCTGTATAGCAGCGACGCTTTGCGAGTGCGCGTGAAGCGAATCACAGCAATCGTTGTCGCCTGTTGCCGACAGCTTCGCGATCCGCAGCGGTGGCTGTCAGCCGGCTGCGAGAGCTTGAGACCGTGCTTGGGCGTCGAAGTGCGTCGTCAGACGCAATCCTTGAGGGCGATCGATGGGTCCGGAAGTCGCGCCGGATCGGGCCGGGCACGGTCGGCGATGAGCTTGCGTGCCGCCATGTAGTCCTTCGGGCCGTTGACTGCGTCGAGCGCAATGAGCTCGCCCGCGCGCAGGTAGCAGGCGCTGAAACTCCGCGTCGCCGGATCGCCGCGGAGGATGCAGCGATCGTAGCCCTGCGAGAGACCGACGATCAGCAGCTTCAGGTCGTACTGGTCGGACCAGAACCATGGCACCTTGTCGTGGACCACGGTCTTGCCGAGCATGTTCGCTGCGGCGCTCCTGGCCTGTTCGAACGCGTTGTCCACGGACTCGAGGCGCACGCGCCGTCCGTAACGGCGGCTCGGGTGATTGGTGCAATCGCCGGCCGCGAACACGTCGGGCACGCTCGTGCGGCAGTACTCATCCACGACGATACCGTTGTCGCACGCGATGCCCGCCGCGGCCGCCAGGTTTGTCACCGGCACGATGCCGACGCCGATCACCGCCAGATCAGCGCCAAAGCGCCGGCCATCGCCACAGACCACCTCGCGCACTGCGCCGTCGCCCGCGATTGCCGCGACTGCGGTGTTGCAGTGGAGCTTGACTCCCTGGTTGGCGTGCTCGGCTGCGAAGAAGGCTGACACCTCCGGCGCGATGACACGGTTCATCACGCGGTCCATCATTTCGAGCACGGTGACGTCGAGGCCGAGCTTGACGCAGGTGGCGGCGACCTCGAGCCCGATATACCCACCACCGACCACGACCAGCCGCGCACCCGGGCGGCAGCGCGCGCGGATGGCATCGACCTCGTCAACGGTTCGCAGGTAGAAGACGCCATTGAGATCGACCCCCGGGACTGTGAGCTGGCGTGCCTCGCTGCCAGGACACAGGAGCAGGCGATCGTAGGTGAGTGTGTCGCCCGCTGCGAGCGTCACCCGATGTTCCCGGCAGTCGAGCGCCTGCGCGCGTGCGCCTAAGCGAAGCTCGATGCGGGCCTGCTCGTAGTACGCCACCGACTTGATCAGCGCCCGCTCGAAGGGCAGCTCGCCGGCCAGGAGCTTCTTCGACAAGGGCGGGCGTTGATAGGGGAGATGTGGCTCGGCGCCGATCAGGACGATGCGTCCGTCATACCCCTCGCGGCGTAGCGACTCCGCGCCCTGCGCCCCGGCATGACCGGCCCCGACGATCACCATGGTGTCCGCCAAGCGATGGGCTCCGTTGTGATTCGACGTGGGCTCGCGCCGGCGAGGACGCGCCGTCCGAATCATAGACCAGCCGGTGCGTGGCCGGCCGCACCAATCGGACGCAACGCATGTCCGGACATGCGCTACAGTAGTGCATCGCGGCGCGTCGGGATCGAGGCGGTCGCGCTCAAGTGGCTGTTTGGCGGACCCGGTACGCGGCAGGCACGAAAACTGCACCGGTCTTTCGCAAAGTCAAGCAGGCGAGGACAGAGCTGATGAAACTGATCACAGCAATCATCAAGCCGTTCAAGCTCGACGACGTGCGTGCGGCGCTCTCCGACATCGGGATCTCGGGCATGACGGTGACCGAGGTCAAGGGATTCGGACGGCAGCGCGGACACACCGAGCTCTATCGCGGCGCCGAATACGTAGTCGACTTCGTGCCGAAGACCCGTATCGAGGTCGGGGTGCGCGACGATCTCGTCGATCAGGTCATCGAGGCGATCACCGCGGCAGCGAAGACGGGCAAGGTCGGGGACGGCAAGATTTTCGTCACCGACATCGAGCGGACGCTGCGCATCCGCACCGGGGAAACCGACGACGCGGCGCTTTGACAAGTAGCGACTGATACTGGACGGTGCCAGGTGGGGGGTTTCGGGGTTATTGTCCATTCGACGTGAGAAATTCGCGGCAATAACCCCGAATCCCCCCACCTGGCACCAGTGCGAAGAGGGGGCCAATGAACGATCGACAGCGAACCGCACGAGCTGCGGCGCGTGCGGCCGTGTTTGCATTACTCCCGGCCCTGTCACGGGCCGATACCAATACCTCCATCGATTCCGGCGACACCGCGTGGCTCATCACCGCCACCGCGCTGGTGCTGTTCATGACGCTGCCCGGTCTGGCGCTGTTCTACGCGGGCCTGGTGCGCGCGAAGAACGTGCTGTCGATCCTGATGCAGTGCTTCGTGATCACCTGCGTGGTGTCATTGCTGTGGCTGCTAGCGGGCTACGGGCTAGCGTTCGGCGACGGTGGCGGCGCACAGGCCTGGATCGGCAGTCTCGAGAAGGCGTTTCTCGATGGCGTGGGACGCGATGCTGTTGCCGGGACGATTCCGGAGACCGTGTTCGTCATGTTCCAGCTGACGTTCGCGATCATCACGCCGGCGCTCGTGATCGGCAGCTTCGCCGAACGCATACGATTCAGCGCCGTGCTGTGGTTCACCGGGCTGTGGCTGATGCTCGTGTACGTGCCGATCGCCCACTGGGTTTGGGGCGGCGGCTGGCTGGCAAAGCTCGGCGTGCTCGATTTTGCCGGCGGGATCGTCGTGCATCTCAACGCCGGCGTCGCCGCACTGGTGGCCGCGCTTGTCCTCGGAAAACGCCGCGGATTCCCGGTCACACCGATGGCGCCTCACAGTCTGCCGCTGGCGGTTGCCGGTGCGGGCATGCTGTGGGTTGGCTGGTTCGGATTCAACGCGGGCAGTGCCGTGGCTGCGAACGGCTCTGCCGGCATGGCCATGCTGGTCACACACATCGGCGCCTCGACGGGCGCACTGGCCTGGATGATGGCGGAATGGTGGCGTTACGGAAAGCCGAGCGTGCTCGGCATCGTGACCGGAATGGTCGCGGGTCTCGGCACGATCACGCCCGCTTCCGGGTTCGTCGGGCCCGTCGGCGCTCTCATCATCGGTGCCGTCGCGGGTACGGCCTGCTTCTTCGCCACGCAATTCCTCAAGCGTCGCCTCGGCATCGACGATTCGCTCGACGTCTCGCCCGTGCACGGCGTGGGTGGGCTCATCGGCACGACACTCACCGGCGTGTTCGTCAGCGCGGCGTTTGGTGGTGCCGGGCTCGCCGAAGGGGTGAGCGTAACCGAACAGGTCGTCCGGCAGCTCATCGGCTGTGGCGCGGCGATCGTCTGGTGTGGCGCCATCACGTTCGTGATCCTGAAGCTCGTTGATCTGCTGGTCGGCCTGCGCGTGGCGGATGATCAGGAGACTGAAGGCCTCGATCTCACGCAGCACGGCGAACGCGGTTACAGCGCCTGAGAGTGGTTAGAATCGCGAGTTGATGGACGACCTTCAGCTCGAAGCCGCCGCCAAGCTCAAGCTCGGCACCTGCCGCCGGCACATATTTCTCTGTGTCGGTGGCAGGTGCGCGCCGCCCGAACGGCAGCAGGAATCCTGGGAGTTTCTCAAGCGCCGCCTGAAGGAGCTGGGGCTGGCGGACGTACCCGGTGGGGCGCTGCGCACTAAAGCCGATTGCCTGCGCATCTGCACGGGTGGGCCGATTGCGGTGGTCTATCCGGAGGGCACGTGGTATCGGGATTGTACGCCCGCCAATCTGGAAACGATCATCCAACGGCATCTGCTCGGTGGGCGGCCGGTTGCCGAGCTCGCCTTCGCGCACAACCCCCTGTAGGGACACTTCGAGGAGTCTGGTGATGCCGAAGGCGATTCGCATCTACGAGCATGGCGGCCCGGAAGTCATGCGCTGGGAGGAAGTCGATCCGGGAGTGCCGGGTCCGGGTGAGGTACTCGTGCGCCATACGGCGGTCGGGCTCAACTTCATCGACGTGTATGACCGCACGGGTCTCTATCCCACGGCGCTGCCCTCGGGGCTCGGACGCGAAGCCGCCGGTGTCGTAGCGGCGTTGGGTCGCAGGGCTCGCGGCTTCAGGGTTGGCGATCGCGTCGCGTACACGTTTCCGTCACCCGGCGCCTACGCCGAAATACGTACCTGTCCGGCGGATCGGCTGGTTCGCATCCCGCCGGGAATCAGCGACAGCCAGGCGGCCGCGATCATGCTCAAGGGACTGACGGCGCATTACCTGTTGCGACGGACCTATCGGGTGAAGCGCGGCGACACGGTGCTGATCCACGCGGCGGCGGGCGGCGTCGGGCTGATCGCCTGTCAATGGGCGCGGCATCTGGGGGCGAAAGTCATCGGCGTGGTGGGCAGCGACGACAAGGCGAGACTTGCCAAGCGTCACGGCTGCAATCACGTGATCGTCACGGCCCGCGAGGATATCGTGAAGGCGGTCAAATCGCTGACGCGGGGCGCGGGTGTCGCGGTCGTCTACGACGCGGTCGGCAAGGACACTTTCTTCGCTTCGCTCGATTGCCTCAAGCCGCTCGGCATGATGGTGAGCTATGGCAATGCTTCCGGGCCCGTTCCGCCGATCGCGCCGCTCGAGCTCAGCCGCCGCGGATCGCTGTTCCTGACGCGGCCGACGCTGTTCCACTACATCGCGACGCGTGCCGCGCTCGACAGCGCAGCGCGCGAACTTTTCAGCGTCGTGCGACGGGGCGTCGTCAAGGTCCGCATCGGGCAGAGTTACCCGTTACAGGATGTGGCTGCGGCCCACCGCGATCTCGAGGCCCGCCGGACGGTCGGCTCGACCGTTCTCATTCCGTAACCCGCGCAAAACGCGACGCATTCCACGGAATCTTCACCTGCACGCGCGGGTCGGACAAAGGACGTTAGTCTAGTGCGCCGTTCGGTGCCGGCGCGGGTGTCGTGATGCGCTCATGGTGAGAACGCCAGCGGATCCGTCGAGACGCCGCGCCGCGTGGCGTGCTCTGCTCTGCTGCGCAGCGTGGCTTGCGGGATCGTGCCTTGCCATTGCCGAGACGCCGAGCCCACCTCCCGGAAGCGCGCGCCCCGGTGTTCCCGCGGATGCCGAGCTTGAAGCCGCCGGCGCCGTGATCGGTCAGATCTACTTCGATATCGCCGACATCTTCAACGAGAGCGATCCGCGGGAGGACAAGGCGCTCTATCGGCTCGCCAACAAGCTGCACATCAAGACCCGCGAATCCGCGGTGTACGCGCAACTGCTGTTTCGCAGCGGCGATGCGTATTCGGCGCGCGTGCTGGCGGAGACCGAAAGGGCGCTGCGCCGCCTCGACTACCTGCATGACGCATTCATCCGCCCGATCGCCTACGACGGCAAGCAGGTCGACGTCCTGGTGCAGACCCGCGACGTCTGGACGCTGCAGCCCGGCATCTCCTACGAGCGCAAGGGCGGGGAGAACTCGACGACCGTCGAGATCGAGGAAGAGAACCTGCTCGGTTACGGCAAAAACATCAACGTGTCCTTGAGCTCGGACGTCGAGCGCAAGTCGTTGCTGCTGCAATGGCGGGACCCGAACGTCTGGCAGAGTCGCTGGCAGTCAGAGCTGTCGTACTCGATCAACGACGACGGCCGCTTGCGCTTCATCGAGCTCGAACGCCCGTTCTACTCGCTCGATACGCACTGGAGCGAAGGTGGAACGGTATTTGACTTCACGCGCGTCGATCCGCGATACGATCTGGGCGAGATCGTGGATGAATTCCGTCACGATGAGTCGTTTGCCGAGCTCAGGGGCGGCTGGTCGGCGGGGCTCAAGGATGGATGGACGACCCGCTGGCTGGCCGGGATCCGTTACGACGATAATCAGTTCGCCATCGAACCGGACCGCGTTGCGCCGGCCGAGCTGCCGCCCGATCGCAAGCTCGTCTATCCGTGGGCCGGAGTGTCGTGGCTGGAGGACAAGTACGTCACCACCCAGAACCTCGACAAGATCGGGCGAACCGAGGATCTGTACTTCGGCACCGCGGCCACGCTGCAGCTGGGCTGGGCGACACCGGAGCTTGGAGCCGATCGCGACGCGATGATTGTCGCTGTGGCGGCTCGCACCGCCCACGCGTTCAATGAGCGACAGTGGATGTTTCTGGAGGCCGGCGTGAGTGGCCGGCTCGAATCCGGTGAGATTGCCGACGGGCTGTTCAACGGCTCCGCGCGGTACTACTGGCGCTGGGACCGCAACCGGGTGTTCTTCGCCCGAGCGGAAGGCGCGACCAGCCAGGCGCTCGATCCCGAGGACCAGATCCAGATCGGTGGCGACAGCGGACTGCGTGGCTACCCATTGCGCTACCAGACGGGCACGAGCCGTGCGCTCGTGACACTCGAGCAGCGTTTCTACAGCGACTGGTTTCCGTTCCGGCTGTTCTACGTCGGTGGCGCGGTGTTCTTCGACGCGGGGCGCACCTGGGGTCGCGGTGCCGTCGGCAATGAAAGCCTGGGCTGGCTCAAGGATGTCGGCGTGGGCTTGAGGCTCGGCAATGCGCGCGGCGCGTTTGGCAGCGTGCTGCACTTCGACATCGCGGTACCGCTCGATCGCACCGCGGACATCGACGCGGTGCAATTCCTCATCGAGACCAAGCAGAGTTTCTAGGAGGGGTCAGGTCTTGCAGGCAAGATCTTGCTTGCAAGACCTGACCCCTCATAGATGCAGGCGCCGCTCGCCGCGGGCGATTCCCAGCGCGCCGCTGCGCACGACCTCGAGAATCTCGCCACAGCTCGCGGCATCGCCGATGAACGCAGTGACCTGCGCCTCGCTCGCCGTGAGTTCGACGATGTGGCAATCGGCGGTGACCGACAGCACCTTGCCCGCAGAGCGCGCCACCAGCCCCTTGAGCGTCTCTTCCCGATCGGCTGCCACGCGCACCTTGATCAAGAGCAGCTCGCGCTCGACGTGTTCACCGCGCGTCATGTCCTCGACGCTCACCACGTCGACCAGCTTGAGCAGCTGACTGTTGATCTGCTGGATCACGGCATCGGAACCCTTGGTCACCAGCGTCAGGCGCGACACCGATGGATCGTCGGTCGGCGCGACGCTGAGCGACTCGATGTTGTAGCCGCGGCTCGAGAACAGTCCGGCGACGCGGCTGAGTGCACCGGCTTCGTTCTGCAACAGTATGGCGATGATGTGCCGCATGCAGGAAAGGTTGACGGTTGACGGTTGGCAGTTGACAGTTGACAGTAAGGGAAACGGCCAGCGGACAGCAAAGTCTTCCTTGGGGGACGAAAGCTGCAGAACTGACGCCAGCCGGTAGGACGATCCCTGCTTTGCCTGTCAACTGTCAACTGCCAGCTTTTCATGAAAGAACAGCACCAGATCCACGAGCGCAGCGCACATCCGTTGGCGGGGCGCACGCTCACCGGTGCCGAGATGATCATCCAGGTCCTGGCGGATGAGGGCGTGGATGCGATCTTCGGTTACTCCGGTGGCGCGATCCTGCCCACCTACGACGCGGTCTTCGTCTACAACCAGGAACAGGCGGCGCGGGGCGCCGCCGGAATTCCGCTTATCGTGCCCGCCAATGAGCAGGGTGCGGGCTTCATGGCTGCCGGATACGCACGCGCGAGCGGTCGCGTGGGCGTGTGCCTCGTCACCTCGGGACCGGGCGCGACCAACACCGTGACGCCGGTGCGCGACTCGATGGCGGACTCGGTACCCGTGGTCGTGATCTGCGGGCAGGTGCCGAGCGCGGCGATCGGCACCGATGCGTTCCAGGAAGCGCCGGTGCCGAGCATCATGGGCGCGGTGGCCAAACACGTCTTCCTCGTGACCGATCCCAATCGCCTCGAGGCCACCGTGCGCACCGCGTTCGAGATTGCGCGCACCGGACGCCCGGGACCCGTCGTGCTCGACGTGCCGAAAGACGTGCAGAACTGGAAAGGGGAATTCAAGGGTTCCGGCCGTCTGCCCGTGCCGGGATTTCGCCAGCGCATGAACCGGCTCGCGAACAACAAGCTCTCGCAGACCGAGTGCGCCGAGTTCTTCAACATGCTGGGCGATTCGAAGCGGCCGTTGATCTACGCGGGCGGCGGCGTGATCAATGGCGGCGCCGCCCACGCGCTGCGCGAACTGGCCACGAGCTGGGAGATTCCCGCGGTGACGACCCTGATGGGAATCGGCGCGGTGGACACGATGCATCCGCTGTCGATGCGCATGCTCGGCATGCACGGCACGGCATTCGCGAACTACGCGGTGGATGACTGCGATTTTTTGATTGCGCTCGGCTCGCGCTTCGACGATCGCGTCGCCGGCGTTCCAGCCAAGTTTGCCAGGAATGCCAAGCGCATCGCGCATCTCGATATCGATGCGTCCGAGATCAACAAGGTCAAGCGCGTGACCTGGAGCCACGTCGGCGTGCTGGCGGACGCGCTGGTGGCGCTGCTCGAGCACGGTCAGCAAGCGGGGTTCAAGCGCGACTTCGGCGCCTGGCACAAGCATCTCGCCGAGCTCAAGCGCCGGCACGCGATGAACTACGACCGCTCAAGCCCGCTGATCCAGCCGTATTACCTGATCGAGGAGATCAATCGCCTCACGCAGGGCGAGGCGATCATCTCGACCGGCGTCGGCCAGCACCAGATGTGGGCGGCGCAATACTTCGACTTCAGACACCCGCGGCTGTGGCTTACCTCGGGCAGCATGGGAACGATGGGATTCGGGCTGCCCGCCGCCATCGGCGCGCAGGTGGCGCAGCGCAATCGGCTGGTCATCGACATGGACGGTGACGCCAGCATCCGCATGAACATCGGCGAGCTCGAGACCGTCACCACCTATGACCTGCCGGTCAAGGTCGTGGTGCTCAACAACTTCGGTGACGGTATGGTCAAGCAGTGGCAAAAGCTGTTCTTCAAGGGGAGGCTCAGCGCGAGCGACAAGTCGCTGCACAAGAAGGATTTCGTCAAGGCCGCGCAGGCCGACGGATTCCGTTTCGCGCGTCGCCTCGACAAAAAGGCGGACGTGCCACGCGTCATCGATGAGTTCATCCATTATGAGGGCCCGGCGTTCCTCGAAGTCTTGATCGATCCCGATGCGGGTGTGTACCCGATGGTCGGGCCCGGCCAGACCTACGAGGAGATGATCACCGGCGATCACATCGCGTCGCGCTACCAGACCGACATCAAGGAGCCGGGCGAGTCGGAGATGTTCTGACGGTGTCGGACACCGGAAAGTGGCATATTCATGTACCTGACAATTCCCCGGCGGGTCTGAAAAGCCTGGCATCCGGAAAGCAAAATTCCCCGAGTCCGGCACCGGTCTCGTTCTCTGAGGCCGCCCGATTCTGGCTGACGCTCGGCTGGATCAATTTCGGCGGGCCGGCCGGTCAGATCGCGCTCATGCACCGTGAGCTGGTCGGGCGGCGCGGCTGGATCACGGAAGAGCGCTTCCTGCACGCACTCAACTTCTGCATGCTGTTGCCCGGTCCGGAGGCGATGCAGCTGGCTATTTATAGCGGGTGGCTCATGCATGGCACGCGCGGCGCCGCCGTCGCGGGTCTCGGCTTCTTCCTGCCCTCAGTGGCGTTATTACTGGGGCTGTCCTTTATCTACGTGACCTACGGCAACCTGGGTCCGGTCGCGGGCGTGCTCGCCGGTTTCAAGCCGGTCGTCGTGGCGATCGTGCTCATGGCGCTGATCACGATCGGCCGCCGCGCGCTCAAGAGCGCGCTCCACGTCGGGCTGGCAGTAGCGGCCTTCGTCGCCATCCAGTTCTTCAAAGTCCCGTTTCCGTTGATCGTGCTGTGCGCGATTCTGATCGGGATCACGGCTTCACTGGGCCGCGTCGAGGCTTCCGGCACGACGGCGCTCGCAAATGAACCCGCGGTCACGGCGCACGTCGGAGCACCGAACCGACTCGTCGTCATCTGGGTGGTGCTCTTCGTCGTGCCGATTGTCGCCATCGAGCTCGCGGGCGGACACCCGGTCCTGACCGCGGTGTACGCCTTCTTTACGAAGGCGGCATTCGTCACCTTCGGTGGTGCGTACGCCGTGCTGGCGTACGTCAACCAGGCCGCCGTTGAGCAGTTCGGCTGGCTGGGTGCGGCGCAGGCGGTCGATGGCTTTGCGCTCGCGGAAACGACCCCCGGACCGCTCATCATGGTGCTGCAGTTCGTCGGCTTCATGGCGGGCTGGAATCACCCCGGCGAGTGGGCGCCGGGGACGGCCGCCGTCGCTGCAGCGTTGCTGACCAGCTACGCAACCTTCCTGCCGAGCTTCTTCTTTATCCTGCTCGGCGCGCCCTATATCGAGCGCTTACGCGGCGTGCGCTGGCTCGACGCCGGACTGGCCGCAGTCACCGCCGCGGTCGTCGGTGTCATCCTCGATCTCGGCATCGTCTTCGGCTCTGCGGTACTCTGGACGCCAGCCGGCCTCAATGTCTTTGCGATCTCGCTGGGCATCGCCGCTGCACTCGCGTTGTGGCGCGGCGTCGATGTTCGCTGGGTCGTGCTCGGAGGCGGGGCGGTGGGATTGGTGGCGCATTTCGCAGGATGGCCGCAATGAAATATCTGCACACGATGGTCCGGGTGAGCGATCTCGATCGCTCGCTCGATTTCTACTGCGACAAGCTCGGGCTCAGGGAAGTCGGGCGCAAGGTGAACGAGGCCGGGCGTTTCACGCTGGTGTTTCTCGCTGCCCCCGGCAACGAGCAGGCGCAGATCGAGCTCACCTACAACTGGGATCCGGAGAACTACACGGGCGGACGCAACTTCGGTCACGTCGCCTACGAGGTCGACGACATCTACGCGCTGTGCCAGCGATTGGTGGACAGGGGCGTGACGATCAACCGGCCGCCGCGAGACGGCCACATGGCCTTCATCCGCTCACCCGATGACATCTCGATCGAACTCTTGCAGAAAGGCGAATCGCTGCCGCCGCGCGAACCGTGGGCATCGATGAAGAATCAAGGCGTCTGGTGACCGGTGCCGGACACGGCCTTTGTGGCTTATTCATGTTGGGAGCGAGCCGGATGTGACTGTGAAATGGCCAATAAGCCGTGTCCGGCACCGATAAACAGCCACATCACCACACCCACGAGGGCAAACGCTGAACCGCTGGCGAGTGTGGCCAGCCAGCCGAACTGATCGACCATCATCCCGACGACCGGCGCTAGTAAGCCGGGCGCGTTTCCGCCCGTGTTCAAGACCCCGGCTGCGGTGGACGTGTGAGGACCCGCCGCCTAGGTTGTGCCGGACCGGGTTTGCGCCGAAGCTTCACGGCAGGCAATCAAACAGCACAGCCAAATGAATGTGACCGACCTTGCTACGATTCGTGTGGCACTCGAGAGGCGCGAGTTCTTTCTCGTGTACTTGCCGACCGTTTCTCTCCTCGATGGCCGCTGCGTCGGAGCCGAAGCGCTCATTCGCTGGCGGCGCGGGGAAGAAATCGTCGTCGACGCCTGCGAGTTCATTCCGCAGACCGACCAGACGCCACTTTCCGGTCCGATCACTTACTGGGTGATCGATACCATTGCCGACGAGATCGGAAACTGGCTCGCCGCCAATGAGGACGCCCACATCAGCATCAACGTGCCTCCCGAGATTCTCGGACGCGGCGGGCTCGAATATGCGGCGACCAAGTCAGGGCTGCGCGCTCACGTGCGACAGGTGATCCTCGAAATCACGGAGCGGGGGATACCTGACCAGCTCGGACTCGACGCGCTCAACGGCATCGCCAGCACGGGTGCGCGCGTTGCCCTCGACGACACCACACTCTCAGGCGCAAATCTGGCGCTGCTCACGCGCTGCCACTTCGACATCGTCAAGATCGACAGGACGCTGGTCGCACAACTGGCCCCGGGCGCGCCGAGGCCGACTTGGTTGGACGGGCTCAGCGCGCTGTTGCAATCAACGTCATTGCAGATCATTGCGGAGGGCGTTGAGAGCGCCATGCAGGCTGACACACTGAAGACGGCCGGCGTCCAGATGGCCCAGGGTCACCACTTTTCGACGCCGCTGTCGGCCGACAGTTTCATACGTTATTACGCCGCGACCCGCGGCGGATCGTAGGATCGGCAGGTCTCTGGCCACTAGACCAACGGATGCGCGGTGACCGTCCGGACGAACAAGCTTTGAGCCACAGGTGATCCGTGGGGCTTTGCCAAGCGCGTGATTGCGAGCCTGTGGCAGGTCGAGGACGTGAGCACTGCGCAGTTGATGCGTGATCTGTACGGCTCGCTGTCCAGCATGCATGGCGATGCCGCACGGGCCCTGCAGCGTGCGCAGCAGTTGCTGCGTGCCTCGAAGCAGAAGGGCGTCAGGTCCTACGAACATCCCTATTACTGGGCCGGTTTCGTGATCTCGAGCAGCCAACCTTAGCCACCGGATTGCGACGCGCTTCACACGGTGAGCGGGCCGCCCGTGATGGGCACCCCGCGTCACGCTCATTCATTATGTAAGCTACGGCCTCAATGGACTGAGTCTCAAGCCGCGTATCGCCCATGGACAGGCCGGTCAGAGTATTACTGCTGGATGCGGACGCGCTCGATGCCGACACGATCAAGCGCCAGCTCGAGAGCGCGGGCCTCGAGGTCACGAGCCGTGCGGCCGTGGATGCAGCGGCATTTCGCTCGGCGCTCGCTGAATTCTCGCCCGACATCATTGCCTTGCAGCGCAACGCGCTCGAGCGGGTGCTCAAGGACAGCCGCAACCGGATGACGCCCGCCGTGGAACGCGCCCTGCGGGAGAAGGAACAGCGCCTGCGCGACATCGTCGAGACGACCCAGGACTGGTTGTGGGAGCTCGATGGCGAGGGACGCTATGTTTTCTCCAACCGCGCCGTGAAGGAAATTCTCGGCTATCGCCCCAACGATCTGCTGGCGCGGAATCATCTCGACTACGTACACCCGGACGATCGCACGTCCGTCGAGCTGGCGTGGGAGCGGATGAATCGCGAGGGCTACGGCACCGCTGGCATCGTCGCCCGCTGGCGTGGAAAGTCCGGAGAATATCGCTGGCTCGAGAAAAACGTCATTCCGCTGATCGATCGCGACGGGCGCGTTCATGGCCATCGTGGCGCGGACCGCGACATCACGGTGCGGCGACAGCAGGAGGCGCGCATCGCGCGAATGAACCGCGTGCAGATGCTCCTGACCGAAGTGTACTCGGCGATCCTGCACATCCGCGACCGCGAGGAGCTGCTGAGCGAGGCGTGCCGGCTCGCGGTCCAACATGCCGGCTACCCGCTGGCGACTGCATACGTGCAGCAGCCGGGTGTGAAGGCACTGCGGCCGGTGGCCTGGCATTCGCTGGCCGAGGTGCGCAATAACGCGCTGCCTCTACCTCTCCCCGGAGAGCGCGTCGATGGTCGCGGACCCGTGGCTCGCGCCATCCAGCAGTCGGATACCGTCGTCATCGCCAACCTGGCCGATCCGGATGCCGACGTTCCATTCCTGCCGGAGCAATTGAAGCTGGGGTTCCATGCCACGGTTGCATTGCCGCTGCTCGTCGACGGCACGGCTATCGGCGCGCTGCAACTGCACTCGCGCGACACCGAGGTTTTCACCGACGAGGAACTCAAGCTGCTCAGACAGCTCGCGGGCAACATCTCCTTCGCGCTCCAGTATCTCAAGAGCCAGGATACGGTCGAGTTCCTCGAGTACTTCGATCCGCTCACGGCGCTCGCGCGTCGTTCTCTGTTCCTGCAGCGACTGGCGCCGATGGTGGATAGCGCGGAAAAGCTCCAGCACGCGCTGGTGGTGCTGGTATTCGACGTCGAGCGGCTGCGCGACATCAACGACAGCATCGGCAGGCATGCCGGCGACCGCGTTCTGCAACTCATTGCGGAGCGCCTGAAGTCCACGTTTCGTGATCCGCGCAGCATGGCGCACCTCGGTGGTGGGGTGTTCGCGGTCGTCTTCGGTGATCTCGTCGATGCACTCGATGCCAGCGCGGTGCTCAAAGCCGAGGCGCTCGGTCTCTTCGACGATCCCTACCGGGTGGACGGTCGCGAGATTCACATTGCGGTGCGCGCCGGTCTCGCACACTTCGCCGACAACGCGCGCGACGCCGATAGCCTGCTTCGCAACGCCGAGACGGCGCTCGCACACGCCAAGGAGGCGGGCGAAAAATACCTGCACCATCGCCTCTCGATGAATGCGGAGGCCGAGGAGCGTCTGAGTCGCGATAATCGCCTGCGCCGTGCGGTCGCCGAACACGAGTTCCTGGTCCACTACCAGCCCAAGGTGAATCTCGCGACCGGAGCGGTGGAGGGCGCCGAAGCGCTGTTGCGCTGGAACGACCCTGGATACGGCATCATCTCTCCGGCGAGCTTCGTGCCGCTGCTGGAGTCGCTCGGCCTGATCGACCAGGTTGGTGAGTGGGTCATGCGGCAGGCGCTCGCCGATGCGCGGCAATGCAGCGAGCGCAGCGGAGTCCCGTTGCGCGTCGCCGTCAACGTGTCACCGCGACAGTTGCGCCAACCCGATTTCGCCGGGATGGTGCTGGCTCTCATCGGTCGAGGGTCGCGGCAACCCGTCATCATCGATCTCGAGATCACGGAGGGCATGCTGCTCGAGGACATCGATGGCACGAGCCGCAAGCTCGAGCGCTTGCGCGCGGCGGGAATCAGGATTTCGATCGATGACTTTGGTACCGGGTACTCTTCGCTCAGGGTGCTGGCGCGGCTGCCCGTGGACGAGCTCAAGATCGATCGCAGTTTCATCAAGGATCTGGAGAGCGGCGGCGATCAGCGCACCGTCGTGGAGACGGTCATCGGGCTCGCCAAGTCGTTCCGCCTGAAGACCGTGGCGGAGGGCGTGGAGACGAAGGAGCAGGCCGCGATCCTGCGCGAGCTCGGTTGCGATGCCATCCAGGGATACTGGATCAGCAAGCCAGTCGGCATCCCGGAGCTCGAGCAGTGGCTCAGCCGAGCACCGCGCCGCGACGATTCGGCTATCGTGCTGTCGGAGGATTTTCTGGCCGCGGCACTGAGGCGCACGGGCTGAATCAGAATTTTACGCGCACCGTGACCCCAAGCTGCCGCAGCCGCGGGTGCGACACGCTGTAGCGGAATGGGAAGAACGGGGTGGCGAAGCCGAACGTACCGTCGGCGAACGTATTGGTGAAATAGACTTCGCGAAACGCGCCGGTCGGCGCGTCGTCCTCGAACAGGTTGAGCGCCCAGAACTCGATAAGGTAGCGCTCGGATTCCCAGCCTACGCGCGCGTTGAAGTAAGTGTGCTCGGGGACGATCGCCTGGTTGGATGCATCCGCGAACTGCTCGCCCTGGTAGATGAGATCGCCGCGCATGAACCATTGGAATGCGCTGCCGAGCGGCGCGCGATAGTCGAGCGAGAGGCTGCCCTGCCACTCCGATTGGCGCAGGACCTGGTTTCCGGAGACATCGCCGTCCGGCGCGTAGCTCGGAAACTCGATGAAGGTCTCGACGAGGGCGTTGTCGTACTCCGCATCCGTCCAGGATGCACCCAGCAACGCGCGCCAGTTTTCGGTCAATCGGGCGGCCAGCGACAACTCGGCACCCACGACCGAAGCGTCGCCGGCATTGACGTCGAGTGAGAACGGCGTGACGGGCACGCCATTGAGCTCGTCAAAGACTTGCGGGATGACGATGTCTGACCAGTCGATGAAGTACACCGCGAGGTCGCCCTGCAAGCGAGCGCCATCGGAGACGCTCTTGAGCCCGAGTTCATAAGTGATGTTCTTTTCGGGATCGAAGGGCTGCACCACGACCTGGCCGCCCGGCGAAGCGGTGTCGAAACCGCCGCTCTTCTCGCCATTCGCAATTGCCGCGTAAAGCGTCGTGTTATCGCCCGGCTGGTAGCTGAGATCCGCGCGCCAGGTGAAGAAGTTCCAGTCGTTGCGATCGCTGCGGCCCAGGATCACGTCGTCGAACGATTTCTCCTCGTTGGTGAAGCGCACTTCCGCATGCGCCGTCCATCGATCGTTGAGGTCGATCTCCATCAGGCCGAAGAGCGCGTAGGCCTCGGTTTCCTCGGTCAGCACCACAGCTGCGCTCGAGTCGCCCTGCGGATTGTTGAACCAGGGCAGGAACACCTGGTCGGCGAAACCGAGCGCGATGCCGGTCGTCGGTCCCGTGAGGATGCATGGGCAGAAAGAAAAGAAGTCCGCCGGCAGCTCTTGCGTGGCCACGGCGCCGTCGTCCGTCGAGCGCGATTCGACCGAGTAGTAGTACGCGCCCGCCTGAAAGCGCAGCGAGCGATCGGTCGCGCTCGTGAAGCGGATCTCCTCACTGATCTCCTCGACCTCGCTCCCCGGGCCCAGCAGGACGATCGCCGTCGGAAAGGTGCGGGTGAAGCCCGGCGCCATCGGTGCGAAGGGCGTCGCCTGATAGGCGAAAAACGTGTTCTCGCCGCCGCTCAACCCGGCGTCCAGAAAGTAACTGTGTTGCAGGCTCGAGTAGCCGGTGAGCGAAGTCAGTGAGCCTCCGCCCAGCTGCCACGCCAGCTTGAGGTGGCTGCGGACGAGGTCGCGGTCCTCGCCGATCGCCGCTGGAACGACCGACAAGCTGTCGTCGACTGCTTCGGGAAGCTCGCCGCAGAAGTTGAGCAGACCCGGGCTCATCGGATTGACGAGCGCGCGGTCCTCGCAGTTCGCCGGCACCGGCGTCATCGCAGGCGGGCCGTACTGATCGTCGGAGACGTAGAAGCCGAGCAGCGCTTCGAACGAATCATTGGGCGTGAAGAGCAGACTGCCCTGAAAGGTCGTCAGCTCATGACCCCCGATGTCGGGGCCCCCGCCAGGGAAGTGGTTGTTGTAGGAGCCGTCCCAGGAGTCGTACACAAACGCTGCCCGGCCCTTGAGCTTGTCGGTGCCCAGCGGTCCACTCAGGATGAGTTTTCCAAGCTGCTTGTCGTCGCTGCCGTATTGCGCCTCGACGCTGGCCTCGAAGTGGTCCGTGGGGCGCGCCGTCGTGTAGAGCACGGCGCCGGCGAACGTGTTTCGACCGTACGCCGCCGACTGTGGTCCTTTGACCACCTCGATCCTCGCGAGGTCGAGCTGGCTGAAATTGAGACCCTCGCGCCCGGAGACGTACACGCCATCGACGAAGATGCCCGCATTGTTCTCCTGGAAAATCGCGGTCGGTGCCAGCCCGCGGATCACCGGTACCGGCAGCACCTCGCCGAAAACGTTCGAGAAAGTGAGGCCCGGTGTGAGCCCGGCGACGTCATCGAGCGTGCGCAGGCCGGCGTGCCCGATCGTGCTCGCGTCGAACACGGTGATGGCCAGGGGCACGTCGATCAGCTTCTCCTGCATCCGGCGGATGGTGACTATCAGTTCCTCGAGGATCGCATCGTTCTCCTGCCCTTGAACGGGCGCGATGCCGGTCAGGGCAAGCGACAGAAGAAGGGCAATCTTGCGTGAATTGCGCGTGTTCACCGGGACTCCCCAAAGATGCGCGGCAGCCGCGATTCTTGCCGACTCTCGTCACGGAAGTGTCACGGCTCCGTGACGGGATCGCCGGGAGACCCTCACCCTAACCCTTTCCCGCGGGCGGAAGAGGGAATCAGAAACTCGCCCTCTCCCCATCCTGGGGCGAGGGTGCGGGTGAGGGGTCTTGCGGTTGCGAGGCGTGCCACGCGGCGAGCACTTCCTGCTCGCGCTCGGGCGTGATTCCTGCCTTGAGCTTCGCCTGTTGCTCGGCGGGGCGCGACAGGTGCCATGCGAGCGTGTCGCGCACCGTGTCGCTCAGCGGCCTGATCTTGAGTCCGGCGGTCAGCGCGCGCTCGGCACTCGTCAACGCAAAGCCGGCTTCCTCGCCGACCGCATTGACCCAGACGGGCATGTCACTCCAGCCCTCGACCTTGTGTGCGGCCAGGAAGCCGGCTGGCACCCACGTCACTCGGGCATCCGACCTGGCGGCTGCCACGCAGGCGTCGAGCAACCCGCCCATGGTGAATGTGTCGGGTGGCGAGATCAGGTTAAAGGCGCCCATGATCCGCTGCTCGATGCCGAGCAGAGTGAATGCGGCAAGATCGCGAACATCGATCACCTGGATCTCGTCCTCGCGTGTCCCCGGCGCCATCACTTCACCGCCGCGCGCGACGCGTGCCGGCCAATAGGTGAAGCGATCGGTGTTGTCGTCCGGCCCGACGATCAACCCAGGGCGCAAGATCGTGGTGCGTCCCGGCAGCGCGCGCTCGGCCGCTTGTTCGCACAGCGCCTTAAGCGGGCCGTAGGTATCGCCGTCCACTTTCTCGATGGTTTCATCCGCGATCTTGCCCAGCGGCGAGCTCTCGTCGTTGGGCCTGGCGAAGCTCGCATACACCGAGATGCTCGAGACGAACACGTACTGTGAGATGGACGGCGCGAGCAGCTCCGCCGACAAGCGCACGATGCGCGGCACGAACGCAGACGTATCCAGCACCGCGTCCCACTGCCGGCCCTTGAGCGCATCGAGCTGGCCGTTGCGATCACCGTGCAGGACCTCGACGTTCTGCGCGCGTTCCGGGTTGGTCCGGCCACGGTTGAAGAGCGTCACCTGATGTCCGCGCGCGCGCGCAGCCTCGACGAAATGCGGTCCGATGAAGCGGGTGCCTCCCAGAATGAGCAGTCGCAGTGGCTTGGCCGATGACTGCGCGAGGAGTGCACGCGGAGACAGTGCCGTGGCGAGCGCCACGCCCACGCCGGCTTCGAGCAGTTCACGTCGATTCATGGCGCGGCGCCCCCGATGTACTTCTGCAGCCAGTCCCCGGTCGTCTGATACCACAGCAGCGAATTCTGCGGCTTGAGCACCCAGTGATTCTCATCCGGGAAATACAGGAGTCTGCTCGGCACGCCGCGCGTGTGCAGCGTGTTGAAGAGCTCGAAGCCCTGGTTGACCGGCACGCGCTGATCGAGCTGGCCGTGAACCACCAGCGTCGGCGTGTTGAAGTTGCCAGCGGAGGCGTGCGGCGAGTAGCGCATGAACTCCGCAGGCTTGTTCCAGTGATCGAAGAAGCGCGCCTTCTCCGCGCCGTAATCGGCGCCGTACTGCGTGAAGTTGTTGTAAACGGCGGCATGCGCGACCAGCGCCTTGAACGGATGCGGCCGGCCGAGCAGCGTCGACGCCAGGAATCCACCATAGCTGCCGCCGCCCGCCGCCATGCGATTGGCGTCCACGAAGGGTTTCGACTGCAGATATTGCGCGGCCTTGATCGTGTCCTCGTACGGCATCGAGATGCCGTCGGGGTTGATCGAGTCGGTAAATTCCTGGCCGAAGCCGCTCGAGCCGTGGAAATTGTGCCAGCTCGTGATGTAGCCCCAGCCGGCGAACACCTGCGCGTTCCAGCGCCACTGCGTGCCATCGGTGATCGCGTTGTGCGGGCCGCCGTGCAACAGCATGTACACGGGATACTTCTTCGCCGGATCGAAATCGGGCGGATAGACGATCCACATCTGGATGTCGTCGCCGCGTGCGCCCTTGTAAGTCACGCTCTCGACCTTGCCGAGACGCACCTTGGCGAGCGCTTCGTCATTGAATGTTGAAAGTTTCGTGACCGCGCCATTGCGCAAGTCGACGCTCACGACCGTCGGCGGCTCAGAAAACGTCTGACGGATAGCCACCAGCGTGGCGCCTGCAAGCGCGAGATTGGAGAAACTCGAGTCGTTGGTCAGCGCGCGCGGCGTGCCGCTCGACACGTCGATGCGATAGATGCGCCTCGTGGCGGCATCGTCGATCGAGCCAAAGAGTGTCCGCGAATCGGCTGACCATACGAGCTGCTCGGCCGATCGGTCCCAGTCCTCGGTCAGGTTGCGCGTGGTGCCCGCGCGCCGATCGACGAGCATGAGGCGCTGCTTGTCGGCATAGAAATACTTGATCTTCTGCCGCAGGTAGGCGAGCCAGCGGCCGTCGCGACTGTACTTCGGCTCGGTGTCATCGGCCGCATTGTCGGTGGTGAGGTTGCGTGCCTCGCCACCGGTGGCTGCGACGACGAAGACGTCGTAGTTGGGATCGACTCCGGTGCGATCGGTATCGGCCGCAAACGCGATCTCCGAACCGTCTGGCGAGATGTCGTAACTGTCGGCGCTCCACTCTTTCGTCGACAGCGAGAAGCCCGTGCCCAAGGTGATCGCTTGCGGCTCGCCGCCACTCACGCTGATCGAATAGACGTGGGGTAAGCGATCCTCGATGAAGTGGTCCCAGTAGCTGAACGGCGGCTTGTCCCAGATCCTCGCGGTCACCTTGGACTCCGCGCGCTCCTTGAGGCGCTTGTCCATCTCGTCCCAGGTCTTGAGGTCGGTCCACACGGCGGAGACGAACGCGATCCGTTTCGAGTCCGAAAACCACTTGAGGGCGGTGGCACCCGTCGGCACGTTGGTGAGTCGCCTGGCTTCGCCGCCCGCCAGCGCGATCACGTACACCTGGTTCTGTTTGTCGTCACCGCGCTTGGATAGGAAGGCAACCCACCGACCATCCGGGCTGAACCGTGGCTCGGTGTCTGCGGCGGCATCGCTCGTCAGTTGCCGCGCCTCGCCCAGCTTGCCGGTTGGGATGAGCCACAGGTCGGTCAGACCCTGGTTCTTCTCGATGTCGTAGCGAGTGACGGGGACTACAGCCAGTTTCCCGTCGGGCGACAATGACGGCGCACCGACGCGCTGCAGTTGCCACATCGTCTGTGCGCTGAGCGGCGCGGAGTCGGGGCTGGTCTGCGAGTGAGCGGAGAGGGCGACCGCAAGGAGGTTGAAGCAGATGCAGAAGCTCGTGAGTTGGCGCATGCCGAGGATTCCCATGCCAGGTACGCAATGGGCGCGCATTCTGCCGGGACCTGGAGGGGCTGCGCAAACTCAGCGACGACTGGCTCGTTCGTGGCGACGAAACGCGCGATTCGCGGTGCGAAGAAGGAACTGGCGAGCCTCTTCCCGGCGGGAATCGCCCCGGACAGACGCTTACGCCTTGACGAGCGCGCGGCCGAAACTCTCGCCGCGCATCACGCGGCAGAAGTGGGTCGGGGCGTTGTGCAGCCCTTCGACGACGTCCTCGCGGTAGCGCAGGTGTCCCTCGGCAAACCAGGCGATGACGTCCTTGAGAAACGCCTCACGCCGCTGCTCGTGAGCACTTATGTCGACATGCAGCACCCGCACAGCCGTACTCGCCGGTGATGCGCCGTTCGGAATGCATCGAACCACGCGGCCCGTGAGAGACAGGTGATCGCCGCTGATGACCGCGTTGAGGACTTCACCACCGGGCGAGTCGAAGAGCGCGTCGACGCCCTTCGGCGCGAGCTGCCGCAATCGCTCCGCGAGCGGCTCCGCGCGCCCGTCGATGCACGCATTGAAATGCGCTTCCCTGACGCACCACTCGCTCTGCTCGCGGTTCGCGGCAATGCCGATGACCTTGCAGCCCTTGATGCGCGCGATCTGGCCGGCCATCGCGCCCACCGGACTGCCCGCCGCGGATACGAGCAAGGTTTCGCCCTGCCGGATGTGCGCGACCTCGAGCAGGCCGCAGTACGCGGTGAACCCCGGATCTCCCATGATGCCGAGCGCGACGGAGGCCGGTGCGCTGCCGGTGCGGACGCGATGCACGCTGAGGCCGGACGATACACAATAGTTCTGCACCCCGGCTTCCATGACCACGCTGTCGCCGGTGTTGAAAACGTCGTTGCGCGAATCGACGACATCACAGATCGCTTGGGCGGGCAGGAGGTGGCCCGATCCGGATTGGGAGCGGTAGCGGCCGGTCAGCGGATCGAGTGATAGCCATTTGCTCCGGCACAGCATTTCGCCCTTGCCGGGCGCCGGAGTCTCGGTCTCCATGATCTCGAAGTCATCCGGGGAACACGTTCCGTTCGGCGGCTTCTTGATCCGGACCTGCAGGTTCATCATGGAGCAACCCGCTCTAGAAAACGCAAGAGCGCTGATGACGCTTCGATCTGAGGCTACGCCCGTCCCCGGAAAAGGGCAAAAAAACAGCGGATGCACCGTGAGTGCACCCGCTGTTTGCATGCCGTCGTCGGCATGTCGTCCTTGAGCCGCGTCAGGCCCGCGCCTCCGTGCGCGGGTGTTCGCTCAGAGCGGGTGCACTCGAAGTGCACTCGCCTGCGGCCGCGATCGAATTACTTGCTGAGCTTCGAGCGCGCTTCGGAGTATTCCTTGCTGCTCAGCTTGCCGTTCTTGTCGGCATCGGCCTCGGCCCAAATCGTGGTGAGCGCCGGCAGCGCCTTCGCCTCTTCCTGGCTGATCGCGCCGTCCACATTCACGTCGACCGTGCTGAACTCAGGCAGCGCCTTCGCCATGGTTTCCGTCTGCTGCGCCGGGTCGCCGGCATATGCGGCGGAACAGCTGAGCAGGGCGGCGATGGCTGCGATCTTGATGCGGTTGTCCATTGAACACCTCGTTTCCAGTTTATGGTTGCAATACGCCCGCGGGTCGTCCCTTCTGCGGGTGGCCCCCGGGGATAGAGCAACGCCTGTGCCAACCCTTGGCTTGGCGTTGGCGTTCAAGGAGTTAGGGCATAAGCCGGTTCCGGCGCGACAGGCGAATCGAGGGCTGCATGTTGTCAGATGGCAACGCTCGTGACCGGCCGGATGTCAGAATGAGCACTTTCACGGCGATAACATGCCTAGATCAACAGTGTTTCCAATTCCGTACACTCCCTTGAGCCAGAAGGATTGAGCGTGCGGCTCCCGCGGCCTCGATCGATCGTGCGCCTGGTCATGCTCGGATTCGCGGCGGTCGCGATTCCACTGATGGCCGCCGTGATCACGGCCGTGGTGCAGGCTGATCGGCTCGCGCAGCGGAACCGCCAGGCGGTGCTCGACGCCGAGACCGCCACCCACGAAAGCCGCGCACTGATAGAGCACCTCACTGGCATGGAGCGTAGCGTCGGCCAATACCAGGTGCTCGGCGATCGCGATTTCTACCTCAACTATGTGTCATCGCGCGCCGGCTTCGATTCGGCCGCGCGGCAGCTGGCCGCGATCGACTTAGGCACCGCGCTCGCGGACGAATTGCGCGAGCTCATCGTCGCGGAGGCCCGGCTCAATCGGGCGTTGCTCGCCCCGGGCGGAAGACCGGTAGACGCGGCGAGTTACCCGCAGGCCGCGGATCAATGGGCGTCTCTGCATGAGTTGGCGCGCGACATCCTCGCGGAGAGCAGCAAGCTCATCACGCGTCATGCCAACAAGGCGCGCGACGAAGCCGCGCGCCTGCAGCGCACCCTGATGCTGCAAACTGCGGCGGCCGTGCCGGTGGCGGTGCTGCTCGGCTTGGTGTTCGTCTCGTTGATCGCGCGGCCCTTGCGACAGATCGACGCGGAGATCCGGCGGCTGGGAGCGGGGCGATTTTCTGAAGCGGTCGAAGTGCGTGGCCCGCGCGATCTCGAAGAGCTCGGCCGTCGTCTCGACTGGCTGCGTCTGCGCATTCTCGAGCTCGAAGAGCAGAAGTCGCTGTTCCTGCGGCGCATCTCGCACGAGCTCAAGACACCGTTGACCACGATGCGCGAGGGTTCGGAGCTGTTGCTCGATGACGGCGGAGCGGGGCTCAGCGCCGAGCAACGCGAAATCGCGCAGATCATGCGCGAAAGCGGCCAGCACTTGCAGCGCCTGATCGAGGACCTGTTGCAATTCGGCAAGACCCAGATTCCGCAACCGGATCCGCCGCATTCCGGGTTAATCCCGCTCGATGACCTGGTGCGCAGCGCGCTCGACAAGCACAGCCTGAGTCGCAACGCGAAGAGTCTGCAGCTCGATGCGCGCCTGCAGCCGGTCCGCATCAACGGCGACCCGAACCAGCTCACAACCGTCATCGACAATCTGCTGTCCAACGCGATCAAGTACACTCCGCCGAGCGGCAGAATCACCGTTTCCCTCGCGGCGGACGACGGGCAGGTCACGCTCGAGGTGGCGGACAACGGACCGGGCATAGATCCGGACGAGCGCGGGCGCGTCTTTGAACCGTTTTACCAGGGCCGAGCAACCTACGTCGGGCACGTCCAGGGCACCGGGTTGGGGCTCACCATCGCCAGGCAGTATGTGGAAGCACACCATGGACGAATCGAGATCTCCGACTCGCCGCTCGGGCGGGGCGCATGCGTGCGCGTGCAGTTCCCGTTGTCGCGTGCGGCCTGATTGCCGCGCCGTGATGCGCTGGATCGCGATCGGCCTGGCGCTGGGGCTGGTCGCAGCCTGCCGCTCCCTGACTCAGGACCCAGCGTCGCGCCTGGCACCGACGCAATGTCGCGATCTGTTCCTCGAGTCGCTCGCCGATTATGCGCAGGCGTTGCGACAGCACGATGACGCGACACTGCTGGCCGAGCGCGACAGGCTGGAAGCCGCACCTCCATCGCCGGATCGAGACCTGCGGCTGGCGCTGCTGCTCAGTCGCTACCCGTCGAGCGCCTTCGATCCGGAGCGCGCCTCGCGGCTGCTGCAGACCTTGAGCTCCCAATCGGCCGCGGATTCCGTCCACAAGTCATTGGCGGAGACCTTGTTCACGACGGTGGAGGGCGGGCCGGGGAGCTGCGCCGATTCGGACCAGGTGCGGGAACTTGCGGCGCAATTGAGCGTCGAGCAACAGCGGCGCGAGGAGGCGACGGCGCGCCTGGAGAACGCACGCCAGGAATTGGAAAGCGAGCGCGCGCAACGCGCCAGGCTGGAGCAACAGCTCGATGCGCTCAAGTCGCTCGAGGAACAGATTAAGAATCGCGAAAGCGATGCCGGGCGGTGAATGAAATGGGCGACCCGGCAAGAATTCTCATCGTCGATGACGACGTCAAGCTGCTCAGGCTGCTGGCCATCCGGCTGCAGCGCGCCGGCTGGCGTACGGAAACGGCGGAGAGCGGCCGCCAGGCATTGGCTGTGCTGCCGAGGTTCCGCCCGCAGGCGGTGATCACCGATGTGCGCATGAGCGGCATGGACGGCATGGCGCTTTTCGATGCGATCCACGCGCAGCACCCCACTCTGCCGGTCATCATCCTCACCGCGCACGGGACGATTCCGGATGCCGTCGGCGCCGCCCAACGCGGTGTGTTCGCCTATCTCACCAAACCGTTCGACAGCGAACAGCTCACGGTCACGATTGGCAGGGCGCTCAGGGCCTCGGGTAGCGCAGTCGACGAGAGCGACGAGGACGCCGCTTGGCGCGCGGAAATCATCACGCGCAGCCCCGTCATGGAAGCGCTGCTGGCCTCTGCGCGCAAGGTTGCGCAGACCGATTCGAGCATTCTGATCCAGGGTGAAAGCGGCACCGGCAAGGAGCTGTTGTCGCGCGCCATCCATCGCGCCAGCCGCCGCCATGCGCAGCCGTTTGTCGCGGTCAACTGCACGGCCATTCCCGAGGCGCTGTTCGAATCGGAGTTCTTCGGTCATCGCAAGGGCTCGTTCACCGGCGCGAGCGAGAGCCGCATCGGACTGATCCAGTCCGCGCACGGCGGCACCTTGCTGCTCGACGAGATTGGCGACATGCCGCTGCCGTTCCAGGCGAAATTGCTGCGCGCGCTGCAGGAGCGCGAGGTGCGCCCCGTCGGCGCAAACGATCCAGTCAGCGTGGACGTACGCGTGATCGCATCCACGCACCAGGATCTCGAGCTCGCGGTGAAGGAGCGGCGTTTCCGCGAAGACCTCTACTACCGGGTCAACGTCGTCACGCTGGAGATCCCGTCGCTGGCAGCCCGCCGTGAAGATATTCGGCTGCTGGCCGCGCATTTCCTGGTATTGGTTCGCGAGCGCCTCGCCGATACGGCCGTGAAGGTGGCCGGTTTCTCAGAGGAAGCGATGGAGCTGCTGGTATCGGCGCCCTGGCCGGGCAACATCCGGCAGCTGCGTAACGTCATCGAGCAGTGCGTCGTGCTGGCCACATCGCCGCTCATTCCGGCGACGCTGGTGCAGGTGGCGTTGAAGAGCAAACCGCGCGAGTTCCTGCCGTTCGCGCAGGCGCGCGATCACTTCGAGTTCGAATACCTGGTCGCCCTGCTGCAGATGACCCAGGGGAATGTGGCGCAAGCCGCTCGTCTCGCGGATCGCAACCGCTCCGAGTTCTACAAGCTGCTGCGCAAGCACGAGCTTAATCCCCAGTCCTTCCGCGGCGCCTGAGTGTGCGGCACCCTGGGCGCGCCGGCAGCGCTCTTCCCCACGCTCTCGCCGCGCAGGGTGGCTACCGGCGCCACCGCACAGACGGCGAAAGGGAATTCCGCGAAAGTGCTGTGTTCTGGTGGCACGGAGAAACGCTAATGACACGCAAATGGACCCTGCTTGCGACGCTCACGGCGTCGCTGGCGCTCGGCGCATGCTCGACCGTCCAGACGACCTCCGCGGGCGCGGTGGGGGTCGAACGCAAGCAGCAAATGCTGCTCTCGAGCGAACAAGTCAACGAGGCGGCGGAGCAGGCCTACGCCCGGGAGCTCAAGAAAGCGCGCGACGCGGGTACGCTCAACAAGAATGCGCGCCAGTTGGAACGCGTGCGCGGCATCGCCCAGCGACTGATTCCGCAGACGCGAGTCTTTCGCGACGATGCGCCGGGGTGGAACTGGGAAGTGAACGTGCAGTCGAGCAAGGAGCTCAACGCGTACTGCATGCCGGGCGGCAAGATCATGGTGTACACGGGCCTGATCGAGCAGCTCGATCTCACCGACGCCGAGATTGCCGCCGTAGTCGGCCACGAAATTGCGCATGCGCTGCGCGAGCACAGCCGCGAACGCGCCTCGCGCGCCTACGCGCAGCAGCTCGCGCTGGCCGGCGCCGCGGCGGTGGCGGGAGTCGGCGAGGGCACGCTCGACCTCGCCAACATGGTTGCGACCGTGACCTTCCAGCTGCCCCACAGCCGCGAACAGGAGGCCGAAGCGGATCGCATCGGTCTCGAACTGATGGCGCGCGCCGCCTACGATCCGCGCGCCGCGGTCGATGTGTGGCGCAAGATGGAAAAGGAGGGCTCGGGCGGAACGATCGAATTTCTCAGTACTCACCCATCCGGCAAGTCGCGCATCGCGGATCTCGAGGCGCTCCTGCCGCAGGTACAGCCGCTCTACCTCGCAGCACGCGGTCGCTGAAGGGGCGGTGGCTGCGTCGCGTTGCTGACCGCCGGAGTCAAGGCGGCGCTGAACACCGATAAGACCACCAAGGCGCGCCAGATCAACATCGAGACCTATCGCGGTATCATCCAACTGAGCGGATACGTCGGAACGAACGAGGAAAGCATGCAGGTGGAGAAACTCGCCGCGTCCGTCCCGGGCATGCTCGAGATACGCAACGCGCTCGAGATTCGCCAGCGGCTCGCCATCGACGGGGCCCGGCAGGCCCGCAACGACTTGCGGATCGCGCCCGCGCGGTAGCTACGCGCGATGCCGGAACGCGACTCCCGCGGAGACACCGATGGCGCCCACACGCCATCACAGCTCCGCGTGCCGCTGACGGTACTCGCGACGCTGGCGGTTTTCGCGGTTCTCTATTTCGCCAGCCCGCTGATCATGCCGGTGGTGCTGGCGCTGTTTTTCGCGGTTGTCCTTTCGCCGGCTGTCGAAGCGTTCCAGCGTTGCAGAGTGCCGAACCTGCTTGCCGCCGGGCTGGTGATGCTGCTGCTCGTGGGCGCGCTCGCGCTGTTGGTCGATGCCACGTTCGAGCCCGCGCAGGAATGGGTCGAGCGCGTCCCGCGCATCCTGTCCGACCTGGATCGCAAGGTCCGACCGTTGCGGCGCATGGCGGTGCAGATCGATGAGGTGGCGATGCAGGCGGGCCGCGTCACGGGTAGCGAGCCCTCGGCTCCCGAGCCCAGTGCGATGGCGCCAGCGCGCGGGCTGTTGTGGAGGACACCGGCCTTGCTGGTGACGATGGCTGGCGTGTTCTTTCTGACCTTCTTCTTTCTTTCCTCCGGACCGCAGCTGCTGGGGAAGTTCGCGGACAGCCGGCGGCGAACGGCGTCGGCGCGCCACCTGCTCACAGCGGCGGAGCATGTCCGCCGGCAACTCGCGCGCTACCTGGTAACGATCGCGATCATCAACGTGGGGCTCGGCGTTGCGACCGCGGCGCTCGCGTGGGCGTTCGGACTTCCCAGCCCGCTGCTGTGGGGAGTGCTGGCCGGGGTTCTCAACTTCGTGCCGTACGCGGGGTCGGCGACCTCGCTGGTGATACTCACCGTCGTGGCCATCCTCACGCATGACAACCTGAGCCCGATACTGGGAATTGCCGCCGGTTTTCTGACCGTTGCGACGATCGAGGGCCAGGTGATTCAGCCGCTCGCGCTCGGGCGTCGCCTGGCACTGAGTCCGCTGATCGTGTTCCTCGGCTTGTGGCTGTGGGGATGGCTGTGGGGCGTGCCCGGCTTGCTGTTGGCCACGCCGATCCTGATCACCGTGAAGGCGGTGAGCCGTGAAATAAAGAAAGGCGGGGCGCTGGCTCAATTCTTAGGCCCGGCGCGCGCACCGGCGATCATGGCGCGCGCACGCGAATGGCGGCGCTTGCGCCGCAAGTCACGCCGTATCGCTTCTCAGAATGCGAGAGCAGCGGAATGATCGAGCGCGCCGCGCCGCCTGACGGCGCTCGATAACATCGACTGGAAGGTGCTCGATCGCCGCTGCTCTTGACGGAAGTCGGCCGACCGCATCAGAACGGCTGGCCAAACACGAGACGCCAGACGCCGAGGTCGTCACTGAAGCGATAGCCGACGCCGAGACGTGGCATGGGAATGCGCCACACGGTGATGCGCGAGTGCGGGCCGACCGTCACGCCCACCTCGAGTTGAACTGGGTTCGCGGCATCCCCCGCCTTGTCGAGCGGCTCATCGGCTTGATCCGCGAAAAAGTCGGCCAGCAGGTACGCACCCCAGTCGAGCGGATGGCCGGTGAGCTCGAGTCCGAGCAGGCGGCGGCCTTCGATTCCAGCCTCGATCAACACTATGTCGTCGGAATGCAGCGCCTCGTCGGGATCCACGGCCGCGTAACTCCCTCCAACATCGAAGCGCAAATCAAACGCTTCGTAGTCCATCGTGGCAGCGGCATGCACGCCGAACGAAAACACCGTGGCGTCGTTGCCGCCTGCCCGTTCCCATGCACGGCCCGCCTGTGCAAAGGGCAGCAGGTGCCAGTGTGGCGTCAGCACGAAGTCGAACTCGATGCCGGGCACGAATCCGAGCGTGTCGAGATTCTCCGGCAACCCGGTGTCGAACACGTCTTGAGGCTTGAAATCCACCAGGCCGATGGTCAGCGGCAACGTGAGGCGAATCCCAGGCCGGTTCTCTGCCGGCTCGGTCATCGTATAGTCGAAGGGCAGCCGATAGATCTGCAGTGTGCGGCCGGAAATCGCATACACCCCCGAACCCAGCTGCGTCGCGAAGGCGTAGTTCACGAGCTGTTCTTCGCTGGCGCGCAGCGAATCCTGCGAAATTGCTGGCGTGGACATGGCCAGCGCAGCGATCGCGGCTGCGTAGACCCAATGATCCGGATGCGTCATGATCGACGCGCGATTGACTGCAGGTTGCCGATGCCCACCCGACCCAAGATACGCGTTCCGTCCCCGGACGGTGAAGTCCGCGTACGGCGCGCGTACTTCGATTGCCGCTTCGGCCAGTTGCACGTTCGCACCGCGTTTCCCACCAGCGGCGGATTCGACGAGCACACGACGCTTCTGTGTCTGCACCGCTGCCCGAGATCGAGCCGCGCGTTCGCGAAATTCCTGCCGGAAATGGCGCGCGATCGCTCGGTCTACGCCCCGGACATGCCGGGCTACGGCGAATCCGATCCACCGCCGCACCGGCCCGCGATCGCCGACTACGCGGCCGCGATGGCGGACTTTATCGATGCCATGCGCTTTCGCGAGATCGACGTGCTGGGTCATCACACCGGCGCGCTCGTCGCGACGGAGCTCGGCATCCTGCGTCCCGAGCAGGTTCGTCGCGTCGTTCTGGTGTCCGTGCCGGTGTTCAACCTCGAGGAGCGCGAGGCTTTCCAGGCCAGGTCACAGCAGGCGACACTGACCGAAGACGGCGCCAACCTGTTGCGGGAATGGCAGAGACAGGTCCAGGGGCGAGGACCCGGGTCGACGCTGGAAGACTGCGCGGAGGGCTTCGCGGAACGCTTGCACAGTGGCGCCAATGCATCGTGGGGCGCACATGCCGCGTACAACTATGCGGCAAACGAGCGCCTGCCGCTGCTGCGACAGCCGGTGCTCGTGATCCGTCCGAAGGACGAGATGTGGGATGCGGCTCAGCGTGCGCGCCATTTGCTCCGCAGCGCGCGGCTCGTCGATCTTCCCGAACAGGGAGCGGGCATCTTGAGCGCCGCGCCGCAGCTGGTGGCGCAGCACGCTCGTGAATTCCTGAAAAGCTGATCGTCCTAACTTTCGCTGCCTACCGCCGCGGCGCGTGACGGCGCCGCCGTTTCACGGCGATAAAGCGCCAGCAATCCGATCACCATCGCGATCAGCAGCGGCGTGCTCGCCAGGTTGAGGGTTTTCCAACCCAGGTGCTGGATGGCCGGCCCCGCCAGCAGCGAGGCGATGGCCTGGGAGCCAAACACGGCGAAGTCATTCACACCCTGCGCCCGGAAGCGCTCGGACGGTCGATACGTCGTCGTCAGGAGCGTCGTTCCGGCGACGAACAGCAGGTTCCAGCCCGCACCCAGCAGGACCAGCCCCCACCAGTAGTGCATCACGTGGTGTGATCCCAACGCGGAGATGGTGATGCACAGGCTCATCAAGATGACGCCCAGCGCCATCATGGGCTTCACGCCGACGTGGGTCACCAGCCAGCCGCTCGCCAGCGACGGCACGAACATCGCAAGCAGATGGCTCTGGATCACCCAGGTCGTGGCTTCGACGCTCAAGCCGTCCACGACGTGCATGCTGAGCGGAGTGGCCGTCATGATGAAACTCATCACCGCATAGCCCGAGATTCCTCCGAGCACGGCCACGACGAAAGCGGGATGGCGTGCGATGCCCGACAGCGGGCGCGCGGGCTCGTGCGATAAAGCCATGTGGAGCCGTGGTGCACCGAGTCGCGTGAGCAGGATCACCGCTCCGACGTAAAGGAGCGACACCGCCAGGAATGAGCCGGCGTATTCACTTTGCATGAGCCAGCCACGGGCGGCGAGCACGAACTGCGGACCGCCCATCGCCGCCAGCAGCATGCCGCACATGACGATCGAGACCGCGATGCCGGCGCGCTCCGGCTCGAGGTACTCGATCGCGGCGAAGCGGTACTGGTGGACGCACGCCAGGTTCGCCCCCATGACGAAGATCGCCGCGCAGAAGATCGCGAAATTGTGCTGCTCCACAGCCCAGGCGACGCCGAGCGACGACAGGCCCGCGAGCACCGCGCCGAGGATGAACGTGCGCTTGCGCCCGATTCGCTGCATCAGCAATGCCGCGGGAATCGTGGTTGCAGCGACTCCCAGGATCCCCATCGAAACGGGCAACGTCGCCCATTCGGGCCGTGGCGCGAGTTCAGCGCCGAGAATTCCGCCCAGCAGCACGATCGCGAACGTGCCCGAGGCGGCGAGTGCCTGGGCAGCGGCGAGCAGGTAGACGTTGCGCATCGCTCCTTCTTTATATCGAGCAATGTAGCGATGTGATCCGGGGGATGGCCGGAAGGCGCCGGCAGAATATCACCAGCCGCCGGTCCGGCGCTTTTTTGCGCCGCGCCACGCCAATTTGCGTGAGCCTCACCCTTATGTTTACTCTGCCCTTGCCTTTCTCCATCGCTTGCGACCCACTGTGCGGCGGGGCCACTCGAACTATCAGAAATCGGCCCCTCAATTGGAAGCACCGTGCGTCGAAGGGGACGACTGTTTATGAGCAATCGCGCCGACCGGAGTTCCGGTCACGAAATCGATCTCGACAGCACCGAAGAGCTGCCGCTTCTCGATCCGGTCGCCTACGAAGCCGCCGTCGCGGTAGAGAGCGCCAGGCTGAGCGCCACGGATTCCTTTGCCGCCCAGCCAGCCGCGGGCGCTGCCGAACTCGCGAGTGTGTTCGACACGATCCGCTCGCTTGAGGCGAGCCTGCGCGCCAAGTCCGAGCATACGGCCGATCTCGAAGAGCAGCTTGCCCGAGTCGAGCGGCAGCTGCGAGTGTCGGAGAAGGACAAGGCGATTCTGCAATCGCAGATTGCGGACCTCGAGGACGCACGCGATGGCCTGGCGGCGGACGTGGAAGCGCGCGGTACGACGCTTGCCCGTCTCAAGACTGATCTCGCGGCGCGTGCCGACCAGATCCGACTGATCGAGCAGCAGCGCGATGCAGTGGAGATCGACAAGCTTGCCCTGACTGAAGTCGTGCAAGCGCGCGACGCGCGTATCGCCAGCCTGGAAGCCGAAGCGGCGGCGCGCGCCGGCGAGGTAAGCGAGCTCGAAGGACTTGTTCACAGTCACGATGAGGTCGGCCGCCTGCTCAAGGTGTCGATCGGGGAGCTGGAACAGCAGTCGCAGACACGCACCGCCGAGCTTGCCGCTCGCGATCAGCGGATCTCGCGGCTCGAGACTCAACTCGATCAGAAGGAGGCGGCGCGCGGCGAGATTGCGCAGGCGCTCGAGCGGCAGACGCGCCGGCTGGAGGATCTCGATCACGACCGCGGCAGTGCGCAACGTCAGGCCGAGCGTTGCCTCGAGGCGTTGCAGAGCCTCGAGGCGCGTCGGCGCTACCACGATGAGGCGCTGTTCGCGCTCGAGCAGGATGTCGACATTCACCTGCAACACGGCACCCATCTAGAGGCCGAGCTGACCCAGCGTGCGGAAGAAATTGGCGCGCTCAAGGCAGGGCTGCAGGAACGCGACGCCGTGATCGACGGGCTGAGGGGCGAGCTGCTGAACCGCGAGACGGCGATCAACGAGGGGACGGCGGAACTCACCCGGCTGCGCGCCATCACGCAGGACTCGGGCGCGGTGATTGCCGACCTCGAGCAGCAAATCAATTCGCGCGCAACCGAGATCGCGCGGCTGCACGGCGAGCTGCAACTGCGCGATACGCGCATCGTCGCATTGCAGGATGACCTGGGTACCGCGGGAGCCACGCTACACGATCGCGATGAGGAGCTGGCGCTGGTGCAGGCCACGCTTGAATCGCTCAGGGGGCAGCATGCCAAGCGCGGTCAGGAGGTGACCGATCTGATTGCTGCGCTGAAGACCGAGCAGAAACGAGCTGCCGGTCTGGCGACCGAGCTGGGCGCACGCATGCGGGCGAACGCCGAACTGGAATCGCGGCGGCGCGTCCAGGACGAGGTCGCCGAGTCGCAGGCGCGCGAGCTCGACAACTGGAAGGAAAAGTGGTCCGAGGTCGCGGCCATGGTCGGCGAGAAGGACGCGCGCCTGGCGCAGGCCGAAACGGATCTGCGCATCAATGCCGCCGAGCTCGCCACGCGCGGCGAGCGCATCAACACGCTGCAACGGAGCGTGGACGACCAGGCTGAATCGATCGCTGCGCTCGAGCGCGAGATGCGCGAGAAGACGGAAGCCCTGGGACGCCTCGAAAGCGATCTCCGGGTCGCCGAGGACTCGATGCTCCGGCTCGAATCACAGCTCAGGCAGAAAACCGACCAGCAGTCGAGCGTGCAACGCACCCTTGATGAGCAGCGCGGTCAGATCCGTCATCTCCAGGATACCCTCGCGACGCGGGATGCGACCATCTTACGACTCGAAGGCGAGCTCAAGGCAAGCAGCGAAATCATCGGCTGCATCCAGCGCGATATCCGCCGCCTGAGCGGCGACGCGCCGGCGCCGAAGCGACCGCAGCCGCGGCCCGAGCCGCCGCCCGCCGAGCCGGAGCCGATGACACGGCTGTTCGTGCGGCTCGACGCAGACAGCGAAGTCGTGCACGTCATCGGCAAGAAGACAACGAGCATCGGACGCACCGACGACAACGACATTGCGATCGACACGCGTTACATCAGCCGTCACCACGCCCGGATCCTGACGGTGCCCAACGCCACCGTGATCGAGGACCTGGGAAGCACCAACGGGGTGTATGTCAACGACCAACGTGTCAGCCGGCGCCAATCGCTCAAGGATGGCGACATCGTGATGGTCGGCAAGACGCGCTTCCGCTTCGCCGCAAAAGTCCCGGAGCGCAGCCACTAGGATTCACCGCGCAGGCTTTGCCCGGTCGCCCGGGCAAGTCGGCGGTCGATGCCGTGGCGCGCGTTTCTTGCTAACTTAGTCCAAGGTTTCCGTCACCGGGCTCACTCACCCGTGCAGAACAACTACGTCGAGAGCATTCTCAAGGCGCGCGTCTACGACGTCGCGATCGAAACACCTCTCGAGCGCGCGCCGCGCCTGTCGCGGCGCCTTCGCAACGACGTGCTATTCAAGCGCGAGGATCTGCAGCCGGTCTTTTCATTCAAGCTCCGCGGTGCGTACAACAAGATCGCTCACCTCTCGCAGACAGCCGCGCAGCGCGGCGTGATCTGCGCTTCGGCGGGCAATCATGCGCAGGGCGTGGCGCTCGCCGCGCGCCAGCGTGGAATTCCGGCGGTGATCGTCATGCCCCAGACGACGCCGCACATCAAGGTGCAGGCGGTGGTGGATCTCGGCGGTGAAGTCGTGTTGCACGGCGATGATTACGACCAGGCGTTCGAACGTTCGCTCATCCTCGAGCGTGAGCGTCAGCTCGTATTCATCCATCCGTTCGACGATCCGGATGTGATCGCGGGGCAGGGCACGATCGGCATGGAACTCCTGCGCCAGCGGCCCGGCGATTTCGACGCGATCTTCGTCCCGGTAGGGGGTGGCGGTCTCATCGCGGGCATCGCGGCGTACGTGAAGTCCCTCTATCCGCGCATCAAGGTGATCGGCGTGGAACCCGAGGATGCCGCGGCCATGCACGACTCGCTCAAGAGAAAGGAGCGGGTGACGCTCGAGCGCGTCGGCATCTTTGCGGATGGCGTGGCCGTGCGACGCGTCGGCGAGGAGACCTTCCGGCTGGCACGGCAGTACGTCGATGAGGTCGTGCTGGTGAGCACGGACCAGATCTGCGCCGCTATCCAGGACATCTTCGAGGATACGCGCGCCATCGCCGAGCCGGCAGGCGCGTTGGCGGTCGCGGGCATCAAGATGTACGTGGCACGGGAGAGCCTCCAGGATTCGACGCTGATCGCCATCAACAGTGGCGCCAACATGAACTTCGATCGCCTGCGCCACGTCGCGGAACGCGGCGACCTTGGGGGACAGCGCGAAGCGCTGATGGCCGTGGAGCTACCGGAGCAACCCGGAAGCTTTCTCAGGTTCTGCGAGGTGCTGGGTGCACGCAGCGTCACCGAGTTCAACTACCGCTACGAGAACGCCGAGCGCGCGCAGATCTTTGTCGGTATCGCGCTCTCGCAGGGCCGGGAGGAAAAGGAAGCCGTCATCCGCGGCATCGGCGCGGCCGGGTTCTCCGTCATCGACATGACCGACAACGAGGTGGCGAAGCTGCACGTGCGCTACATGGTCGGCGGCCATGGACGCGGCATCGCGGGCGAACTTCTGTTGCGGTTCGAGTTTCCGGAACGCCCCGGCGCGCTGCTCAAGTTCCTCCGGGCGATCGGCTCGCGCTGGAACATCAGCCTGTTTCATTATCGCAATCACGGCTCGGACTACGGTCGCGTGCTGGCCGGCATCCAGGTGCCGCCCGGCGATCGCGCGCAGTTCCTGGCGCACATTGACGACCTGCACTACGCGTACACCGAGGAGACGAGCAATCCGGCGTACCGCATGTTTCTCGGCGCATGAGGGAACGCCAGCCCGCGGCTTCCGCGAGGCTTTCTCCTCTCGGCTGATCCACATGTACCCACACGCAACAACTCGCATCGTGGGATCCAGCGCCGCAGCACGCGGGAGACGGCATCACAAATTGGATGCAATCAAGAAGGACGGGTACATGTGGATCAGCCGAGAGGAGAAAGCCTCGCGCCCAAGACCGACGGATTGCTAGCCGTGCTGACGGTAACGATCGGCGTCGGCAGGTCTGCCCCAACGATCGTAGAGCCTGACCAGCCACCCGCGCACGCGTCGTGTGTCGGGGTCATTCGCTCCGCGCTGTTTTTCCAGCGTCGCATGGCTCGCGAGCAGAACGCGCTCGGATTCGACGTATTTCTTCTCGTTCAGCAGACACCACCCGAGGGCGGCCTGTGCATTGGCAA
>Ga0209640_10000201_pt1 | contig 43166 bp, 36 predicted proteins | sample RifCSP10_1_FD_184018 | JGI IMG/M metagenome (GOLD analysis project Ga0209640, IMG submission 184018) | Soil microbial communities from Rifle, Colorado - Rifle CSP2_sed 10_1 (SPAdes) (version 2) | ecosystem: Environmental > Terrestrial > Deep subsurface > Rock core/Sediment | place: Rifle...
GCTCAGGGTTCGTGAGCGTTCTTGATTCCCGCCCCCCGGCTATCCACCGCTTACTGCTTACTGCCTACTGCCTACTGCTGTACGCTTACTGACGTGGACGAACGCCACTTCTTCAACGAACGGGCGGAGCAGCGACCGGCGAGACTACAGTGCCCCCGTTGCCGCCGCACAGGAGACTACTCCGTGCGCTGGATGCGCCGTACGCGGAAAGCGCAGATCCCGGCGGGCGCAAACGAGCGCGACCGCGCGCTGTTCGAAAAGGTCAAGGACCATCTCATCCGTGTGGACGACGAGGTGACGTGCAAGACGTGCGGCAAACGGTTCGAGATCCCTTCGCACCAGGCGCTCGTCTTTCTGCAAGACCTCGAAGGGTTGCCGAAGGAGGATTACGACGAGTAAGTCAGTACACGCCCGGCACCAGTCGCCACCGCACGTGCGCCATGTAGCGCTCGTAGGCGCCGTCGGACTGCATCCGCATCGTTCGCTCCTCCAACGGAATCGCCACGAGCAAGTACGCGCAGCTCACCACCGCGAAGGTCAGCCGGGTCATCGTCATTGGCGAAGCGGCCCAGAGAAACAGAAACCATCCGGCGTAGATGGGGTGGCGTACCCAACCGTAGGGACCGGTCGTTCGGAATTCGGTACCGGAGGTCGTCGATTCACCTCCGGAAGCCTGAAGGCTTCCGGCTACCGTCGATTCACGTGTGGCGAGCGTCGACTCACGTGTGGCTGGTAGCCGGAGTCCCGCGAGCTCCCGGATGTCAAGGACGACGGCGCTCCTCAGGGTGAGCCAGACGCCTGCGGCTTGGAGCGCCCGGAGCGCCGAGATCGCCGCGAGACCCTCAGCCTGCCAGGCGGTTCCGTCGATTGGCCTCCACCATGCACAGACGGCAAAGAACAGGAGGCTTGCGATCCAGACGTAGATGGATCGATCGAGCTCCGGGGGCACGGCGCGAGCGACCCACCGCCGCACGCGCTCACGCGCGAACACGCTGTGATGAAAGGCGAACAGAGTAAACAACGTTACGTTGAACGTAATAGCGGCAACAGTGTCTTCGCCCGTTGCTGCGGCGCCGAAGCTCGTCAGGTACGCGACGAAGAAATAGGCAAGCGAGGCGAAGAAGAGAAGCGCGCCCGTCGCGCTGAAGAAACGCGCGAAGCGCGCGGATGAGGCCGCGTGAACGCGCACGACCGATATTATAGTGACGCCATGCCTCCCAACGGGCAGCCCGCCGTCGTCATTACCGGCATCGGCGCGGTCTCGCCGTTTGGTGTCGGCCGCGAGTGCTATTGGCACAACCTGAGCCGCGGCATCAGTGGCTGTCGGGCGATCACGCAGTTCGACGTGTCGGCTTATCCGTGCCGCGTCGCGGCGTCAGTTCCACCGGTTTCCATCGATCAGGCGCTTCCGCTCGAAGGCGAGAACGGAAACGGCCACGCGGATCCGAAGCGCTATTCGCGCGCGGCTCTGTTCGGCGTAGTTGCAGCGCGCGAAGCGTGGTGCGACGCCGGACTCCGGGCAGGAGAGCCGCACGCCGGTGTCCTGATCGGCAGCGGTGGTGGCGGCATCGACATCGGCGAAAAGCAGTACGAAGATTTCTTCACGACCGGCGGCCGCCACGTCACGCCGTATGCGATCGCTGTAGGTATCTGCGGCATGGTGTCGAGCGAGATCTCGATTGCGCTCCAGCTTCGCGGCCTCAGTCACGTCCTGTCGTGCGGCTGCACCAGCTCCACTGACGCCATCGGGTACGCCGTGTCGCTGATTCGATCGGGAGAGTACGATGTCCTGCTCTCCGGCGGAACCGACGGCTGCGTGCTGCCAGGCATGATTTTCGGCTTTTCGCGGATGCGCGCGGTATCCACGCGCTACAACGATCGTCCCGCCGAGGCATCGCGCCCCTTCGATCGCGGGCGCGACGGATTCGTGCTCGGCGAAGGGGCGTGGATGCTCGTCCTCGAGCGCGAGGATCGCGCCATTGCGCGCGGGGCGAAACGTTACGCGCGCGTCGAAGGCTACGCGTCGACGTGCGACGCGTATCATCGCGTCCAGATGGATCCCGAGGGCGACGAAATCATCCGCTGCATCGAAACCGCGCTGGCGAGGGCGCATCGGCAGCCTGAGGAGATCGGGTACATCAACTATCACGGGACATCGACGCAGTTGAACGACGCAATCGAATCGCGCTGCGTACGGCGGGTCTTTGGGTCTCATGCCGATTCGGTGCCCGGCTCGTCGACGAAGTCGATGATCGGCCACCCGCAGGGCGCCAGCGGGGCGGCCGGTGTCGCAGCGACGGCGCTCGCACTGACGCGCGGTCTGCTTCCGCCGACCATCAACCTCGCCGATCCGGACCCGGTGTGCGATATGGACTTCATCCCGAATGCGGCCCGTCAGGGCGACGTCGAAGTTGCGCTCTGCAACTGCCTTGGATTCGGATCGAAGAACAGCGCGCTGGTGCTGGGGCGAGTGCAGTGACCGTTTTCCGGAACACGGCCGGGGGAGGATTGAACGCAGCGTCACGCCAGGCTCGACGAGGTGTCGCCGATCCGGGCGTGCTCATCGTCGGCGCAGGACCTGCGGGCAGCATCGCCGCTCTGGTGCTCGCACGGGCGGGAGTCAATGTCAGGCTCGTCGATCGGGCGTATTTTCCGCGCAGCAAGCTGTGCGGCGACACGCTGAATCCCGGCGCGCTGTCGATCGCGGACAGGCTTGGCGTCGGCAGTCTGGTGCGTGCCCGAGCGCGCGCGTTCACGGGCATGCTCCTCACGGGGCCGGGCGGATCGAGCGTAGCCACTGAATATCCGGACGGCATCGTCGGCGTCGCCGTGGAACGGCGTGATTTCGATCTCCTCCTTCTCAATGCCGCAATCGGCGCCGGCGCCGATTTCACGCCGGGTGTGCACGTCGTCGGGCCCGCGATGGGGTCGAGCGGTTCGCGCGTTGCCGGGGTCTGCATCCGGCACGGATCTCAGGTTCGGGAGATCCGCGCGCGCATCGTCATAGCCGCCGACGGGCGACACTCGAAGCTTGCATCTGCGCTCGGGCTGACTCGCTTTGCTCGCCATCCGAGACGCTGGGCGTTCGGCGCCTATTTCACCGATGTGGACGGACTGACCGACCGCGGTGAAATGCACATCCGTGCCGACGGATACACCGGCGTTGCGCCGTTGGGCCGCGATGTGGCCAACGTGTGCGTCGTGCGTGAGCTCGAACGCGTCGCGCGCGACGGCCGCTGCTGGGCAGAGGACGCCATTCAACACGCGATCACCGGATACGCGGCGCTGCGGCAACGCTTCGTCCGCGCTCGACGTGTGTCGGCCGTGACGTCACTCGGACCGCTCGCAGTCGACGCCACCGCGGCCGGGTATCCCGGGTTGGTGCTGGCGGGCGACGCTGCAGGCTTCATCGACCCAATGACTGGCGATGGATTGCGATTCGCTCTGCGCGGCGGTGAGCTCGCGGCCGAAGCGGCGCTGGCGGAGCTCGAAGGTGAGACGCCTGCTCACGAGCATCTGCGCGCAGCGAGGGGCCGCGAATTCTCGGGCAAGTGGCGCTTCGACCGAGCGCTGCGCGCGCTGGTAGGGTGGCGGCGCGGCGTCGCAGCGGTAGAGGCGCTCTCATCGCTGTGGCCCGCCCCGGTCAGACTCCTGGTTGGTGTGGCTGGTGACGTACGTCTCGCGCGAGGCTGATCGTGTCGCCTTTCCTTGTGGCGTCCGTCTCGCTCCTGGCGGTGCTGTCCATCATGCTCGTGGAGTTGCGGCTTTCGATGCGAAACGAGCAGAGGCTGCGCGACGGCGGCGCCATAGAACCGCCGCGAGACGTGTATGCCACGATGCGCTGGGCCTATCCGTGTGCCTTTGTGGCGATGGCGGTCGAGGGGGCTATCTTCGGGTCGGCACCGGGGGTCTCCACGCTCGTGGGGGCTGCACTGATGGGTGCCTCCAAGGCGTTGAAGTTCTGGGCAATCGCCTCGCTCGGCCCACGATGGACCTTTCGCGTCCTGGTCGTGCCCGGGGCGCCCCTCGTAGCACACGGCCCGTACGCCGTGGTCCGGCATCCAAACTACATTGCTGTTATCGGGGAGCTGGTGAGCATGGCGCTGCTCGTGAACGCACGTGTGACCGGTCCGGCGGCCACGCTGCTCTTCGGCCTCCTATTAGAGCGGCGAATCCGCATCGAAAATGGGGCGCTGCGGCACCTTACTTGCTCCTGAGCGGGTCGTTGACGTGACATATACTTTACGGACGGAACTCCGATGGCAGTTGATCGCGAGACACCGCAGTCCCCGGCATTGACGGGGCGGCAGTTCTGCGCTGTCTGCGCGGCGCTCCTCATTGCCATCACGACCTCATCCTCCGGCCAGACTCCGGCCGTCGACACGTCACCTGCGGCGGCGGCAGGCCGAGCCTTCAACGCCGGCCAGTACGACGAGATCGACGGCATTTTGAAGTCGTCTAATGACGAACGGTCGGCGGTCCTGCGCGCAAAAGCGCACATCGCTCGCGGCAGGTATGGCGAGGCCGAAAAGCTGCTATCCGCCTTCGTCGCTTCTTCACCCGCCGGCGACGCTGCGCTCGAGCTGGGTCAGCTTCAGCTCCTCCTCGGACGCCGTCAGGAAGGGACTCGAACGCTCCAGCTGGTGCTCACCCGAGGGTCGGGTGACACGCCCCTCGACCAGATGCGGCTCGCCCTGGCCGCGCGTGCTCTTGGCCGTTTCCAGGATGCCAACGGCTTCTTCCGCAACGCCAGCTCGCTCGCGCCGAACGACCCGGTCATCAACACGGCGTGGGGCGAGCTGTTTCTGGAGAAATACAACCGCACCGAGGCGCTCAAGTCGTTCCAGGCCGCGCTCAAGGCACGCGCCGATTACGTTCCGGCGCAGGTTGGCCTAGCTGAGACCACGCTCGAGGAGGATCCGCCTGCCGCAAAGTCAGCCATCGAAGCAGCGCTGAAAACGAACCCGAACTACGTGCCGGCGCATCTGCTGCTCGCCGAGCTGGCGCTCGACAATCGCGAGCGGGCCGAGGCGCGTGGGTCGATTCAGAAGGCGCTCGCCGTCAACCCGAACAGCTTCGAGGCACGGTCGCTCGATGCCGCGATGGCGTTTCTCGAGGGACGGACGGCCGACTTCCAGTCGATGGTCGACGGCGTTTTGAAGCTGAACCCGACGTATGGGGATGCCTACCGCGTCGCAGGCGACCATACCGCGCGCAACTACCGCTTCGACGAGGCTGTGGATCTGACGCGGCGTGCGCTTGCAATCGACGGGACCAGCACGCGCGCGTCCGCGGATCTCGGCGGACATCTGCTCCGAACCGGTGATGAGACGGGCGCGAGACGGGCGCTCGAGACGGCGTTCAAGGCGGATCCCTTTGACGTCGTGACGTTCAACCAGCTCGCGATGCTCGATACCGTCGACAAGTTCGAGACGATTAAGGACGGCGATCTCGTCATCCGTCTGCATCCCGACGAAGCGGGAGTGATGCGCGAGCACGTGGTGCAGCTTGCCCGCCAGTCGCTCGACACCTTGTCGAAGCTTCACCAGTTCAAGCCGACGGGGCCGATTCTCGTGGAGATGTTCCCGAAGCACGACGACTTTGCCGTGCGCACCATTGGCTTGCCGGGATTCATCGGGGCGTTGGGCGCCTGTTTCGGCCGCGTGGTCACGCTCGACTCGCCGCGCGCGCGTCCGCCGGGGCAGTTCAGTTGGGCGGCCACCCTATGGCATGAGATGGCGCACGTCATCAGCCTCCAGATGTCGAACAATCGGATCCCGCGCTGGCTCTCGGAGGGGATGTCTCAATTCGAGGAACGGCGCGCCCGTCCGGAATGGGGCAGGGAGATGGAGGTCCCCTTCGCGCAGGCGCTCGATGCCGGAAAGCTGCTCAAGCTGCGCGACATACAGGAGGGGTTCAGCGATCCGCGGATGATTTCGCTCGTCTACCAGCAGTCGTCGCTCGTCGTCGAACACCTCATGGACACGTACGGTGAGCAGGCCTGGTGGCGGTTGTTGAGGGCGTACGGCAAAGGGCTCGAGACCGATGCTGCCTTCAAAGAGGCGTTCAACGCCACCCTAGACGAGGTTCAGACGAGCTTCGATGCGCGGCTCGAGCGCGACTACGCTAACCTGCGCCGCGCGCTGAAGACGCCCGCAATTCCCGAGAAAGCCACGGTCGAGCAGCTCAAGGCGCTTGCGAGCGACAACCCGGGCAGCTTCGGCGTCCAGATGACCCTTGCCCGGGCGCTGTACGAATCGGGTGACATGGCATCGGCGACCGGGGCGTTTGAACGCGCTGCGAAGCTCATCCCAGGGGCCACCGGCGATCAGAATCCGAACGCCCTCATCGCCGCGATCGCCACCAAGCAGGGCGACACCGCTCGAGCGATACGAGCGCTCGAGGCGGTCGTGAAGGTCGACTCGTCGGACGTGGAGGCGGCCCGGCAGCTCGCCGGCCTCATCGCGCCGCTTGGCGACGAAGCGCGGACGGCGGCCGCGTACGAGCGCGTCGCTGAGCTCGATCCGTTCGATGCGCAGGCGCAATCGGTGGTCGGCCGTTACGCATTGAAGCAGAAGAACGCGCCTCGGGCGGCTCGGGCGCTGCGAGCTGCGCTCGCGGCCGGCCCGGCAGACAGGGTAGTGGCGCACGTCGACCTTGCCGAAGCGTTGCTCATGGCGGGTCAGTTTGGCGATGCGAAGCGCGAAGCGCTGGCGGCGTTGGAAATGGCGCCTTCGTTCGAACGTGCACAGGATCTGCTGCTCAAGATTGTGAGCGCTCAACCCGGAGGCGGAGGTGCGCAGTGAGACCGGCGAGGCGTCTCGCGAAGGTGGCCTCTGCGCCGGCCCTGCCGTTGTGCGCTCTTCTCGCGGGCCTGATGCTCGTGCAGCCGATGCGGCTGTCGCAGGCGATCGCGCAGGGGTCGTTTCTGAAGGATGACCGTTTCGCCGGACTCCAATGGACGTTCGTCCGAATTCGCTATTCTTCTTTCACCGTCGACAACCGCTATCGCCTGGACTACTGGGGTGAGCCGTGGGCGATCGATGCGCCCGCCGCGGAACAGAATCTATCGCGGCGGCTGCGGACCGCCACGGCGATCGAAGTCAACGATCCAATCGTGCTGACGCTCGACGATCCGAAGCTGTGGGACCACGGCTGGATCTATTTCGTCGAGCCGGGAAACCTGCGTCTGCGCGATGACGAGGTCTCCATCCTTCGCGAGTTCCTGCTTCGCGGCGGCACCGCCATGTTCGACGACTTTCATGGGCCGTACGAGTGGGACAACTTCGCGGCCGAGATGCGGCGTGTGTTTCCCGATCGCCAGATCGTCGAACTGGAGCCGCCGCATCCCATCTATACCTCGTTCTACAACATCACCGCCTATCCGCAGACTCCGGGTCTCGGCTCGTTCTTCGCGGGCCGGACGTGGGAAAAGGGCGGGTTCGTCGCACGCCTGCGGGGCGTCCTCGACGACCGCGGACGTCCGATGGTGCTCGCCAACTGGAATACGGATATGGGAGACGGCGTGGAGTGGTCGAATGCCGAGGAATATCCCGGCTATCTCAAGTACACCGCCGACGCCTACCGGATGTTCATCAACGAGATCATCTACAGCCTGACGCATTAGGAGCATGCACACATTTACGAATCTACGAATTTACGAATTGACGCATTGCGGTCTCTCGAATTCGTAAATTCGAAAATTCGTAAATTAGAAAATTCAGACCATGTCCATTGCCGCAGTCCCGAACTTCGCCGAGCGCGTTCAACAGGGCCGCGAGCGCATTCTCGCGGAGCTCCGGAAGGTGATCGTCGGCCAGGACGACGTGGTCGACGAGGTGTTGATCGCACTTTTCACTGGCGGCCACTGTCTCATCACCGGTGTACCAGGGCTTGCGAAGACACTTCTCATCAAGACGCTCGCCGAGATTCTCGACCTCAGCTTCAAGCGAATCCAGTTCACGCCGGATCTGATGCCCGCCGACATCACGGGCACCGAGATACTGGACGAGCAGCACGGCGTGCGCGCGCTCCGCTTCGTACACGGGCCGGTATTCGCGCAGATCATTCTGGCCGACGAGATCAACCGCACGCCGCCGAAGACGCAGGCAGCGCTCCTCGAGGCCATGCAGGAGTTTCACGTGACGGCGGCCGGGCGAACGTATCAGCTCGAGCGCCCGTTCTTCGTGCTTGCGACTCAGAATCCAATCGAGCTCGAAGGAACCTACCCGCTGCCGGAAGCACAGCTCGATCGGTTCATGTTCAACGTCGTCATGACCTACCTCCCGGAGGACGACGAGGTGCGCGTGGTGACGGAGACGACCGGCGTCGAATCACCGTCCGTTGCGCGAGTCCTGGCCGGGCCGGACATCCTGGAGTTCCAGCGCATCGTCCGCCAGGTGGTCGTCACCGACGACATCGCACGCTACGCCGTGCGGCTCGCCTCCGCGTCCAGGCCGGGCCAGGGCGGTTCACTGGACTTCGTCGACAAGTACGTGAAGTGGGGCGCGGGACTTCGTGCCTCGCAGGCGCTCATTCTCGGCGGCAAGGCGCGGGCGCTGATTCACGGCCGTCATCACGTTTCGGTACGAGACATTCAGGCGCTCGTCCTGCCCATCCTGCGCCACCGGATCGTCACCAACTTCTACGCGGAGTCCGAGCGTCTCACCGCCGACGGCATCGCCACGCGCCTGCTCGAGGTCGTCCCTGTGCCGAGGAGCGGCCTGTCGCTATGAAAACCGGGGAAAGCGGGAGACCGAGCGAACTACGGTTTCTCGACCCCGCTGTCCTCGCACGCCTCGGCACGCTCGAGCTCAAGGCGCGCACCGTCGTCGAAGGATTTCTTTCCGGCCTGCATCGCAGTCCGTTCAAGGGCTTCAGCGTCGAGTTCGCGGAGTACCGGCAATACCTTCCCGGCGACGACCTGTCGACCATCGACTGGAAGGTGTACGCGCGCAGCGATCGGTACTACGTCAAGAAGTTCGAAGAAGAGACGAACCTCGATTGCTATCTCCTGCTGGATGTCAGCGCATCGATGGGATACGGATCGCGAGGCGTGACGAAGCTGCGTTACGGGTCTATGCTCGCGGCGTCCCTCGCCTATCTGATGAACCGCCAGCGTGACGCCGTGGCGCTGACGACATTCGACGACACGATCACGGCGATGCTGCCCCCAAGCGCCCGTCCGAGTCACCTGCGCTCGATTCTGGTGACGCTCGACACGCTCGTGCTCGGCAAGCGCACCGACGTTTCGAAGCCGCTCCACCTTCTGGCCGACGGCATCAGCAAGCGCGGTCTCGTGGTGCTGATCTCCGACCTCCTCGACGAACCCGAGCGGGTCGTCGATGGACTGCGGCATTTTCGTTTCCGTGGCAGTGACGTCATCGTCTTCCACCTGCTCGATCCCGCAGAGCTGACGTTTCCGTTCGAGCGGGCGGCGCGATTCCGCGATATCGAGCTTGGCGACGAGCTGATGGCAGTGCCGGCGGTCGTCCGGCAGCCATACCTCGACGCGCTCCATCAGGCGATCGACGGCTACAAGCAGGAGCTCGGATCGGCAGGCATCGACTACCAGTTGATGGACACGTCGACGCCGCTTGAATTCGCGCTGATGTCGTACTTGTCGACCCGCGGAAGGGCGCGGTGATGTTCGGTCTCTCTTTCCTCTCGCCGCTCTTCCTCATTGGCGCTGCCGCCGCTGCGGTGCCAATCGCGATTCACCTCTTCTACCGGAGGGCGGAGCCGGTCATCGAATTTGCGGCGATGCGCTACCTGCGGCAGGCGCCGGTGGAGCAATCTCGGAGGCGCCGGTTGCGCGAGCTCCTCCTGCTTGCGCTGCGAGTTGCCGCGCTGACGCTGCTGGCATGTGCATTTGCACGCCCCTACGTGTCCGGCTCCGCGGCAGGACTGAATGGCGCCGCTACGATCGTTCTTGTGGATACGTCGGCGAGCGTCAGCGGGCCGGGACAGTTCGATCGCGCGCGCGAGCGTGCGACGGACGTGATTCGTCAGGCGCCACCGACGCATGCGGTCGCCGCCCTGTCGTTTGGGCCGGCGACCGACGTCATTGCGTCCCTGTCGCAGGATCGGGCAGGCGCCCTTGCCGCCGTTACGCGGTTGAAGCAGGGTGCCGGGGCTACCCGTTACAACGCCGCGCTGCAGCGCGCGGCCGAGGAGTTCGGCGGCCGCTCGGGCCGCATCGTCGTGGTAACGGATCTGCAGGAGAGCGGCTGGGATGCCGTTGACGGCGGAGTGCCCGAGAACGTCTCGGTGGAAGTGGAGGCGATCGACGGCCCCGCTACGAACCTCGCCGTCACATCCCTCCGCATCGAAGGCGGTGATGCGGTGGCGGTGGTTCAGAATTATTCGCCGCGTCCCGCTGCCGAGCAGGTGCTCTTTGCGGTGGACGATCGCCGCCTGGGCGCGGTGGCCGTCACGCTCCAGCCAGGGGGCAACGCCGAGGCGCGGCTGTCGCTCGGCTCTTTGGAATCGGGCGCATTGTCGGCATCAATCGGCGACCGCGAAGGCTACCTGGCGGACAACGTGAGGTACGCCGTGGTGGATCCTGAGAGCGCCATCTCAGTGCTTGCGCTCACGGCATCCGGCCGTCCTTCTGAGTCGTTGTATCTCGAGCGGGCGCTCACCGTTGTCGATGGCGCAGGAGGTTTTCGGTTCAAGGCGGTGAGTGCGTCCGGGTTCTCGTCCCTCGACTCTCGGGCGCTCGCCGACGTGGATGTGATTGCGGTTCTGGGGACGCGAGGTCTCGAGCAACGGGGCCGAGAACGGCTGGTCGAGTTTGCGCGGTCGGGTCGGGGCCTGCTGTTGACCGCCGGTCCCGATGTGGAGCCGGCTGTGCTCAAACAAGCATTGAGCGGTGTGGTGTCGACCTCATGGCGCGCTCGAAACGCAACGCCGCTGGCCTTTACTCCTGACGATGCCCGGCATCCGGTGTTCAGGCCGTTTGGTGGCGCAGGCACGCTCGGCAACGTCAGCTTCACGCGAGCGGCGCTCATCGAGCCGCCGGCGTCGGCAAAGGTGATCGCGCGCTATTCCGACGGTACGCCGGCACTCGTTGAGGAGAGAACGGATCGGGGCAGAGTGCTGGTGTTCGGGTCGGACCTGAACTACGGCTGGAACGATTTTCCGCTTCAACCGGCGTTCTTGCCGTTCGTCCACGAAGCCCTTCGCTATCTCGCCTCGCCACAGAATGCGCGAGCGGACTATGTCGTGGGCGAGCTTGCGGGATCGGCAGGACTCACGCCCGGCGTCGTCAATGTGGGCGCTGCGGGGCGGCGCGTCGCTGTCAACGTCGACGCGCGAGAAGCGGATCCTCGCCGAATGACCGTCGATGCGTTCCAGTCGGGCATCTCGCGGCTCCACGCCAGCGCGCTGCAGGAAGCGCGTGCGGCGGCCAGTCAGCAGGAGGACCAGCAGTCACTATGGCGTTACGGGCTCCTCCTCATGGTGATCAGCCTCGCGGCCGAGGGTCTGCTGGGGCGGAGGCTAGGGTAATGGGCGAAGGTTACGCAGAACTGTCGGCGTTGATCGCTCGTATCGGACGCCGCTGGCGCGCGGTGACGACGCTGCGGGTGTGGACGCGAGCTGCCGTGGGCGCTGCTCTGGTGCTCGGCTTGGCGTTGATCACTCACACGTTCGCACAACCAGCCGGTGTGACCTTGGTTGCGTTATGGGGTGTCGCGACCGCCGCGATGGTCGTTGCTCTGTTCTGGGCGGCGGTGTCGCTCAGGCGTGCGCCCGCCAGCTTCCAGCTTGCGCGTTTCATCGAGGAACGATGCCCCGAGCTCGAGGACTCGCTGGTCGCCGCTGTGGCCCAGAACGTCTCCGCAGCGCAGGCGATGTCCGCGGCGGTTGTCGACGACGCCGTCCGTCGAGCGCGACGGATCGACGTGGACCGCATCATCGGTCGACGCACGGTGCGTCAGGCGGCGATGCTGGCGATTGCGGCGTCCATCGCGCTTGCCACGATTGGGACCGTCTCGCTGCCTCACGCCGCGCAGGCTGCGAAGGTCGTTCGCGTCTACATGTTCCCGGAGAGCCTCGACCTGCAGGTGGCTCCCGGCGATGTCAAAATCCGTGCGGGCGAGTCGCTCCGAGTGGTCGCACGACTTTCCGGCGACGGCCTCGGCGTTCCACTGCTGCGCGTTGGCGGCGGCGATGAATGGCGTGAGACACCCATGGAAAGGGCCGGTGATGGATTCGCCCTCGGTGTCGACCGCATCGAACAGGATTTCCGCTATGCCGTGACCGCCGCGGGTGTTTCGTCGCGCGAGTACACCGTGACGGTGATGCGGCCTCCTCGTGTCGAGCGAATCGATCTGCGCTACGAGTTCCCGGCGGCATCGGGCATGTCCCCGCGCGAGGAAGAAGACGGTGGAGACATCTACGGTCCTACCGGCACGCGTGTGCGCGTGACCGTGCACGCCGACAAGTTGGTTCGCGATGCGGCGTTGACACTCGGTGGCGGTGAGTCAATCGCCCTGTCGATGCGCGGCGGAGCGCTTCAGGGCGAGCTGACCATCACCGAAGACGGCTCATACCGTGTCGCGCTGACCGACCCCGAAGGCTACACGAATCCCGGAGACACCGAGTATTTCATCCGTACGCTGCAGGACCGGCCGCCGGATGTGCGAATTGTCCGTCCAGCCAGCGATCGACAGGTTACACCGCTCGAAGAGGTCGCAATCGAGGCCCACGCCGATGACGACTTCGGCGTCGCGGCGCTGGATCTCGTGTACACCACGGCGGGCAGCGCGGAAAAGTCGGTTCCGTTCACCCGTAGCGGTGCGAGCACTTCCGTTACGGGCCGCCGCACGCTGTACCTCGAGGATCTCGACGTGAAACCCGGAGACGTCGTCGCCTATTACGCGCGCGCCCGCGATCTCAGTCGTGGCACGCGGTCGAATGAAGCGCGCAGCGACATCTTCTTCCTGGAGGTGACGCCGTTCGAGGAGGAATTCGTCGCGTCGCAGAGTCAGGGCGCGGGCGGGGGCGGCAACAACCAGGGGCTCGAAGAGCTCATCCAGGCGCAGAAGGACATCATCACGGCCACGTGGAATCTCGACCGCCGTGGGCGCGAGGCCAGAGGGCGGTCGCAGGATGACATCCGGGCTGTCGGGCGCGGACAGCGCGACGTTCAGTCCCGCGCGACGACAATGCTCACCGAGATGCAGCGTGCAGGCGAGCGGCGCCGCCGGCTTCCTGGAGGGCGCGGCGGCCCCCCGACGCCGACTGGTGATGCGATGGTGGAGGCGGTTGGTCGCGCGGTGAAAGCCATGGCCGGTGCGTCTCAGCAGCTCGACGCGCTCAAGACCAGCGACGCGCTGCCGCACGAGATGACTGCGCTCAATGAGTTGCTTCGCGCCCAGGCAGAGGTCCGTCGGCGAGAGGTGCCGCAGCAGGCGAACGGGACGGGCGCCGGTTCGAACCGTCAGCAGCAGGATCTCTCGTCGCTCTTCGACCGCGAGCTGGCCCGTCAGCAACAGACCAACTACGAAACACCACCGGGCCGCGAGACACGCAAGGAACAGGCATCCGACGATGATGCCCTCGACAAGGTGCGCGAGCTGGCGCGGCGGCAGGACGGCCTCAATCGCAGCGAAGCCGAACTGGCGCAGAAGCGGGATTCATTGCCGCAGGAGGAGCTTCGGCGGGAGCTCGAGCGCCTGACGCGCGAGCAGAGCGAGTTGAGGAGGCGTGCGGAGGAGCTGGCGCGCGAGCTTCAGCAACGCCAGCAGGGTCAGCGAGGCCAGCAGGGTCAGCAAGGTCAACAGGCCCAAAGTCAACGGAGTCAACAGGGGCAGAGTCAACAGAATCAACAGGGCCAGAGTGGCGAAGGAGGAGGCGGCGGACAGAGCGGCGGCCGTCAACAGGCGAGTCGCGAGCTGCAGCGAGCTGCCGAGGAAATGCAGGGCGCTGCCAGCGAGCTGCGCCGCGATAACCCAGGCCAGGCGAGCGCCCGAGGCAGCCGCGCGGCGGAGCGGCTGCGCGACGTCGAGCAGCAGATGGGCGGTTCGCAGCCCGACGATCGTCGTCGCGCGCTCGGCGAGCTTCAGCTCGAGTCGCGACAGCTCGCCGACGCGCAGCGGCGTCTCGGGAGCGAGGCAGGTGGGGGTCGTTCCGGCGACCGTGCCGATCGGGCCCGCCAGCGCGCATCGGAGCAGGAGCGGCTTGCCGACCGGACCGAGCGTCTCGAAGAAGCGGTGAAGGATCTGGCGGCCGGCGGCGGGCGGGGCGCCGACCAGCGGCAGCGAAACTCGCTCGGTGACGCCGTCCAGGAGCTCGACGCACAGAAGCTCTCTCAACGAATGCGTGACGCAGCTCGCGCCGAACGACAGGCAGGTGATCCGCAAAACGGAAAGGAGACGCCGCCGCAGCGCGAGGGCGAGGCGATTGCGCGCGCGCTCGACCGTCTTGCGGACCGGCTTGGCGCAGCCGGCGGCGAGAACGAGGCGTCGCAGCAGCTCAGCGAGGAGTTATCCCGCATTCGACGCCTTCGCGAACAGCTGACGTCGCTCGACCGGCAGCTTTCGGAACTGCGCAACGAGACGAGCGACCAAGGCGGCCGGCAGGGTAATGAATCGGGCCGCCAGGCAGGTAGTCAGTCGGGTCGTCAGGCAGGCAGTCGGTCAGGTCGCGAGGGAGGTCGCGGTGCTCAACCCGGGGGCCTTGGCCAGGACGCCGGCGCTGAGGGGCCGTGGCAGGAGGCTCGTGAGCTGTTGAACGAGCTGCGGAACGAAGAAATCGTTCCGGCCGACGCCGACGGGTTCAATCCCGGTCGTTCCGCCCCGGGCACCGAAGCATGGAAGCAGGATTTTCAGAAGTGGGATGAGCTGAAAGTGCAGCTGTCGGCAGCGCTCGAACGCGTCGAGCGAACGACCGCCGACCGACTTCGTGGCCAGCAGTCGCGCGACCGCCTCAACGCTGGTACGACGCAGACGGTGCCTGAATCGTATCGTCGTCTCGTCGAGAAGTACTACCGGGCGCTCGCGTCCGGAGGCAGGTAGCCGGAGGCCTTCAGGCCCCCGGAGAGAATATGCAATTCGCCGTTTCCTTCCCGTGGTGGGTCCTCCTGCTGCTGGCTGCGGCCGTCGCGGCCATCGCATGGGCATCGTACGCCGGTGTCATCGTGGCACTGACGCCACGCCGCCGCGCTGTCCTGGCATCGTTGCGCGCCGTAACGCTGGCGTTGCTGGTGGTGTGTCTGCTCCGGCCGGTGCGTGTCGTGCCGCCCGACAGCAGCAGCGACGTCGTCGTGCCGGTCCTCGTCGATGTGTCGCGCAGCATGTCGCTCGCCGATATGGACGGCGCTCGACGCATCGACGTTGCGCGACGCCTCGTGCGGACACAGATTCAGCCCGCGCTCGAAGGTCGATTCCGCCCGGAACTGTGGACGTTCGGCGATGCTCTCGAAAAAGCGGAAGACGAGCTCGTCGCTGACGCCAGGCGCAGCGATCTATCAGGCGCACTGCGTTCTGTGCGCGAGCGCTACCGCGAACAGCACGTCGCGGGAATCGTGGTGATTTCCGATGGCGGCGACACCGGGGCCGAGGATGCTGCAGGGGCTGTAGACGAGGGTGCGGCACCCGTCTACGCGATAGGGGTTGGCGCTCCGCATGCGGCGCGCGACTACGAAGTGCTCGACGTGTCCGCTGGTGAAACGGCGCTCGCCGACTCATCGGTCGACATCAGCGTTGCTGCTGTGAGCCATGGCAGCGCCGGCGCATTCGATCTGCGTGTGCTGGAGAACGGGCGGCCGATCGACCTCCGGCGCGTCACGCCGGCAGCCGACGGCAGCCCGGTGCGCGCCACATTCACCGTGACTCCCGCACGCGAAACCGCGACGCTCTACACCGTGGAGATTCCATCGGCGACGGGCGAGCTCGTGCTCGAAAACAATCGGCGCAGCGCGCTCGTGGAGCCCCCCGGAAGACGCCGCCAGATTCTGATGATCGAGGGGGCGCCCGGATTCGAGCACTCCTTCATCAAGCGCGCATTGAGCGCCGATCCGGGGTTCGAGATCGACTCGGTGGTCCGCAAGGGGCGTGACACCCGCGGCGGCGCAACCTACTTCGTGCAGGCGACCGCCGCCCGTGCCCCGCGCCTGGCGACCGGGTTTCCGCAGGAGCGCGCGGCGCTCTTCGAATACGACGCGGTCATCCTGGCCAACGTGGAACCGGATACGCTGTCGCGGCTGCAGCTCCAGATGCTCGCCGATTTCGTCGATCGGCGCGGTGGTGGTTTGCTCGTGCTCGGGGGAAAGTCGTTTGCCCAGCAGGGATTTGCCGGAACGCCGCTCGAAGAAGTGCTTCCGTTGCGGCTGACCGACCGCGGAAATGGAATCGTGCGCGCCGCGAACCGTCCGGAAGCACGCTTGAGCGTCACGTTGACCGACGATGGCCTGACGCATCCGTTGATGCGCATGGCGGGGGGCGCCGAAGACCTCGACAAGCGCTGGCGGGCCATGCCGCCGCTGGCCGGCGTCGCCACGCTCGGCGCGCTGCGTCCAGGCGCCCAGGCGCTCGCGGTCGTGAACGCATCCGACGGTTCGCGTCCTCTGGTTGCCGTGCAGCGGTACGGACAGGGGCGCGCTGTGGTGTTTGCCGGCGAGGCGTCCTGGCGGTGGCGCATGCAGATGCCGTCGAACGATCGTACGCACGAGTTTTTCTGGCGGCAGGCGGTCCGTTGGACTGCGAGCGCCGCACCGGGCCATGTGTCGGTTGGAGCCGTTCCGTCACTCGTGCCAGGCAGCAGCACCGCGATCGCCGTCGCCGTGCGAAACGAGGAATTTCTGCCTGTCGCGGATGCGGGCGTACGGCTGCGCCTCACGCGGCCGGACGGATCGACACAGGACGTTGCCGCGGCCACGTCGGATCCGCAGGGCGGCGGGTACTCGAGCGAGGTACGGTTCGAGGAGCCGGGCGTGTATCGCGTCAACGCGGTCGCCCGGCGCGGCGACGGCGAGGTGGTAGGCGCCGCGGATCGCTGGATCCTGGTAGGGGGGGCAGACCTGGAAGTGGCCGATCCGCGCCTCAATGACGAGGTGCTGCGTCGGATCGCGATAGCAAGCGGCGGTCATTACTTCTCGGCGGATGAGGCGGCACAGCTCCCGTCACTACTCGAAGCGGCATCCGCCGACCCGACGGTTCCTCGGCTCGAAGAGCTGTGGCACAACGTCTGGATCTTTGTTGCGTTGATGCTGCTGCTCGCGGCGGAGTGGATGCTGCGACGGAGATGGGGACTGCGGTGAAATTCGTCTGGCTGCTTCTGCTCGCCGTCTTGCTCCCGTCGTCTGCGGCGGCTCAGGAGCGATACGCGGTTCTGATCTCCGGGGCGTCTGGCGGGGACAAGTATGCCGCTCAGCAGCAGAGGTGGCGGTCCGAGCTTGCAGCCTTCCTGGCGACGAACTTTGCGTTTCCCGATGCGAACGTCGTCGTTCTCGATGAAAGCAGCGACGGGACTTCGAAGGCGACCGCCGAAAACGTCCGTCGTCTGCTGGGCGATCTGCGACGGCGTGTGAGGCGCGACGATACCCTCCTCATCCTTCTCGTCGGCCACGGCACGTACGACGGCATCGACGCCAAGTTCAATCTCGTAGGACCCGATCTCAGCGCCGCCGATTGGAAAGATCTGCTCGACGCCATCGCAGCGCGGGTAGTCCTCGTCAACACCACCGAGTCCAGCTTTCCGTTTCTCGAGCAGCTCTCCCGGGTGGGCCGCGTTGTCATCACCGCCACCGACTCCGCCCAGCAGCGCTTCGCTACCGTCTTCCCCGAATATTTCATTCGCTCGCTTGCGGATCTCTCGAGCGATCTCGACAAGAACGGGCGAGTCTCGATCTGGGAGGCGTTTGCGGTTGCCAGCGCCGGCGTGAAGCAGCACTACGAGCAACGCGGTCAGCTGTCGACCGAGCGACCGCTCCTGGACGACAACGGCGACGGCGTCGGACGGGAGGCGGAAGCGCCTGGCGAGGACGGCGCAATGGCGCGCGCCCTGTATCTCAATGCAGAATCACAACCGGCGAACGCCAACCCCGAACGTGCGGCGCTCGAGCGACAGCGCGTCGCGCTCGAGCGACAGCTCGAAGACCTGAAGGCTCGCAGGACTGCAATGTCGGAGGAGCAGTATCAGGCGGAGTTGGAGAGGATCTTCGTCGAGCTCGCGAAAATCGCACAGGAGATTAGGAAGCAATCTTAAGATCGTTCGGATCGTTCTCAGTTCCGCAAGTTCACCCCTATGATTCGGCCGTTTCAAGAACATGTCACTGAGCGCGGGCACGCGGCTCGATCGGACCGTCGCCGTCAAAGTGCTGCCCGCTGACGTGGCGTCGACCCAGAGCCACGCCAGCGTCTCGCAAAAAGCCGTGGCCCGAAAGCCCGAACGGTCCGAACGATTCGAACGTTCGAACGATTCGAACGATTCGAACGATTCGAACGCTCCGGACGACTAAGATGGGTTGAACGACGATGATTTGTACCCATTGCGGTACCGAAATCGCCGACAAGGCGCTCATCTGCTATCGATGCGGCCACGCGACGACGGAGCCGCGTGTGAAAGTGCCGGAAACGGGCTCGTTGTTCGACCGTCCCCGGCGTGCGCGACGTCCGTCGATCGCGCTGATCGTGATTGTCCTGGTGGCGCTGCTGGTGTTGGCGTTCCTCCTGCTGTCCTAGCCGCGTTCCTTGACGCCCTCCGAGATGTGCTGCAGGGTGTCACCGACGCGGCTGTCCCTGCCTTCCTTCACGGCGATATCCCCGATCGAGACGATGCCCACGAGACGGTCGCCTTCGACTACCGGGAGGCGTCGCACTTGATGCTCGCTCATGAGCTCAGACGCTTCGCGGGTCGACATGTCCGGGCGTGCCGCGACCAGGTCGGTGGTGACGATATCGCGGACCGGACGGTTCATCTGTCGGTCTTCGGCCACCGCGCGAACGACGATGTCGCGGTCGGTTATGACGCCGACAGCTTTTCCGTTGTCGACGACCGGCACCACGCCGGTGTCTTCGTCGCGCATGATGCGCGCGGCGTTCTGGATGCTGTCCTGTAGCGAAATGGTGCGGGGGTTGGGTGTCATCACGTCACGAATATTCATGGGCTTCTCCGGATCGCACACGGACCACGCTGGTCCGAGCACTTGATGAGCAGCGAGTGAGGGTTCACGGCCAAGCGTTCACAGGCCGTCTAGCAAGGGATGGGCCGCTCCACGATTGATGAAGGCCCAGCCGTATAATCGAAGCAACATGAGCAAAGGCATCCGCGCGACGATGCTGCTGACGATCACGGCCGCGGTGATGGTCTTTGCGTACGTTCAGGATCGCGCCACCGCGTCAGGGGCACGTCGCTACGTGACGCTCCAGCGTCGAGCCATGTCCGGACAGGGGCCCGAGGTGACCATCGATCAGGTGATGCGCCCCTCCGTCGAACGCTCGGTACGGCAGGGACTGATGTGGGGAGCGGTCGTGCTGGTCGCCGGACTCGGTGTGGCTGTCGTCGGGGGACGGAGGCAGGCATGAACGCCGGGCTGATCTACGACTGGAACCTGGTTGCGCCCGCACCGGCCCCGCCGCGCGTGATGCTGTGCGACGAAACGCTTCGCGACGGTCTGCAGTCGCCCTCCGTTCGCACGCCGTCCATCGCGCAGAAGATTCGCATCCTGCACCTCCTCGACCGCATTGGCATCGATACGACCGACATCGGGCTTCCCGGCGCGGGGCCGCACATCGTGCACGACGCCGAGAGGCTGGCGCGCGAGATCGTCGCGTCGAAGCTGAAGATCGCCGCCCAGTGCGCCGCGCGGACGGTCGTCTCCGATATTCAGCCAATCGCAGACATTCAGCAGCGGACCGGCCTGCCGATCGAGTGCTGCTGTTTCATCGGCTCGAGTCCCATACGGCGGTATGCGGAAGACTGGACGGTGGACTACCTTCAGCGCTGCACGGAGGAGGCGATTGGCTTTGCGGTGCGTCAAGGCTTCAAGGTCATGTACGTCACTGAAGACACGACGCGCTCGGATCCCGAAACGCTTCGCCGGCTGTTCGTGACTGCAATCCGGGCGGGGGCGTCGAGAATCTGCATCGCGGACACGGTGGGCCACTCGACGCCGGCGGGTGCGCGCGCCGTTGTCCGGTTCGCGCGGCGAGTGATGGACGAGGCGGGGGCTGGGGACATCGGCATCGACTGGCACGGCCACCGCGATCGCGATATGGGCACGATCAACAGCCTGACAGCGCTCGAGGCAGGCGCATCGCGCGTGCACGGGACCATCCTGGGACTCGGCGAGCGCGTGGGCAACACCCCGCTCGATTTGCTGCTCGTGAACCTCGTGCTGATGGGCTGGGTGGAGCGCGACCTCGCATGCCTGAACGAGCTCGTCCAGTTCGTGTCGGGCGCCACGGGCGAGCCGATTCCCGACAACTACCCCGTATTCGGCCGGGATGCGTTCCGCACTGCCACAGGCGTTCACGCAGCCGCCGTCATCAAGGCATTTCACAAGCACGATCCCGACCTCACCGACGGCGTGTATTCAGGAGTGCCGGCGCGGCTGGTCGGGCGCAGTCAGGAGATCGAGATCGGCCCGATGTCTGGCAAATCGAATGTGCTGTTCTGGCTCGAGCAGCACGGCATCGAGCCCCATGAAGAGCTGGTGGAACGGCTATTCCGGCGCGCGAAAGCCTCCACCCACGTACTCACCGAAGAGGAAATCCGCACCGAAATCGAACAGGGACGGCCGCCGTTCACGCGGTTGGATGCTTGAATCAGAACTGCAGTTCCCGCAGTGCTATTTCGAAGCAGCGAGCCGTTTCTCGATTTGCGGGATCGCGTCGAGCACGACGTCGCCGACGATCTGCAGGCTGCGTGCACTCACGCGGTCGAGGTCGTCCTGCGCCGTGTGCCAGGCCGGGTACTCGAGGTCGATGATGTCGACGGCGGGTATTCCCGCCTTCAGGAACGGCACGTGGTCGTCGTCGATGGTGGTTTCCTCCTGAAGGAACGACGTCCGATACCCGAGCTTCGCCGCGGAAGCCCACACCGCCTCGGTCAGCCACGGGGTAGAGGTCGTGTCGCGCCGGATCGTTAGGTTTCGATCGCCAATCATATCGAGCAGCACGAGGGCCTTCAGTCCCCCTAACGAGCCCGTCTTGCGTGCTGTTTCCACGTAGTGGCGGCTGCCGTACGTGTTGTCGTTGTTGCGGTACCAGTCGACAACCGCCTCCTCGCCGTCGAAGAAGAGCAGCTCGATGGTGTACTCGTTCTGTCGGCCCTTGAGAACCCGGCCGAGCTCCAGCACGGCGGCGGTCGAGGACGCGGCATCGCTCGCGCCGACGAACCGGAACTCTCGAAACAGCTTGGTGTCGTAGTGCGTGGCCAGCGCGATGCGGTCGGCGCGGCGCCCGGGAATCGTGGCCACGATGTTGACCATTCGCACGCGCCCGAGCGGGGTGTCGGCGTCCCACGCGTCTTCGCGTGCGGCGATTCCCGCGCTCTTGAGCTGCGCCAGGATGTACTGCCGGCACTGCGCGAGCGCGGACGACCCGGCAGGGCGCGGTCCGAAGCCGACCTGACGCCGCAGGTCCTCGTAGGCGCGGCTGCTGTCGAACTTTGGCGGCGGGCTCTGTACGGGAACTGGCGCCACCGTCTCAGCCGCGCAGGCAAGCAGCACGCATCCGAGCAACGTCGCACCGAGGGCCGTGCGCATGGCGGCTATGGTCGTTTCTCCACCGGAACGTAGTCCCGCCGCTTCGGACCGATGTAGATCTGCTTCGGCCGCGCGATCTTCTGTTCCGAGTCGAGCAGCATCTCCTCCCACTGCGCGATCCACCCTGACGTTCGTGGAATCGCAAACAGCACCGGGAACATCGTAACCGGGAATCCCATCGCCTGGTAGATGAGGCCCGAGTAGAAGTCGACGTTCGGATAGAGCTTCCGCGTCACGAAGTAGTCGTCCTGCAGGGCGATGCGCTCCAGCTCGATGGCGATGTCGAGCAGCGGATTCTTGCCCGTGACCGTGAACACCTCCTCAGCCGTCCGCTTGATGATCTTCGCGCGGGGATCGTAGGACTTGTAGACGCGGTGGCCGAAGCCCATGAGCCGTCCTTCGCCCGATTTCACCCGCTTGATGAAGCCCGGGATGTTGCTCACGTGCCCGATTTCGTTGAGCATCCGCAGCACCGCCTCGTTGGCGCCGCCGTGCAGGGGGCCATACAGCGCCGCCGCCGCGCCGGCCATCGCCGAATAGGGGTCGACGTGCGAGCTGCCGATGCTGCGCATCGCGTTGGTGCTGCAGTTCTGCTCGTGGTCGGCGTGCAGGATGAACAGGACCTCGAGAGCCCGCTCGAGAACCGGGTTGACCTTGTATTTCAGCTCCGTCATCCGGAACAGCATGTTCAGAAAATTTCCGGTGAAGCTCAGGTCGTTGTCGGGCTGGTTGTACGGACGGCCGATGCTGTGGCGGTACGCATAGGCGGCTATCGTCGGCACTTTCGCGATCAGGCGGTGAATCTGCTTCTTCCGCGACTGTTCGTCGAAGATCTGCTTGCTGTCGGGGTTGAACGTGGAAAACGCTCCGACGGTGCTCAGGTAGACGCCCATGGGGTGGGCGTCGTACTGGAACCCTTCCATCAGCTTCTTGATGTTCTCGTGAAGCATGGTGTGGGCGGTGATCTGTCTCTTCCACTCCTCGAGCTGCGCCGCCGTCGGAAGCTCGCCGAAGATGATCAAATACGCGGTCTCGAGGTAGGTGGAGTGCTCCGCCAGCTGTTCGATTGGATAGCCGCGGTACTCGAGGATGCCCTTGTCGCCGTCGATGTAGGTGATTCGGCTCCGGCAGCATGCCGTGTTCATGAATGCCGGATCGTACGTCGCCAATCCAACGTCGTCTGTTCCGGCCTTGATCTGGCGAAGGTCCGTGGCGCGGATGGTGCCGTCCGTGATGGGAATGTCGTACTGCTTGCCCGTGCGATTATCGGTGATCGTCAGAGTGTCGGCCATAAATGCATTTACGGATTGACGAATCTACGGATTGACGAATTGGTCATACCGCAAAATTCAATGCGTAAATTCGTCATTTCGTAAATTCGTCAATGCGGCGTTCGGAACCATCGTCGGTTTGAGGGTCGGGCGCGGGCTCGCCGGCGACGCGGTAACGCCCTTCGGCCCACCGCGCCAGATCTTCGTTCCGGCAGCGCTCGCTGCAGAAGGGCTTCCAGCGCTCGTTCACCAGACGGTGTCCACACAGGACGCATAAACGTGCCTCGCCCATCCGATTCATTTTATGCCAGGTGTTAGCAGCTACCAGCTAGTCAGGATCGCGGCGGCGGGTGGTGGCGGACGTCCCGTGCCGACACCATGAAAATCACGTCTTCCGCGATGTTGGTGGCGTGGTCGCCAATCCGCTCGAGATGTCGTGAAATCAGGATGAGGTCGAGCGCCGGCTCCACGGTGCTGGGATCGTGAAGCATGTACGTCAGGAGCTCGCGGAATACCTGCGTCTTCAGGCCATCCAGCAGATCGTCCTGATCGAGGACCTGCTGGGCCAGACGTGTGTCGCGGCGGACGAACGAATCGAGCGCGTCGTGGAGCATCGCCTGCGCGATGTCGCCCATCTGCGGGATGTCGATCAATCGCTTGACCGGCGGGTGCATCGAATAACGTGTGGCAGCCTCGGCGATGTTCACGGCCAGATCGCCCACGCGCTCGAGGTCGGTATTGATCTTGACGGCGGAGACGATGGCCCGGAGGTCGGTGGCCATCGGCTGGTGCAGGGCCAGCAGCGTGAAGCAGCGGTTGTCGATCTCGATGTGCAACTCGTTGATCGGCTCGTCGCCCCGCAGGACCTTTTCGATGACGCCCGGATCGCGCGTGACGAGTCCGTGGATGGCGGCGCGGACGCGTTCCTCAGCCAGGCCGCCCATTTCGAGCAGCCGCGCCTGGAGTGCTTCGAGTTCATCCTGGAAATGCCGGACCGCTCGTTCCATGTCTCTCCCTAGCCAAACCTCCCCGTCACGTAGTCTTCCGTGAGCTTCTCTCCGGGGTTGGTGAAAATCTTATCGGTGCGATCGTACTCAACCAGGCGCCCCAGCCAGAAAAACGCCGTGTAGTCGGACACGCGGGCGGCCTGCTGCATGTTGTGCGTCACGATGACAATCGTATAGGTGTGTTTGAGGTTGTAGATGAGCTCCTCGATTCGCTGCGTCGCGATCGGATCCAAAGCAGAAGCGGGCTCGTCCATCAGGAGAATGTCGGGCCGCACCGCCAGCGCTCTCGCGATGCACAGACGCTGCTGCTGGCCGCCCGACATCGCGAGCGCCGAGTCGTGGAGCCGATCCTTGACTTCTTCCCAGAGCGCCGCGTGCTGAAGGCTCTGCTCCACCCGATCCTCGAGCTCGGACCGGCTGCCAGCCATGCCGTTGACGCGCAACCCGTACGCCACGTTGTCGAAAATCGATTTCGGGAACGGATTCGACTTCTGAAACACCATTCCGACGCGCTGCCGAAGCGCGACCACGTCGATGCCAGGGCCGTAGATGTCGGTGCCGTCAATCAACACGCGGCCTTCCGCGCGCGTCAGCGGAATGATGTCGTTCATCCTGTTCAGCGTCCGGAGGAACGTGCTCTTGCCACAACCCGACGGACCGATGAAGGCGGTGACGACATTCGGCTGAATGCGGACGGAAATATCCTGCAGGGCCCGTGTACCGCCGTAATAGAAGTTCAGTCGTTCGGCTTCGATCTTCGCCGGTCGATCGACGACGGCCGGTTGCGGGGCACGCGCCGCCACGCCGGCCAACGAGGGGACTCGGGGCGAATTGCTCATCCGAGCTTCTTCTGGTATCGGTCGCGCAGCCATATTGCCGCGGCGTTCATGGTAAGGAGAAGTGCGAGCAGTACGAGGATTGCGGCGGCCGCGTTGACCTGGAACTCCGCCTGCGGCCGCGATACCCAGTTGAAAATCTGGATTGGCAGCACGGTGAACGGCGACCAGATGCTGTCTGGAGCGAACGCCACGAACGTCAAGGCGCCAATCGTGATGAGCGGCGCCGTTTCGCCAATCGCACGCGAGAGCGCCAGAATCGTTCCCGTCAGGATGCCAGGCAGGGCCACGGGCAGCACCTGGTACCATACCGTCTGCCACTTGGTAGCGCCCAGCGCGTACGATCCTTCCCGTATCGACGGCGGTACGGCGCGCAGCGCTTCTCGCGTCGACAAGATAATCACGGGCAGCACCAGCAGGGCAAGCGTCGAGGCGCCGGCAAGGACGCTGCGGCCCATGGCGAGCATGCGAACGAACAGTCCCAGGCCGAGCAGTCCGTAGATGATGGACGGGACGGCGGCCAGATTGGTGATGTTCATCTCGATGATCCGTGCGGCCACGCTGCGGCCGCCGTACTCCTCGAGATAAATCGCAGCCGCGACGCCGACAGGGACGGCCAGGACCGCGGTCACCAGGATGACGAAAACGCTGCCCGTGAGTGCGTGCCAGACTCCGGCGTTTTCCGCGCGCCTCGACGGAAAGCCGGTGAGGAAGTTCCATGACAGCCGGCTGCCGCCATCCGACCAGATATCGGCGATCAGCGCGCCCAGTGACACGAGCGCCACACAGAGGACGAGCAGCGCGAGAACCTGGAACCCGAGGTCCATCAACTGTCGTCGCGCACTGGTCGCGTTCGTCGCCGTTTCCGTCATGCGTACTCTTCGCGGAACCGGTCCCGCAGCCAGGTACTGACGAGATTCAGCAGAAACGTTCCCAGAAACAGCAGCATGCCGACCGCAAAGATCGTCCGGTATTCGATCGTCCCCTGTGGCGTATCCCCAAGACTGACCTGCACGATGTAGGCGGTCATCGTCTCGATAGGCAGCATCGGATTCGCGGTCAGGCGCGGCTGCTGTCCCGCTGCAATCGCCACGATCATCGTTTCGCCGACCGCGCGCGACACCGCAAGGATGCACGCGGCCGTGATGCCGGAGAAGGCGGCCGGCAGGACGACGCGCAGGCTCGTCTGCATCTTCGTGGCGCCAAGAGCATACGATCCTTCGCGAAGGCCGCGCGGCACCGCCTGCATGGCGTCCTCGGACAGCGACGAGACGAGCGGCAGGATCATGATGCCCATGACGATGCCGGGACCGAGCGCGTTGAAGCCCGCCAGATTCGGCAGAAACTGCTGCAGGAGCGGCGTGACGAAGAGCAGGGCAAAGTAGCCGTATACGACCGTCGGGACACCGGCGAGGATTTCGAGCACCGGCTTGACGAATCGTCTCACCCGCGCGTCGGCGTACTCGCTCAGGTAGACCGCGCTCAGCAGCCCCATTGGGAGCGCCACCGCCATCGCGATGCTCGATACCAGCATCGTCCCGGCGACGAGCGGCAGCACCCCGAAACGGGGAGTGGCGAACAGGGGAGTCCACTCAGTGCCGAACAGGAACTCGGTGATCGGCACCTCGCGGAGAAATGCAAACGTCTCGACAGCGAGCACGATGATGATGCCGGCTGTCGTGCCAATGGACAGGAGCGCGCAGAGGAACAGCGCCCACTCGATCAGGAACTCGAAGCGCTTCATCTCTCCTTGGCGAGCAGCGCTTCGAGCGTCATCCCGACCTGGGAGCCTCCTTCGCCGAATGCCGTGCCGACCTTCCGGTCCGCGAAGTGCTTTCGGGCGAGCTCGTAGATCTGCGGCGTCAGCTCGATGTAGCCGACTTCGCGCACGAGGTCGGAGCGGCTGAAGAACATTTCCACCAACTGCTGCACCTCCGGCCGATCGGCCGCCTTCCGCGCGACATAGATGAAGAGCGGGCGCGACAGCGGCTGGTACGACCCGTTGCGCACGGTTTCGGCCGACGGCGTAATGGGACCAGCGCCGTCATCGGGCTTTCCGTTGTCAACCGGCGCGATCTTCAGACGTTCCCGGTTTTCCTCGACGTAGGCGAGCGGCAGGAACCCGAGCGCGAGCTCGTCGCTGGCGACGCCCTGCACGATGACGTTGTCGTCCTCGCTCGACGTGAAGTCGCCGCGGCTGGCGCCCTCCTTACCGACGGTGGCTTCCGTGAAGTAGTCGTAAGTCCCCGAGTCGACGCCTGCGCCGAACAGCCGGATCTCCCGATTCGGCCACGAGGCGCGCACCTGGTTCCAGCGTGTCACCTTTCCCTGCGCCTCGGGCGCCCAGAGGGTTTTGAGCTCCGCGACCGTGATGTTGTTCGCCCAGCTGTTCTTGGGATTGACGACGATGGCGATTCCGTCGTACGCGATCGGCACCTCGATGTACTCGAGACCCGCCTTCTGGCAGGCTTCAATCTCGGCGGGGCGAATCGGCCGCGACGCGTTGCTGACGTCCGTTTCACCGCGGCAGAACTTCTGGAAGCCGCCGCCGGTGCCCGAGATGCCGACCGTCGGCGTGCGCATGTTCGGATTGGCTTTCCCGAACTCTTCGGCCACCGCTTCGGCAATCGGGAATACGGTGCTCGAGCCGTCCAGCGTGATCAACGCTGCCGGAGCGCCTTCTTCCTGGCCCCCCTCGTTGGTGGTCTGGCCGCAGCCGGCCATGGTGATCACGAGAACAGCAACGGGAATGTAACGGACACTATATGGAATGTGAGTCATCCCTTGACGCTACCCAATGCTAATTGCGCGCCGGTTGCTGGCGTGTTAATTCCGTGTTAACGGCGTGGCGGCAAGCTGTACTGGCTTCTGCACGAGCTTTTCGAACGGTCCCATGTGACGGCTGGCCGCCCAGATCTCCAGTTCGGCGTCCCCCGACGTTCGGAGCTGCAGCAGCACGTTATCGCTGCGATCCTGCAACTCGAGGTGCGAGATGACTTGCGCGTGACTGCGGTCGAGGCTTTCAGCGACGCGGAGGATCGACGCAAGCGTCCGGACGGTTCGCCGCAGCGGTGGAGAGAGGCTGGCATACTCCTCGTGCGCCCTTTTCGGCGTCCCGCGACGGTGGTAGCGCGCGACGAGGGCGATGACGTCGATTTCATCCGGCTCGAAGCCACGTAGGTCGCCGTTCTTGATCAGGTAGTAGGAATGCCGATGATGGCGCGCGTAGCTGATGTGCGCGCCGAGGTCGTGCATGAGCGCCGCGTACTCGAGCCACTCGCGCTCGCGATCGGTCAGGCCGTGAATGGCGCGGGTCTGATCGAAAATCGCCAGCGCCAGGCGCGCCACGTGCTGAGCGTGCACCGCGACGTAGTTGCAGCGTTCCGCCAGCTCGATCGTGCTGCGGCGCCGGACATCGGGAATGCGATCCACCTGCGCGATCTGTCGCTTATGGCGTCGCACGTAGTCGAGGACGAGACCTTCTCGAAGTGCCAGGTCGCACAGCGTCAGCTCGTCGGCGTCGAGCCGCCGAAGGATGGTATCGAGCAGGATGGCGCCGGCGACGACGAGATCGGCGCGGCGCGGGTCGAGCCCAGGCATCTTGAGCCGGCCCCCGAGGTCGCTCATGCGGACTTCCTTTCGCACGCGACGCAGCTGTTTGGCCGAAATGCGCAGGTTTCGCAGTTCCGTCGGCGCGGTGCCGCGCGCTGCGGTCGCGGCCACGACACCGAGGCTGAGAATCGTTCCCGACGAACCGACCACACGGTCGAAGCCGATGGCGGTGATCTGGTCGCAGTAGCGGTCGATCTCATTGAGGATGTGCTTCTCGAGCCGCCGCTCGGCTCCATCGGAGAGCGGGTCGCTCTTGACGAACCGCTCCGTCAGCCGGATCACGCCGAGCTTGAAGCTCCGGGCGAGCTGAATGGAAGCGGCCGTGCCGAGCGTGATCTCGACGCTGCCGCCCCCGATGTCGATCACGACCGCCCGTCCGCCCCCTACGTCCACGCCGTAGACTGCCGCCTGGTGGATGAGACGGGCCTCGTCGATGCCCGTGATCACCATCGGGCGGATGCCAGTCTCGCGCTGGATGCGTGCGAGAAACTCTCCACCATTTCGGGCCTCGCGGGTGGCACTCGTCGCGACCGCCACGATCTTGTCCACCCTGTGCGAGTCGGCGAGTCGTTTGAAAGTCGACAGAGCTTGTACGGCGGCGTTCATCGCTTCTGCCGTCAGCGCGCGGCCGTCCAGGCCACCCGCCCCCAGCCGGACCATAGCTTTTTCGCGGTCAATGATTTCAAAGGAAACGTCCGGCCTCACGCGGACAACGATCATGTGGACGGAATTAGTTCCGATGTCGATCGCAGCGATACGCATGCAAGGATAAAGATAAAGATATAGTAGGCCCTAGGTCTCGGGTGTCATGCCACGACGAACGAACCCATCAGAGATGCTCATCCGCCAGCAACTGCAGGCGCTGACGCGTGCGCTGCCGGCCGCCCAGAAGGGCGATGCCCACTTGCTGCACGAGGCACGGGTGGCTAGTCGTCGACTTCGGGAGAGGCTGCCGCTCGTGTTGCCCAACTCGTCGGGCCGCAAGTTCGTGCGCAAAGTGCGCCGGCTCTCGCGCGCGCTCGGGCCCGCCCGCGAACTGGACGTCGCGCTTCAGACGCTCGACGAGATCAGCTCGGCGAACGATGTCCCATCGGCGGCCGTCGCGAAGCTGAGGCAGCTGATGCGGCAGGAGCGTCAGCGGCTGTACGCCGCCATGAACACCGAAGTCGCTCGCGTCGATGTCGACAAACTGCGACGGCGGGCCGTCGCCGCCGTTCGAAAGGCGCACCACGTCCCGACGGCCGCACGCCATTCCAAGCGCATGGCTGCCGCGCGGGAACGGGCGGCTCTGCGTGCCATTCGCCTCCGGGCGGCCATCGACAATGCTGCTGGCTTGTACCTGCCCGATCGATTGCACGACGTCCGCATTGCCATCAAGAAGATGCGGTACTCGCTCGAAATGGTGCGCGAGTTGAGCGGATCGCGCGCGATGGCCCGTATCGCCACGCTGAAGGGGGCGCAGGACCTGCTTGGACGGATGCACGACCTCGAAGTGCTCATCGGTCGCGTGCGCGCGGTGCAGGGCTCGTCGAGCGCCGCCAATCTACGGCTCTCGGCGGGGCTCGATCGGCTGGTCCGTCGTCTCGAGACGGAGTGCCGGCAGATTCACGGTCACTACATGGCGCACCGCAAGAAGCTCCTGACGGTTTGCGAACATAGCGTGACTGCGACCGACACGACGCAGACGAAGACGCAGTCGTCGGCCGCGTAGCCGCATGGCCACCCCCTGCGAGCTGTATCTGGTTCGCCACGCCATTGCCGCCGAACGTGGCGAGGAGTGGCCCGACGACGATAAGCGGCCGTTGACTGCGCGGGGCGTCGCGCGTTTCAAAGAGGCTATTGCGGGCTTGAAGCAGCTCGAAGCTGGCGTCGACGAGATTTTCACCAGCCCGCTCGTACGCGCGAAGCAGACTGCCGATTTGCTGGCGGCCGGACTGCCTGGCAAGCCTGCCGTCAAGGTTCTGGACGTGCTCGCACCGGGCCACACTCCGACATCGGTGATGGCGCAGCTCGCGCGAAGCGCGCGGCGACGCCGCATCGCGCTTGTCGGCCACGAGCCTTCTCTTGGAGAGCTTGCCGCGCATCTGATTGGCGCCGGCCGGGCGCTGCCGTTCAAGAAGGGCGGCGTCTGCCGCATCGACGTCGAGAGCCTGACGTCGCGACGCCCCGGCGCCTTGACGTGGTTCGTGCAGCCGAGGCTCCTTCGCGGCCTCGGTCGCAGGCCGAAGCTCGCTCGCGAGTGACCGTCCTCGCGCCCAAAGCCCAAAGCCCAAAGCCTAGAGCCCAGAGAGACCAAAGACCAGAGACCAAGACCAGAGACATCCCCGCCCGTGCCATCAACGCGTGTAGCGGTCATCATCAATCCGATCTCCGGTGCTCGGGGACGGCTGCACGTGGCGCGCGATCGCGCCGAACTGGCGGCGTCACTGATCGCGAGCCACGGGCTCGACGGCCAGGTGTTCATCACCGAGCGGCCCGGCCATGCGCGTGAGCTGGCCGGTGCGGCGCTGACACAAGGCGCCTCCCTTGTCATTGCCTGGGGCGGTGACGGAACCGTCAACGAAGTCGGTTCCGCCTTGGCGTTTCGCGATGCCACGCTGGGCGTGATTCCGAGCGGATCGGGAAACGGTCTTGCACGCGAATTGCGCATTCCGTTCGATCCGTCGAGTGCCATCGAAGTAGCGCTCAAGGGCCGCGAGTGTCGCATCGACGCGGGAGAGCTCGACAAGCGGCTGTTCTTCAACGTCGCCGGCATCGGTCTCGACGCACGCGTCGCACACCGCTTTGCGGCAAACGGCCTGGAACAGCGCGGATTTCGTCGTTACGTGGCGATTACCGCGCAGGAGCTCTTCACCTACAAGCCCGACTACCATACGATTGTCACCGACGGGCACACGCTGCGCGTTCGCGCACTCCTCATTGCGATTGCGAATGCCCGCCAGTACGGCAATGGCGCGCTCATTGCGCCTGCGGCGCGGCTCGATGACGGCCGGCTCGACGTAGTGGTGGTCGCCGCACGGTCGCCGCTGGCCGCGCTCGTGCAGGTGCCGAAGGTTTTTATGGGCCGCATCGCGACAGTGCGTGGCGTGACGACATCGACGGCGGTGGACATCACGGTGACGTCCGGTCAGCCCGTTCTGTACCACGTGGACGGCGAGCCTTACGTCGGCGCTGCTGTCGTTGCCGCACGGCCATGGCCCGCGGCACTGCGTGTTGTTGTGCCGCTTGATGCGCGTCTCTGATGACCACACACCGGAGGTCAGTTGAGTTGACGATGTTCTTGTGGGCGGGTGGCGCGGGGAGGGGCATCCCCACCCGCCGCGCAGGCGCCTCACCCGTGATCATGTTTTTGGCGCCGAGGACGGGTGGGGAGACCCCGCGACAGGCCCCGCAGAGCGTCAACTCGACCGACCTCCGGGTTTGGATGTTGGACAGCTGATGCAGTCCGGAGATCTCGTTCTTCGAAGTTTGATCTACTACTGGCGCACGAACCTTGCGGTCGTGACTGGAGTCGCCACGGCGGTTGCCGTTCTTGCTGGGGCGCTGCTCGTTGGCGACTCTGTACGGGGCAGCCTCCGCGATCTGTCAGCGCAGCGTCTCGGTCGCACGGACCATGTTGTCGTCTCCTCAGAATTCTTCCGCGAGCAGCTGGTCGAAGATCTGACGTCGGCTGAATCGTTCAGGAGCGCCTTCAGCGGCGCAGCGCCGCTTGTGGCGCTGCCCGGATTCGCCAGCAACCCAACGAGCGACCGGCGCGCGGGTCAAGTGCGCGTCTATGGCGTGGACGAACGGTTCTGGGGGTTTCACGGCATCCCGTCGCACGAACTGAACGCGGGAGAAGCGCTCCTGAGTGGCGCGTTGGCTGACGAGCTTGGCGCCGACGCGGGCAGCACGCTCCTTGTTCGCGTGCAGCGCCCCTCTGAGATTCCGCTGGAGTCGCTGCAAGGCCGCAAGGACGGTATCGGGGACACACTGAGACTCACCGTCCGAGCCATCGTCTCCGCGTCGGACCTCGGTGATTTCTCGCTCGACGCGCAGCAGGGCGACGTTCGCGCCCTGTTCGTGCCGCTGCCGACGCTCCAGCGCGAGCTGGACAATCGCGGCCGCGTGAACACGATTCTGATTTCCGCGAGGCCCGACCGTCCTTCTAATAGCGGGCCCATGAACCTCGAGGAGTTGGTCCGGCGTACGGTGACGCTCGACGATCTCGGGCTCACGTTGACGTCCCTGGACGAACGCGGCGTGCTGGCGCTCAATTCGGAGGCGGGATTGCTGACCGACGCCCAATCGCGCGCCGCCCTCTCCGCGATTCAGGAGGGACGGATGAGCGGCCAGCCGCTCTTCACGTATCTGGCGAATACGCTGCGCCGCGAGAATCGCGAGATTCCGTACTCGCTCGTGACGGCGCTCGATCTGCGGACACTCGCGCCGATCTCCACGACGGCTGGAGCGGAGCCCCCAATCGTGCTCAACGAGTGGGCGGCTCGTGAACTGCAAGCCGCACCGGGCGATGCCATCACGATGGAGTACTACCGGTGGGAAGACCCGGGCAGGCTGGTCACGAGCGAGTCTTCGTTTCGTGTGGCCGGCGTGGTCCCGGTGAGCGCGGGAGACCGGAATCTCGCGCCTGTGTACCCCGGCATCAGCGACTCGCCGACGCTTGGCGATTGGGATCCCCCGTTTCCGATCGATCTGCGCCGGATCCGTCCCGCTGACGAGGCCTACTGGCAACAGTACGGCACCACGCCAAAGGCATTCATCCCGCTCGAGACCGGACAGCAGCTCTGGCAGTCGCGATATGGCGCACTGACTTCGATTCGCGTGGCGCCTGCGGCTGGGCAGTCGCTGGACCAGGCGCGAGGAGCCCTTGAGCAGCGCCTTCGTGAAAGCATCGACCCGCTGGCGGCCGGTCTCGCCGTGCGCGACGTGCGGGCGAGCAGCACGGCCGCTTCTCGGGGGGCGACCGATTTTGGTTCGTACTTCGTCTACTTCAGCTTCTTCATCGTCGTGTCGGCGCTCCTGCTGGCGGCGCTCTTCTTCAAGCTCGGCATCGAGCACCGCGCGCGCGAGGTGGGCTTGCTTCGCGCTGTCGGTCTTGGGCCGGCCGACGTGCGTCGCCTGTTCCTGGCCGAGGGGCTCCTGTTGGCATCTGCTGGAAGTGTGATTGGGGTCGTCGGCGCCGTTGGATATGCCGCGCTGTTGATGACGGCGCTGCGCTCGTGGTGGGTGGACGCCGTCGGTACGCAGGCGCTGACCTTGCACGTCTCGACCGTGTCGCTGCTGGGCGGCGCGCTCGGAGGCACCGGCGCGGCCGTCCTGTGCATCTGGTGGACGCTTCGGAGCCTCACGAGGATTTCCGAGCGGAGCCTCCTCGCCGGACAGATCGACACCATGGGAGATGTCGGGCGGGCCTTTACGGCCGGGGCTTTTACACCCCGCCATGCCGCGGCGGTCCTCGCGCTCCTCGCCGCCGCGCTCCTCACCGCGTCTGCCACTGGAGCTGTCGAACAGGCGGGCGGCTTCTTCGGAGCTGGAGCCCTTCTGCTGGCATCGGCGCTCTGCATCTTTGCCGCCGCGTTTCGCGTCCCCGTTCGCAGCGCAGTGAACGGTCGCGGCTGGCACGCTGTCTCGTGGCTCGGGCTGCGCAATACGGCCTATCGTCCCGGTCGCAGCGTCTTGTCGATTGCCGTCGTCGCCGCGGCCACGTTCATCCTGATTGCGGTGGATGCGTTCAGGCGCGACGTCAGCGTTGCGGCAGGGGACAGGCAATCGGGGCTCGGCGGCTACACGCTGCGCGTCGATGTGCTCCTTCCCATCGCGCACGATCCCAACACGCGCGAGGGGCGACAGGCGCTCAACCTCCCGGACCTGGAGAATGTCGCTCTGGAGCCGTTTCGCCTGCTGCCGGGCGACGATGCGAGTTGTCTGAACCTGTACGCGCCGCAAAACCCGCGGATCCTCGCGCCGAGAGACAGCTTTCTTGCCGAGGGCCGGTTCGTGTTCCAGCAGTCGCTGGCGACGACCGACGCCGAGCGCGCCAACCCGTGGCTGCTGTTGAAGCGCGAACAGCAGGACGGAGCAGTGCCCGTGATTGCCGATGCGAACTCGATGACGTACGTGCTGCATCGACGTCTCGGTGAGGATGTCGTCATCACGCACGGCGGGCGGCAAATTCGGCTTCGCCTGGTTGCTGCGCTTCGCGACAGCATTCTGCAGGGCGAGCTCGTGATGGCACAGGGTAGGTTCGTCGAGCTGTTTCCCGAGCAGGAGGGGTATCAGCTGTTGCTCGTCGAAACGGCGCCGGAGCAGGTGGCGGACATCGCGAGCCGGATCGAGGATGCCCTTGCCGACTTCGGCGCTGACGCGACCAGTACGGCGGAGCTCTTAGCGACCTTTCATCGCGTCGAGAATACATACCTCTCGACGTTTCAGACGCTTGGCGGGCTCGGTCTTCTCCTCGGCACCGTGGGACTCGCCACCGTGATGCTGCGGAACGCGTTCGAACGGCGACGTGAGATGGGACTGCTTGCCGCCGTCGGGTACGAGCGGCGACATTTTCTGGTGATGGCCGCCGCCGAAAACGGGCTGCTTCTGACGGGAGGCCTTCTATCCGGCGCGGTGTGTGCAGCGATTGCGATTGCCCCCGCCGTCGCGGAGCGCGGCGGCCGAATGCCGTTGACAGCAGCCGGCGGGTTGCTCATATTCGCAGTGTTTGTCACGGGACTCCTGTCGTCGCTTGCGGCTACGCGCGTGGTGACGAACGCGCCGCCGGTGGAGTCGCTCAAGGCGGAGTGATGCTCAAACGCGTGCTCCTCGCGCTCGTGCTTCTGACCGCAGGCGCTGTGGCGGTGGCCGCGGTGCTGTACCAGTTCTTCGGGCTCCGCATCCGGCTGGACGGTGGCGGGACCCCTCGGCTTGCGTTTGCGGTTGATGGGGAGACACAGGCGGATGTTGTCGCGCGTCACCGTGAGGCGCAGCGGCGCGAGCAGATGCAGACCGCAGCGGCAACGGAGTCACGTGAAGTCCCCGTCGCTCCCGCGGAATCCCACCAACCTGACGGCGCCGCGACTTCGTCTGCTGTGGCACCGTCGTCGCTTTCGAAGCCGTACTGGACTGATTTTCGCGGACCCTTCCGCGATGGCCATTACCGAGAGCATCCGATTCGAACGAACTGGCCGGCGGAGGGGCTGAAGCCGATCTGGAAACAACCGGTAGGTGGCGGGTACGCGTCGTTCGTCATCGCGCGGAATCGCGCCTTTACAATCGAACAGCGCGGGCCTCAGGAGGTCGTTGCCGGCTACGACGTGCGCACCGGCCGCGAGCTGTGGACGAACGGGTGGAACGCCCTCTTCCGTGAGTCGCTTGGCGGCGACGGCCCGCGCGCGACTCCGACGTGGGCGGACGGCACCGTGTACGCGCTTGGCGCCGCCGGTGAGCTGCGGGCCCTGGATGAGGGCACCGGCCGTGTGTTGTGGCGAAAGAACATCATCGAGGATAACGGCGCCACCAACCTCGACTGGGGCATGGCGGCGTCGCCGCTGGTGGTGGGCGACACTGTTATCGTGCTTCCGGGTGGGCCCAACGGTCGTTCGGTGGTGGCCTACGACCGGCGCACCGGCAAGCGTGCATGGTCGGCGCTTGGCGACAAGCAGGCGTACTCCTCGCCGATGTTGATCACGCTCGGCGGCGTCCCGCAGATCGTCGTCTTTGCCGCGACGCGGCTGATGGGCCTCTCGCCAGACGGCGGCGAGCTGCTGTGGGACTACCCGTGGAAGACGCCTTTCGACATCAACGCGGGACAGCCGCTGCTCGTCGGTGAGAATCGTGTGTTTCTGTCTTCCGGATATGGAACGGGGGCAGCCGTCATCGAACTGACGCGGAACGGCTCACGCTTTTCCGTTCGAGAAGTCTGGCGCAACAACCGCATGAAGAACCAGTTCACGAGCTCGGTGCTGCACGAGGGTTTCGTGTACGGCCTGGACGAAGCGATTCTCGCGTGTCTCGATGTCGCCACCGGCGAGCTCCAGTGGAAGGGAGGCCGATACGGCTACGGACAGGTGCTGTTGACAAACGGTCACTTGATTGTCCTCGCCGAAAACGGCGATCTGGCCCTCGTGCGTGCCACGCCCGATCACCACGAGGAAATCGTGCGGTTCCCGGCGCTCAGCGGGAAAACGTGGAACCATCCGGCGATGGGCGACGGGCATCTGCTCATCAGGAACCTCGCCGAGATGGCGGCCTTCGATCTCCGATGACGTGGAGACTCACGACATTCGCACTCGGTCTCGCGGTGCTGGCGACACTGTCGGGCGCTCGTCTCGTGACGGGTCAGGAGCCCGCCGTTGCACCCCAACGCGCAGGCGTGCGCGTTGGGGACCCCGCGGTGCGGATGATTGCAGACGAAGGCGAGGGGGCGAAGTACTGGCCTCGCTGGCGAGGACCGTCCGGCCAGGGACTCGCAAGCGGCAGCGAATATCCCGATACGTGGTCGTCCACGCAGAACGTCCTGTGGAAGACGCCGGTGCCCGGCAGCGGCAACTCGTCGCCGATCGTGTGGGGCGATCGCATTCTTCTGACCACCGCACACGACGGCGGCCGGCGTCTGTCGCTGCTGGCATATCGCCGTTCGGACGGACGGCTGTTGTGGGAGGCGGCCGTACCAACGGGGCGAACCGATTCCGGCGCCCATTACAAGAACGGTCACGCGTCGGCCACGCCCTCCACTGACGGCGAGCGCATCTACGTATCGTTTGGCGCTCGCGGCCTCTTTGCGTTCGACTTCAACGGCAAGATTGTGTGGCAGCGCGACCTTGGTCCGATGGACGCGTATCACGGCGCGGCCGGCTCGCCGCTGCTGTACCGAGATCGCATCATCCTCTACCAGGATCAGTACGGAGGCGCGTTCATCGCCGCGTTCGACACACGCACGGGACGGGAGCTGTGGCGCACGCGCCGCAGTGCGAGCGTCGGATGGGGCACGCCGATTGCGATTCGAGCGGCGGGGCGCGACGAGGTCATCGTCAACAGCCAGCAGTGGGTGCACTCGTACGACCCGGCAAGCGGCAAGGAGCTGTGGCGCTGCAGCGGCACGACCTATGAGGTGATCCCGACGCCCGTCGTTGGGTACGGGCTGGTGTTCTGTTCCTCGGGTCGGGCGGGTCCGACGTTGGCCATCAAGCCCGGCGGCAACGGCGACGTCACGCGCACGCACCTTGCGTGGGAGAGCCCTCGCGGGTCGCCATTCGTCCCGTCGCCCATCCTCTACGGCGAGCAGCTCTACATGGTGAACGACATGGCGAGCATCGTCACGTCGCTTGCCGCGGCGAGCGGAAAGGTCATGTGGCAGGGACGGCTGGGCGTGGCGCAACGGGAAGGATTTTCTGCGTCGCCGGTCGCCGTGGACGGAAAAGTGTTCTTCACCAATGACGATGGCGACACGTTTGTGCTGCGCGCCGGTCCGACGTTCGAGATCATGCGTGTGAACCGGATTGGCGAGAGCACACTCGCCTCACCGGCACTTGTCGACGGACGCTGGTACATCCGGACCGATCGCAACCTTTATGCAATCGGACGTTGAACCCCTGGAACCTCCCAAGAAACGTAGTGTCCGGCTCATAGGAGCCGGACCAGGCGAACATCGCGTACGTAGTGTCCGGCTTTAGCCGGACCGGTGGGCCATGAACAGCCGGGCCCCGAAAACTCAGAACAACGTGATGCTTCAGGCCACTGGGCGGTAGTACAAGACGAGCGCGGCGCCAATCGACGCGAGGCCGAAACCCACAAACAGTAACGGATTGATCGCCTGCTTCGGGGGGTGGATGGCCATCGACACGAGCACGTTGACGATGGGCGCGCCACCGAAGACGAGGGGCATCACGTATACCGGTAGGCCACCGAAGCGAAACGCCCAGATGATGCAGGCAGCGCCGGCGGCCCCGAGCGCCCCGGCGACAGTGGCGGCGACCAGACCGCCGGTGTCGAACCCCGCCAGCTGGCCCTGAGCGCTGAGACCGGCAACCGGCACGATCACGCCAATCAGGAAGTACGCCACACCGACGCAGAGCAGCGCCTTGAGCGGGTTTCCGAGCTGCACCTGTCCCTGATGGAGGAGCGCACCGTACGCGCCCCAGGACAATATGGCTCCTGCGACAAAGATGACCCACGCCATACGTTTCGGCCTCGCTTGTGGTGGTTTCATGATCATGTCGGACCTGGCTGCGTCGCTCCGCAAACCGGAACGGACGCCGTCGAGCACGGTTTGCTGCGGACGTGGCGCTGGCCGGCTTCACATTGAGGTTGTGAAACCGTTTGTTGTGTCATGTGCGATGGATGGCGACCGGAATTGTATGTCATCTGCCGGTGCGCCGGTCCGCGTGTCGACATCGTCCTCGCTGCGCCGTGCAGCCAACGAGCGCAGTGGGCATCGCGACATTCGCAGCCAGCGCTAGTGACCTCTACGAGAAAACCCCCGTGCTAGGATTGGGCCGCTCAAGGGGTTAGCGAGGCCGCCTGCGGTTCTGATTCGATGCGTATGACCGCGCGCGGCGTCATGTTCAGCGGTCTAGTCCGTTATGCGGCTCGAAACGCGAATTGTGTACTCGTTGCGTCGGAAGCCGCATAACGGACCTAGGGCGCGCAAAGCGCGCCAAGAAGATACTGGCTAACCAGCCGAGGGGCGCTGCGGGGGATATCAAAGGGCGAAGCCCTTGGCTGGTTAGTAAGTAGCGGACGAACCAAGAACGACTTGATTGAGATCCGAGACGAGCAACTGGACGATGTCGACGCTGTTCGCGAGGTGTATCGACAGGCCTTCAATCAAGAGCAAGAGGGTCGAATTGTCGATGCCCTGCGCGAGCGAGGCGTTACATTACTATCGCTGGTCGCGGTTACCGATGGCGTGGTCGTGGGCCACATCATGTTCAGCCCGCTGACGGTCGGTTCTCTGGTGGGCGCGGCGCTCGGACCGATGGCTGTCATCCCAGCGTATCAACGACGAGGCATCGGCAGCCAGCTTGTGGAACGTGGTCTCGCGCGGCTTCGAGACAGAGGATGTCCGTTCATCGTTGTTATCGGGCACCCGGAATTCTACCTGCGGTTCGGATTCCAGCCGGCAGCGTCCCACGGGTTGACGTGCGAGTGGGAGGTGCCCGCCGAAGCATTCATGGTCAATATTCTGAATCTACAGGTCGCGGGTGGTTTGCGGGGTCGTGCCCAGACCGTGTCGAGTTTTCGACCATTGAATAGATTTCGAGCCGCCGAACACCTCGTGCTGGAGCCGACGCCCTTGGCCGGCTCACGCCGGCCGGCGGGTGCCCGTGCGGCGACACTATCCTGACGCCACGCGGTGCGGCTCAGCGCGCACGTTCGACCGCTGATCGCAAGTCTTGAAATGGACAGCGCAGAGGCTCTCAGCTTGCTAGAGAAGGCCCTCCGAAGACTTCGTCTGGAGTCCTACGAGGATCTGGCGCGCCGAATCGACGCCGAACCAGAGACGGAAGCGGCGCAAGGAGAGTCAGGAACCGTTTATCAGCTCGAGTTCTCGGTCGTGTGGGATGACCAGCCGTCCGGCAACCTCCGCGTACTCGGGTCGATCGACGATGGTGGGTGGCGTGCCTTCGCACCCCTGTCGCGCTCGTTCATCAAGGCACGCGACGGCACGTTTGTCGGCGAGTAATTCGACAACGCACGCGGGTTCGTTATCGTGGAAGAAGGAAAGGATGATCGTTCGCTGAGACGCGGGACTGTCGTGCTCGGCGTTCTTCTCAGTGCCGCATTCCCGGCAATTTTTGCGAGCGCGGCGAACCTCATCACAGCCGTCCCCGCCGTCGCTGCGTACGTCGTGCTTCTGGTCGTCCTCGCGACACGCGCGCGGCATCGGTTCGAAGTCTTCTGGGCGAGCGTTGTCGGTGGGGCGCCAGCCGCACTCCTCGTGCTGGGGTTCGGTGGACTGGTCGCCGTGGAGTTGAGTCGACTGACCGGGAGCAGCACCGACCCCGGCGTGTTCTACGTTCTGGTGGGCGGCACGGTTCTGGGGACATATCTCGCCGTGGGCTTGACCGCGCTCGCAGCCGGAGGCGTGACCCGTCCCTGGTTGCCCATTGCGACGATGCTCCTTGTTCCGGTCATCGGCGTGAGTGGCTCGTCGTTCTTCAGGGACGCGGTGGCGAACGGCGCGACCGTATTCAACTACGGCCTGCTGGCTGCGGTTTTCGCCGGATTCGGTGCTGTGGCCTGGCCCAGAGTGCGCGCACAGTGGCGATCCGCGCTCGAAGAGATTCGTCATGACGAAGAGCGGGAACGAGAGGAGAAGGCACCGGACGCCGCGCCCAAGCCAGACGACCCGGAGCAAGCAGCGATTGCGGCCGCGAAAGCAGATCTCAAGGAGAAGCTGGCGGCGGAGCTGAAGGGCATCGGTGTCGCACTCTCCGGCGGAGGGCATCGCGCCGCACTGTTCGACCTCGGGGTTCTCCTGTACCTGGTGCGCGCCGCAAAGCATCGGGAGATTGCGCAGATCTCGAGCGTCTCGGGCGGATCGATGACCAATGGCTATGTCGGGCGCTCGCTCCACTTCCGTCATTGCACGGTCGGGGAGTTCGATACCGTCGCGGGGCGTTTCGCTGGGCAGCTCGCCGATCGGGGGACCCTCTTCGCGTACTGGCAGAGCAAAGCGTACGTGGCCGGGCTCATCCTCACGGGGTTGGTGTCGCTGGTCGCGTTCGCGTTCTGGATTCGGCACCCACAATGGTTGCCGCAGACCTGGCTGGTGCCGGCAACCGCGATCGCAGGGCTCGTGTTCCTTGGCTACTTCTTTCTACAGCGCGGAGCGGTGTGCCGGTGGGCGTTCCGCAAAAGCCTTTACACGAGCAACGGTCGGCCGGTACAGCTGAGCGAGCTGAGCGCGCCGCCCCTACACGTGCTCTGCGCAACTGAGTTGCAGACAGGGAGCGCAGCGTATTTCCTGAACGCGCCGTTTGTGGTAACCCGAGACAGCGGACCGTCAATCGAGTACTTCCCGACGCTGGTCAGTGAAGGGTTCCAGACGGCGATCATGAACTTCGAGCTGACGACCGCGGTTCAGGCCTCGGCGTCGTTGCCCGGTGCGTTCCCGCCGGTGAAGCTCCCTGTGCGCGGATGGTTCGGCATCACCCGCCGCGCCGTCGCACGGACATGGGAGCGTGTCCCCGCTCCTTACATGCTTCTCGTCGATGGCGGCGTGCGCGACAATCTCGGCATCGAGTGGTTCCTGCGCTCCACGGCAGCGGACACGACACTTCTCATCGTGGTGAACGGCGCCGCCAACAAGGCACGTGGTCACCAGGCTCGCGTGAGCGCACCCTGGCTCGGCGATATCAGGTCGCTGCTCCTGGTCAAGGATCTGCCGTACAACTCGCGGGAACAGAACCGACGGGAGGAGCTGCTCGGACGATTCCTCCCTTCGTATCGCGGTGTTGCCGGCGATATCACCGGTGCGATCCTTCACATCGAGGAGAGCCCGTATGACCTGGCCGAGGCATTGGACCGAACCGTGAGGCAGGACGCCTTCGAGTCGTGGCTGTTGACTCCGGAAGATATCCGCGTCTCAGAGGCGTTGCGGCAGCGGTCAGACTTCGCCGCGATTCGCAATCGTGCCGCTGCCGTGCGCGCGCATTTGGAGAAGGCCGAGGATATCGACGCGCTGAAAGCGGCCAAGGCGGCGAAGGCTCACAATGAGGTTGGAAGGACGCTCGCGTCGATGTCTTGGGCGTCGGTTCTTGTGCCCGAGGAATGGGACGCGCGCGCCTATCGCAACTCCACGCTTCCGACGCATCTCAACAAGTTGGGCCGGCCGGCGGCCGCGGAATTGATGCGGCACTCGTTTGCGCTGGCGATGGCAAAACTTCACATTCTGTTCGACTTTCCGCTGTGCGATCTGCCGTCAATCGACGAGCTGCAACGGCTGATGAGCGCGAAGTGAATTGTGGGTGCTGGCCTGTGCGATCATGGCGCCGCGGCGCACGGCACGTTCGTCGCCGCCAGGTCACACGCGGGAAAAATGGAACGCGCGGTTCGGTGGCTGATGCTCTGCGTCGTTATCGCGATTGGAGGCGGCGCATCGGGCGCGCGCGATCGCGCAGTCGGAACACCTGTGCAAACAGAGATCTTCGGCGAGAGCGCCGCGTACGAGCGGTTCATGGGACGGTGGAGCAGCCGGCTGGCGCCGCTCCTGGTGAAATTCGCCGGAGTACGTGAAGCAGATTCCGTGCTCGATATCGGCTCCGGCACCGGGGCGCTTGCGTTTGCCATTGCGGGCACGGTGCCAACCGCGCGAATCATGGGAGTGGATCCGTCAGCCGCATATGTGGCGTACGCGCAGACGCGCGCACCGAACGATCGGGTGCGCTTCGTGGTCGGGGACGCGCAGCAGCTTCAGCTGGCCGATGGCACCTTCGATCGGGTGCTGTCCCTCCTGGTCGTCAATTTCATTCCCGATCGCGCGAAAGCGCTCCGGGAAATGATCCGTGTCGCCCGGCCGGATGGCGTCATTGCCGCAGCGGTCTGGGATTATGGCGAGGGAATGCAGATGCTCCGGGCGTTCTGGGATGAAGCGGTCGCGCTCGATCCGACCGCTGCCGCGCGGGATGAACGCAACATGCCGCTCTGCCGGCCGGGAGAGCTGGCGGCCTTGTGGCGCGCGCATGGACTCGCGCAAGTCGAGGAACTGCCATTGACCATCCAGCTGTCATTT
>Ga0209640_10000202_pt1 | contig 43065 bp, 44 predicted proteins | sample RifCSP10_1_FD_184018 | JGI IMG/M metagenome (GOLD analysis project Ga0209640, IMG submission 184018) | Soil microbial communities from Rifle, Colorado - Rifle CSP2_sed 10_1 (SPAdes) (version 2) | ecosystem: Environmental > Terrestrial > Deep subsurface > Rock core/Sediment | place: Rifle...
ATACGCTTGGTAGGAGCGAGCTTTGCTCGCGACAGAAGAATCGCGGCCGGAGGCCGCTGCTACTATCATATTGACATGGGGTTACAGCTCTACAACACGCTGCATCGCGCACGCGAGACCTTCGTGCCGGGCGATGCCAAGCGCGTCACGATGTACGTCTGCGGCCCGACCGTCTACAGCTCCGCGCACATCGGCAACGCCCGGCCGAACGTCGTTTTCGACGTTCTGGCGCGCCTATTGCGGCGCTCGTATGGGCTCGTCTACGTGCGCAACATCACCGACGTCGACGATAGGATCAATGCGGCCGCACATGCCGAAGGCGTTCCGATCGGCGTAGTCACCCGCAGATACACCGAGACGTTTCACGCCGACATGGCCGCACTCGGCGTGCTGCCGCCCGACGCCGAGCCGCGCGTGACTGAGCACATCGCGCCGATCGTCGCGTTCATCGAACGGCTCGTCGCCGCGGGTCATGCATATGTCGCCGCAGGCCACGTGCTGTTCGAGGTGGCGAGCTACGCGGCCTATGGATCGCTGTCGGGACGCTCGCGCGACGACATGCTGGCCGGCGCGCGCGTCGAGATTGCTCCTTACAAGCGCGATGCCGCCGATTTCGTGCTGTGGAAGCCGTCCGCAAGCGCGGAGGTGGGCTGGGACAGCCCGTGGGGTTACGGGCGTCCGGGCTGGCACATCGAATGCTCGACCATGGTCGAGGCCCACTTGGGCGAGACGATCGACATTCACGGCGGCGGGCAGGATCTCGTCTTCCCGCACCACGAGAACGAGACCGCGCAGAGCACCTGCGCGCACGGCGGCGTGCCCATGGCGCGTTACTGGGTACACAACGGGCTCGTGCATGTCGACAGCGAGAAAATGTCGAAATCGCTCGGCAACATCCTGCTCGTGCGCGATCTGCTCGCCGAGTTTCCCGGCGAAGCCGTGCGTCTCGGGCTCTTGACCGCGCACTATCGGCAACCGCTCGACTGGACGTCGCAGCTGCTCATCGATGCCAAGCGCAAGCTCGATCGCATGTACGGCGCGTTGCGCGATGCCGGCCTGCGCGGCGAGCAACGAGAGGCGCCCGAGGCGCCACCGGCGCCCGCGTTCTTGGCCGCGCTCGAGGACGATCTCAACACGCCGAAGGCCGTCGCCGAGCTGTTCGAGCTCGTCCGCAGCATCAATCGCAGCACCGACGAGGGAGAACGCCGGTCGCTCGCCGAAGCACTAAGGGCTGGCGGCTGGATACTGGGACTCTTGCAGCTCGATCCCGTCGCATGGTTCGAAGCCGCGCCGGCCGGCGATGGGCAGCTCGAGGAGAACGAGATCGATGCGTTGCTCGAGAACCGCGAGCGTCTACGCCGCGCGCGCAAATTCGCCGAGGCCGATGCCATCCGCGACGAGCTCGCGGCGCACGGTATCGTCATCGAGGACGTCGCCGAGGGCTCGCGATGGCGGCGCACCTGAGCGGTGCGCTGTCGCGCGCCACGACCCGTCTCATGCTTGGGCTCGTGCGGGCGTATCAGCTCGTCCTGTCGCCTTGGCTCGGCGGACACTGCCGGCACGTGCCGACGTGCTCCGTGTATGCCGCCGACGCGATTCGACGGTTTGGACCGGCGCGGGGCGCATGGTTGACGCTGAAGCGCCTTGCGCGTTGTCATCCCTGGGGTACTGCGGGTTATGATCCGGTTCCGGACTTGAGGAAATAGGAGTCGAGAAGAACCGTTGGCTTTCGATAAATCATTGCTCGACATTCTTTGTTGTCCCGTGACGCACGCGCCTCTCGAGCTCATGTCGGACAGCGCGCTGGCGCGCCTCAATGCGCGCATCGCCGAGCGCAAAATCAAAACTTGTGGCGATGAGCCCGTCACCGAAACCTGGCAAGAGGCCCTCATGTCGCGCGACGGCCGTGTGGCCTATCCGGTCCGCGACGGCATCCCGGTTCTGCTCGAGGATTACGGAATCCTGCTTGCGCAGCTCAATGCCGACTGAGACTCGCGAGTGAAGGTGCACCTGCGCCAGCTCGCGCGCCACCTCGAGCGTGCCCCGAGCCCGGCTTATCTCATCGCCGGCGAGGAGCCGTTATTGATCGATCGCGCGCTCGAGCAGATTCGCGCCGCCGCGCGCCGGGCAGGATTTACCGAGCGCGAGCTCCATGTCGTCGAGCGTAACTTTCGCTGGGCGGAGCTCGCGGCGGGAGCGGCCAATCTCTCGCTGTTCGCTGCGCGGCGCGTGCTCGAGTTGCGCATGACGGCGCCGCGTCCGGGCGACGATGGCGCCGCATGTCTGCGCGCGCTCGTCGAGAAGCCCGATCCCGATCGCCTGCTCATCGTGGCGGTGGGCGCGAGGCTCGATGCGGCCGCCGCGCGCTCGATTTGGGTCAAGAGCTTCGACGAGCACGGCGTGATTATCGAGGTCTGGCCCGTCGAGCGCGCCGAGCTGCCGGGATGGATCGAAGCGCGCGCCACGAGCCTCGATCTTAAGCTCACGCCCGAAGCCGCCGAGCTCTTGGCCGACCGAGTCGAGGGCAACCTGCTCGCGGCGGAGCAGGAGCTCTCGAAGCTCGCGCTGACGGAGCCGGGTCGCGCCATCGGCGAGACGGAGATCTTGGAGGCGGCCGCGCATAGCGCGCGCTTCGACGTTTTCAAGCTCGGCGATGCGTTGCTCGACGGCGACGCCGGCCGCGCGCTGCGTGTGCTCGCTGGACTGCGCGACGAAGGCGTCCAGCCCACGCTCGTGGCGTGGGAGGTGAGCCGCGGCATCAGTCTGCTCGCGCGCCTGCAATTCGCCATCGCGCACGGCGAAAACCTCGACGGCGCGCTCGCGCGGTTGGGCGTGTGGCGGCGCCGCCAACCCGCCGTCAAGCAAGCCTTGCGGCGTTATGCCGGGCGTCCGCTGGCGCCGCTCTTGTCCCGCGCAGCGACCGTCGACGCCACGCTCAAAGGTGTCATCCACGGTCAGCCGTGGGAGGCGTTGACCGGGCTCGTGTTGGCGCTCGTGGCTCCCGCGGCGTCGATGCCGCTGTACTCTTGAGGAACGTCCGGCGAATGCAGTGCATCGGTATCTTCGGTGGCACGTTCGATCCGATTCACTACGGCCATCTGCGCACCGCCTACGAGCTGCGCGCCAAGCTCGCCTTCGACGAAGTGCGATTCGTGCCGTGCGGGCTGCCGCCGCATCGCAACGGGTCGATTACGGACGGCGCAATCCGCGTGCGCATGCTCGAGGCGGCGCTCGCAACCGAACCGAGCTTCGTCATCGACGAGCGCGAGCTCGAACGTCCGGGTCCGTCGTATACCGTCGACACGCTGCGGAGCCTGCGCGCCGAGCTGCCGGAAACGCCGCTGTGCCTGCTGCTCGGCATGGATGCCTTCCTCGAGCTCCCGACGTGGCACGAGTGGAGTCGATTGCTCGATCTCGCGCATCTCGTAGTCGCGCACCGTCCGGGGTGGCGCGCGCCTCACGCCGGGCCGGTCGGTGAGCTGCTCCGGGGCCACGGGACGGAATCGTTGCACGAGCTTCGCGAATCTTCGGCCGGCAAGATTCACATCGAGCCCGTGACGCAGCTCGAGGTGTCGTCGACGGAGCTCAGACGCTCCATCCGCGCCGGCATCGAGCCCAAGTATCTGCTTCCCGACGCTGTGTGGAGCATCATCGTCGAGACTCATTGCTATGCCGCGGCGCGCTAAACGCAAGCGGAAATCGGCGCAACACGTCACGGCTTTCGTCGCCAGTGTGCTCGACGATCTCAAGGCGGAGAAGGTCCGGATTTTGGACGTTCGGCATCTGACGTCGATCATGGACGTCATGATCATCGCGAGCGGACGCTCGGACCGGCATGTGCGGGCCGTCGCCGACTCGCTCGTCGAGCGCTGTGAAGCGGCCGGCATCCCGCTGCTCGGCGTCGAAGGTCAGGAGGGAGGCGAGTGGGTGCTCGTCGATCTCGCGGACGTGGTGGTTCACGTGATGCTGCCGCGGACGCGCGCGTTCTACGAGATCGAGAAGCTCTGGGATATTTCGAGCGCGGAAACCGAAAGCGCGGAGCATTTGCATTTGTAGGAGCGAGCTTCGCTCGCGAAATAAAGAATCGCGAGCGAAGCTCGCTCCTACAAGGTTCGCGGTATGCGCATCTCAATCATTGCGGCATCGAATCGGCAGCCGGCCTGGGTCACGGCCGGCTTCGAGGACTATGCCAAGCGCTTGCGCGGTAGGTGCACGCTCGCGCTCGTCGAGGTCCCCCTCGCCAAGCGGTCCGGCGCAAACGTCGCGGCGCGCGTTCTCGAGATTGAAGGCGAGCGCATGCTCGCGGCGATCCCCAAAGGCGCGCACGTCGTGGCGGTCGACGTGACCGGCGCGCCATGGTCCACGCAGCAGTTGGGCGGCTCCTTGCGTGCGTGGCTCGAGCTCGGCGTGCCGGTCGCACTCTTGATCGGCGGACCGGACGGGTTGGCGCCGGCGTGTTTCGCGCGTGCCGCGGAGCGGTGGGCTTTATCGCGCCTCACGCTGCCGCACGGGCTCGCGCGCGTCGTCGTGGCCGAAGCGTTATACCGTGCTTGGGCCGTTCTCGAGGGTCATCCGTACCATCGTGCCTAGCGCGCCGGGACTATGCTGCGGTCCACGCACCCCGTATAGTTCTTTGAATGACAAGGGATTTCATCTATCTGGCCTCGGCTTCGCCGCGGCGCAGCGAGTTGCTGCGCCAGATCGGTGTACCGTTCGAGGCCTGTCCGGCCGCGATCGACGAGCAGCGCCTGCCGCACGAGTCGCCGGCCGATTACGTGTTGCGGATGGCGGCGGCGAAGGCCGACGCCGTCTGGGCCTCGGCTGCCGTGCAGTCGCGGCCGCGGCCCGTGCTGGCCGCCGACACCGCCGTCGTCGTCGACGACGAGGTATTCGGCAAGCCGCGCGACAAGGCCGAAGCCCTGCGGATGCTCGAGAAGCTGTCGGGCCGGAGCCACACGGTGGTCACGGCGGTCGCGATCCGCGCCGGCACGGGCGCCGACGCGCTCGTCTCCACGAGCGAAGTGAGATTCCGGGCGACGACACCGAGCGAGCGCCTCGCTTACTGTGCAACCGGCGAGCCGCTCGACAAAGCAGGCGCCTATGCGATTCAGGGTCGCGGCGCCGCGTTCATCGAGCAGTTGCACGGAAGCTATTCGGCCGTCATGGGCTTGCCGCTATTCGAGACCGCGCTGCTGCTCGAACGGTTCGGCTGTCCGTTTTGGCTCGCGGCGCCGCGAGTTGCGTGATGACCGAGGAGATTCTCATCAATGTCACTCCACGCGAGGTGCGCGCCGCGCTCGTCGAGAACGGCGTGCTTCAGGAAGTCATGGTCGAGCGGGCCAGCCGGCGAGGACTCATCAGCAACATCTATAAGGGCCGCGTCTCGCGTGTGCTGCCCGGCATGCAAGCGGCGTTCATCGACGCGGGACTCGAGCGGACGGCGTTCCTGCACGCCTCGGACATCGCGAGCCACGCTCACGAGGACCCCGTGGATCGCGAGAGCGAGCCCGACATCCGTGCCTGCGTCGAAGAGGGGGGCGAGTTGCTCGTCCAGGTGCTCAAAGACCCGTTGGGAAGCAAAGGCGCGCGTTTGACCACGTACGTCACCATTCCGTCGCGGTTTCTCGTCATGCTGCCGGACGGCGTCGGTGTCGGCGTGTCGTCACGTATCGAGGACGACGGCGAGCGGGAACGCCTCCGAACGCTCGTGGAGAAGCTCAAGTCGCCGTCCTTGGCGGCGGGCTTCATCGTGCGCACGGCCGCGGAAGGCGCGAGCGAAGAGGCATTGCGCGCCGACATGGCGTTTCTCGAAAGGCTTTGGGCCGCAATCGAGGAGGCGGGGAAACGCGCGCGGCCCGGCGAGCTCGTGCATGAGGATCTGTCGCTTCCGCTGCGCGTGTTGCGCGACTCGGTGAGCCCCGACGTCGAGCGCGTGCGCGTCGATTCCGCGGGCACCGTCGAGCGCATGCGGGAGTTCGCACAGCGGTTCATACCGCACATGGCGCCGAAGATCGAGCTGTACTCGGAGCCGCGGCCGATCTTCGACCTGTACAGCGTCGAAGATGAGATCGAGCGCGCGCTGAAGCGCAAAGTACCGCTCAAATCAGGCGGTTATGTCATCATCGACCAGACGGAGGCGATGACCACGATCGACGTCAACACGGGTGCCTACGTCGGCTACCGCAATTTGGAGGAGACGATTTTCCGCACCAATCTCGAAGCCGCGGTCACGATTGCGCGGCAGCTGCGCCTGCGCAACCTCGGCGGCATCATTATTATCGACTTCATCGACATGACCGAGGAGGAGCATCGTCGCCAAGTGCTCCAGGCGCTCGCGGGTCGCTTGGCGCACGACTATGCCAAGTCGCAGATCATGGAGGTCTCGCCGCTCGGCTTGGTCGAGATGACGCGCAAACGCAACCGCGAGAGCTTGCAGCACATCCTCTGTCAGCCTTGTCCAAGCTGTGAGGGCCGCGGGTTCGTGAAGACTCCGGAAACGGTGTGTTATGAGATCTTTCGTGAAATCGTCCGCCAGCATCGGCAGTTCGACGTGCAGGAGCTTTTGATTCTCGCGCGTCCCGAGATCATCGAGCGCCTGCTCGACGAGGAGTCGGCGAGCGTCGCCGAGCTCGAGGAGCTCACAAAAACGCCGATTCGGCTCCAGAGCGAGGGCATGTACGCGCCGGATCAATTCGACGTCGTGTTGATGTGAGCGGCGCGTGACCATGTGGAGTCTCCTCAACAAGCTCGCCAAGCGGTTGCTGGTGGTGGCCGGCGTGGTGGTGATCGTGCTCGCCGTCGCGGTCGGAGCGTTCCGCCTGTTCATTGCCCAGCTGCCGAGCTATCAGACGGAGCTCACGGCCTGGGTCGCCGCCGAGCTCGGCCTGTTCGTGCGCTTCGATCAGCTCGATGCACGCTGGGGATTGCGCGGACCCGAGCTCACGTTGCGCAACGTGCGCATCGCCGACAGCGACGGAGCGGACGCCCTCGTCACGGCGGCGCGCGCCGGCGTCGGGCTCGACCCTTGGGCGCTATTTCTCGAGCGGCGACCGCGCGTTGATCGACTCAGTGTCGACGGCTTGGGTCTGACCATCGAGCGGGGGACGGACGGCCGCTATCGTCTCGCAGGCGCGCGGCGCGGTGATTCCGGCGCCGCCGGCGATCTCGACGCGCTGATTCCGCGCGCGGTCGAAGTCACCGTTCGTGACAGCCGCATCCAATATGTCGACACCGTGCGCGGACGGTCATGGCGCTTCGACGATGTAACCATGACCCTGACGCGTACGGGGGAAGCGCTGTCGATCGATGCGCGCGCCGTGCCGCCGCCGGAGCTCGCAACTTTCGTCGAGCTCGCTGTCAACGCCACGCTCGCGACGCAAGGATCCCCAAGCACGGTATGGCGCGTGTTCAGCGATTTTGAGGACGTGGATCTCGCGGCGCTGGCGCGCCTGCTGCCCACCAAGGACGTTTACGCGATCACGGGCGCCGGTGACGCGACGCTGTGGTTCGATTGGGCCGGTGGCCGCGTCGTGCGCGCCAACGCGAGCGTCGCGTTGAGCGACGTGACACTGCCCAACCCTGCCGCCCCGGCAGCCTCCGCGTTCCAGCAGGTCGAGCTCACGGCCGAGTGGCTCGAAGACGCGCGTGGCGGTTGGCAACTCGCCGTGAGCGACGTCGACATGAGTCGCAACGGCCGGCGTTGGTCGAGCGGCGGCAACACGGAGCTCGCCGTCGCGCGCGCCGACGGCCTGATCCGGAGCATCGATTTCAGTAGCGACTTCGTGCGTCTCGACGATTTGATGCCGATCGTGTTTGCGTTCGCCGAAGCTCCCTTGGCGCAACAATGGCTCGAGCTCGATCCGCGTGGCGAGCTGCGCGACATCGATTTCTCGGTGGCGCACGAGGCTGGCGGCGAGTGGGAGTACGCGCTGGCCGTGAAGTTCGACGGGCTCGGGTTGGCCGCGACCGCGGGGCGTCCCGGAATCGACGGCCTCACGGGCGCGATCACGACGGGCACGCGCAGCGGAACGGTAGAGCTCGAGAGCGCCGACGCGACGTTCGATTGGCCGGATCTCTTTGCGTCACCGCTCGCAATCGAGCGGTTGTCCGGGTCCCTGGTCTGGCGGCAAGGCCGCGACGTCGTGCGCATGGTGAGCAACGATCTCACGCTCGGCGTCCTGGGCAGCGACGTGCAGTCCAGCCTCGAGCTCACGCTCCCGCTGGACGGCAGTGCCCCGCACCTCGACATCGAAAGCTCGGCCGCGCGCGTGGATTTGGTGGCGGCGAAGCAGTTTCTGCCCATATACAAGATGCCGCGGGCCGCCGTCGCTTGGCTCGAGCGCGCCGTGCAGCGTGGCGAAGCGCGCAACGTCGAGCTCAACTTTTTCGGGCCCGTGGACGCCTTCCCGTTCGATCACGGCGAGGGGCAGTTCCGAGTTACGGCCGATGTCGAGGACGTCACGCTCGAATTCATCGACGGTTGGCCGCGTGCCGAGGAGCTCCGCGGCAGCATCGAGTTCGTCAATGCGAGCTTCAACGCGGCCGGCGGCGGACGCATTCTTGGCAACCGCAGCGACAGCGTCGGCGTCGAGATCGCGGACCTGCGCGATGCCGTTCTGCGTTACGGGAGCCACACCGAAGGCCCGCTGACGGACGTGATTGCATTTCTGCGCTCCGCTCCGCTCATCGCCGGCCAACTTGGACCCGGGTACGAGCGGTTGCGCGTGCACTCGGGAACCGGTGCCGTCGACGTGAAGCTCGACCTTCCGCTGCGCAATCGCTCTGCATTCGAGCTCGATGCGCGGCTCGGGATCATCGACGGGGAGCTGTCGATCGAAGGATTCGGTCCGCACGCGAGCGAGATCAACGGTGTGCTCGACATCGACGGACGATCGGTGAGCGGGCGCGACCTCCAAGCGATATTTCTCGGCGGCCCCGTGGACGCCGCCGTCGTCGTGCCCGAAGACAAGGATTATCGGGCGGTTCTCGAGGCGGCGGGCGAAACGACGGCCGATGGTGTTCTATCGGCATTCAACCTGCCGTTCGCCGACCGGTTTGCCGGGCAGACGCAGTGGCAGGGTCGGCTTCTCCTGCCCGCTCGCGGCGCCGCTGCGGGCACACCGTTGCGCATCGATGTGCAATCGAATCTCACCGGCGTCTCGCTCAAGTTTCCGGCGCCGTTCGAGAAAACGCCGAGCGATGCCGTGAATCTCCAGCTTGCGTTCACGTTTCCTTCCGGCGGTCTCGAGGTCGACGGCAATCTCGGCGCATCGCGGCGCATTGCCCTGCGTTATGCGCGCGACGGCGAGCGGTTCGCGTTCCGGCGCGGCGTCATGCAGTTCGGCGGAAATCTTCCCGAGCTTCCGGACGAGGACGGCCTCGTCGTGCGCGGCAGTCTCGCCGCCCTCGACCTCGGCGAGTGGCTCGCGTTCGGCGGCACTCCCGGCACCGAACGAACTCGACCTTTCCTTTTGGGGGCACAACTCGAGTTGTCCGAGCTCTCGGCATTCGGTCAGCAATTGGGCATGAGCCGCCTCGACGTGCGCCGTGACGCCGAAGCGTGGAACGTCGACATCGCGAGCGAAGCGATCGCGGGCAACGTCGTGATTCCCCGTTCTTTGCGCACACGTCCGCAGATCGTCGCGAGCATGCGACGCGTCTATCTCGAGGCTCGCGAGGGCGGCGATGGGGTCGGCCTTGATCCGCGCAGGTTGCCGGGGTTGTCGTTGCATGCAGACGAGCTCGGCGTCGGCGCTCGCCGGTTGGGGCGAGCCGACGCCGACGTCGTCGCCGACCCATTGGGACTGCGCCTGGTGTCTTTCACGAGCGCAACCGAAAGCTTCGCCATCGAAGGCAGCGGCAGTTGGTTGGTCGGCCCGAACGGCGCGGCCACGACGCGTGTGGCCGTCGGCGTCACGTCGGACGACGTGGGAACGGCGCTCGACGAGCTCGGGCTCGGCGCATTCATGGACGGCGAGGCGGCGGACGTCACTGCGAGCGTCTATTGGGCCGGGCCGCCGAGCGGCAAATGGCTCGATCACGTCGACGGCGACGTTGCGGTTCGCATTGAGACGGGCAGCCTGCTCGAGATCGACCCCGGCGCGGGACGCGTCGTCGGACTCTTGAGCATCGCCGCTTTGCCGCGACGGCTCGCGTTGGATTTTCGCGACGTCTTCAACCGCGGGTTCGTATTCGACGAGATCAGCGGAGATTTCACGCTCGTCGACGGCAATGCTTACACCGACAATTTGAAAATGAGCGGGCCCGGCGCGGAGATCGGCGTGATCGGACGCACGGGGCTGCGCGACCGCGACTATCAACAGCAGGCCGTGGTGACCGCGGACCCGAGCAGCATGCTGCCGACGGTCGGTGCGCTGGTGGCGGGCCCGAGCGTCGGTGCTGCGTGGCTTATCTTCAGGCGCATCTTCAAGGAGCCGCTCAAGGGCATCGGTCGCGCGTCGTACTGCGTGACGGGCACTTGGGACGAGCCCGCTGTGGAACGGCTCAGCGGTGATCAGGCCGACGAGGCCGAGCGATGCGCGGCGCTGCCGCCGAACGGCTTCGCTGCGCTCGAAGGAGAGAATTGACCATGCGCGCAGGCGCGATCCAAATGACGAGCGGCCGGGACGTCGAGCGGAATCTCGACGCGGCGGCCACGCTCATTGCCGCGGCAGTGCGGGAGCGCGCCGAGCTCGTCGTGCTGCCCGAGAACTTTTCGTTTCTCGGCGCCGAAGACGCCGAGCGCCTCGCGGCGGCCGAGCGGCCCGGCCGTGGTCCTGCGCAAGACTTTCTCGCCGCTCAGTCGCGGTTGCACGCCATTTGGCTCGTCGGCGGCACGATTCCCATCAAGAATCCGGGCGGGCGCGCGAGCTCCCGATCGCTGTTGTTCGATCCGCAGGGCACGTGCGTCGCTGCGTACGACAAGATTCATCTTTTCGACGTCAACGTGCCCGACGACTCCGGAGAAAAATATCGCGAATCGGCGACGACGGTGCCCGGGACCGCAATCGCCGCCGCGGCGACGCCTCTCGGCCGCATCGGAATGGCCGTGTGCTACGATTTACGCTTCCCGGCCTTGTTTCACCGCCTGAGCGTCGCGGGCATGGACATTCTCACGCTGCCGGCGGCATTCACGGTGCCGACGGGGCGGGTGCACTGGCAGCCGTTGCTGCAAGCCCGCGCGATCGAGTCGCTGACTTATGTCGTGGCGAGCGCCCAATGGGGCGAGCATGCCGGGGGACGAAAGACCTACGGACACTCGATGATCGTTAGCCCGTGGGGGGAAATACTCGCTGAGCTCCCCTCCGGAACTGGCGTAGTGTCCGCCGATCTCGATATGATCAGGCAAGGCGAAATTCGCGCCAAGTTTCCCGTCCTCGAGCATCGACGCGAGCTCTAGAAATGACTCAAGCACAAGTGGCAATTCGTCCCGACGCCGTCGCCTTTGCCCTGGAGCAGATGTTGCTGCCCGCAGGGGTCGACGCGCGCCTGTTGCACCGCGCTCTCGACGCGCTGATGACGCGGGATCTCGATTACGGCGACCTCTATTTTCAACTGACGCGTTACGAGACGTGGACCGTCGAGGACGGCATCGTCAAGGAAGGGGCGTTCAGCATCGACCAAGGCGTCGGCGTGCGTGCGGTCGTCGGTGAGAAAACCGGTTTCGCGTATGCGGACGCAATCGACGAGGAGTCGCTGCTCGACGCCGTGAGCGCAGCGCGCGGCATCGCGCGCGCGGGCCGTCAAGGCAAAGCCCGCGCGGCACGGCGCAGCCCACGCCGCGAGCCTCTTTATCCGGCGATCGATCCGCTGCCGACGTTGACGGACCGCGAGAAGGTGGAGTTGCTCGCCGAGCTGGACCGGCACGTGCGCGCTCTCGACACGCGTGTCATTCAAGTCGTCGGGAGCTTGGCGGGCGCTTACGACGTCGTGCTCGTGCAAGCCTCCGACGGAACGCTCGCGGCCGATGTGCGGCCGCTCGTTCGCCTCAATGTAGCGGTGATTCTCGAGCATGCAGGCAAGCGCGAGCAGGGATACGCAGGGTCCGGCGGCCGCGGTGATTTCGGCCTCCTGACCGCGGCTGGCGTAGCCGAGTCGCTCGGCAGGGAAGCCGTGCGCCAGGCCTCGGTGAACCTCGATGCCGTGCCGGCACCCGCGGGCAACATGTCCGTAGTGCTCGGCTCGGGGTGGCCGGGCGTCTTGTTGCACGAGGCCATCGGCCACGGCTTGGAGGGTGATTTCAATCGCAAAGGCACCTCGGCGTTCACGGGCAGGATCGGCGAACGCGTGGCCACCGAGCAATGCACGGTCGTCGACGACGGCACCTTGGCCGGCAGGCGCGGCTCCTTGAACTGCGACGACGAAGGCACGCCGACGCGCTGCAACACGCTGATCGAAAATGGCGTGCTGCGCGGCTACATGCACGACAAGCTCAATGCCCGCCTCATGCGGACGGTCAGCACCGGCAATGCGCGGCGCGAGTCGTATGCGCACACGCCGATGCCGCGCATGACCAACACGTACATGCTTCCGGGCAAGTACGATCCCGAAGAGATCATCGCTTCGGTCGAGCGCGGTATTTACGCTCCCAACTTCGGCGGCGGTCAGGTCGACATCACGTCCGGAAAATTCGTGTTCTCGGCGAGCGAAGCCTATTTGATCGAGAAGGGCAAGAAGACGGCTCCGGTCAAGGGTGCGATGTTGATCGGCAGCGGTCCGGAAGTGCTCACGCGGGTGTCGATGGTCGGCAACGATCTCGCGCTCGATCCCGGCATCGGCATCTGCGGCAAGGACGGCCAATCCGTGCCCGTCGGCGTCGGCCAGCCGACGCTCAAGATCGATTCATTGACCGTCGGGGGCACCGAAGCCTGAGCTTAAGCGCGTTACGTCAAACGCGGCCGCGCGGGCCGTTGTGATTCGCTTCACCGACACCTTTTTGTCGAGCGCCTACACTGCGGCCGTTGCCCACAATCAGGGTGCCGCGGCACATGACATTGGACGATACTCATACAGACCTCGAGTTCCAACGGGGCTTCAAAGAAGCGAATCAAGAGTGGATGGGTCAAGCCGCCCGGCGCGAACCGGACCTCGCCGTCGATGGTCTGCACAGCTCGCTGATGTCGCGGCTTTTGAGCCTGTTCGGCGTCAAAGATGACCGTTGAGCGCCGCGGCCCGCGGCGCGCAATCGCACCCGCATCGCCGCGCGCCGAGCACGCGCCCCAAGAGGACACGGCGCTGCGCAGCCTGTCGAAAGAAGATCGCGCCAAGCTGGGTATGGACGCCTGGGAGCCGTCCTTGCTCCGGCAGCTGCTAGCAGCACACAATAAGCCGACTAACCAGAACAAGAGCTGACAGCGCCGGAGGTAAACGACGCATGTGGCTGGCTAAACCTCTCTACGAGCTGCTGCCGTATTACTACATCGCGGTGGGCGTGGCGGCGCTCGCCGCGGCCCTGTACGTGAACTATTGGTACTGGCCGCAGATCTGCACGGCCGTCGGTTTTGCAGGGCTGGTCGCGGGCCTCGCCGTGCTGCTCAAGCGCAAGGATTATCGCTCGAGCCGCAGTCGCCTGAATTTCGAGGAGTAGGAGCGAGCTTCGCTCGCGATTCTTTTTTCGCGAGCGAAGCTCGCTCCTACAATTCTATTCCGACTCATCGTCGGATTCTTCGTCGAGATCGTCGGCTTCATCGTCGAACTTGCCGCGCAGGTCGTGATAAACGAGCTTGTGCTCTCCGAGCTGTATGACATCTCCTTCGGCGAGCTCGTGATGCTTGACACGCTGCGACCGAACGAAGATTCCATTCGTGCTATTCAGGTCTTCGACGACGCAGTTCTTCGCCGTCGTTATGATTTGCGCGTGATGCCGCGAGACGAACTTGCTGCGGATCTGCAGGTCGTTGTCCGCCGTTCTGCCGATGATCGCGCGTCCCGCGGACACGGGAAACTCGGTGATGACCTGATCGCGAAACAGAACTTCGAATCGCGCGAGCTGCGACTTGGCGGGGTGGAACTCGCCGGTGTCCTCGAAGGGCGAGCCGTTCGCCGACCTCCTGTTCGCGTACGGCGTCCATTGCAGCTCCTCGACAGCCGCTTTGACAAGCTCGATCGTGACGACGTTCTTCTCTTCGGCAAAGGCGCACAGCATTGCCGTATCGCAGAGGATGTTGATGAGACGCGGTATGCCCCCGGAATAGCGGAAGATCATGTCGAAGGCTTCGTCCTCGAAGATCTTGCGATGGTTGCTGCCGGCCACCTCGAGACGATGCTCCACATACTCGCGCGTCTCGCGTTTGGACAGGGCCGTGAGGTGGAACCGTAGCCGCACTCTCTGGCTCAACTGCTCGAGACGCGGAGAGTCGAGCTTATAGGCGAGCTCGGGTTGGCCCGCGAGAACGATGCGCAGCAGCTTTTCCTTTTGCGATTCGATCCCCGATAGCATCCTGAGCTCCTCGAGCACTCGACGCGACAAGTTCTGCGCTTCGTCGATGACGAGCAGCATTGTCTTGCCGGCGGCATACTGCTCGATCATGTAGTCCTTGAGCATCGCGAGCAGCTCGATCTTCTTCTTGCGAAACGGCTTGAAGCCGAACTCGACCAGCAGGGCTTGGAGAAACTCGACCGGAGAGAGCTGCGTCTGGTTGATCTGCGCCAAAACGACGTCGTCGGGCAGCTCGGCGAGGAACGTCTCGATGAGCGTGGTCTTACCCGAGCCGATCTCGCCGGTGACGACGACGAAGCCGTCGGCGAGCCAGATCGTCGACTCCATGTAAGCTTTCGCGCGTGCATGTTGCTTGCTTGCAAACAAGAAATGCGGATCCGGCGTCAACCGAAACGGCATTTCCTTGAGCTCGAACAACTCGAGATACATCGATCAACACACCCTGAGCGAGAAACGCCGCAAGCCTAATACAAACGCCGGTTTGATTCGACCCTGGATGCTCAATCCGCACGCCCGACGACGCTGCGCAGCGCCTGCAAACGAGTCAGCAGACGGTCGCGGCGAACGTCGACGAGCGTGCAATGGCCGAGCTTGCGCGCCGGCCGCGGTTCCTTGCCGTAAGCATGGAAGTGAGCGCCTGGGATCGCGAGGACCTGCGTCGCGGCGGGTAAGGCTCCGAGCAGATTGAGCATGGCGGCGTGGCCGCGGGATGTCGTTTCGCCGAGAGGCCAGCCGAGAATGGCGCGCAAATGATTCTCGAATTGGCTCGTCTCGGCTCCCTCTATGGTCCAGTGTCCCGAGTTGTGAACTCGCGGCGCTATTTCGTTGGCGACGAGGCCGCCCTGGGTCAGAAAGAATTCCACCGTGAGCACGCCGCGATAGTCGAACTCGCGCATGAGCCGATCGAGCCATCTCGCCGCGGACTTCTGCAAGGCGGGATTCTCATGCGGCGCAAGCGACTCGATCAGGATGCCGTCGCGGTGCTTGTTCTCGGTGAGTGGATAGTAGACCTGCGCATTCTCGGCGCCGCGCACGGCGATCAGCGACAACTCGGACTCGAATGTGACCCAGCCTTCGGCGATGGCGGGGACGCGGCCGAGGTCGTCCCAAGCCGCAAGCAATGCGTCGCGACTTCGGGCGATGCGCTGGCCGCGGCCGTCGTAACCGAGACGCCGCGCCTTGAGCACGACGGGCCAACCGAGCTCCTCGCCCGCACGCGCCAAGTCCGCGACTCCGTCAATCGCGACAAATGGCGCAGTCGGAATCGACAACGATTGGAACAATTGCTTCTCGGCCAGGCGATCTTGCGCGATCGCAACGCTGCGCGGGGGCGGGTATACGGGCACGATGTCGGCGAGCTCAGTGAGCGCATCGACAGCAACGTTCTCGATGTCGAATGTGAGCACGTCGACTTCGCGCGCCAGCGCGGCCAACGCATCGCGATCGTCGAGCGGCGCGGCTCGCAGCGGCGCCACCTGGCCTCCGGGGGATCGCGCCTCGCGGTCGACGAAGCGGCACTCGATCCCGAGCGGATAGCCGGCAAGCGCCATCATGCGTCCGAGTTGACCGGCGCCGACGATGCCTACGCGCGCTGCGCTCATTGCTTAGGTCGCGGCTGGACGGCCCACGGAGCTATTCGCTCTTGCGCGGATCGGGACGCTGCAATACTCGAGCTGTTTGGGTCGCGCGATAGTCGTCCAAGGAGGCTGCGATCGACGTGTGCTTGGCGGCGAGAATCGCGGCCGCGAAGAGCGCGGCATTGACGGCGCCGGCCTTGCCGATTGCGAACGTCGCCACGGGCACGCCCGCCGGCATTTGCACGATCGACAGCAAGGAATCGATGCCGTTCAAGGTTTTCGATGCGATCGGCACGCCGAGGACGGGCAGGCGCGTCTTGGCCGCCGTCATGCCCGGCAAGTGTGCCGCGCCTCCGGCCCCGGCGATCAACACCTCGAGACCGCGGCCCCCTGCCGCCGCCGCATACTCGAACAGGAGGTCCGGGGTGCGATGCGCCGAAACGACGCGCACCTCGTACGGGATCGAGAGCGCGTCGAGCGTTTCGGCGCAGTGCGACATCGTCTCCCAATCGGAATTCGAGCCCATGACGACGCCGATCAACGGTTTCATCGCCGCATTGTACAGCAGTTAGAATGCGGTTATGGACTCAGCAGCGACCAAAGATGCGCTCGCAGAATCTGCTTCCCAAGCGATCGATCTCGCGACTCGCTTGGGTGCCGATCAAGCCGAGGCCGGCGTGAGTTTCGATGAAGGCTTGACTGTCACTGTTCGTCTCGGTGCGCTCGAATCGGTCGAGCGTCAAAAAGACCGTGGACTCGGCGTCACCGTCTATCGAGATCGAAGCAAGGGCAGCGCGAGCACGAGCGATTTCTCGAAGCGCGGCATCGACGGCGCCGTGCGCAAAGCGTTGAGCATTGCGAGCTTTACCGCCGCCGACGAATTCGCGGGTCTCGCCGACGCCGAGCTCATGGCGGTGAACCCTCCCGACCTCGACCTGTACCACCCTTGGGAGCTCGACGTAGACGGCGCGACGGAGCTCGCGGCGCACGCCGAATCCGCCGCGCGCGAGCTCGATCGGCGCATCGACAATTCGGAGGGCGCAACCGTTTCGACGGGCGCGGGAATACGGGTTTACGCGAACAGTCATGGGTTCCGGGGCGCCTATGCCACGAGCAGCCACTCGATCAGCTTGAGCGTCGTCGCAAAAGCGGACGGTTTGCTCGAGCGCGACTATTGGTACTCGGCCGCGCGTGCCGCCGACGATCTCGAATCGCCTGCGGCCATCGGCGAGCGCGCCGCGCGCCGCGCGCTCGATCGTTTGGGATCCAGACAGATCGGCACCCGGGTCGCGCCCGTCGTGTTCACTCCCGAGCTCGCGCGCGGCTTGTTCGGCCATTTCGTTGCCGCCATCCGCGGCACGGCGCAGTACCGCAAGGCGTCATTCCTCGTCGGCGCCGCGGGGCGGCAAGTGTTTCCGGAATGGCTCGATATCCGCGAGGATCCGCTGATTCCGCGCGGCATGGCGAGCGCGGCTTTCGATGGCGAAGGCGTCGCGACGCGTGCGCGCGACCTCGTCGCAGAGGGCGTGCTCCAGGGCTACGTGCTGTCGAGCTACTCGGCGCGACGACTGGGCCTGCCGACGACGGGGAACGCCGGCGGCATCCACAATCTCGTCATCACGCCGAACGCCGGGCCGCTCGAGTCGATCGTGTCCGGCTGCGACACCGCGCTCGTCGTGACGGAGCTCCTCGGCCAAGGCGCCAATACCGTGACCGGAGATTACTCGCGCGGCGCGGCCGGCCTTTGGGTGGAGCATGGCGAAGTCGCCTATCCGGTGAGCGAGGTCACGATCGCGGGTAACTTGCGCGACATTTTCTTGCGCATCGAAGCGATCGGATCGGATGTCGATCTGCGCGGCGCCGTGCGTTGCGGGTCCGTGCTCGTGGACGGCCTTACGATCGCCGGCCGGTAGCCGCAGCCGCCCCCGTAGGAGCGGCCTCCGGCCGCGATCCCTCATTCTCCGCCGCGTCCCGATCGACGAGCTCCGCCAGCGTCAAATCGTCGAGTGCTGCGGCAATCGCGTCTTCGACACGCTGCGTGAGCGCTTCGACCGTCGGATTCCAACCGCGACTCCGGTCGGACCGGAGCTCCCCGGTCTTGGTTCGCACCGTCGCGAGTATGTCCGTGAGCGCGATGCGCCGCGGATCGCGCGCCGGTATGAGGCGCTGCTCCGTTGTTTCCGTGAGCAGCCCGTCGTCCTTGAGCGCCGCGATGAGCGGCTCGAGAAGGTGCCTCGGCACGCGAATTTGCGCGGCAAGGCTTTCGGCACGCCAGCCGTGCGAGGGCGTATCGAAATCCCGGCCGACCAGCAGCATCGTGCTGATGGCGAGATGCTCGCGCAACGCGTTCGACATCGCGGCGGTGCGCTGGCCGTACCGTAGGTACTCGGGGTTTTGCAGGTAGAAGGCGAGCTGCGCGCCGGCAAGCAAGATCAGCCATGAAAGGTACATCCAGATCATCACGACGATGACGATGGCAAAGCCCGAGTAGATCGCCTCGTAACGCGACGCGCCGACGACGAGACCTGCGAAAACTTGCCCGCCGGCCGCCCATGCGGTTCCCGCGAACAAGCCGCCCGCGAGCGCGGGGCGCAAACGGACGCGCGCGTTGGGAATGAACATATACAAGAAGCTGAACGCCGCGATGACGAACATGTACGGCATGAGGTCGTTCAAATTGGCGATCCACGCGCCGATGGGCTGGATACCGCGCAATTTGTTGACGAGTGTCGTACTTGCGAGCGTCGCGATGACGCCCATCGTGACGAGCATGACGATGGGACCCACGAGCATGACGCTCAAGTACTCGGTAAAGCGGCGCGCGAAGCTGCGCGGCCGGTCGACGCGCCACACGAAATTGAAGCTGGCCTCCACTTTCTGGGCCATCGACAACGCCGCGTACAATAGAAAGCCCACGCTCAAGCCCGCGAGGACGGAGCCGCTGATATTGTCGACGAAGCCGACGACATTGGCCGCGATTTCCCCCGCTCGGGGTCCAATGGGCGCAAGCGCGCGCAGCAGCAACGGCTCGAGCTGGCGATGAAAGCCCAAGCCCTTGAGCACGGCGAAGCTGAAAGCGAGCAGCGGAACGATGGCGAGCATCGTCGTGTAGACGAGACTCATGGCGCGAAGGCTGAGCTCACCCCCGGCGAGATCCCTGAGCAGCGCGTAGACGTAGCGCGCGACGGAGAGCGAGCGGGCACGTATCCCGGTGCCGAGACCCGCCTCGGGCCACAAGAAGCTGTCTAGGCGGCGATGCAGGGTCTCCATCGGCGTCGGCCGCTAACCCGTGAGGCGCTCGAGCGCCTCTTGATACTTCTGCCCGGTGCGCTCGATGACGACGGCCGGCAGATGCGGCCCCGGCGCGGTCTTGTTCCAATCGAGCGTCTCGAGATAGTCGCGCACGTATTGCTTGTCGAAGCTCTGCGGCGACGCCCCGGGGCGATAGCTCTCTGCGGGCCAAAAGCGTGAAGAATCGGGCGTCAGACACTCATCGATGAGCTTGAGGTTGCCGTCGTCGTCGATGCCGAACTCGAATTTGGTATCCGCGATGATGATGCCGCGGTCGCGCGCGTGCCCCGTAGCCGCCGCGTACAAGCCGAGCGACACGTCGCGCACGCGGTCGGCGAGCTCCGTGCCGATCAAATCGCGGACCTGCTGCTCAGAAATGTTCTCGTCGTGGGCGCCGGGCGCTGCTTTCGTGCTCGGTGTGAAGATGGGCTCGCGAAGCTGCTCGGCGAGCTCCATGCCGGGCGGCAATGCGACGCCCGAAACCTTGCCGGTCGCACAGTAGTCCTTCCATCCCGAACCGATGAGAAAGCCGCGCACGACGGCTTCTACGGGCAGCGGCTTCAGATGCTCGACGACGACGGCGCGACGGTGCACGATCTCGCGATCGCGTGCGTCGCGGAGCACCGAGGCGGGGTCGGTGCCCGTGAGATGGTTTTCCACCACGTGGGCGAGCTTGGCGAACCAGAAGTTCGAGATCGCCGTGAGCACGATTCCCTTGCCTGGAATGGGGTCCGGTAGAACGACATCGAACGCTGAGATACGATCGCTCGCGACTATGAGGAGATGTTTCGCGTCGATCTCGTAAATATCGCGGACTTTCCCGCGCGCGAGCAAGCGTAGGCCATGCAGATTCGATTCGAATAGCGGCGTATACGAATTCATGATCAATGATGGCTTGAGAGGCGGCAGCTCAGCAACTTCGGCGCGGCGTTTCGAGCCCGGACGCACGACCGGCTCGGCCGACCGCTAGGCCGTTCGATGCAATGGTTCGGCAAGGCCGTCGGCGCTGCCCTGGGTCTCATCATCGGGGGCCCGGTAGGTTCGGTTCTCGGCGCTCTGCTCGGGCATCAGTTCGACGCAGGCTTCACCGGCCAAGCGAGCGGCGCGTACGCTGAGACGCAAAACCTGTTCTTCGAGATCACGTTCGAGGTCATGGGTCACCTCGCCAAGGTGGACGGGCGCGTCAGCGAAGAGGAAATCACGATCGCGAGGCGCATCATGCATGCGATGCACCTGTCGCCGGAGCAAGTGCGTGTCGCGATCGACCGGTTCACGACCGGCAAGAGAGCGGAGTATCCCCTCGGCGAGCGGCTCGCGGAGCTCGGACGGCGCATCGGCCGGCGCCGCGATCTCTGCCGGGCATTCGTAGAGATTCAAGTGCAGGCGGCCGTGGGCAGCGGTGAAATCGCCAACGCGAAGCGCAAGCTGTTGTGGGAGGTCGCGCGAGCTCTCGGTATCGGGCGCGTGGAGCTCGCGCAGATCGAGGCGCTGGTGCGCGCGCAGACGCAACGGTCGCCCCAAGGGCAAGGCGGCACGATCTCCCTCGACGCCGCCTATCGCGTGCTCGGCGTGGATCCCAGCGTCGGCGACAAGGACGTCAAGACGGCGTATCGGCGTCTCATGAACCAGCACCATCCGGACAAGCTCGTGTCACGGGGTTTGCCGGCATCGATGATGGCGCTCGCCGAGCAGAAGACGCGCGAGATTCGCGCCGCGTACGAGCGCATCAAGGCGCAGCGAGGATTCAGGTAGGAGCGAGCTTCGCTCGCGATCTTCCTGGTCCGCGGCGCCCTTTGCTAAGCGGGCCGGCGCAACGCTTGCGGACGCGCGCGCGGCAGCTCGCGGCGGGCATTGAAAACGACGATGGTCTTGCCCGTCGCTCTGACGAGACCCTGATCCTCGAGAACCTTGAGGACGCGGCCGGCCATTTCGCGCGAGCAACCGACGAGTCGCGACAGTTCCTGGCGCGAAACTTTGATCTGCATGCCGTCCGGATGGGTCATGGCGTCGGGCTCGCGGCAGAGATCCATGATCGCATGCGCGACGCGCCCCGTGACGTCGACGAACGCGAGGTCGCCGAGCTTGCGGTTCGTGCGGTCCAAGCGGCTCGCGAGCTGCGTGGCGAGCTCGAAGACGATCCCGGGGCTTTCCGATGCGATCTGCCGGAACCTCGGGTAAGTCATCTCTGCGATCTCGCTCTCCGTTCGCGTTCGAACCCAAGCGCTGCGCGTCGGCTGCTCGTAGAACAACCCCATCTCGCCGAAGAACTGACCTTTGTTGAGGTAGGCGAGCACCATCTCGTTGCCGTCCTCGTCTTCGATCATGACTTCGACCGAGCCGTCGACGATGTAATAAAGCACGTCAGGCAAGTCGCCGGCGTGAATCATGACCGTCTTCGCCGGAATCGTCCGCACCCTGCAGTAGCTCAGGAAGCGGTTGATCGCTGGCACATCGCTCAAAGGTCTGAGAGTTTCTTCCATCGTCGGGACTCCGGTTTTACGTAATGCCGTATTTAATCAATTCGGCGCACGGGCGCAAAACATCTATGTTAGAGCTGTGACGCGCTTCACACGACGTACGCAAGGCGCCGTAAGAAGCCGCCCCCGGACGCCATGATTCCGCGCACCGGCGCCGGCAACGTCCGCCCCCCGGCGAGCGTGGCCATTGTGCCGTGGTGGGCCTCGTCGGCGGCCATTCGCGTCAAGATCGCGCGACTCTTGGCGTCGTCCGCGGGCAACCGCCGCAAGTGATCGTCGAGGTGCGCTTCGACTTGTCTCTCCGTCTCGCCGACGAAACCGAGGCTCGTTCGATCCCCGACGACGCCGGCGATTATTCCGATGCAAGCGCTGCCCGCGTACCAGAATGGATCGAAGAAGCTCGGCCGGCCGCCGAGCTCGGCAAGCCGTTCCGTGCACCACGCGAGATGATCGCGCTCCTCGGCGGCGGCTTCGAGCAAGTGGCGACGCGTCGTCGGCGTGCGCGCGCACAGCGCTTGACCGAGATAAAGAGCTTGAGCGGAAATCTCCCCCGCGCGATTGACACGCATGAGCGCCGCGCTTGTGTTCCGGTCTCGGGCGTGCAACGTATGTTCCGCGACATCGATGGCCGGGGACGGCCGACGCGCTGCCGGTTTGCCGGCGACGGCACGCAGACCTTGGTCCGCAATCGAGATAAGCCGATCGAGCCGGCCGATCTGTTCGCCCATGTATGCGATTATACGCACGTTAGTGCTCAAGTCGCCCCCTTCCTGGTTTGGAGACCCTGGAGATGAAGAAGCGTCTCGCGGCTTTTGCGATATCTCTTGCCGCGATCAACGTGGTGGCCGCACAGGACGAGGCCGAACAGGGCATGAGCGGCAAGGCTGCCTTGGGCTACCTTGCGACCGGCGGCAACACCGAGAGCAGGAGCGTCAACGCGGCCCTCAATATCATGCTCGCACGCGCCACGTGGACGCACGAGTTCAACGCGACAGCGATTGCCGCGACCAGCGCGGAGGTCACGACGGCGGAGGCCTACACGGCAGAGTACGAAGCGCGGCACGACTTCAACGAGAAAAGTTACCTGTTCACGGCATTGGACTGGGAAAGCGACCGATTCTCGAGCTACGACAGCAAAATCTCGGAATCGATCGGCTATGGGCGCCGCCTTATCGACACGGAAGAGCACATGCTCAACACCGAGATCGGCGCGGGCGCGCGGCAGCTCGAGCGCATTGACGGCACGAGCGAGCGCGACGCGATCTTGAGAGCCGGCCTCGATTACGCTTGGATCATCAGCGAGACCACGCGTTTCGATCAGGACGTGACCATCGAGAGCGGCTCGTCCAACACGAGCACGGTGTCGGTATCGGAGCTCAGGGCGCGCCTTTTCGGGGACGTGGCCCTAGTGCTTTCGTATCGGGTCAAGCACAACTCCGACGTGCTGCCGGGCACGGAAAAGACCGACCGGTTCTCGTCGATCGCCCTCGAGTACGCCTTCTAAGCGCCGTGCGCGCCGAGTGGGGAGCTTGCACAGCCCCCCCGGGCCCAGTAGTATTCCGGCTCTTTCGCCGGTCCCCCGGCCCTCGTTCGGCAAGTTGAGACCATGAAATCCTACATCGCCAAGGAAGAAACGGTACGTCGCGACTGGTACGTCGTCGATGCCGACGGCAAGACCCTCGGTCGGTTGGCGACCGCTTTGGCGCACCGCCTGCGCGGCAAGCACAAGGCCGTCTTTACGCCCCATGTCGATACCGGCGATTACATCGTGGTCATCAATGCCGAGAAGATCCGGGTCACGGGCCGCAAGCTCAAAGACAAGATGTACCACCAGCACACAGGCTATATCGGCAACATGCGGTCCGAGTCGCTCGAAAAGCTGCTCGCGAGGGCGCCCGAAAGAGCGCTCGAGCTCGCCGTCAAGGGCATGCTGCCGCGCAATCCTCTGGGTCGGCGCATGCTCAAGAAGCTCAAAATCGTCGCCGGCCCGAATCACCCGCACCAGGCTCAGCAGCCCGTCAACATGGAGCTATAGCCTCCCATGGCCACTGAATCGTATTACGGCACCGGCAGACGCAAGACCTCGGCCGCGCGCGTGTTTCTGCGGCCCGGCAGCGGCGAAATCAGCATCAACGGTCGTTCCCTCGACGTGTTCTTCGGCCGCGAAACGGCGCGCATGATCGTGCGCCAGCCGCTCCAAACCGCGGCCTTGGAAGGTAAGTTCGATATTTACGTCAATGTTCGCGGCGGCGGCACAACCGGCCAAGCCGGCGCTATCCGTCACGCGATCACGCGCGCGCTCATGGTCTACGATGCCACGTTGCGCCAACCGCTGCGCCGCGCCGGGTTCGTGACGCGCGATGCGCGCGCCGTCGAGCGCAAGAAGGTCGGCCTGCGCAAAGCGCGGCGCGCGACCCAATTCTCGAAGCGCTAATTCCCCTTCAAAATAGGTATGCTTGAGGCACGCGGATGGGGGATCGTCCAGCGGTAGGACATCGGACTCTGACTCCGAGAACCTAGGTTCGAATCCTAGTCCCCCAGCCACCCCACACGCTCAGCGCATCGTTCGTACTTCGGTATCGCTCGCTACGAGCAGCACGTCGGGACGCCGGTGCACGAAGAGACCGACCGTCACGACGCCCGGGATCTGATTGATACGCGTCTCGAGCTCCGCCGGATTGCTGATGCGCAGGTCATGCACGTCGACGATGTGATTGCCGTTGTCGGTCACGAATTGTTCGCGCCAAATCGGTTGACCGCCGGCTTTTAGGAGTTGCCGGCTGACGAAGGCGCGCGCGATCGGCAGCACTTCGACCGGTAGCGGAAACCTACCGAGCTGGCCCACGAGCTTGGAGTCGTCGATGATACAAATGAAGCGGCGCGCCGCTCCCGCGAGAATTTTCTCACGCGTCAGCGCACCACCGCCGCCCTTGATGAGCTCCAGACGCTTGGTCGCTTCGTCCGCACCGTCGACGTACAGGTCGATGTCGCCGACGGCGGCCATGTCGGTCACCTCGATCCCGAGCTCGCGCAGCCTTGTCGTGGAGCGGTCGGAGCTCGACACGACGGACTGGAGTCGGTGCGAATGCGCGGCCAGCGCGCCGATGAAATGATCTACGGTAGTCCCCGTCCCGACGCCGAGCGTCATGCCGTCCTCGATGAATTCGAGGGCTGCGAGCGCGGCGCGCTTTTTTTTCTCGTTCTGACTCATTGCGCGGGCCCTAAAAAACAGTGCCCGCGACGGGCGGGCACTGTATTCGAGAAGAGCCAAAAATCGGCTCGAATAACACGCTGAACGATCTAGCGTTTCTTGCGAGCTCTCTTTTTCGCTCTCTTCTTGCCGCCTCGCTTCTTCGCTCTGCGCTTCTTGCCTTTGCGCTTCGCTTTACGCCGCCTCTTGGCGGGTTTCTTCGCCATTCTTTTCTTCGAGGACTTCTTCTTCGATACCATGAGTAGTCTCCGTGTCGGATTGAACGGCGTTGAGTATATATAAAAGAATCAAAATTTCCAGCACGTTAGAGATTTTTGCGCATGTTCACTTCCGCGCTTTGTGCATGGATTGTGACTGACAGCACACTCTCGAGCACGATTCACACGCGACGCGCGTGATCGCAGCGATGTTTCTTACTCGAGCGCAAGGATGAATTTCCAGTGCTCTGCGGCGACCGGAATCACGGACAATCGATTACCGCGACGGAGCAACAAGAACCCCGCTAACGCGCCTGCCGCGTGTGTTTTGAGCGCATCGAGCGTGATCGGTCGCGCGAGCTTGCGCTCGAGCTTGACGTCGACCATGTACCAGGTCGGATGCTCTCGATTGCTCTTCGCATCGTAGTGCGGATCCCGCCGATCGAAGGCCGTGTGATCCGCATATGCCGCCCGCACGACTTCGACGATGCCGACGATGGCGGGCTCGGGGCAATTGGAATGATAAAAGAACGCGCGGTCGCCGATGCGCATACGATCGCGCATGAAATTGCGGGCCTGGTAATTGCGGACACCGTCCCAGCAGGTCGTCATGCCGCGGCGGGCGCTGAGGTCGTCGATGCTGAACACCTCGGGCTCGGATTTCATGAGCCAGAAGCTCATGGACGCGTTCCCGCAAACCTGCGCACGCCTTCTTCCGTGACGACCCCCCACAGCGGAACGTCCCAGGGCTCGAGAACGAAGGGCGGGATCTCCTGCAGGCTATAGGCGACGCCGAGCAGCTTCGGGCGGAACCATGCCCGGCGCAGCCGCAGAAACGCGAAACGTCGATCGTAGTAGCCCCGCCCGACGCCGAGTCGACCGCCCTGCGCGTCGAAGGCTACGAGCGGCGTGAGCACGAGATCGAGTGCGCGCACATCGATGCGCCGCGGGTGACGCGGCTCGAAAATCCCGAAAAAATTGCGCACGAGCCCCTCGGCCGGCAACGCCGCGAAGGTCATGTCGAGACCCCTCAAGACGGGCACGAACAGACGCTTGCCGCGGCGCGCAGCGGCGACGACGACGGGGCTCAAGTCCGGCTCGCCGTCGAACGCGACGAAGATCCCGATGCGACGCGCGGCGCGAAACGCCGCCAGCGAGAGGATATGCCGGCAAAGCGTGCGATCTGCGGCGCGGCGCGCTTCCGGCGGCAGCGCGCGGCGGCGCTCACGCAACTCTCGACGGATTACGGCGCGTTGGCGGGAGGTGGTGCTCCCCGCTCGTGCCGTCACGGATGGTTGCTCTCGAACCAGAGCAAAAGGTGGGGTAAGCCGTGATAGTTGCAGGCTTTCCGGTCGTGCCGGATCTGCACAACGCTACCGACAGAGCACAACCCCAGGATCATGATTTAGGGTCGAAAGACTATCCAATCCACGTCGTACACAGCAGGGAGCACCGAAAAAAAGTCAGAGGCTCAGCTGTTTGGCTGGCCCGAGCGCCGAATCCAACCGTTCGCGCATCGCCTTGATTCTCAGGCCCACGATGTCCTTGAGCTCTTGGTCATGACCTTGCGTCTTGAGCAGCTCGGCCGCGAGATTCAGCGCAGCCATGACCGCGACGCGATCGAGCCCGACGACTTTGCCGCTGTCTCGAATCTCGCGCATCTTGCGGTTCAGGAGCTCGGCCGATGAAATCAAATCGGCTTTCTCCGAGGCCGGGCAAGCAACGTGATATTCCTTCTCGAGGATCCGCACGGTAACGTGGGCAAACATGTCGCTCATGAGGCCTGCTCCATAGCTTTGAGGCGGGTAATCATGGCTTCAACTCGGCCGCGGACTTGCTCGTTCTTCTGCAACAACGATGCGCGCTCGGCTATCAAGTTATCCTGGCGGTCGCGCAACGAGCCATTTTCCTCCTTGAGCTGCCTGCAAATCACGACGAGCTCGTCGAGCCGTTTTTCGAGCCGCTTCAATTCGACGTCGAAGCGTTGATTCGTATGATCGGTGCTCATAATTGGACTATAGAACCGCCGGCCCACGGGGGTCAACAACGCCGCGCGCAGTGATAGCATGCGGAAAACCCTCGAGCAGATGCACGACTCACCGCATGACTCGCAGCGACGAACGGTTCAACGTGCTGGCGAGTGCGCTTGCGGACGCGGGATCGCCGCTCGGTGCGGCCGAGCTGCACGGCGGCCTATGCGGCGTGCTGTGCGCGGGCGGACCGGAGGCGGGCGCTGCGTGGCTCGATCGCTGCGCGCACGACTGCGACTCCGAAGCGGCGTTTCGCGAGCTGTTTGACGCGCTGCGCCGCGAAAGTTGGCGCGCATTGACGGGAACTGAAATGGAATTTGCGCCGTTGTTGCCGCACGATAGCGAGGCGCTCGCCTCGCGGGTTCAAGCTCTTGCATCATGGTGTAACGGCTTCGTCGTGGGGCTCGGTCTTGGCGGGCTGCACCTCGACGCGGACACGCGAGGCTACGAGGAAATCCTCGAGATCGTGGGGGACTTCATCGAGATCGGCAAAGCCGATGTCGACGTCGAGGCGGAAAGCGACGTCGAGAACGCCGAGTCGTCGTACGCGGAAGTTGCCGAGTTCGTGCGCGTCGGCGTGCAAATCGTGTTCGAGGAAATCGCCCCGATGCGGGGCGGCGACGGTCCACTGTTTCACTGAGTGAGGTTCACGGCTTGAAGGAGAAGGAGTTCGCTCGGCGGCGCCGGCACTTCATGGAGCTCGTCGGATCGGGCGGCATCGTCGTGTTGCCGGCCGCGCCGGAGCGCGTGCGCAGTCGCGACACCCTGTTCCAATACCGGCCGGACAGCGATTTCTTCTACCTGACCGGGTTCCCCGAGCCCGAAGCGGTGGCCGTGCTGATACCGGGGCGCGCGGAGGGCGAATTTCTGCTGTTTTGTCGCGAGCGCAATCCGGAGCGTGAGCTTTGGGATGGTGCTCGCTGCGGGCCTGAAGCAGCCGTCGCAACTTACGGTTGCGATGATGCTTTTCCGATCGGCGACATCGACGAGATCCTGCCGCGGCTGCTCGAGCAGAGCGAGAGAGTCTACTACCCGATGGGCGTGGCGACCGAGTTCGATCAGCGCTTGCTCGGCTGGATCAATGCGCTCAATGTCAAGCGCCAAAGCGGGCACGCGCCGAGCGAGATCGTCGCGCTCGGCCATTTGCTGCACGAGATGCGTCTCTTCAAGAGCGGGGCGGAGACGGGGGCGCTGCAAAAAGCCGCGCAGATAGCCGTCGCAGCGCATCGGCGCGCGATGCGCGCCTGCCGGCCGGGGCTCATGGAGTACGAGCTCGAAGCGGAATACCTGCACGAATTCAAGCGGCACGGCGTCGATTGCTCGTACTTGCCGATCGTCGCGGGTGGAGCCAACGCCTGCGTGCTGCACTATCGCGACAACAACGCGCCGCTTGCCGACGGCGACCTCGTGCTCGTCGATGCCGGCTGCGAATACGAGATGTACGCCTCCGACATCACGCGGACCTTCCCGGTCAACGGCCGTTTCAGCGCCGCGCAGCGCGACCTCTATGAGATCGTGCTGGCCGCGAACGCCGCGGCTACGGCCAAGGTCGTTGCCGGCAACCATTGGAACGACCCGCACGAGGCGGCCATCAAGGAAGTCACGCGCGGCCTTAAAGAGGTCGGCCTCCTCAAAGGCCGGCTGCCGGCGCTGCTCAAAGGTGCGGCTTATCGCGAGTTCTTCATGCACCGCACCGGGCATTGGCTCGGGATGGACGTTCACGACGTCGGCGATTACAAGGTGGCGGAGCAATGGCGGCTGCTCGAGCCGGGCATGGCTCTGACCATCGAGCCCGGCATATATATAAGTGCGTCGAGCAGGGTGCCCAAGCATTGGCGCGGTATCGGGATTCGTATCGAGGACGACGTCGTCGTGAGGCGCGAGGCTCCGCGCGTGCTGACCGCAGGGCTGCCGGCCGCGGTCGAGGACGTCGAAGCCCTCATGGCGGCGGCCTAAGCACGTGCGCGCCGCTCCGGATTGCGAAGTCCTGGTCGTCGGCGGCGGACTCGTGGGATCCGCCCTCGCGGCGGCGCTCGTGAGCATTCCCGTCCGCACCATCCTCGTCGAGGCACGCGACCCGCGAGTGCTCGAGCAACCGAGCTTCGACGGCCGCGTGACGGCGCTCGCCAACGGCTCGCAGCGCATACTCGAGCAACTCGACCTGTGGTCCGAGGTGCGATCCGAGGCGCAGGCGATCCGCTCGATCCATATCGGCGAGCAAGGGCGGTTCGGCGCGGCGCGCATCGACGCGCATGAGGAAGGCGTCGCCGCGCTCGGCTTTACGGTCGAGAATCGCACCCTCGGTAAGGCGCTGTGGCGGCGCTTGGCCGAGCCGGCTGCAGGGTTGACCTGTCTCGCCCCCGCGACGGTGACGCGCTTCGAGGCCGACGACGACGGCGTGATCGCGGAGCTCGAGGCGCAGGGCAAACTGTCGACGGTGCGCGCCCGGGTGCTGATCGCGGCCGACGGCGCCGATTCCTCGGTGCGCCGCGCGCTCGGCATCGCGGCGCGCGAGGACGACTATGCGCAACGCGCCATCATCGTCAACTGCACGACCGAAGCTCCTCACGCCGGACGTGCCTTCGAGCGCTTTACGCCGCAAGGTCCGCTCGCGGTCCTGCCCCTGCCCGGCGGGCGGGTCGCCGTCATCTGGACGCTGCCCGCGGGCCGCGCCGAGGACTGCATGGCCCTCGGCGAAGCCCGATTCCGCACCGAGCTGCAGCGCGTTTTCGGCCATCGGCTCGGTCGCTTCGAACGGATCGGGGAGCGCTCCTTGCACCCGCTCCGGCGCACTCGCAGCGACGCTTTGACGGGGCCGCGCACGCTCTTGATCGGCAACGCTGCCGTGAGCCTGCACCCCGTCGCGGGGCAGGGATTCAACCTTGCGTTGCGCGACGTCGCGACGATCGCGGAGCTCGTCGCCGACGAGGTCGTGCGCGCGGATACCGAGGCCGATGCCGGGGCGCCCGCCGTGCTCGAGCGCTACCGCGCGTGGCGCGTCGGCGACCAGCGCAAAGTGGCGGCGTTCACCCACGGTCTCGTGCGTTGCTTCGGCTCGTCGTTGCCGGGCATGGGAGTGCTCCGGGGCTTCGGGCTCATCGCCTTCGATCTTCTGCCGGGCGCGAAATCGCAGCTCGCGCGCCACACGATGGGAATGGCCGGCCGCCTACCGCGGCTCGCGCGCCACTTAAGCCTCTCGTGACGATTTCGGCGCTTTCCCGCTGTGACGTCGTCATCGTCGGCGCGGGGCCCGTCGGCCTCGCCGTCGCCGCATTGCTGAAAGCGGGTCCGGCGGCCGCGCAACTGCGCGTGCGCGTCGTCGATGCGCAGCCCGCGTCCGAGTGGCGGGCGGCAAGCATGGATGCGCGTGTCTACGCGTTGTCGCGCGCTTCGCAACGAGTCTTCGAGCGTCTGGGCTTGTGGGATTCGATCCGGGTGCGACGCGCGAGCCCGTACCGGCGCATGCGCGTGTGGGAAGGAACGACGATCGACGCAGCCACGACCATCGAGTTCGACTGTGCCGAGATCGGCGAGCCCGATCTCGGCCACATCGTCGAGGATAGTCTGCTGCGCGAGCGGCTGACGCACTGGCTCATGGCCGAGGAGCGCGCCGAGCTCACGTTTGCGACGGGGTTGGCGACGATCGCTCCCGCGGCGTCGGGTGTTCGTCTCACGCTCACGAGCGGCGAAGCCTTGACTGCGACGGTCGTGATCGGCGCCGACGGCGGTGCGTCGCGCGTACGTGCTCTGACCGCGATGCCCGTGATCGAACATAGTTACGCTCAGCAGGCCATCGTGACGCACGTCGCGACGGCTGCGCCGCACGACGAGACGGCATGGCAACGCTTTTTGCCGAGCGGCCCCCTTGCGTTCCTGCCGCTCGTAGATGGACGCAGCTCCGTGGTTTGGTCGCTGCCGAGCGAGCGTGCGAGCGCGCTGCTCGCGTGCGATGACCCGCAGTTTCTCGCGGCGCTCAGCGAGGCGAGCGGCGGCATGCTCGGCGTCCTCGGCCCGATATCGGCGCGCGCCGCGTTTCCGCTGCAAAAGCTGCATGCAATCGAGTACTGCCGCCAAGGCGTCGCGCTCGTCGGCGATGCCGCGCATTGCGTGCATCCCTTGGCGGGGCAGGGCATGAATCTCGGCCTGCTCGATGCCGCGTGTCTGGCGGCGACGCTCACGGCGGCGGCTCTGCGCGGCGAGCATCTGGGCGACGAGCGTGTGCTCGGGCGGTACGCGCGGGAGCGCAAAGGCGAGAACCTCGCCATGCTGCTCGCGTTCGATGCCCTCGACAGGCTGTTCCGCTTGCCCGCATGGGCCGTTCCGTTACGTAAGGTCGGCTTGGCCGCCGTCGACCGCGCGCGTCCGGCGAAACGCTTGCTCATGCGCCGTGCCTTAGGGATCGCTTCCGGCGGCCGGCGGGAGCAAACTGCCTCGAACCGTGGTCAGAGCCAACGATCCACACATAGAATGAGGCGCCATGAAGCACCTTAGCTCTTATGTCGCATGCGTAGCCGTCGTGCTCGCGCAGTCGGCCGCCGCGCAGGACGCGACCTGGGACCGCACACTCGAGCGCATTGCGACGGGCATCGTGTCGATCCAAGTCGACAGCACCCGAGCTTTCGATACGGAGCGCAACCAGTCGACGCAGGCGACCGGCTTCGTCGTCGACGCCGAGCGCGGGCTGATTCTCACCAATCGACACGTCGTGACGCCGGGTCCCGTGCGCGCGCAGGCCGTCTTCCTGAATCAAGAGGAAGTGGATCTCGTGCCCGTCTACCGCGATCCCATCCATGATTTCGGTTTCTTCCACTACGACGTCGACGAGTTGCAATTCATCGTCCCCGCCGAGCTGCCGCTCGTGCCGGAAGCGGCCCAAATCGGGCGCGACATTCGCGTCGTCGGCAACGATGCCGGCGAGCAACTGTCGATTCTCGCGGGCACTATCGCGCGCCTCGACCGTCAGGCGCCCAACTACGGCCGCGGCAACTACAACGACTTCAATACGTTCTATCTCCAGGCCGCATCGAGCACCTCGGGCGGCTCGTCGGGCTCGCCCGTCATCGACATCGAGGGCCGCGTCGTGGCGCTCAATGCCGGCGCCAATACGCAGGCGGCGTCGAGCTTTTTCCTGCCGCTCGACCGCGTCCGCGTCGCCCTCGCGGCGATTCAAGCGGGTGAGGCCGTCAAGCGCGGCACACTGCTCACGGAGTTCGTCCACAAGCCCTACGCGGAGCTGCGCAGGCTCGGCTTGAATCGCGACACGGAAGCCGCGATGCGCGAAGCTTACCCGCGCCAAACGGGGCTGCTCGTCGTCGAGCAGGTGATTCCGGGCTCGGCCGCCGCGAGTAAGCTGCGTCCCGGCGACATCCTCGTCAAGGTCGAGGATCAATTGATCTCGGAATTCGTGCCGCTCGCAGCCCTGCTCGACATGCACGTCGGCAATCCGTTTTCCGTCGTCGTCGAGCGCGGCGGAGAGCAGATCGAGCACGAGATCGTCGTCGACGATCTGCACGCGATCACGCCGAGCGAGTACATCGAGTACGGCGACGGCGTTTTTCACGATCTGTCGTATCAGCAGGCGCGGCATTTCTATCGCCCGGTCCAAGGCGTGTACGTCGCCAATCCGGGCTATGTGTTCGGCACCGCGGCGATCCCTCGCGCCAGCCTGATCACGGACATCGCCGGCCAAGCGCTCGCCGACCTCGACGACATGCAGCGCGTGCTCGAAAGCATTCCGCAAGGCGCACAGGTCAGCGTGCGTTTCGTCACGTTCGATGAGCCGCAGAGCGAAAGACAACGCATCATCGTCAACGATCGCGATTGGTTCCCGAGCACGCGTTGTCGTCGCGACGATGCCACCGGCGAATGGCCGTGCGAACCGTTGGCATTGAGCCCCGCCGTTGCGGAGGTCGCCGTGCAGGAGACGACTTTCCCTCTCGAAGGGGGACGGCACGTGCAACGGATCAGGCCGTCGCTCGTGCTCGTCAACTTCAGCATGCCGTACACGGTGTCGGGCGTATCCGATCGCTATTACTACGGCACGGGATTGATCGCGGACGCCGAGCGCGGCTGGATCGTCGTCGACCGCAACACCGTGCCGGTCGCGATCGGCGACGTGCGCGTCACGTTCGCGGGCTCGCTCGAGATTCCGGGCCGCGTCGAGTACGTTCACCCGCTGCACAATCTCGCGGTGGTTTCCTACGACCCGCGACTCATCGGCGACACGCCGGTCGAGAGCGCCCGCTTCGACGTCGCGCCGTTGGCGCCCGGGCGCAAAGTCTCCGTCGTCGGCCTGTCGCCGGATCACAAGCTCATGGCGCAGTCGGCGGAAGTGGCGTCCGTTACTCACGCGAATTTCCCGCTGTCGCGGACGCTGCGTTTCCGCGACACGAATCTCGAGGCCGTGACGTTGGTGAACGGCCCGACCGATTTCGACGGCGTGATCGTCGACGGAGAGGGGCGTGTCGTTGCCATGTGGGCGAGCTTCGCTTACCAGACTGGGCGCGATCTCACCCAAGTCAACATGGGCATACCCGCCGATCTCCTCGTCGACATGATCGAGCATCTGCGCGCCGACGAGCCGTTGCGCTCGCTCGAGGTCGAGTGGCTGCCGATGCCGCTCGCCACGGCGCGCAAGCTCAACCTGCCCGAGAGCTGGGTCAAGCGCTACGAGGATCACGACCCATCGCGCCGCGAGGTTCTTTCGGTTTCGAGCACGGTCGCGGGCACACCGGCCGAGACCGTATTTCGGTCCGGCGATATCTTGCTCAGCATCGACGGTGCCGTGGCCGGCACGTTCCGCGAGGTGGAGCGCGCGACGCAGGCCCCCGACGTCGAAGTCGTCCTCTTCCGTGACGGCGAAGAGATCACGGCGAAGTTGGCGACCGTTGCGCTCGACGGCATAGGCATTGACCGCGCGGTGCTGTGGGCCGGTGCGCTCGTGCAGGCGCCGCATCGCGAGCTCGCGGCGCAACGCGGCCTCGATTTGGGCGGCGTCTACGTTTCGTATTTCAATTTCGGCTCGCCGGCAAGCCGCTCTGGATTGTTCGCCGGCCGCCGCATTGTCGCAGTCGACGGGCATCCGACGCCCGACCTCGACATGTTCGTCGCGGCCGTGCGCGGTCTCGCCCACGGCGAGTCGGTGCGTCTCAATACCGTGAGCTGGAACAACGTTCCCGAGGTCATCACGCTCAAGCTCGATAACAATTACTGGCCGAGCTACGAGTTGCGCCGCGAGGATTACGATTGGCAGAGGTCATCGCTGAATTGACCCTGGGGTCGGGAGGTGTGCGGTGAGGCCCATATCGCTCGCCGGCATCGGCATTCGCTTCTTGTTTGCCTTCGCGCTCGTGTGCCTGACTTGGAATCCCAGCTCCGTCAATTTCTATCGCTGGGCTGTGAACCAATGGTCCGACATGATGCCCGTGGTTCTCTTCGTCGGCTTGGCGCTCTTGATCGCCTGGGTCGTGTTCGTGCGCGCGACGGCACGGGCGCTCGGCCCCATCGGAATCGTCCTGGCGCTCGCGCTCGCCGGCTCGATTCTTTGGATCATCATCCGCTACGGCCTCATCAATCCGGCGAATAGCGACGTGCTGACCTGGGTCGTGTTGACGTTGTTCGCGGCCGTCCTCACGGCGGGCATGTCGTGGTCGCATCTGCGCCGCCGCTGGTCGGGACAAGCCGATGTCGACGATGTCGACGAAGTCGACTGACAAAGGCGTTATTGCGATCGTCGCGGCGGCTGCGCTCGCGATTTGGCTTTCCTCGGCGCCTGCGCCGGCACAAAGCCTGTACAAGTACCGCGACGCGAACGGCGTCTGGGTGTATAGCGACCGTCGACCCGATGCCGCGATTGCGTTCGAGGAGCTGCCGCTCGTGGCCGGTGAGCGGCCGGCCGATGTGGCGCTCATGGAAGACTTCCGGCCCGACGGCTCGCTCATGCTCATGGCGCGAAACCCCTACCATGGCCCCGTGCAGATCGCCTTCGAGCTCACGGCGATGCACAATCTCGGCGCGCACGTGCCGACGCGCGGCAATCGGATTCTCGAGCCGCGCAGCGTGACGGAGTTGCTCCGCCTCGAGCGCGCGCGCGACACGGACGCCATGAGCGTCGAGTACCGCTTTCAATACATCCACGGCCATCCGGGCGCAAAGCATGCGCCCGAGGAGCCCTATCGCCTTCCTTATGCGCTTGCCAGCAGCTTCCCGGTCTCGCAAGCGTACCCGGAGACGATCACGCACACGGATGCGGCGAACCGCGACGCGCTGGATTTCGTGATGCCGGTGGGAACGGGCGTATATTCGGCGCGCGCCGGCATCGTCATCGAGGTGGCGAGCGACTACTTCGAGTCCGGCGTCGATCTCGCCGCGGACGGCCCGCGCGCGAACATCGTGCGTATCCTGCACGACGATGGAACGATGGCGTTGTATGCGCACCTCAATTGGAATTCGATTCGCGTCGCCCCCGGAGCGCGCGTGACGCGTGGACAGCATCTCGCGGACTCGGGCAACACCGGCTTCAGCACGGGGCCGCATCTGCACTTCGTCGTGCAGCGGAACGCGGGCGGAATCATCGAGTCCGTGCCCGTGCAATTTCGCGGACCGGGCGGGGGCAGCATCACCGTTGCAACGGGTGACGACGCGACCGCCTATTGACCTCAAAATGTGCGCTGCGTCAATGGTTGCGCGCCCGCATCTCGCTATTCTTGATGCATCGATGGTCCTAAGTCCGGGCCGACCTTATGCGGGGTTCCGATGCAGCTCAAATTCGTGGCTTTCGTTTGCCTTACGTGCCTCGTCGCGGCGAGCCCGCTCGAGGCGTCCGAGCGCAAGGCGCTCGATGCCGTCTCGACCGATGCTTTGAGCTCGCAAGGGCAACGTGTGGTATCGGATGCGGATAGCCTCCATTTCATTTGGTGGATACCCGTGGAGTTCTGGGAAGCCACGTTCGCGCAAGATGCGTCGGTCCCCGAGGCGGATGCCGACGAGATCCTGCGCGTGCTCAGGCCCTATTCGATGCTCGCGGTCGTGCAGGCGGACATCTCGTCTCTCGGGGCGTTCCGCTTTTTCGATCGCGATCGAGTCGCGGACGGCCTGTCGATCACCTACGCGCCGGCAGGCGGCGCGAAACCGAGTCGTCTGATGCCTTTGACGGATATCGACGCGGATCTCGAGGTAATCATCGGTGTGTTGCGCCCGGTGCTCGCGGCCGCGATGGGCAACATGGGTGAAAATTTTCATTTTTTCGTGCTATCCGACGTGAGGGGCGGCAATCGGGTCACATCGCCGTATGAGCTCGGCGAGATCCAGGTGAGCCTTGCCGACGGATCGGCGTCGGGAGTGGGGACGAGCATCGAGTTGCCCCTCGATGCGCTGTTCGTGCCGCGACAGTGCCCGGACGGGCGACCCGCACATGTCACGTGGAGCTACTGTCCGTGGGGTGGGGAGAGGCTCGCGGACTGAGCTCTGTCGCGAGGGCCTAGGGCTCGCGCTCGCGTGCGTAGAGCCCTGCGAGCTGTGCCAAGTCGCCCGGCGAAAATCCATTGAGACGCGCAATGTTCTCGCGCGTCGCCACCTGCTCGCGGTAGCGGCCGAAGAACGCGGGAATATCGCCGCCGAACTGAAACGAGTACATGATGTCTTCGAAATCTGCCGTATGGCGCAGGCCGAGCGCGTGGCCGAGCTCGTGCAGGCACGTCAGATAGACGACGACATCGCGCCATAGAGGATCGTCCCGCGCGAGCGTCGCGACTTCTGCATCGAGCGCATCCGTGTCCGGCCGCACGAACACGGTCGCGCCGCGGCGGCCGTCGACGAGCGTCGCGCGCATTTCCCCGTACTGACCATAGCTCGCCGGTACGAAATACACGCGCAGCAGCGCGTTCGCTTCCGGGCCGGGCTCGAGACGGAACGCTCCGGCCGCGCCGCGCTCCCAGGCTTCGAGCGCCCAAAGCGCGAGCTCGCCGTCGGAGATTTGATAACGCGAGCGTCGCGTGCCCTCGCCGATGAAATACGTGATGCGTCCCGAGGTATCGAGGGGCTCCAGCGCTTGCGTTGGTTGCGCGTGCGCGGTTTGCGACAGCAGCGACGCAGCGGCTAAGACCACCCATGCGCGCCCGTCCGGGTGATTCGGCATGGAGCGTTACGCTAAGGACCGGCTCGCGGTCGGTCAAGCGGGAAAGGCGCCGAGAGGTCGGCGGCCCTTTGTGGCGTGCGCGATACGTAGTATAAGTTGAGGGCACCGGTGCCCGGACGACGGCGCATCTTGAGCGGAACGCGAGGAGAAAACCATGATAATCACCCTGGCCGCCGCGCAGCTCGCCGCAGGCGTCATGAACATGCCGTGCGAAAGTCTTCGCGAGCTTTCCATTCGCGGTGCAACGATCACGGCAGCGACGTCAGTCGACGCAGGTCTCATCACGCTCCCGCAGTTCGGCCCCCGCGCCGGCACGAATCGGCCGCCCGAGCCCATTCCCGCCCACTGCCGCGTGACGATGGTGCTGACGCCGACGAGCGACTCGAACATCAACGTCGAGCTGTGGCTGCCGACCGAGGGGTGGAACGGTAAATTTCTCGCCACCGGCAACGGCGGCTGGGCGGGCGCCGTTCAGCAGGGCTACGCCGACATGCTGGGGGCGCTCCGCCGTGGCTACGCGACGGCCGCGACGGACACGGGCCACTCGGCCGCCGACGGCCCGGCGGGAATGTTCGCGCTCGGGCACCCCGAAAAGATCGTCGATTTCGCCTATCGCGCCGTTCACGACATGACGGTCAAGGCGAAGCGCGTCATCGACGCGTTCTACGCGCCGCCGCTCGAGTACGCTTACTTCAAAGGCTGCTCGACGGGCGGCCGGCAGGCGGTCATGGCCGCGCAACGCTACGCGAGCGATTTCGACGGCATTATCGCGGGCGCGCTCGCGAACCGTCACATCCACATGCATACCGTCGGGGCGTATCGCGGCATCCGTCTCGCGCGTCATCCCGACGAGGCGATCTCGGAAGAGAAAGCACGGCTCGTCAACGACGCCGTGATGCGCCAATGCGACACGCTCGGCGAAGGGTTCTTGAACAATCCGCGCCAATGCTCGTTCGATTTTTCGTCGTTGGCCTGCGGAGCCTCCGGCGACGGCGTCTGCTTGAGCGAAGCGGAGCTTCGCACCGTCGAGACGTTCTACGGCGGTGAGAAGAACAGCCGCGGCGAGCTCATCTTCTCCGGTCAGGCCCTCGGCAACCCGTTACCGGCGCTGCAAAGCTCGCAAGAGGGGCCGGGATCGTTCGCGTTCGACACGATCCGCATCCTCGGGTTCCAGGATGCCGACTATGATTGGCACAACTTCGATCTCGACCGCGACATGCCGGTCATCGACGCAGCTGTAGGCTGGGTCGATGCCGTGAACCCGGATCTACGCGGCTTCGAGGGCCACGGCGGCAAGCTACTTTTGTACGCGGGATGGCGTGATACGGGCATCACGCCCGAGAACACCGTGCTCTATTACGAGAGCGTGCTCGAGGAAATGGGCGGGATGCAGGATGATTGGCTGCGCTTGTTCATGGTGCCCGGCATGGGGCACTGCGGCGGCGGCGACGGTCCGAACACGTTCGATACGCTGACGGCGCTCGAGCAGTGGCGCGAGCAGCGCGTGGCGCCCGAGCAAATGATGGGGACGAACGTGGAGTCGGGGCTCACGCGGCCGCTCTGTCCGTACCCACGGTATGCGCAGTACGACGGCAGCGGCAACCTTGCCGATGCGGCCAATTGGAGCTGCGCAGCGCCCTGAGATTGGCACGCATGCGCACGTCCGCCAGGGGCAGGATCAGGACGTGGGCGGGGAGCGTCGCCGTCCTTCTCGTGGCGGCCGCGGGTGTCGCGGTGTTTCGTGGGCCGGCGCTCGAGCAAGGCGAGCGTGCCGCGGCGCAGTCGCCGCCGGTGGCCGCGGCAGCCGTGCAAGAGGACAACACGGGCGTGGGGGAACCATCGCCGCCCTCGCGCCATGCCGACGAAATCGCGCGGGCGCGGCAAGCCGAGCTCAACGGCGCGTCACCGACCTTCAGAAACACGACGTTGTTGGTCGCGATTCGCGACGCCGGCTACGTGTGCGAGGACCTCATCGACGCTCGGCAGAGCGGTGATGAGCTCGCGGGATGGCGCGTCTCTTGTCGCGACGCGTTGGCATATTCGGTTGCCGTGGATCGCTCCGGCAACCTCGTCGTCGATCCCATGCCCCACTGGGAAGGCGTCCCGCCCTTCGCTCCGGGGCTGCTGCAAGAGCCCATCGAGATCGTTCCCGATCCGCGTTAAGCGTGTCGGCCGGAATTGCCGCCGGGCGCGGCAGTTGCGAGCGCGGCCGTGAGCTCATCGAGACGCGTGACCGGCGCGCGGCACTCCGTGCCGCGGCACACGTACGCGACGGTGCTCGAGGTCGCACGGCGCGCCGCGAGCAATCCGGGGAGATCGCCTGCATCGTGCGGAATCGCGAACACGAGCCGCTGTGCGTGATAACCCGTTTGCGCGGCCGTCTGCCACACGCCGAGCTCGGCGCTGGCGCCGCGCAAGATCACGAGCTCGGGCGGCTTGAGTTGCCGCTCGAGCGCGCGCAAGAACGTGGCGTGAGCATGCGGGTAACGCTCGATCGACGGCCAGGCGGCGCGCAGCGTCGCCGTCGCGGCATCGAGATAACGCGGCTCGCCGAGCAGATGGCCGACGTCCGCGAGCACGCCCGCGGCGACCGCGTTGCCCGAAGGAACGGCTTCGTCGGCCAGCGGCTTCGGCCGGTGAATGAGCGGCTCGTGGTCGTCGGCCGTAAAAAAGAATCCGCCGCGCGCATCGGCGAAGTGGCCGAGCAAGACCTCGAGAAGCTCTTGCGCGAATGCGAGATCCGCGGAGCGCCAACGGCACTGCAAGAGCTCGACGAGCCCTGCGGCGAGAAAGGCGTGATCATCGAGATAAGCGTCGAAGCGTGCGCGCCCGTCCTTGTACACGGCTTTGAGGCGGCCCTCCCGCCAGAGCTCGGCGCGGATGAAATCGACGGCGCGCGTCGCCGCCGCCGCGAGGTCCGGGCGACGCAAGATACGTGCCGCCTTCGCGAGCCCTGAGATCATGAGGCCGTTCCACGCGACGAGCAGCTTCTCGTCGCGGCCGGGCCACACACGGCGTTCGCGCGCGGCCAGCAGTTTCGCGCGTGCGCTCGACAGCCGGCCCGCGTCCGGCCCCGCGACGTCGACCTCGCCGGCGACGCGCAGATGCCAGGCTTTACCTTCGAAATTCGGCGGTAATGTGAGCCCGTAACGGGGCTTGGCGACCGCCGCCTCGTCGGCGTCTAGCAAAGCATCGAAATCCGCAGGCGTCCAAACGTAGAACTTGCCTTCGTGACCCTCCGAATCCGCATCGAGCGTCGCGTAAATGCCGCCGCGCGCGTCCTGCATGTCGCGCATCACCCAATCGGCGGTGGCGCTCGCGACGTCCGCGTAGAGAGCGTCACCGGTTGCGGCGTATGCATCGCTGTAGGTTGCAAGCAGCGCGGCATTGTCGTAGAGCATTTTCTCGAAGTGCGGGATGCGCCACTCGCGATCGACACAATAGCGAAAGAACCCGCCGCCCAAGTGATCGTAAAGGCCGCTCAATGCCATCTTCGTCAACGTGAACGTCGCCATGTGTCCGGCGCCGGAATCTTCCTCGCCACCGGCGCGGCTCTGCTGCCAGCGGCCGAGCAGGAAATCGAGATTGCTCGAATGCGGAAACTTCGGCGCCTCGCCGAAGCCGCCGTGGCGGGCGTCGAAAGTCTCGCCGAGCGCCTGGCGTGCGAGCGCGAGCGGCTCGCGCGTCAGTGGCGCGGCGTGATCGGCGGCCGCGACGTCGAGAGTGCTGAGCGCATCGACGAGAGACTGGCCGTTGCGGCGAATCTCGTCTCGTTGTGCGCGATAGTAGGCTTCGACGCGCACGAGCACGTCCCGAAACGCCGGCATGCCGTAATTGGCGCTCTTCGGGAAATATGTGCCCGCAAAAATCGGCATGTGATCGTCGGGCGTCAGGAACATCGTCAACGGCCAACCGCCCGCGCGGCCCGTGAACATCTGCTGCGCGAGCTGATAAATGCGATCGAGATCGGGACGTTCCTCGCGGTCGACCTTGATGTTGACGAAGAGCGCGTTCATGAGCGCCGCCGTCTCCGCATCCTCGAACGACTCGTGCGCCATGACGTGACACCAATGGCAGGCCGAGTAACCGACCGAAAGCAAAACGGGCTTGTCCGTCGAGCGCGCGAGCTCGAGCGCCGCGGCGTTCCATGGATGCCAATCCACGGGGTTATCCGCGTGCTGCAGGAGATATGGGCTCGTTTCCCGGCTCAGCGCGTTAGGCATCGGTCTTCTGTAGGAGCGAGCTTCGCTCGCGATTCTTTCACTATAGCAACTCACCCTGGCGAGCGCTTTCCGCGGCGTTTACACTTGCCAAAGCTTCGTGTGAGCCGTCGCCAGGTAGATTCCCCTGTTCGAATATCCCGATATCAACCCCGTTGCGTTCCAGATCTGGCGCGTGTCCGTGCACTGGTACGGGCTCATGTACGTGCTCGGCTTCATTGCCGGGTGGCTCGGCGCGCGCGCACGCGCGCGCAGCCGGCCCGATTCGCCGGTCACGGCGGCACGCGTCGAGGATCTGACTTTCTACGTCGCCATTGGCGTTTTCGTCGGCGGACGCGTGGGGTACATGCTCCTTTACGACTTACCGCGTCTGCTCGACGACCCGCTGAGCTTGCTCTACGTGTGGCGCGGCGGCATGTCGTTCCATGGCGCGCTCATCGGCGTGCTGCTTGCGATGGCGGTTTTCGCCAAGCGCAATGACCAAACATTCTTTGCGATCACGGATTTCCTCGCGCCCTGGGTTCCGCCGGGGCTCGGCTTCGGCCGCATCGGCAATTTCATCAACGGCGAGCTGTGGGGCAGGGAGACGAGCGCCGAGGCGCCTTGGTCCGTCGTCGTGGACGGCGTCGCGCGCCATCCGACGCAGCTCTACGAGGCGTTTCTCGAAGGCATCGTGCTGTTCGTCGTGTTGCTGCTCTATTCCGCGAAGCCGCGGCCGCGCATGGCAGCGTCGGGGCTGTTTCTATTGCTTTACGGTGTCTTCCGGTTCGGCGTCGAGTTCTTGCGTCTGCCGGATGCTCACATCGGTTACGTGGCTTTCGGTTGGGTCACGCGGGGGCAGGTATTGACGGTACCGATGATCTTGATCGGCGCCGCGCTGCTGATGCTCGCCTACCGGCGCAGGACTTGAGCGCGGGCGCGACGATGCAGCAATACCTCGACTTGCTCCGAAAAATTCGCCACGAAGGCGCTCGCAAAGACGACCGCACCGGTACGGGCACGCTGAGCATCTTCGGCCACCAGATGCGTTTCGATCTCAACGCGGGCTTTCCCGCGCTCACAACGAAGAAGCTTCACTTGCGCTCGATCATCCACGAGCTCCTGTGGTTCCTACGCGGCGACACCAACGTCCAATACCTGCGCGACAACGACGTCACGATCTGGGACGAGTGGGCCGACGCCGACGGCAATCTCGGACCCGTCTATGGCGCACAGTGGCGGCATTGGGGAACGAGCGACGGCCGCTCCATCGATCAGATGCAACGCGCGTTGGACCTATTGCGCACCGACCCCGACTCGCGGCGCATCGTCGTCAGCGCCTGGAACGTGGCCGAGCTCGACCGGATGGCGCTCCAGCCGTGTCATGCGCTATTCCAGTTCTACGTCGCCGCGGGACGATTGTCGTGCCAGCTCTATCAGCGCAGCGCCGACGTGTTTCTCGGCGTACCGTTCAATATCGCGTCCTACGCATTGCTCACGCACATGGTCGC
>Ga0209640_10000203_pt1 | contig 43058 bp, 43 predicted proteins | sample RifCSP10_1_FD_184018 | JGI IMG/M metagenome (GOLD analysis project Ga0209640, IMG submission 184018) | Soil microbial communities from Rifle, Colorado - Rifle CSP2_sed 10_1 (SPAdes) (version 2) | ecosystem: Environmental > Terrestrial > Deep subsurface > Rock core/Sediment | place: Rifle...
ATGGCACCACCGGCCGCATTTCCCTCCTGGACGAGATCCCATCTGAAGAATCACAAGATGCTCGCATCGACGCCAGCACCGAGCAGCGCTAAAATGACATAGAAGAGCACACCATTCAATAATGCCCTCCTTTCCCTCTCCCCGCCGCCAATTCCTCGCCGGCATTACAGCCGAACTCCCTATCCTCTTGGGCGTCATCCCCTTCGGTATGATCTACGGCGTCGTGGCCTTGGCGGCCGGTCTGACTGCCTGGCAGGCGCAGGCCATGTCGGCTATTGTCTTCGCTGGTTCCGCCCAGTTCATCACGGCTCAATTAGTTGGCGCCGGTGCACCGGGCCTGGTCATCATTCTCACCGGCGGGGTCGTCAACCTGCGGCACGCCTTATACAGCGCTTCAGTAGCCCCATACATCAAGCCGCTGCGCCCGTTGTGGAAGTGGCTGCTCGGCTACCTGCTCACCGACGAAGCTTACGCCGTTACGATCACCCATTACTACCAAAACACTCCGGCAGATCCATCGCACGAAGTTGGTCCGCCGAGCGTCTCCCGCCACGAGCATTGGTACTTCCTGGGTTCCGGCCTGGCTTTGTGGAGCACCTGGCAGGCTAGTACTGCTGTCGGCGTCTTTCTCGGTGCCGTAATCCCGGAGAGCTGGCCATTAGATTTCGCCGTTCCGTTAACCTTCATCGCCCTGGTTGTACCGGCGCTCCGTGATCGCGCCAGCGTATCTGCCGGTGTAATCGCTGGAGTTGTTGCCGTCCTTGCAGTTGGAATGCCATTGAAACTCGGCCTCATAGCTGCAACGATCATAGGTATCGTCGTGGGACTTTGGGTGGAGGCTAGAGCATGAACCTCTGGCTCGTAATGATCGCTATCGGCCTGATTACTTACGCCACCCGGTTGTCCTTCGTCTTGATCTTCGGCCAGATGGAAATGCCTCACAACGTGCGCCGCGCTCTGCGCTTTGTCCCCGCCGCCGTGCTTTCAGCCATTATCTTTCCAGAGCTGCTGATCCGGGATGGAACATTATACCTGTCTCCCGCCAATGAGCATCTGCTCGCCGGCCTGCTTGCCTCCCTGGTCGCCGGGCGCACCAAAAACGCTCTCCTCACCATCCTCACCGGCATGTCCGCCTTACTCCTGTTGCAAGCGCTTACCCACCAATTCTGACACCTTCCATATTACGCATCCCGAACGACCCTTTACGCATTACGAATTACGCATTACGAATCACGCTTCACGTTTCACTTATCACGTTTCTCATCTCCCTTTCCTCAAGTGCCCGACTTCGAGTATACTCAAAACTGGAGAATCCACCATGGGTTACTTCATCGTCCGACTGCTCATCAGGTTCACCTGCCGTTTCATCGCTCCAGTAGACGTTCGGGGTAAAGTCAATCTGATCCCGTCTGGCGCATTTATTGGCGTCTCCAATCACGCCGGTGTCCTTGATCCTGCCTTGGTGTTCTACTTCCTCGATCGCAAAGACATCACCATGCTTGTGGCTGAGAAATACCACAAGTACGCCATCTTCCGCTGGCTGGTTAAACAGCTCGACTCCATCTTTGTGGATCGTTTTAACGCCGATCTGGGAGCCATGCGCGTTGCCCTCACTCGCCTGCGCGAAGGGGGAGCCCTGGTAATCGCCCCTGAAGGCACGCGCAGCAAAACCGGTGGGTTAATCGAAGGCCAGCCCGGTGCCAGCTACCTGGCCGCGCGCACCGGCGTGCCTATTGTGCCGGCTGGCATCGTTGGCACGCGCGACCGCGATGTAATTGGCCAGCTGCGCCGTTTCCGCCGTGCGCACATAATCGTCCAGGTCGGTGAGCCCTTCACGCTGCCGCCCTTGAAGGGAAAGGACCGTGACGGCGCTATTCAGGCTTACACGGACGAGATTATGTGCCGCATCGCCGCCCTCTTGCCCCCTGATTATCGCGGCGTCTATGCCAACCATCCCAGGTTAATAGAGCTATTATCAAAAGACGAGGGTGAGTCGGTCACGAGCAACAGGTTGCCTGTAAGCGGGAATTAATTTTCTCGTATGGACGGGATTTGGGTAGATCCGGCTGACTACGTTTTTGTCCGTTGGCTCTTCCTGCGCCTGTTGGGAATCATCTATTTTGTGGCTTTTGCTTCCTTTGGTGTGCAGGTCAAAGGACTGGTTGGCAGGCATGGCATTCTACCCGCCTGGGAGTATCTGGAACTCATCCATAGAACGCTGGGAGCTAAGGCCTATTTTCGCTTCCCGACCCTGGCCTGGATCAATGCCAGTGACGCTTTTCTGGTTGGCCTGTGTATTGCTGGCCTGCTGCTATCCATAGTGCTCGTCTTCGGAGTTCACACGACGCCGGTGTTATTTTTGTTGTGGCTCCTTTACCTATCGTTAGTCACAATTGGGCAGGAGTTCTTATCTTTCCAGTGGGATGTGCTGCTGGTCGAGGCCGGCTTTCTCGCCATCTTCCTGGTGCCGCCCAGCCTGATACCCAGTCAGGCGCTGGCGCCGCCTTCCCCATTTGTGATCCTGCTTTTCCGCTTTTTGTTGTTCAAATTAATCTTCATGTCGGGAATCGTTAAGTTAGCCAGCGGCGATCCGACCTGGCGCACCTTCACGGCAATGAGATTTCACTATGAAACGCAGCCTTTGTCCGTCCCCCTGGCTTGGTATCTGCATCAGCTCCCCCTTTGGTTCCACAAAGCCTCCACCTTGTTCGTGTTGCTCGTAGAGCTGGTCATGCCTGTTCTTTACTTCGCCCCACAGAATTTGCGCTTGATTGGGGCCGGTTTTACGCTGCTATTACAAGTGCTGATCCTGCTGACCGGCAACTACGCCTTCTTCAACTGGTTAACCATTTTCCTGCTAATCTTCCTCCTTGACGATAATCTTCTGCGCTCGACGCTAGCAATGAGCGGGCTCCCTTCACGAATACCCTTTCCCTCGACGCCATCCACGACCGGGGTCGCCTGGGGATGGTTTATTCCGGCCGGCCTGGCGATCGTCCTCATTGTCTCCGGCCTGGCGTATATCCTGCTGCGCTCCAGCAGCAGGGTGAGCTTCCTGAAACCCGTCATGCCGCTCCTGGACGTCACTGCTGCCTTCAAGATCTCCAATCCATATGGTCTCTTCGCCGTGATGACGACAGAACGGCCGCAGATCATCCTTGAAGGCAGTCAGGATGGTGAAAATTGGCTTGTGTACAAGTTTAAATACCAGCCCGTGGATCTCGACAGGCCGCCGCCCATCGTTGCTCCTCACCAACCACGCCTGGATTGGCAGCTGTGGTTCGCTGCCCTGCGCGACTTTCAGCGAACCCAATGGTTTATCCGCTTTACAGTTCGGCTGCTAGAGGGGTCATCTGAGGTCGCCGGATTGTTGGCTGAGAATCCTTTTCCTGAACAGCCGCCAAAATACATTCGCGCTCTGCTGTATGACTACAGATTCACAGACTGGAAAGAGCGCCAAAGAACCGGCAATTGGTGGCGCCGTGAACGGTTAGGATTTTACATGCCGCCAATTTCGATAAGAAATCCGTAGCCTGGGAATGTAAACCTTTCGAAAATGCAAGCTTGGAAATTAATTTCGAGTTAACTGTAACAAAATGACGCGTTTCCTCGTTATCATATATAGGAACAGATCCGAACCGACGCAGTGATTGTGTTCCACTTTCTCTCTCCTTCTCCTTTCTCACCTGGCCCCCTCCCCTTATGGAGGGGGTCGGGCGTTAAGGTCATTTTCTGGATGGATTTGCGCCAGCGCAAAGACACACCCTCCTTATTTTGCTAAACTAAACTTGGAAAAAGGAGGATCATCACCATGAAAGTTACTGAAGCGTTACTGGGAGAGCACGGTGTGTTTTATGTTCAATTCGACCACCTGGAACAAACCTTACCGGCGGTCACCTCTCTGGATTGGGTCAAGGCGCAGGCGGCCCTGATCCAGTCGGCTATCTCTACCCACGCTCAATTGGAGGACGAACTGCTCTTCTCGGCCATTGATAATCATTTGGGACAGGGAGGTCCGGTGGCGGTCATGCGCATGGAGCATGAGGAGATCGAAAGCACTTTGAATGCTATCCCCGAGATCCAGGATGTCGAATTAATCTGCAGCCGCTTGCTGGGCGTCATCCAGCTCGCTCGCCAGCATTTTATGAAAGAGGAACAAATCCTGTTTCCCCTGGCCGATCAGGTTCTTGGCTCTGAGCAACTGCACGCCCTGGGCGAACGCTGGGCTGAGCGCCGCCGCGTCGATGTTAGAATATAATTAACCTCGATAAAACGATGGTCTCCCTTTGAGCGGTGTTCACTTTGACCATGCTCTCGCCGCCGTCCTCGGCTGAGTCATTCTTATGACCGTCTTCCCGCAATCTAGGAGGGATAGATTAAATGCAAAAACCAAAAATCGATTCTTACGAGTTTGGCCATATCGTCATCGACGGTCAATCGCATAATAAAGATGTGATAATTTTGCCGGACAAGGTCATCGGGAATTGGTGGCGCATTGAAGGACATTCCCTGCATCCGGATGACCTAGGCGCTGTGTTTGCGGCTAAACCTGAAGTGCTGGTGGTCGGGCAGGGCGCCTACGGTCGGATGAATGTCCCTTCAGATACGCGCCGGGCAATTGAGCAGGCCGGCATCCAGGTGATTGAACAGAAGACTGGCCAGGCTTACCAGACCTATAATCAAATGCGTGCCAGGCGAAATGTCGCCGCCGCTCTCCATCTAACCTGTTAGTTCGTAATTTGTAAAAAAAAAAGCAAAATACAGGCGAGTATTGCATCTCAATTGGCTGCAATAACTCGCCTGTACGATTTAACGATGCTGGAATTGTAAACAATTCTAACGGCTTCTGTGCTTTTTCTGCTCAGGTACTTCTACTCTCGCAAAAACAACCTCGCTTGCGGCAATAATTGTATGGAAAAGGGCAATGGCGGCTCCCCACAGCAGGATTGCATACGAGAGAATAATTGAGGTCTGAATCAGAGACAAAATGCCCTCCTTTCTTAACCTTTTCCTAAAGGCCTTTACCTAAAGCCTATTGCGACTAAACCGATTGTGACCCGGCTTCATCTATCAGATTATCTATAATATAAGCTTCCGCAAATCGATTTGCAATGGGGGATATCCCTGTTAAGGGGTAGGGATTCCCCTGAGTTGATCCAGGAGATTCCCTAATTAAACCTTGTTATAAAACCTTGCGAAGGTTGGATTTCCCGGATCAACGTATCGGCATAAAACCTTCGCAAGGTTTTTTGTAAATCGTTTTTGCACGAGAAGCTGGCCGGAAGAAATTTTGTTCTATCTCGAATCCCGTCATACTGGTATACTCATCATTAATTTAATTTTTTGCGTTTGCTCTGCTGAATAATAGCGCACCACGCCAAAGGAAGGAAATGAAAAAATTTAGAGTTGCCCTGCTTGCTAACCTGAAATCCAACGCACCTGGTTTTGAAGGGATGCCCGGGGACCAGTGGGATGATCTGGATTCGGAAAAAACGGTCAATGCCCTGGTTGAAGCTATCCGCACGGGCGGCCATACCTGCGAGTTCCTGGAGGGCGATATCACCCTTTTTGATACGGTGCGCAACTTCAAGCCTGATATTTGCTTTAACATCTGCGAAGGTCATTTCGGTGCTGCCCGCGAGGCCCATGTTCCCGCCATGCTCGAGATGCTGCGCATTCCTTACACCGGCTCTAACGTGCTCACCCTGGCCTTAGCGCTGGATAAACCGATGACCAAGCGCGTGCTGCACTATCACGATCTACCTACCCCGGATTTCCAGACTTTCGAACGCGTCGATGAGCCCCTCGATCCTCATTTGACCTATCCACTCTTCGTCAAGCCTAGCCGGGAGGGCACCGGTATGGGTGTTTCCGGCCAGTCGATTGTCCGTAATGACGCTGAACTGCGTGACCGCGTGGCTGTGATTCTAGAGCGTTATGACCAGCCCGCACTGGTAGAAGCGTATATCGAAGGCCGGGAGGTAACCGTAGGAGTTGTCGGCAACCTGCGCGGCCTGGTAGCCCGCCGTTTGCCCGATAATCAGTCAGCCCCGCGCATCCTGGCTGGTCTGCACTTTCTTCCGCCCATGGAAGTGGACCTCAAACCTTATGAGGATTCCGATGTAGTCTATAGCAATCGTCTTAAGGTTGCTTTGGCTGACCAGTTGGATTATCTATGTCCCGCCCCCTTGGATAATGAGATGGTTGATGAGCTCAACTGGCTTACGGCGGCAGTCTTCCGGGTGATGGGAGCGCTTGACGTATCGCGGGTGGATTTCCGCCTCGACGTCAAGGACAACTGGAAACCATATATCCTGGAGATCAATCCCTTGCCTGGGCTTTCTCCCGGAATTTCTGACCTGGTTATCGAAGCCGCCGCCGATGGTATCGACCATACGGAGCTGGTTAATCGCATTCTAAATGCTGCTATTGAACGCTATGCCCTGGCTGATTAATGAGAAATTCCCGCAGCGCTCGCCGCTGCGGGTTCTTTTAGAGCCTCAGCCTGTCTGTCGAATTTAGCTTTTATTCGTCCCGGTGATCAAACCGGCGCCGTTCGCCGCGCCCACCACCTCTCGGGCCCCGGCGCTCTCCTCCTCCTCCTCGTCGTCCTTCGGAACGCGGCCGGGCTTCATTCACGGTGATCGCCCGCCCTTCCATTTCGTTGCCGTTTAATGCCGCAATGGCAGATTGGGCATCTGCATCGGAGGGCATTTCGACAAATCCAAACCCCCGCGACCTGCCGGTGACTTTGTCCTTGATCACCGCTGCAGATTCGACTTCACCGAAGGCTTCGAACATCTCTTTCAGATCCTCTTCGGTGGTTTGGTATGGTAGATTCCCTACGTAAATATTCATCTTCTCCTCACGAGTCGTTCGGTCGTAATGTCTTTACAGGGAATAAAACGCGGGTTTTCCCTACCTTTATTTTACACCAACTGAAAAGACAGTACACGGATTGTTTACTTAATTATAAAGCTTCTAGGGCAGTTCCCAAAAGGCAACTTCCTCGACCAGGACGGTAAAATCTTCAGTATTGGCCGATCCGACGAATACTCCGATCCTCCCGTCCTCGAACGTTTCGTCAGTTAATTCTGCTATCAAGTTTCCGTTAGCGTAAAGGGAGATGTTCTCCCCCTCCATCATGATGCCAATGCGGTTAGATTGGTTTGAACCCGCCTGGATGTGCTCGCTGGCTGTCCAATCGATCAGCCTGGTGAAAGCCTCGCCGTCCCATATTCGCAGCGAATACTGTCCATCGCAAGAAATCCCGAACAGATATCCGGCATAGCCCTCGTCGGTCCTGACCGATCGGGCTACCAGTCCATAACGATCCAGGCCAGAGCAGTCCCTTGTCGTCGCCGCCATCTCCAGGTAAAAATCATTGATTTGCGGCCAGGAGAGCATAAATCCGTCCCATGATTCCGCATTAAAGGCCACCATTCTCAAGGCCTCATCTGCTACCCTGAAGAGTACGTGCTCGTCCTCGTACAGCGACCAGTTATCCCCATTTTGAAAATTATCCAGGAAATCTGGGTCTCCAAGAGCCGCTCTGGGGTCAGAGGGCAGGCTCGTCGGCGTCGCCGTTTCCGCAGGCTCTTCCAACGTTGGTGTTATAGTTGGTTCCGTTGTTTCCGCTGGAGTCTGGGTTTCTACTGCCGGCGCTGTCTCAGTTTCCAGCCCGGGCTCGGTGGAGACCTCGCCTGGTGTCGCCGTTGTTTCTTCCGGAGGAGGCGCCTGGGTCCCGGCCGCCTGGGTGAGCTGGGCGATGATCGTTTGTGCTGCCGCAGTAAATTCTGGAGCTACATCCTGCGTTGCCGGCTCGCTGGGAGCTGGCAGGCTGCACGCAGTTAAAATTATGATCAACAAAATCGCCAGAACTGAAAGAAGATGTGGGTGTTTCATAGCTAAATTAATCCTCGAATCTAAATTTTATTCCAATTACCTCCCCTATTTTAACGCCTGTCGCTCTTCTTTTGTTCCAAATTTATCCTTCGTTCAAATTATTCAGGCATTCATACACCGGATGCTATCCTTCAACTCGACCTCTCTTACGGATTACGTTTTTACGCATTACGCTTCACGTTTCACGCCTCACGTCCTCCCCTTGTCAGAACCACCTCTTTATCGGATAATCATTAAGCTTTGGTGTGTTTCAATCCAGTCTACTTCAACAGATGAATCGAGGTCAACAGCATGTCAGAGATTGATAGCGTGTCAGCGATCGATACCATCCATCATCCCGCGCCGCCACCTTTAATCCGCGTATCAGGCACGCATCGTGATATCGGCCGCCAAATTGGTGAAGCCCGTCGCGAACAGGTTTGCCGCAGCGCCCAAAACGCCCGCTCCCTTATAGAGGGAGCTTACGACAAACTGCTCCTGGATTGGGAAGGAGCGAAGATCCAGGCTCGTAAGTATATCCCTTTTGCCCAGGAACGTTATCCTCAATTCGTCGATGAGATGGCTGGTATTGCTGAAGGAGCTGGCGTTGATTTTGACGATCTGGCGGTGCTTAATGCCATGGAAGCGGTGACCATTGACGCCCTCCATTTGACCAAATGCACCAGTATGGCCGTCAACGACGATCGCACTGCAGATGAACGCGTCCTCGTTGCGCACAGTGAAGATTGGCTGCCTGAAGATGAAGCCGACGTTTACATTGTTCACGCCGAACCGCTCGGCGAACCGCCTTTCCTTGCTATGACTTATGGCGGTCTGCTTCCGAATATCGGTTTTAATTCTGCTGGGATCGCCCAGTGTTGCGATTCAGTATACCCCATTGACTCTCGCATCGGCGTGCCGCGCGTTTTTGTCTCCCGGGCAGTGCTCTCCGCCCGCCGCCCCGCTGAAGCCATTCGCCATATGCTGGTTGCTCAGCGCGCCGCTGGGTACAATCACTTACTCGCTCATGAAAGTGGTGAGCTGTACAATGTCGAAGTCTCTGCCCGGCGCTTCTCAATTTTATATGCTGAAAATGGCTATCTCGTCCATACAAACCATTATCTGGATCCGCGCATGCAGGCCATTGAAAACGAACCTGACGAGCTGGTTGGCACGCGCGTGCGCTACTTCCGCGCCGCGCGCCTGCTCAAGCAGAATAGCTCCCACACGGTTAAATCCCTGCAATCTATCCAGCGTGACCACATCAATTTCCCCAACTCGATCTGCAACCATGCCGTCGAGGATGACATCCCGCTGGATCGCGAAAAGACCATTAGCGCCCTGGTGATCGATCTTACCTCTCGCGCTATGCACCTGGCCTGGGGCAATCCCTGCCAGAATTCCTACCATACATACCATCTCGATTCCTGACGATCTTCTCGCCGCGCTCTGTCCGCTCATTTCACCGCCTCCGGTTTTGTTTAGCCAGCCGCTCCAAAAGTCGTGTGTGCGCGGATGTTGTCATGAGGACGTGCTCAAGCCGCCAGTCCCCACGCTCAGCCGCCGTCCCCGGCGGCGTCTTGTCTCCTCATATGCTCAACCGCCGTCCTCTCCATGCTCAGCCGCCGTCCTCGACGGCGTCTTTTGCTTGCTCAGCCGCTGTTCTCGGCTAAGCCATTCTAATGGCCGTCAGTCTTCTGACCACATTCTTATAGCCGTCTCCATAGCAAATCTTGTGCCCAGGTCGACGCAAGCATCAGTGTGCCTGCCATGTTGTGATAGCATTAAAGGGCAGAGATAGATCATCTCTGCGCCTCCTTTGGGTTCTTTTTGCCTTTGTGTTTTTTGAATCACCTTTATTGTTATGGAGTGGAGAATAGGTACGAATGGCAAACTGGAAGGACGTCCTAATAAACCTGGTATCCGACGTAGAAGATCACTACGATCTGCTCAAGTACCGCTTGCGCGAGCGCCTGGGCGGTCGGGACCCAATCCAAATCCTGCCGTATCGCGGCTATGGCAGCCAGGAGACCCTCTATCTTAAAGGCCGGGTGTTGGAGGATAAAGATATTCAAAGCGCCACCGAAAGCCACACGGTTTGGGATAACCTGGTCAATATGTACAAGCGTTTCAACAGCAAGGAGATTCCATATGCCCGCGTGCTGGCTACCTTTGACGGCGCCCGCCAGCAAGTCGTTTCCGATATAGAAGGTTTTTTCGAAGTCTATATCGAACCGCCGGAACCGCTGCCCACCGATCGTCTGTGGCACACCATAAATCTGGAATTGCTTCAGCCGGTTCGAGACGGAAGACCGCCGGTCACGGCAGAAGGGCATGTGCTGGTCCCGCCGCCAGACGCCGAATTTGGCGTGATTAGCGACATCGATGATACCGTCCTCCCTACCGACGCCACCCACCTGCTGAATATGGCCCGTACCGTATTCTTGGGCAATGCTCGTACCCGTCTGCCCTTTAAGGGCGCCGCTGCTTTCTACCGGGCTTTGATGCGCGGCCGGCAGGGCCGGGTCACGAACCCGCTGTTTTACGTTTCCAGCAGCCCCTGGAATATTTACGACCTGTTGGCGGATTTCTTCAATATCCAGGATATCCCTTTGGGTCCTGTGCTCTTCTTGCGCGACTGGGGCCTTACGGAAGAGGAACTGCTGCCGGTCAAGCACAAGCGCTACAAGATGGAGACGATCCAGAACATCCTGGATACCTACCCGGATTTACCCTTTATTCTAATTGGCGATAGCGGTCAAGAAGATCCGGAGATCTATTATGAAGTTGTTCGGACCTACTCTGATCGCATCCTCGCCGTTTATATCCGAAATGTTCGTCGCAGGTTGTGGCGCGCAGATGAGATCCGCGCCCTGGCGGAAGAGGTGATCGAGGCCGGCAGCACCTTGATTCTGGCCGACGATACCTACACATTGGCTCAACACGCCGTCGAGAAAGGTTGGATTTCGCCTGAAAGCCTGCCCGAAATCAAGGCCGAAAAAGAGCTCGATGAAGGCCCGCCCACTCCCATTGAAAAGTTGCTCGGTGAAGAGGAAAAGGAGGAAGGACCTACGATCGTCATTAATGGCGAAAGCCCGCAGGAAACCAAGCAAGCTGTCGAGCGAGGCGCCATCGAGGAATCTTTAGATGAGGGCGACAAGGACAGCCAGGGACCACCAAAAGTGATCGTGGATGGTGAAGAAGACAACTAACTTACCTGCAGCCTGCAACTCCCATTAAGACTGGTCTTTCAGGTATTTTTGCCAATAGGCGAAGTCCTCCTTGTCCTCCGGATCTAAAAGCCTGAGATTTACCTCCGGCGTCATGCGGTGGTTGTGCGCCGTCCACAAATCCGCCGCGATCCGGGCAGGATCGGCCTCCACTCCCTGGAGCGCAAAATAATCGCACACCCGGGTGATGTCTCGTTGGAAAATCCTGAACGCGTTTCGGTTGGTGAGCGGTGAAATCGCCTGGGGAAAGTCGATCAATGTGATTTCCCCGTCCCAATACAGGATGTTGTAAGCCGACAGGTCGCCGTGCACCCTGTCGTTAGCCAGCATGAGTTCGACATTGCGCAGCACCCGGGCGAACAGGCGGCTGGCCTCCTTTTGAGGCAGGTCGATGCTGTTCAATGTCGGCGCGGCCATCTCGGCGCCGCCTATATACGTCATCAGGATGGCGTTGTCTCCCCTGGCATACGGAACGGGCATGTCCGCTCCCGCAGCATGTAGGAGCAGCATGGTCTGGTATTCGTGCTCGATCCAGGATGTATGCAGCAGCTGCAAACCGTACTCGGTGCGCTTGCTCATTGCGTGCTGCATGCCTCCATCCAGGATCAGATGTCCGTCCGCGTCCAGGTGCTCGCGTCCTTCCCGGTAGAGCTGGTCGTTCTTCAGGTTGCGGAATTTCCGCGGTCGGTATATCTTCGCCGCGATGTAGGCTTCGCCTGTGGTGTTGTTGCCCAGGCACTGGTATACCGAAGCCTCTTTGCCGCCCTTGATCTGCCGCAGCACGTCGCCAAACCACTGCGCTTCATACAGGTTTGTCAAGGAATTGGCGATCCATTCCCTTTCGTGCCTGGAGCCTTGATACGTGAACACCACTTCCTTGATGCTGTCATCCTGCTCGATGAGTTCCGCCAGCCTCTCAGCCCGGAGCCGTTTCGGTTTTCGTACTTCCTTTGATTTATTTCGCCCGGCTCCATTTCGTTTGGGGATCTTCTTGATCGGCGGTAAACTTTTGGATTTTGCCAAATCATCTATCTCTTCAAAAAGATCGTGGTCTTCGTAATAGTTACGCATCGTTTACTTCCCTGATGGGTTGGAAAATTTCTCTTTATCCATCGCTGCTTGAGCTGCCAGGAGCATACCGGCGATTTCACTGCGATGTTCAGCTTCGTGTTGTGTGAGATGGTGAATCACCCATTCAGGCGCGACGTCATATTCCGGAAGCTGTCGGGGACGGCGGAAATCTTCTACGCTCATCACTTTAAGGGAATCTACCAAAAGGCCTCGCACAACTTGAAGTCGCCGCAAGTGATCTTCTAAAGAAGTCTCCCTTACCTTGAATAAATGGCCTTGTTCATCCCTGACCGGATAGGGGAAGTATTCCTCCGCTTCCGGCGGAAAAGGTTGTTCCAAAATCTCCTCAAACAACCAGCTCAGCTCGATAGCAGCAATATGGTACAGAAGCGAGCCAATATCATGGTTTTCCTGTGGCAGGCGCCAGTTAATTAGTCGGTTGTTGGCTCCTTCTAACACCTGTATTGTTCTCTGGCGAGCGTCTTGTAATCGCCAGATCTCACGGCCAATTTCTGGCTCGCGTGCCATCACCGATTTGACCGTCAATAACTCTTTCGGTTTCTCGTCCATCATTTTCATATCCTTATTATTCCATCCGTTTTCTAGCGATGAACACCATGCTGGAATGTCGCTCGGCGAAATCCTCATCGGTCCAACCATCCTTCACCTGAACATCTCTGAAGCCAACTTTTTCCAGCATCAGCGCCATCTCGTGCTTGTAATACCAGCGTTCATTCGAATCGAAGGTCTCTTCCTGTTCGATTCGCCCATCGATAATCCATTGGTAGCGGCGTCTGGCAATCAGTAATTGCTCGACCCGGTCGATCTTTTGGATCTTTAGGTGTTGGGCAATTATGCTCCCATCTGGCAGCTCATGAGACCAAAGATCACCCCAGTCCCCGAATTCTCCCAGCGGCTTTACCGAAAGCGGCTGGCCCTCGTCAAACGGCCAGAAGATGTTGAAGATTAAGATACCTCCGGGCTCCAGATGGTTATAAAAACGCTTCAATGTTTCCCAGGCCTCTTCCAGATGCGTGATTAGCATGAAAGTGCCGCACGGAATATAGATGGTTTTGTAGCGGCGCGGCAGATCCAGGTTCTGCATCGCCTGCTGGTAGAGCACCACACGCAGTCCCTGGCGTTCGGCCTTTTGCCGGCAGATTGCCAGCATATCTGCTGAAGTATCGATTCCCTCGACCACCAGCCCTAATTTTAGATAACGCAGCAGCAGCCGTCCCGTCCCGCAGCCCACATCGAGGGCAGGGCCGGGGTTTTTCTCCAGAACTTTGCGGATAAAGTCGTGATCATCCTGCGGCTCGTCCCCACCGGATGGGTCCCAGGCTTTCGCTGCTAAACCAGTCCAATTCATTTGTCGTTCTCCAATTTCATTAATAAAAATGCCACGGGTTGGAACCCGTGGCTGAATGCTTTCTATTCATCAATTGCTATTGCTCCCAACTTAAGGCAGGACCGGCACATACCCTGCGCTTCTCAAAGCTGAGAATCAAAAAGCCACGGGCGAGAGCGCACCCGTGGCCGAAAATGCCAGAATAACGTTAACCTATCCGGTCAGCAGGCGCACCCATACATCGCTTGTTCGCACAAGTGCAAAGATCGCGTATGACATATGTGAGCGCCTCCTTTCTTCCAGTGTAAGATGGGCCGAGTTTACCACGACGTAGGGATCTCGTCAAGAAATTTTACAAGGAATCAGCTAGCCTCGTTTTCTCAACCATGCCAATAACCGGTCCGTCTCCCATGTATTGATTACGTCCCCGGCCTCCACCCATCCCCTCCTGGCCGTGGCCACCCCAAAATGCATCAAATCCATATCCGCCGGACTGTGTGCATCGGTATTGATGCTGAGGGGGATTCCCAATTGAACCGCGCGGCGCGCATGAACGTCCTCCAGGTCGAGCCGGGCGGGATGAGCGTTTATTTCCAGAGCAACACCACTCTCCGCTGCCGCGGTCAGCACCGCTTCCATATCCAGGTCAGCCCCTTCCCGGTCGGGGATTAACCGCCCGGTGAGATGCCCGATCACATCCACGTGCGGGTTTTTTATGGCGTTCAATATCCGTTCGGTGATCTTTTCGCGCGGCTGTCGCAAGCTGACATGGATGGAGGCGATGACGATATCAAAAGCTGCCAGCACTTCGTCGGGGTAGTCCAGCGTGCCATCGGCGCGTATCTCCATTTCGGTCCCCTGCAGCAGCCGGATGGAATCCCCCAGCTCGGTCTGCGCCGCCTCGATCTCGGCGCGTTGGGTCCTGATGTCCTCGATGGAAAGCCCTCCGGTCACGCCCAGGCTCGGTGAGTGGTCGGTGATAGCCAGCACCTTGAAACCTCGCTGGCGCGCTGCTTCTGCCATCTCCTTGACGCTCAACTTTCCATCGCTCCAGGTCGTATGGCTGTGCAACTCGGCGCGAACGTCGCTGCGTTCGATCAGCTCTGGCAGCTTTCCGGCGAGCGCCGCTTGAATTTCACCCTTGTCCTCCCGCAGCTCTGCCGGGATCCATGGCAAGCCCAATAATTCATAAACTTGTTCTTCGGTGGCGCACAGGATCTCGCTGCCATCCTCTCTTAAGAACGACTGGTCGGAAAGCGACAGCCCCTTTTTCAATGCCATCTCTCGCAAACGCACGTTATGATCTTTAGAACCTGTTGCGTATTGCAGCGCCGTGCCGAATCTCTCCGGCGGATGCACCCACAACTGCGCCCGTAAGCCGTTTGCGTACTCAACGCTGGATTTGGTCTCGCCTTTGCCCAGCACCCTGGCCACCAGCGGATGGTTAATGAAAGCTTCCATCACGGCGGCTGAATCGCTGGCCGCCGCCAGCAGGTCAAGATCGCCAACCGTTGCCCGCATGCGCCGCAGGCTCCCCGCCGCCTCCGCTGCTGCAACTCCCGGCACCTGGCGCAGCTGAGCCAACAGCTCCTGCGCGGTGGGCCAGGCCCTCCCCAGCGGAATGCGCGTCGTGCGTCTTGCCAGCGACTCGATCCCGGCGATCACCTTGGCTTCCGATTTGGCTCCCATCCCGGGTAGATCACGCAGTTTCCCGGCCCGCGCCGCAGCCTCCAGCTCCGCTAAGCTCGTAATTCCCAGCGTATTCCAGAACAGAGCCACTTTCTTAGGTCCGAGATCGGGCACCTGCAACACCTCTTTCAGGCTGGCGGGCACCTGGGCGGTCAGCTCTTCAAAAAACTCGAGTTTGCCGGTCGTCAGCAGCTCGTCGATCTTCTCGGCGATGGCCTTGCCTACTCCCGGAATTTCCGTCAGCTCACCTTCCCGCCAGTATTCGGCCGCCTCCCGTCCCAGGTTTTCCAGGCTTTCCGCCGCTCTGCGGTAAGCCAACACCTTATAGATAACTTCCCCCTTGATCTCTAACAGGTTGGCTATGGTATCAAAAATCTCAGCTAATTCGCGATTTGAAAGTTTTATGGGTGTCATTGATTCTATAATACCATTGAAACTTCATATCTTCATTACCGTCCACGATCCACCGCCCACCACCCACTTTGCGGTCTCTCAACGCTTGATGGCATAGAGCCAGCTCCGACCCCGCTTCCCGGCCCTCTCGATCACCCCCATTCTTCTCAGGCAGTAAGCCATTTTCTGAGCCAGATAGCGCGGATGCGCCAAAGCGACTGCCAGGTCAGCAGTGGAAAATTCAGCCGGCAGCGATTTCGGCAGCAACGCCCGAAAGTCCTCCGGCGCCGATAAGCGCTTTGTGCTCAAAACTTTCATCAAACGGCGGTCATAAATGCTCCAACCCTTCCGCCGCCAGCTTCCCTTGCCGTCATCTACCCAGATCTCCTCTTCGTGGATAAATATTAACTCCAGGGAGAAGTCAGGAATGGAAATCAGATCCGGGATCCTGACCAGCTCGGCGAAGAGATGTACCAGACTTCCCTGTTTTGGCGACTTCCGCCTGCTGATCTCTGTGCGCTTGTCTTTGCCCAACCGTAGAATCCATTTCATCTCGGCTATTGGGTAGATCAATAGGACCTTGCGGCTCAGCAGCAGGTTGTTTAATTTCGCTTTCAGCGCTGAGAAGTTGCCGGTCTGAATCTCAATCAGCAGGTCTCCCCGCACGATATCGATGACAAACCCCTCCACCCGCGCCTCAATGAGGTCGCCCGGTTGTGCGTACCACGCTTTGAGGTCAGCGTGCAAGGAGGTTTCCTGTAGTGTACCGATGCGCATAATCATCCCTTCAATTCCATTGTAATATCAAACCCTTTATCTTTGCAAATCTGTTTGCCTGTCAGACCGCTATCTTTGATATAAATTGTGACACGCAGCCAGCTGCGTGATTATTTTCCTTTATCCATTCAACTGAAATTCTTATGGATTTAACCGTATCTGAAGACCAACAGGCAGGCCAAGCCCTTCACAGGCAGCTCGAAGAACTGAGAGTGATTTACGCCGTTGCTACTGCGGGCGCAGAAGCAACCAATGTGGATCATCTTGTTGAGCGGGCCACCCAAATCATCGGAGACACCTTCTATCCGGATAATTTTGGTTTGTTATTGGTCGACGAAGGAAAAATGCTTCTTCGCCACCACCCATCTTATCGGCGCGGCTCGAAGGAGAAGCCCTATACCGGTATACCGCTTGGCCAGGGGGTTACGGGACTTGTGGCGGCGACCGGCATACCCCTCCGGATTCCAGACGTCAGCTGCGAGCCGGTTTATATCCAGGCCGATCACCAGACACGCTCTGAGCTCTGCGTTCCGCTAAAAATCGGCGATCGCGTTATCGGGGTCATCAACGCCGAGAGCAGTCAACTGGATGCATTCGCCCCCTCAGACGAGCGCTTGCTGAGCATCTTGGCTGGGCAATTGGCGACGGCCATCGATCGGCTGAAGGCAGAAGCCGCTGAACGACGGCGTGCCGATCAGCTTGCCATTCTCTACCAGGCCAGCCAGGACATCGTCGCCAGCCTGGAACCTCAGCAAATATACTCCGCCGTTCATCGCGCTGCTTCTGGTCTCATGTCCTGCGATGCTTTTGTGATCACTATCCTGGATGAGGCCGCTCAGGAGATTGATCCTGTTTATTTAGTGGATCGTGACCAAATGATCCAGGCTGCCAGAATCCCGTCCCATCGTGGTTTGAGCGGCTACGTGATTGCCACGGGAAAATCGCTGCATATCGGCAGCCCAGATCAACTGAAGGATATCGATGCAGAATGGGCGGGCGAAACCGGTGAAACCCGCTCGATTCTCGCGGTTCCCATCACGCTAGGGGGAAAAGTCTTCGGGATGCTTTCTGCCCAGAGCTACCTGCCTGATGCGTATTCTCCGGACGATTTGACCTCGCTCTGGATGTTGGCCAACCAGGTCGGTATTGCTCTAAGCAATGCGCGGTTATTTGAAGAAACTCGCCGTCGCACGGCTCATTTGGAAGCTCTTAATAGTATTATCCTGGCGGCTGCCAGTGCATTGGATCTCCAGGATCTCCTCGGCGTCGCCCTGGACCACACCTTACATGCCTTGAATTTAGAGATGGGCGGGATTTGGGCGGCGGGAAAAAGCGTTATTCGTCATATGGACCGATTCCAGGTGCGTGCTTCCCTGACCGTCCCCATCTTGGCCGCCGGAAGGCGCATAGGAGAATTAAGCCTGGCCTCTTCTGTTCCCCGCATCTGGCCCGTCGACGAGATCGCTTTGATTGAGGGCGTCGGCCGGCAGTTGGGCGGCGCGATCGAACGGATGCAGCTGCTGGAGAAAATCCAGGCGCACGCACTCCAGGTGCAGCAAATTATGGATTCCGTGCCCGATGGTGTTCTCCTGCTGGATGAGAATCGGCGGGTTGTTCTGGCCAATCCTGCCGCCGAGGAACATTTATCTGTTCTGCATAGCTCTACCGGAAATGCTCCCATTACCATGTTAGGGGATAAACCGCTGGGCGACTATCTTGATCCGACCGAGTTTGGCGTCTGGCATGATCTCAGAGTCCAGGATTCGCCCGGTAAAATGTATGAATTAGCCGTACAGCCCCTGCTGGCCCGCCAAAATTCTGGCGGTTGGGTCTTGGTGCTGCGTGATGTTACTCAGGAGCGCGAAAATCAGACCCGGATCCAGATCCAGGAAAGGCTGGCGACAGTTGGTCAACTGGCTGCTGGCATTGCACATGACTTTAATAACATTTTAGCTGCTATTGTCGTCTACGCCGATTTATTAAAACGTGATCCCAGCCTGCCTTCTGCCAGCCGGGAACGTCTTGCCATCATACACCAGCAAGTGCAGCGCGCTGCCAGTCTGATTCGGCAGATTTTGGATTTCAGCCGCCGTTCCATGATGGAGCATAGCACCTTAGATGTGCTTCCATTCCTCAAAGAGTTGGACAAGCTGTTGCGCCGCCTGCTGCCCGAAACCATTCGCGTGGAACTGCGCTACCGGCCTGGTCGTTATCAGGTAGTTGCCGATCCGACTCGGTTGCAGCAGGTGTTCATGAATCTGGCTGTCAATTCCCGGGATGCCATGCCTGTCGGCGGCGTTTTGCATTTTGAAATGGCTCGCTTGGTAATTACGCCCAAAACACACCCCTGTCCCAATCTCCATCCTGGGCACTGGATCCGCATTTCGGTAAGCGACACTGGTTTTGGCATAGCGCCGGACGTCCTGCCTCATATTTTTGAGCCGTTTTTTACCACCAAACCTATAGGCCAGGGAACTGGATTGGGTTTGGCGCAGGCGTATGGCATCATCAAGCAGCATGGTGGTCACATTGAGGTCGAAAGCCGCCAGGGAGAAGGAACTACCTTCCATGTCTTCTTGCCTGCCCTGGAGGCTTCGGATCAATATGAACTCCTTCCGGAGCAAACCTTGGAGTTGGATGGTGAGGGGGAGACGATTCTGGTGGTGGAGGACGACGCCGTTGCCCGCCAGGCGATGAGCGATCTTCTAAAAGCCTATAATTATCGTGTCCTGGTTGCCGCTGATGGTGTCGAGGCGCTCGACCTTTTCAACCAACGTTGGGAAGATATCGCCTTGGTTGTGAGCGATATTGTGATGCCGGAAATGGGTGGGGTTGATCTATACTACGCTCTTCGGCAGCGCTGGCCACAGGTGAAAATGCTCTTCGTCACCGGACACCCATTGCGCGAGCAAGATCAGGCTATTCTTGAACGGGGCGAAGTCAACTGGCTGCAAAAACCCTACGCCATTCAGACCTTCCATGAAACTATCCGGCAGCTGATCAACGGCTCCGAATAATCTCAACTAGCCCCCACGTGCTTCAAGAAAGATGGGGTATTCAAGCCCCGCTCTAGCAGATAAGTCAAATAATGCTGCATGAGCTGTTCCATCTCGCGGTTTATGCTCGGTGTCAGATTGACCCGCCTGGCCTCCTCATAGGCGCTCCGTTGAAAATGCCGCAAGTACTTCAGCGCCTGCATTGAAACGGGCCGCGCTTCCGGTGTACTGGAGCCGCATCTGGGACAAACAACCCCGCCTTGTGCAGCGGAAAAATACTGGTCTTCGGGTCGAATTTCGGCATCGCATTTTACACAGCGGAATAATTCCGGGCGGTAACCCAATTGGTCCAGTAAGCGTATTTCATAATACCGGATCGCCAAGACGGGGTCGGATTCTTGATCCAACCGCATCAAACTATCTGTTAGCAGCCGGAAGAGAGAAGGGTTTTCATCCTCGTCGTAGGTAAACCGGTCGAGCAGCTCCACAATGTAAGATGCGTAACCCACCCGCACCAGGTTGTCTCTCAGACCCAGATAAGTGTCTACCGCCTCAGCCTGGGTGACAATAAACAAATCCCTGCCGCGCGCTAACTGTAGATTCACGCGGGTGAACGGCTCTAAATGGCCTGACTTGCGCGAGCGCACTTTGCGTACCCCTTTTGCGATGGCGCGCACTTTGCCCATTTGCCGCGTATATAATGTCAGCATCCGGTCGGCCTCTCCCCAATCGCTGTGCCGCAAGACTACGGCTTCGGCGCGGAAGGAGCGCTCACGTTTATTCATGCGAGGATTATATCCTTATTCCTTAAATCATTGTTGACGCATTATGGGCAATTTGGTACAATCTTTGAGCCCGGCGCGTTGTACCCTTCGCCCGGGCTGCTTTATGCAGGTGCTCATCTCAATAATTGGGCAAAGCAAGGGGCTGGCGGGACCGCAGACCCCTACGCCCCACTTTTTTTGAGAAGTTACTGCTATCCTAAGAAAGGGCTTGAGTGAAAGATGAAAGTATTACTGTTGGAAGATGTTTACAAACTAGGCCGGGCCGGCGAAGTAAAACGCGTTGCTGACGGTTACGGTCGAAACTATTTGCTCCCCCAGGGCCTGGCGGTTCTGGCAACTCCGGGGGCCCTCAAACAGTCGGAGCATATTAAACAGTCTGCTGCGGCGCGCCGGGAGGTCCTCAACCAGGAGATGGGAGACGTTGCAGAACGGCTCTCTGGGGTCGTGTTGACCTTTCCTGCCAGGGCGAGCGAGACCGGCAAGTTATATGGATCTGTCACCACCCAGATGATCGCCGATGCCCTGAGTGATAAAGCGGGTGTCGAGATCGAGCGCCGTCAGATTGATTCCCAACCGCTTCGCTCTCTGGGCGAGCACAGCGTCGCCGTTCGCCTTACGGTTGATCTGGTTCCCGAAGTTGCTGTCATTGTCCATCGTGAGGGCGAAGCTCCCGTTATGCCTGGCGAAGCCGAATCAGAAGAAGCCGAAGAAGTGGAAGAAGCGGAAGCCGTCGCCATGGCTGAAGAGATTGAAGCCCAGACAGAAACTGAGGAAGCCGAGGAGGCTGAAGAGAGCGAACCAGAATCTGTGGAAGAATAGGACCTGCTTTTGGGCGGAAGGGGGTCCGTTTGGTTTCGGATATTTCCGCATTGAGCTTATCACCGGCCGGGATGCAGCCTGCATGCTGCTGTGGCCGGTGTTTTGCGCCTTCTGGTCAGTCAGCGCTTTGACCATTAAAATGAAGCCGTCTTAATCTTCTTCTGTTATTATTCTTAATCAATGAGCACAACCATCGGTCAGCAGCTTCGCCAGGCGCGCCAGGAGCGTGACATCCCCCTCGAACAGGTCGCTCGCGCCACGCACATCCGTTTGCACTACTTACAGGCGATCGAAGCTGGCGACTTGGATCGCCTGCCCTCCCCGGTGCAGGCCCGGGGTTTTCTGCGAGCTTATGCCAGTTACCTGGGCCTGGATCCAGAACTATTGCTGCTTTCGATCAATGGGGAAAGGCGCCCAGATGCTGTACCTGCTCAGCCTCCTGATCAGGGTGGTGATGAAGTTGCCGCAGCTCCTTCTCCGCGCCACTCTGGAGCGATCCTCGCTGAGATCGGCGAACAGTTACAGCGCCAAAGGGAGTTGTTGGGGCTCTCCTTAGAGGATGTTGAACGCCACACGCATCTGCGGGTTTTTTACCTGCGTGCCCTGGAATCAGGCCGTTTGCAGGATTTGCCTTCATCGGTTCAGGGGCGCGGCATGCTTAAAAATTATGCCGAGTTCCTGGGTTTGGATCCTGAACCGGTCTTGCTGAGATTCGCCGATGCTCTGCAGACCCGCCTCTCCGAGAGACAACCATCCCGGCCGCGGGAACCTGCCGCGCAGCGCTCCCGCCGCTCTTACAGGGCGCTGCTCACGGGTTTTCCTGGCGATTTCCTTCTGGGTGGCTTCCTGCTCTTGCTCTTAGCTGGCTTTGTGGTTTGGGGCGCCATTCGCATCAGCACCCTTCGCTCAGCTGCCGCACCCCTGCCCACTATACCCTCCGTTGCCGATGAACTGCTCACCTCGCGGGAAACCCCATCCTTGCCCACCGGAGCTATCATCAGTACCCCCTTACCGGCTGCCGCCGCAGATTCAAACACCTCCACGCCACCGCTAGAGACCCCGCAGATCCTTGATACTGAGCAGCTGGAAGCAGGATCCGATCAGGAAACTCCGCCGTCCAGTGACCTGACGAAGTTGGTGAACGTCTCACTTGCTGTGCGCCAGCGTGCCTGGGTCAGGGTTACCGTCGATGGCGAAATTGAATTTGAAGGCCGCATGCTGCCCGGCAGTGCCTATACCTTCTCAGGCGATGAGGAGGTGTCTGTACTGACCGGCAACGGCGCGGCCCTGCAGGTTTTTTTCAACGATCAGGATCTGGGTACGATGGGGATTTATGGAGAGGTGGTCGAGCGGGTGTTCACGCCCGAGGGCCTGGTCTTGCCGACCCCGACTATTACGCCTACCCCCACTGCCACGCCCACCGAAATGACGACTCCTGAGGTGACCATCACCTCGCAGCCGACCACTCAGCCGTAAGATGCCACTTAAGAGTCAAAGGGAGGTGAGTGCTTTGCGCAGCTGCAAACACCCACCCCCCACTTCTTTGAGAGATTACTTATAATTATTTTAAAGGTGAAATGAGTTTAATATGAGCAGGACCACGTTTCATTTAGTATCGTTAGGTTGCGCTAAGAACACTGTGGACTCAGAATCCATGGCCCAGCTCCTGGTGAATTCGGGCTATCGTTTGGTTGACGATCCCGCTCGGGCGGGTGTCTTGATCGTAAATACCTGTGGTTTCATCGGTCCCGCTAAGGAAGAGTCCTTGAGGGTGCTTTCTGAGCTGGCCGAAACCAAGCGCCGCGATCAGTTCTTGATCGCGGCCGGATGCCTTACACAGCGCTATGGTGTGGAAGTTGTCCGGCAGGTACCTGGAATTGATGGGATTTTGGGTACCCGCCGCTGGATGGATATCGTCGATGTGGTCAAAGGTTTACGCGCTGGTAAACATCCTCAGCCTGTGTATCATCTTCCGGAAGCTCCCACCGTGGGCAAGGATGAGCACGGGGTTTTGCGAGTTGCCGTCCAGGGAGCAAGTGCCTATATCAAAATCGCGGATGGTTGCCGCCGGCCTTGCGCTTTCTGCGCCATCCCCCTGATTAAAGGCACCGCGGTGAGCCGCCCGCTGGAATCTGTCCTGGAAGAAGCCAATACCTTGCAGGAGATGGGCGTGCGAGAGCTTATCCTGATTGCCCAGGACACAACCGATTACGGTCACGATTTGGGTCTCAAAAATGGTCTGGCCCACCTCCTTGAAGAATTGGTGCTGGCGCTGGAACTGGCTCATTCTGACAATGGTCATTCGCCGGTTGGTGTGGACTGGATCCGGATAATGTATGCTTATCCTGGCTATCTCACCGACCGGTTGATCGACGTCATGGTGTCGAACCATAAAATCGTTCCCTATTTGGACATGCCCTTGCAGCACGCTCATCCTGCGACCCTGCGCCGTATGCGTCGCCCTGCAAACGTCGATTGGGTTTATAAAACGCTTGAAAAAATGCGCCGGGCCATGCCTGATCTGGCCCTGCGGACTACTTTCATCGTCGGCTATCCCGGCGAGACCGAAGTGGAGTTCCAAACGCTCCTGGACTTTATCGAGGAAATAAGATTTGATAAAGTCGGCGCCTTCCAATTCTCTTTTGAACCGGGCACTACCAGCGAACCTTTTGGAGACCCCATCCCTTCACAAGTAAAACAGGAACGATGGGAGCGGCTGATGACGTTGCAACAAGCGATATCTTTAGAGCGCAACCAGTCTTTCGTTGGCAAGACCCTTGACGTTCTGGTAGAGGGACGCGGCCAAGGCGTCTCCCTGGGTCGCTCCTACCGGGATGCTCCTGAGATCGATGGTCTGGTCATCGTCGAAGCAGAACTACCCATTGGCGCCATGGTCCCCGTCCGCATCACCGGCGCCATGGTCTACGACCTCACCGGCGTTGTAGAAGATGAAACGCAGAGTCGCAAAGGCGCAGAGACTCAGAGATTGATAAATCCATAATTGCTAGAACAAAGAGAGCGAGGAAAATTCGTCATGGTTTTGACAACGGAGCCTTTCAATGTGAAAGAAAATGAAATCAGCCAGGTCGTTTTGGATGCATCCATAGAAGTCCACCGCACTCTGGGCGGTCCGGGGTTGTTGGAGCATGTATATGAGGAAGCTCTTGCCTGGGAACTTAAACAACGTGGTCTTAATATCGATCGTCAGAAGGTAGTCCCAATCGTCTACAAATCAGTTGCTTTGAGCAGTCCGTTACGTATTGATTTGATTGTTGGGAATAAAGTAATAGTCGAATGCAAAGCAACCAGCCAATATAATAAGATTTTTGAATCTCAGGTCCTAACCTATCTTCGTCTAACAGGTTTGAGGTTGGGACTGGTGATCAACTTTGGTGAACGCCTGTTAAAGAACGGCTTTCACCGGGTAGTAAATCAATTATAAAAATGGAAATCTTAAAAACCCTTTGCGTCTCTGCATCTCTGCGCCCTTGCGTTAAAAAATTAAATCCTTTGCGTCTCTGCATCTCTGCGTCTTTGCGTTAAAAAAATTACCATGTTAACCCTCAACTCCCCCGAAATAAAATTCGCCCTCAACGCCGTTCAGCAAGCCTCCCGGCTCGTCTCCCAAATCCAGGCCGAGATGGTCTCCTCCGCCCTTACCAAAGAAGATCGCTCCCCTGTCACCGTCGCGGACTTCGCTTCACAAGCGCTGGTCGCTTATCTGCTCTACCGCGCCTTTCCCGATGACCCCCTGGTTGGCGAAGAAGATGCAACCGCTTTACGTGCCCCTGAAGGAAGCCCCACCCTCGAGCGGGTCGCTCATTTCGCCTCGCGCTTGATGCCCGAATCCTCTCCGGAAGAGGTCTGCGCCTGGATAGATCGCGGTTGCAGCCAGCCGGGCCGCCGTTTTTGGACCCTCGATCCCATCGATGGGACCAAGGGATTCCTGCGCGCCGACCAATACGCCGTTGCCCTGGCCCTGATCGAAGCCGGACAGGTCCAGGTCGGAGTCCTTGGCTGCCCCAATCTGGCCGGCGGTTATCTACCCGACCCTGGAGGGCGGGGTTCTTTGGTGGTCGCCGAACGCATGCGCGGCACCTGGGTGAGATCTTTAAACGGCCGGGAAGAGGCTTTTGAGCAGCTGCAGGTTTCTGACCTTCAAGCCCCTGCTCAGGCCAGATTGCTGCGCTCCTTTGAGTCTGCTCACACCAATGTCGACCAGATCGACCTTTTTGCCCAGGCCCTGGATGTAAGAGCCGATCCGGTCCGAATGGACAGCCAGGCCAAGTACGCTGTTTTGGCTGCAGGCAGGGGTGAGATTTATCTTCGCTTGCTCTCTGCCAAGAAGCCTGATTATCGAGAAAAGATCTGGGACCAGGCAGCTGGCTCTCTCATTGTCGAAGAAGCCGGAGGCTGGGTAACCGATCTGGATGGGAAACCTTTGGATTTCACTGCCGGCAGAACTCTGGCGGACAACCGCGGGATCCTGGCAACGAACGGGCACCTGCATCCGGCTGCCCTGGAGGCTTTGCGTGCTATTGGAGCGTAAGCGGGCTTGGGTTCCTGGCCTGTCCTGGCCGGATTGGATCGCCCTGGTTTTGAGCCTGCTGGCCGTTATCGTTGCCTTTGTCATTGCCAATCGCGTCTACGAGCACATCGCTCATCTTGAAGATGAGATCGCCTATCTCTGGCAGGCACAGGCCATTGCGGAGGGTCACCTGACCCTGCCCACTCCCGGACACCCGCGCAGCTTCCTGGTTCCATTTGTGGTTGACTATGAGGACCACCGCTTTGGCAAGTATCCCTTGGGCTGGCCCATTTTGCTGGGGATTGGCGTGCGGCTGGGATTTGCGTACCTGGTTAACCCTCTTCTGGCCGGGTTGGGCGTTTGGTTGACTTACCGCTTAGGCAAAAAGGTTTTCGGACAAATAGTTGGCTTGCTCGCCGCAGGATTAACCTTAATCTCTCCTTTTTTCTTGATCAACTCTGGATCGCTCCTCTCTCATCCCTTTGGTTTGGTGTTGAGCGCCGCCTTTGCCCTTTCCTGGCTGGACGCCTTTGCTTACAAGACCGCCTTCCCCCGGATACTTCCCACCCTGGTGGCCGGCCTTAGCCTGGGCGTATTAGCGCTCACCCGCCCGTGGACGGCAGTCGCCGTTGCCGTGCCTTTTGTATTTCACGGTATCTATTTGTTGATCAAGGGTGATTGGGAGACCCGCCGCCTATTATTTGCCGTCGGCCTGATTTCGGTCTTTCTTGGAGCTCTGAATTTACTCTGGCAGTATGCGGTCACCGGTGATTTCCTCCTGAATCCCTACGTATTGTGGTGGGATTACGACAAGATAGGGTTTGGTCCTGGCTATGGTGTTACACAGGATGGGCATAGCCTGCGCCTCGCCTGGATCAACACACGCCACAGCCTGCGGGCCGGCTATAGCGATTTGTTTGGGTGGGGTAATCTCTCCTGGATATTCCTCCCATTTGGTCTTACCGCCGTGCTGCTCAAACGCGGCTGGCGCGCCGCCTTGCTTGGTGCAGTATTCGCCAGCCTGTTGCTGTTTTACATGGCTTACTGGGTTGGTTCGTGGTTGTATGGTCCGCGCTATTACTATGAGGGCTTATATAGCTTGACGCTTTTCAGCGCCGCCGGCATTGCTTTTCTGGCTGGTTGGCCCATTCAGCCTGGAGAAGCCTGGAAGTTCTATTCAGGATGGACGAAAGTTCGTCCGCTGGGAGTAACCGCAGTTCTGCTTATCCTGAGTTTTGGCAATCTTCTCTTCTATGCGCCTATTCGAGTCGGTGGAATGCACGGACTTTACACCATGGAGCGGGCCGACCTTGAGCCATTCCTGACACAGGAAGCTCAGGATCTCAGTCCCGCTCTGGTCATCGTCCATCCGGATCGCTGGATGGATTATGGTGTCTTGCTCACCCTGCAGGATCCATTTTTGGATACCCCCTTCATTTTCGCTTACAGCCGCGGCGCCAAGGCAGACGCGGAATTAGCCGCGGATTTTCCAGCCCGCAACATCTTTCATTATTACCCGGACGAGCCATATACCTTTTACATTGGCGCGCGCCCGGAAACATCCGCTTCCCAATAGTGGGACAGCCGTGCGTTTGTTTTCAGGAAGCCCGCGCCACCGCCGTCAGCCCTAATACAATCGCTCCCAGGATCAGATTCAACCAGAGCAGCCGTACTTCTCTTCGCTGCAGCCTTTCGGCCTCCGGTGTATCCTGTCCTCTTGCCCGCAGCAGTGCGAAACGTTCCAGGCGTGGCATCACGCCCCAGGTAAGGTAGGCGCTCACGGCCACCATGCCAAAAAAAACCAGGTGTTTGATCAGGATTGCCGCCGCCCAGCGGTTGCGAATCGCCAGATATCCTTCATAGTTTGGGCTGGCGCTCATCTGGAATAAGCCCGTGCCCACTAATACCACAACGCTCAACCAGGCCAGCGGATCCAAACGACGCTGTGCTTTTTCCACCAGCCTGGAATAAGCCTGGGCTTCTAAATTGCGCCGCGCAGTAGGCAGCACAAAGAGAATCAAAGCAGCCAGTCCACCGAGCCACACCACCGTTGCGAGCATATGCAGCCAATAAGCCATGCTGAGCGCCCAGGTGGGGGTTTCGCCAGAGGGACCGGTCATGGTTGCTGTGTTGGTTCAGGAGTCAGGTTTTCGGTTGCCTCGGGAGCTGGCGTTGCTTCGCCGCCTGGCGTAGGTGTGGCCTCTCCGCCTGGCGTGGGCGTGACTTCTCCGCCTGGGGCGGGGGTCGACTCTTCGCCCGGTGTGGGGGTTACCTCCGCGGGCGGCTGGGTAGGCTCTTCTTCTTCACCATCGTCTCCACCCTCCGCCTCCTCCCGTTCGTTCTCACATCTCTGGGTAACCCAGCTTGCTGTGGGTTCGACCTGAGGGTCGGACGTAATGGAGAACGCCGCCTCGTACTGTTCTTGCGCCAGGCACCATTCACGATTCTCGGCCAGCTGGTCGCCGTAGCGGATCAAGGCGATACGGTAGCGTTCTGTCGCCGTCATGCCAGCGCTGTCTCGCAGGTTTGGCGCAGGGACGATTAACTGTCCAAAATAGAAAGCTGCCTGGGTCCAATCCAGTTCCCAAAAGCTCACGCCTTTTGCATAGAAATCCGCCCATTCCCGGTAATTTCTGGCTTCCACATCCAGAGGGCCGAAGCGTTCCGCCAGGGCCAGGTCATAAGTTCCTCCTTCCAGGTCAGCCTGGTTGAGGATCTTATCGACCCCGCGGTTTCGCAGGGCTACATAAAGCATGGAATCGACCTCGACGGTTCGGTAGTCCGGTTGGTTTTTCCTTAGCCTGAGCAAGGTCTCGATTGCCTCGGTCCACTTGCGATCCGCCAGCAAAATTTGCGCTTGTGAGAACAACTCCTCCACCCCGCGCAGATCTTCGGTGGGAGTCAGGGTTGGGGTAGGCACAACGGTGGGTGTGATCGTAGTATTGATCTCCAGCAGCACCGCGGCCAGCCTGTCGGTCACCCCCGGGTAGTTTGGATCAAGCCTGATCACATATTCAAATCGCTGGCGAGCGATTTCATAGCGCCCTTCCCCCATATCCTTCACGCCCTGATCAAACTGGTCCCGCACCGTCTGCGCTACCTGCGTAGATTCGTAGCGGGTGCGCTGGTTAATCCCGGAGCGGTAGCCTCCGATCACGCTAGCTGTGGCGATCGCCACCAGAGCGATTAAACTGAGCAGGATCAGCCAGCGCCAGCCGGGAGCCTTCCCGGTTGCTCGGTCAGGAGGTCCGGCAGGGGGAACGGCAGCAGATTCCCCAGCGGCTTCGGTATTCAGGTTATCTGCGATACGCTGTGGGGCTGTTTCGGTATCTGCCGGCATTGGCATCGTTTCATCGCCCACAGAAGCGGGGCGCGTTTCTTCTATATCGGCATCATTCATGCGGCCCATTATAACCAGAGGATGGAATTTGTAAAGGAAGAGTATAATTTCGCTCATGGCCGAATTTAACTTCTATCATTCCATTGAAGTCCGCTACGGCGATTTAGACCCCCAGGGACACGTGAACAACGCCCGTTTTCTCACCTACATGGAGCAAGCCAGGATTGAATATATCCGCCGGCTTGGTTTGTGGAATGGCGGTTCTTTTCAGGATATCGGCATCATTTTGGCTGACATACAGGTTTCTTTCCGCGCCCCGATTCTCTTTGGGATGCAAGTGCTTACCGGAGTCCGAATCTCTCGGCTGGGCAGCAAAAGCCTGGTCATGGACTACCGGCTCGTTGACGCCCAGACCGGTCAAGAGTTCGCTGCCGGATCTTCTGTGATTGTGACTTATGATTACCCCAGCGAGCGGACCATTCCTATCCCCGACAGCTGGCGTAAAGTCATCGCTGAATTCGAGGGCTTATCCCTCGATTCTTAGAATACCGCCTTCGTGAGGTTGCTAATGTCCCTCCCTCAAATGGATACGCAATATTTACTTCAATTTCTGATTGATCTTCTCAATACCCCCAGCCCCACCGGCTATGCTCATCTTGCCATAGAAAAAACTGAAAAGGCCCTGGCACAATTTCAGGATCTCGGTCTCTCGCGTACCCGCAAGGGTGCCGTGGTAGCAGAATGGCCTGGCAAGCAGGACGACGCGCCGCGCGCCTTAACCGCCCACGTGGATACTCTGGGCGGCATGGTCAAAGAGATCAAGTCGAACGGTCGCCTTAAGCTCACCAAGATCGGCGGATTCGTCTGGAATACGGTTGAAGGCGAAGGATGCACAGTTATTGCCAGCAAAGGAAATCCATTGCGCGGCTCGCTTTTGATCACCAAGGCAAGCGGGCATGTGCATGGCAAGGAGGTTAGCGAGACCAAACGCGAGGATGATAATATGGAGGTGCGCCTGGACGCCCGTACTGCTAGCGAACAGGAAACCCGGTCCTTAGGAATTGAAGTCGGCGATTTCGTTGCGTTTGACCCTCGTGTGGAAGTGTTGAGTGATTTCGTGCGCTCCCGCCACCTGGACGATAAGGCCTGTGTTGCCTGTATGTTGGCTGCCATAAAAGCCCTCCACGATGCCGGGCTAAAACCTGCGCAAACGACCTATCTCCATATCAGTAACTATGAAGAAGTTGGGCATGGCGCCGCCGCAGGTATTCCGCCCCAGGTCGCCGAACTACTTGCCCTGGATATGGCCGCCGTCGGGGATGGCCAGGCTTCCGATGAATTCCACGCCACTTTATGCGTCAAAGATTCGGGTGGTCCTTACCATCATGGTCTCAACCAACGTCTGCGCCGGTTGGCTGAAGAACATCAAATCGCTCACAAAATTGACATCTATCCTTATTATGGCTCAGACGGCGAGGCTTACTGGCGCGCCGGTGGAGACGTCGCCGTCGCCCTGATTGGCCCCGGCATAGACGCCTCCCACAACTACGAACGCACCCACCTGGATGCCCTGGTTGCCACCACGCAGTGGATTGAAGCGTATCTATTGTCACCGGATTGAAAAGCGGATGGCGGCGGGCTTTGCCGCCATCCGCTTTGGACCCACCATTCTAAGGGGTCTATCATCCGTTAATCCGTTATCGCGAAGCCATCCGCTGCCCAGCGTATAGTATACTTTCCTTAATAAACTCCCATAATCGTGCTCATTCCAAGGACTCCCTCCATGCTTTTCGATGCCTCCTTGCCTCCTGTCTCTCTCACCAAAATCCCCGCCATTGCCTCTGCCGCTGAAGAATTGGGCTTCGCGGCCCTCTGGTCTGCCGAGACTACCCACGATCCCTTTCTCCCCGGGCCACTGGTGTTCGATCGCACCGCCCGGCTTCAATTTGGCACAGCCATTGCGGTCGCCTTTGCTCGCAGTCCGGCTACTTTGGCTTACACCGCCTGGGATTTGGCTCAGGCCTCCGGTGGGCGCTTTATCCTCGGGCTGGGCACCCAGGTTAAAGCCCATATTGAGCGCCGTTTCGGAATTGATTGGCCCGCTTCTGTAGTTGGAAAGCTGCGGGAACAAGTTAATTCTATCCGGGCCTTCTGGCGGGCGTGGCAAACTGGAGAGAAGCTTAATTTTCGGGGGGACTACTATAAACTCACTTTGATGTCTCCTTTTTTTAACCCCGGTCCGATTGATCATCCCGAAATCCCAATCCATATTGCTGGCGTGAATACGGGTTTGGCTCGCCTGGCCGGCGAAGTCGCCGATGGTTTTGTGGTCCATCCTTTGCATTCTCGGCGCTACATAAAGGAGGTGATTTTGCCGGCTATTGAAGAAGGGCTCACCGCCAGTGGTCGCCAGCGCCAGGATATAAATGTATCTGCGACTGCCTTCGTGGTTAGAAGTCCTGAAGAGGCCAGGTTCGTCCGCGACCAGATCGCCTTTTACGCCTCTACTCCTTCTTATCGGCGGGTGATGTCGCTCCACGGTTGGGAGGACACCGCCGTTCGACTGTCTGCCCTTGCTTCCAAGGCTAGGTGGGACGAAATGCCCGGCATGATCGACACCGATATGCTCGGGACATTTGCCTTGGTGGGGGAAGCGGGGAAGCTGGCGGAAGATTTAATACAACGTTATACAGGTATCGTAGATCGCCTCTCGATTTACAGCCCCTTCATTCCCGGTGAGCGTGACCCGTTCTGGCGTGAACTGCTCCGGGTCTTTTCGAAATAAAATTGGATGGTCGAGGAATCTTCTTACGCAGTCGAACGAGAGCGCATGGTGCGGGAGCAGCTCGAATCCCGCGATATTTACGATGAGCGCGTTTTGGAAGCCATGCGTTCTGTTCCGCGCCATCGATTTGTCCCCCCGCAACACCGGCATCTGGCGTATGCAGATGGGCCCCTGCCCATTGGCAGCGGCCAGACCATCTCTCAGCCTTATATCGTTGCGCTAATGACGCAGCTCTTAGAGCTCCAGGGAGATGAGGTTGTGCTGGAGATCGGCACCGGGTCCGGGTATCAAACTGCTGTCCTGGCGCGTTTAGCCGCGGAAGTTCATACGGTTGAGATTCACGAATCTTTGGCCCAAAAAGCGCAGGCCATGTTGGAAGAGCTTGGCCTGACCAATGTTCACGTGCACGTAGGAGATGGATCCAAAGGTTGGCCGGAAGCTGCCCCATATGCCGGGATCATTGTAACCGCGGGCGCCCCGCGCGTTCCTAAACCGCTTTTGGACCAGCTGGCAGAAGGTGGTCGTTTGGTCGTGCCTGTGGGAAGCCGCGGAGGGCAGTTTTTGGAGCGCTGGACTCGCCGTGATTCAGATTACCGGCGAGAACAGATTGCTCCGGTCGCCTTTGTTCCCCTTTTTGGCGAATTTGGCTGGGAAGGTGGTGGCTCATAGTATCAGTGAACCTGACCGGGATCTATCTCGGTCTTTACATGCTCTTTGTTATCGCCATCGGATTTGTCTGGGTGATCAAATTGGAGTATTATTTGGGAGCCCAGGTCTGGAAAGCTGTGTTGGGTTTAGGGACGCTGGTCTGCCTGGTTTCTTTATTTATACCGGATTTTATGACTTCTGCCCTGGTTGGTATTTTTGGCGGTTCGGTGGTTTGGGGTGCTACCGAGCTTCCCGGACAGGAGGAACGCGTCCAGCGCGGCCTGTTCCCTTCTAACCCCAAGCATAAGGGTGGAAAATGAACTTCCACTGGGCCGGTCCCATTTTGGCGACTGTAACCTTTGCCGCCATTGGGTTTGGGCACATCCTGGTGCGTCGCCTGCACGCCCGTTTCGGCACCCGCCCGGCCGTTCCGCTTTTCGCCGCGGGTCTCCTGGTGCTGGTTGCTTCCTTGCTCGCCCCTCTCGACTTGATTTCCGGCATCCTCGGCATTACGGCCATCACCCTCCTCTGGGATGGCGTCGAAATATACCGCCAGGAAAAACGCATACGGCGGGAAAGGGCTTAAATCAATTCAGGCGGCAGTTCAACTGCCGCCTGAAATCTTTAAACCCTCTGCGGTTCTAGACCCGGTTCACCGTCACAAACACCGTTGGTCGGCGCTTGGTTTCATTGTAGAAAAGCGCTTTTGCCATTTGCTCGATATCCTGTTGCAGTCTGCCGTTGCCATCCGCAACCGTTCTGCTGATGCGTCGTCTTGCCAGGTCCAGCAAGTCCTCAGCTTCATTTTTGTAAACGAAACCACGTGTAATGATCTCGGGCTCCTCTCGTAGACGCCCGCTCTGTTTATCAACAACCAGGCTGATCACTACGATTCCGTCGCGCGCCAGCGCTTCACGTTCCCGCATCACGCTTGGACCGACGTCACCCACCCCGGAGCCATCTACGAATACATAGCCTCCCGGAATGCGTTCACCCAGGTGCATCTTCCCGTCGTCGAACTCGATCGCCTGGCCATTTTCCACGACCACGATATTCTCCTCTGGGATCCCCAGCTCCTGGGCCATGGCTGCGTGCTGGCGCAGGTGGCGCAGTTCCCCATGAATTGGGACGAAAAACTTCGGTTTGACCAGGTGCAGCAGCAGCTTCATCTCCTCCTGGCTGGCGTGTCCTGAGACGTGCACGGGCGCAATAGGCTCGTAGATCACGTTTGCGCCCCGCCGGAACAGGCGGTTAATGGTCCGGTATACGCTCTCCTCATTCCCAGGAATAGGGTGGGAGGAGAGTACGATGGTGTCATCCGGGATGACGTCAAAGTGGCGGTTGGTGCCGGTCGAAAGCCGGCCTAATATCGAAGAAGGTTCTCCCTGGGTCCCGGTGGACATCAAAACCACCTTCTTGGGATCCATCCGGAGGGCATCGTCGATGGTCACCACCCGGTCGTCCGGGATCTCCAGATAGCCCAGCTTGCGCGCCATCTTGGCGTTTTCCACCATGCTGGTTCCGACAAAGGCCATTTTTCTTCCATGCCGCTCGGCGGCGTTCGCCACCTGCTGCATTCTAGAGATCAGCGAAGCGAAGCTGGCGATGATGATCCTTCCTGGCGCAGCTTCAAATACCTGATCAAAGGCCGGGTCAATCACCCGCTCGGATGGAGTCCAACCCGGTTTATCGGCGTTGGTCGAGTCCGCCAGCAGAGCGAGTACGCCCCGTCCGGCGAACTCGCCTAGCTTGGCATAGTCCGTCGGCCAATTATCCACCGGAGTGTGGTCGAATTTGTAGTCTCCTGAATGCACCACGAGTCCCGCTGGTGAAGTGATCCCCAGGCCCACACCGTCAGGAATGGAATGGCACACGTGGAAGAATTCGACCTCGAATGGGCCGATATTCACCGTGTCGCCTGCCTCGATGGTGTTGAGCTTGGCCTGGTCAAGAATTTTTCCCCGAGCCAGCTTCACTTCGATCAGGCCACGCGTCAGCGGAGTCGCATAGATGGGCGCATCGATTTGCTCCAAAACGTGGCGAATGGCCCCGGTATGGTCCTCGTGACCATGTGTGATCACAATGCCTCTAACCAAATGGCGCTTGTCTGATAAATAATCGAAATCGGGGATAATGTAATCAATCCCCAACATATCGTTTTCGGGGAACATGATGCCTGTGTCTACGATCATGATGTTTTCGCCATATTCGTAGACCATCATATTCTTCCCTACTTCCCCCAGGCCACCCAGGGGAATAATGCGAAGTTTCTTATTACTCATTGTGTTTCTTTTACCTCAAATACCACCCGGCGCGAGAATCAACTGACTTACAAAGATCGCACCTGGGTGGTTAATTATTTCTAATAAACGTTTATAAGTCCAGATAAAAAGATAATAATGAAAATACCCCGGCGGGAGTAAGCTGGCCGGGGCTTGCGATCTAATTCCGATTTCCACAAACAAAAATACTTTGAAACTCGGTTCGAACAGCAGGCCGGGCTTCCGGCCAGTCATAAACATCCTTCCACCCCTATTATTTTAACATGCTGGCGCGTATTTGTCAAAGAATCGGGGCGGGAGTTTTCTCCCGCCCCGCAGGGTCAGTTCTTCGTCCGGTTTAGTACTCCGGCATGGGTGGCATTGCCGGTTTGTCTTTTTCGGGCAAATCGGTGATCAGGGCCTCAGTGGTCAGGATCATTGCGGCGATGGAGGCTGCATTCTCCAGTGCGCCCCGGGTTACTTTGGCGGGGTCGATCACGCCGTCTTTGATCATGTCAACGTACTCTTCGCTGATCACGTTGTAGCCGATGTTGATATTGCCGTCCTCTTGCTGCTTACGGCGGACGGAATCTAGGATTACTGAACCGTCCTTACCGGCGTTTTGCGCGATCTTGCGCAGCGGAACTTCTAACGATTTGCGCACAATGTTGACGCCCACCTGCTCATCTTCGAAATCCAACTTCAGACCGTCTAGAGCAGACCTGGCGTTGATCAGGGCCACACCACCGCCGGGCACGATGCCGTCCTCTACAGCCGCGCGAGTCGCCGAGAGCGCATCTTCAACCCGGTGCTTCTTCTCTTTTAGCTCGGTCTCGGTGGCAGCCCCTACCCGGATGATGGCTACACCGCCGGAGAGCTTCGCCAGCCGCTCCTGCAGTTTTTCGCGGTCGTAATCGCTGGTGCTCTGGTCGATCTCGACGCGGATCTGTTCGATGCGGCCTTTGATCTGGGCTGGATCGCCTTTACCGCCAACAATGGTTGTGTCCTCTTTGGTGACGACCACCTTCTCGGCCTGGCCGAGATCATTAATCGTTGCGGATTCCAGCTTGCGGCCGGTCTCTTCTGAAATAACGGTAGCGCCGGTCAAAGTGGCGATATCTTCTAGCATCGCCTTGCGGCGGTCACCAAAGCCGGGCGCCTTCACCGCCACTACGTTCAGCATACCCCGCAGCTTGTTCAGCACCAGGGTCGCCAGGGCCTCGCCGTCGATGTCTTCGGCGATGATCACCATATCCCGCCTGCCGACCTGAACCAGTTTCTCCAGCAGAGGTACGATATCCTGGGCAGCCGAGATCTTCTTGTCGTAAACCAGGATGTATGGCTCTTCGATAGAAGCTTCCATGTGCTCGGGATCGGTGATGAAATAGGGAGAAATATAGCCGCGATCGAATTGCATACCCTCAACGTACTCGGTCTCGAACTCCAAGCCCTTAGACTCTTCAACGGTGATGACGCCGTCTTTGCCGACCTTGTCCATTACATCGGCGATCAATTCACCGATCTGCCGGTCCTGGGCGGAGATGGAAGCGACGTTGGCAATTTCCTCTTTGGTGGTAACTTCAATGGCCTGCTCGCTAATTTTATCTGCCACCGCCTTCGTTGCTGCTTCGATCCCGCGCTTAAGCAGCATCGGGTTGAAGCCAGCAGCCAGGTTTTTCATGCCGTTGGAGACGATGGAGTGCGCCAGGACGGTTGAGGTAGTCGTGCCGTCGCCGGCGATATCATTGGTCTTGGTGGCTGCTTCTTTAAGCAGCTGCGCTCCCATGTTTTCAAATGGGTCTTCCAGTTCAACGTCTTTGGCAACGGTAACGCCATCGTGAGTGATGGTCGGGGAACCAAACTTGCGGTCCAGGGCCACATTCCGTCCCTTGGGACCCAGTGTGGTCACCACTGCGTTTGCCAGGATGTCCATGCCGCGCTGTAAGCTGCGCCGGGCTTCTTCTGAAAACACCAATTGTTTAGCCATAGATTTCAGCTCCTTTGTATTAAATTTTCAAGTTTTTATGGGACAATTGCGAGTAAATCGCTTTCACGCAGGATGAGCAGTTTCTTGCCATCCATCTTGATTTCTGTGCCAGCGTATTTGGCAAACAGAACCGTGTCGCCCTCGGAAACATCTAACGGCATGCGTTCTCCATCTTCATTTCGTTCGCCAGGGCCGACAGCGAGGACCTTCCCCTTTTGCGGCTTCTCTTTCGCCGTCTCAGGAAGAACGATACCGCTGGCAGTTACTTCCTCTTCCTCAAGAGGTTCGACCACCACGCGGTTGCCCAGGGGTTTAAGTGATACAGCCATACTTGCCTCCTTCTCGGATGATATATCATTGAAAACTGATTACGTGCGGACAAGTTAGCACTCTGATGTCGAGAGTGCTAACTTGACGCCCGTATAATACCTAATTTGTTCGCGAAAGTCAAGAGGATTCGAGGAAATTGATTAAGGTCTGGCTTGGAGTTCCGCCCTATTGCAGATGTTTTCGTTTTCTTCGATGATGCTGTTGAAAATCGGGTCATCGGGGTATTGCTTGCGCACTTCTGCCAGGACCTCCATCGCCTCCCGGCAGTAGTTTTGACCCGGACGGCTGAGAGCGGCTAACACCGAGCCGTATTGGACATAGTAAAAGCCGACCGTGCCAGAAGTCAGTGGCAGACCCTCCACCGCCACGCCGGTATCCAGCACTTCTTGCGAAATCTGGTTTTCCTCCGCCGAGCAGCCCTGCACTGCGCATTTGAAAGCCGGCATGGCGCTCTCGAAGTTGCGCGCCCTCATGTAAATGGAGGCCAGTTGGCCATAGGTATTTGCGTTCGAAGGGTTGAACGACAGCGCCTTTTCCGCGTTTAAGGCTGCGATGAAGAATTCCCCATCCCGTGAATATGTCTTGGCGATTTCGATGTATGGGAATGGGTCCTCGATTCCCTTTTGCTCGTTGATCTTGGCGGCTTTCTCAAAATATTCCAGCGCCCGGTTGTGCACCTCCAGGCTACGAAAGTTCTGCCCGATGGAAATGTACAGGAAGGTCAGGTTGGGAGTGATATCTGCCGCTTTCTGGTACTCTTCGATTGCCAGGCGGTATTGCCCCAGGGATTCCCACACATATCCGTAAACCCGGTGTACGTCCATAGAATCGGGTTCCAGCTCAGCCGCCTGTTCGATGTACTGCTCTGCTTGGGACCATTTTTGTTGGTCAATCAGAATCTCGGAATAGTAAGCCAGAGCCAGCGCGTTTGTCGGATCCAGATTATAGGCGCGCGTGGCCTCCTTTTCCGCCTCGTTGAGAGCGGCCTGGACTTCCTCAGGGCTGACAAAAGGTCCCGCTACCGTCGCATACCAATCCAGCACCAGGGAACGGATGGCCAGCACTTCTGCGTCGTCTGGGCCCAGCGCGACCGCCCGGTCAATCGAATTGAGCGCTTCTTTCATGCGCTCGAATTTTTCCGTATCTGTGCTGAGTAATCTGGAGGAGTAAGTCTGGATGCGCGCCAGTTCTGCCCACACCTGGGCATTTTCTGAATCAACCTGTGCCGCTTCTCGATAAGCCGCGATGGCTGCATCCAGGTTTCCGGCGTTGAATTGTGTTTCACCCTCAACGATGTACGAATTAGACGTCCGGGTGGGCGTTGGGGTAGGCATAAACAATGGCTCGATTTCCTGGGCCTGTAATTTTGTGTGCAGCCATACCCCTCCCACAATCAAGCTCAACCACAACAAAATCCGGTAGGGATTTGATCTCTTTTGCTCCGGCCGAAAATGCGGCTTTATCCCGTTAAGACCCGGATCTATCATCGATAATACCTACGCCTCCCATCTCATGTTTCACACCTCGCACAATACAATTACCCATCAAGCATTACGCTTTTACGCATCACGTTTCACGCCTCACGCCCTATCCTCACGGCGCCGGCGTACCTTGCTCCTCCTCAATTTCCTCTGTCACAGCTTCCGCCTCCTCCTCGCCCAGCACCTCTTCCAAATTCTCCTGGCAGATGATCAACCCTTGTTCCGCATTGTAAACGTTAATCTCATCCTCCGGAACCCCCGATCGGATGGTCTGAAAGATTGGCACAGCCTCGGAGCAGCGGCTGGATTTGGCCAGCGCCAGCCCGTAGATCGCGTAATATTCGGCGACCCTTCCGTAGTCCAGCGGGAGCCCTTCCACCACGGTACCGTCTTCCATCGCGCCGCCCTGGATCGCCAGGGACAGTTCTTCTATGGCCCTGTTCAGCTGGTTGTTCTTGTAGTACATCACGCCCAGGTTGCCATGCAGTCTTGGATCGGATGGCAGCGTCTTGACCGCCTGGTCGGCGTACTGCACTGCCTGGCTGAAATCGCCCACCGCTGAATAGGTCCTGGAGATTTCGAGAGGCGCAATTGGGTCGCTCGGATTCAGCGCCACTGCCTGCAGGAACTCCTGCACAGCCAACTCATACTCGTTCAGGAAAAAATAATTGTATCCCAGAGCCATATGCAGGTCTGCGATTTTATCATTGATTGCCACCGCTTGTTTATAATGCTGGATAGCTTCCTCGTAATTTCCGGTGATCCACAGCACATATCCGCGGGCGCGCAGCGTCTCTAGCTGGTTTGGCGCCAGCGATAGCGCCGTCCTCGATTCCTCGGCCGCCTTCTCGAGGCCGCCGATATCTCCCTGCCCGGCCTGGGTTTTGTCGACCAGAATCTCTGCATAAATGGCATGCGCCAGGGCATTGTTGCGATCCAGTTCCAGGGCGCGCAGGACGGCTCCTTCCGCTTGCGTATAATCCTGCAAGAAGTCCAGGGCCCATCCTTTGAGCGCGTGAGCCAAAGGATTGGTGTTGTTCAGGATCAGTGCTCGTTCGGCACTTTCGAGGGCTGCTTCGTACTGTCCCGTGAATATCTGCGCCTGGGCCATGTCAACGTATATCGACGGGTTATCCGGATCGACGGCAATCGCTCTTCTGTATGCCTCAATCGCCTGCACCAGTTTGCCGTCTTCGTAAAGCGCTTCGGCTTCGTTTATAAAGGATTCGGGGCTGCGGGTGGGTGTCGCAGTTGGAATGAACAGGGGCGGCGTGGCGGGTACGACAACCTGATTGACATACAACCCTGTCCCGATCAGGATCACGAGCAGCAAAATCCGCCACGGGCTGCTTGGTCGTCGCCGCTTGTGCTTCATATTCCAATTGCTGCCTCTCAAATACATAGCTTGATATTACCACTCCCCTGAAAATTAGGTCAAGCCAAATCCCCGAAGACCGCCACCGGAAGATCGTCTCGGTCTCCTGACCGAGACACCTTCTCTAATTACTTGCCAACCACCTGTAATCCGGCTAGAATGAGCCCATGCGCTTCGACGTTTTTACCCTCTTTCCCGAAGTCTTTGATCCCTATCTTAGCACAAGCATCTTGCAGCGCGCTCGCCAGCGTGGGCTGGTGGAAATCCACGTGCATAACATCCGTGAGTGGACCACTGATCGCCATCACATCACCGACGATGAACCTTATGGCGGCGGCGGCGGTATGATCATGAAGCCCGAACCCATCTTCGCTGCCGTAGAGGGAGTTTTGGGGTCTCCGCCCGTTTGCCCCGTCATCTTGCTGACTCCCCAGGGTCGATTATTCAACCAATCCGTCGCCCAAGAATTGGCTTTTCAGGAGTTTGCCCCGCCCACGCATGATTCCCAACTGGCTTTGCTGTGCGGCCGTTACGAAGGGGTGGATGAGCGCATCAGGGAGCATTTGGTTAGCGATGAAATTTCCATCGGAGATTACGTCCTTACCGGAGGCGAGCTACCTGCCCTGGTGATCATCGACGCCGTTACCCGTCTGATTCCGGGTGTTTTAGGCGCTCCCGCCGGCGCCTGGGAGGACTCCCATGCTTCCGGCCTGCTTGAATATCCTCACTATACTCGTCCCGCAGATTTCCGCGGCTGGCCCGTGCCCGACGTGCTCCTCTCCGGTAACCACGCCCGGATCGCCCGTTGGCGCCGCCAGCACTCCCTGCGTCGCACCTGGGAACGCCGGCCGGACCTCTTAGCCAAAGCCTCCCTCACCGACGAAGATCGCCAGTTCCTTGAAACCTTAAAATCCGAATAACACGAAATACGAGACACACTCGCCACGCCTCAAGTTTTACGCATCACGCTTTACGTTTTACCCCTCACGGAGATCCCATGAACAACCACTTCCCCTACTCTAAGACCCTCGTCCTCGGTTTCGGCTTCTTCGGCATCAGCCTGATCTGGCCCATCTTCAATAACTTCGTCCCGGTTTTTCTCAGGGACGATTTCGCCCTTTCCGCTACCATGATTGGCTTCATCATGACCTGGGACAATTACCTGAATATGTTTGTTCAGCCCGTTGTTGGCGAGCGTTCCGACAAGACCCGGACTCGCCTCGGTCGTCGCAAACCATGGATGCTCATCGGCGCTCCCCTCGCCGCCATATTTTTTGTCGCCGTTCCCGTCATGCGCTCCCCGGTCGGTATTATGTTCGCCATCCTCTTTACCAATATCGCCATGGCCCTCTTTCGAGCGCCCACCGTTGCCCTGCTCGGGGATCTATTCCCCGCCCACCAGCGCAGCACGGCTAATGGCGTTATAAACCTCATGGGCGGCATCGGCGCCATTGCTGCCTTCCTGGTCGGCGGCGCTCTCTACCAGGCTGGACGCATTGCTCCTTTCGTTTTTGGCAGCCTGGTCCTGCTCATCGCTATCAGCGTCGTCCTGCTCTTCGTCCGTGAGCCACAGACTCCCTACACAGCCGAGACCGAAGGTCAGGGAGGTGGTTTTATCGCCAACCTTCGCCAGGTGCTCCAGTCTTCGGATCGTTCCGGTCTCCTGATCCTGCTGGCGATTCTGTGTTGGTTTATGGGTTTTAATGCCCTGGAGACCTGGATTTCTTCCTTTGGTAAATTCTCCCTGGGCATCAATGAAGGGCGTATGGCCGTGCTGACCTCCGGGCTGGCTCTCATGTTCGTGGTTTTTGCCGTTCCCAGTGGGCTGCTGGCCACCCGCTTTGGCCGCCGCCGCATCATCCTGATCGGCATTTCCGGCCTGGTGCTGTTGTTCATTTATGGTTTGCTCGTTTCGAATCAGCTAATGTTGATCGCCTTTCTCGTCCCCGCTGGTTTCTTCTGGTCGCTGATCAACGTCAATTCCCTGCCCATGATCTATGATGTCGGCGGCGACGTGCGTATAGGCGCCTTTACCGGTCTCTACTACTTCGCCTCCAACCTGGCTGCTGTCGCTGGTCCCCAGACGGTTGGTTTCATGATCGACCTGACCGGTGGCGACTACCGCATCATGTTCGTCTTCTCGGCGGCATTCATGTTTCTTGCGGGGCTTTTCATGTCCCGCGTCCGTGAACCCCGCCCCGAGGCTACCCCCCTTCCCCAACCGCTCTCGTAGAATTTCAAAGATTGGCGAGGCCTCCCGTTCGAAGATGGGCGAGGTCTCCGGACCGAGCCCTCCTGCGCCATCCGCACTGCTCATCTCCCCAGCTCCCAAGCAGCCCTCTATGCTGCCGCTCCATAGCACCCCAGCTCTTTCGCAGCGCTCTACCCCGCCGCTCCCACCTCCCCCGGCTTCTTCACATCAAGGATCCCCGCTAACCGCTCGAGCTGCTGTTTGTCAAGTGTGACGAGTATGCAGTTGCTATTTCTTGCCACTGCAGCATAGATCGCATCAGCTCCTCTCAAGCGGTGTTGCGCGCCGATTCGTCCCGCCTCAATTGCTAATGAATCGTCCAAAGTTATGAACACCTGGTTTGGAAGCAGGCGAATTGCCTGGGCCAATGCAATGCCTCGGATTGGGTCATCGAAGATGCACGCGATTGCTGTTGCGATCTCTACGATAAGCAAAGTAGGAGAAAATATCGATATGGATTGCTTGCGGATCTGTTCGAGGAAAGCCCGGCTTTCGCCCGATTCGGGTTCGGCTTTGTTTAATGCGCTTATATGCACGCTGGCATCAATCGTATACACATTCTACTCTCCGCGGATTTCGTCGATAATCGTTTGCGTGTCTTTTTGCTCCGGCCACTCCTGTCTCAATGCCTCAGCCAGGCGCGTGTAAACCTCCCAACCGCCTAGAGCAGCTTGCTTACTGGCCTGCACCAGGGCGATCTCGGCCGCTTCAGTATCCACGGGTAATAAGATTGCTACCGGTCGGCCCTGGTAAGTGATTACATATTCAGCTTTTTCTTCACGTACTTGCCGCAAAACCTCTGATGTATTATCTCGTAATTCGCGTATTCCGATCAAAGCCATTATCGCCTCCTCGCAGCTTCATGTTGCTACAATTGATACCCGATTGTAGCCATATTATATCAGTTTTTCAATGAGCGTCACCTGTCAGGCGTCCTATCCCAAAGACTTCGCCGCCCGCCGCCAGCTCTGCAAACATTCTCGGTGAAATCCTCAACCTTTTCCATAACCAGACATCTCCAAACGTTTTTACGAATTACGCATTACGTTTCACGTTTTACGAATCACTCCTCCCGCCTAA
>Ga0209640_10000204_pt1 | contig 42899 bp, 27 predicted proteins | sample RifCSP10_1_FD_184018 | JGI IMG/M metagenome (GOLD analysis project Ga0209640, IMG submission 184018) | Soil microbial communities from Rifle, Colorado - Rifle CSP2_sed 10_1 (SPAdes) (version 2) | ecosystem: Environmental > Terrestrial > Deep subsurface > Rock core/Sediment | place: Rifle...
GATTCGATTGCCGCACAGGGTAATGATGCATATAACCTATTGACAATGAAGAAAAGTCCTGCCATATGGTCAGATTGTCAAGTGTTTGCCACCAATGGTACCAATAGCAACTTTAAACCCACAGCGGGGAATTTTGATGAGCTATACAATGGGGCTAACTTTAAAGATGGCGTTGGAGCCATTTCTGAAAGCAAACCCGGAGATCGGGATTTCAACGGAGGAAGATGGCACGTAAATACCTTAAAGGAAGGTGTGGACCCCGACAAATATCCTAATGCATGCGCTGTGGAAGATCTGGATTTGAATGACTTTATGTCAACATCCACTTATTTCGAATGCCCAATGAGACCTATTAAAGGAATGAGCGGCAATTAAATTAATTGGAACGCTTAAGCTAATTTCTCATTTCCAAAAATAAAAACTAAACCGTCTGCTGAATAATTCGCTTGGTTATTTTTACCATTCAATTCAGCGGACTTTTTTATGCTCTTAAAGTATTTTGATCATTATCGGATTGCCGATTCTTAGGAATCCAACTGAATTTTTATAAATTTGGGACAGCTATCAAAAAAGCAAAAAACGAATTTAAAAAAGAAAAACATAATGAAATCTTTCAGCAAACAACTATCCTTTCGCTGGTCAGATCTTGACCCAAATTTCCATGTCCGCCACAGCGCCTATTACGATTTTGGGGCACAACACCGTATTGAGATTTTGGAGAGCTTGGGCTTGACGATCAAAGCCCTGCAAATGAATCATTTTGGCCCTATACTCTTTAGGGAAGAATGTGTTTTCAGAAAAGAAATAAAACTATCAGATGCCATCTTCATCCACACCAAAGTGTCTAAGCTAAAGGCGGACGGTTCACGCTGGTCCATCGTACACGAATTTGTGAATGAAGCCAATGTGCTGCACGCCACGATAACCGTCGATGGGGCCTGGATGGACACTAAACTGCGTAAACTATGCGATCCCGTTCCTGAGATTGCGTTGGAAGCTTTCGCTGGAATGCCAAAAAGTGAGGATTTTATTCAACTCTAAGGACTTTCATCGCTGCGGTTTGCAAACCAAACGATCCTTTTAAAAAGGCTGATTATCGCTGAAAATCAGCCTTTTTTAGATTTAGACAAAAATTGCCTAAGCATCCCCGCCTCCTCATTTTTTAAGTTTGTTTAACATTCAAAAAGACCCTGTTTTGAATTTATTGCGTAAATTTGAGTAATAACTCCAATCCTGAAAATTCACTTTGCAGAACTAAATTTAAGATCTTTTAAAACCGCAAATCCATCGCAACCTTATTAACTCTAAAAAAACTGGAATTATGGAAATTACCACTCAATTTGTACAAACGGAAACAAATGGCACGGCAGATGATTTAGTATTCGAAAAATTGGAAAATTTATCAAAACACTTTAACTGGTTGATTCGAGCGAAAGTTATATTCAAAGAGGAGAAAAGTTCCAATGGCAAAGGAAAAATATGCGAAATCATCTTGAGTTTGCCCGGTCCGCAAATATTTGCCTCTTCCAATGAGCAATCTTTTGAAATCGCCGTCGCGGAAACCATCAAAGATTTAGAAATACAGCTGAACAAACGCAAAAGCGAAATGAATCCTTTTTGAACCGTTTTAGTTGGGATCAGATATACATTTCCGGGTTAACATTTCAATATCACATTAACAGAAAGAATATCCATAAAAAATGCCGCAATTGCGGCATTTTTTATGCCCCAATCCCAATTGTTACATAATATGTCTTTCTTAGAAAACAGCGGGATATACAAACATCCATAAACCTGAGATGTATAATTATTGTGGCTTTTTAAATGATATTAATATTTTAGCTAATTTAGCTAATTGACAGTTAGTTATACAGCCATAAACGTATTGCCTTGAAAATTTTATAAAAAAACAGTTCGCATTAATTTAAAAATAATCCGTAAACTATTTGAAATATGGAATTAAAAAAAACACTACTGATCACAGTTGTTTTAAGCCTTATTGGCCTTACGATATGGGAAATCTATTGGCGATCTGAAGGCTATTACCCAACCATCGACGACAATAAGTCATTATGGGCCGTTCAGAGAGATAAAATAGAAGCCTTAGCAAAGGATGACGTTATCTTGTTAGGTTCATCACGAGTGCTCTTTGATATTCAAATATACCAATGGGAACAAGTTACCGGAAGGCGTCCCATACAGCTGGCATCTGCCGGTTCAACACCTTTGCCATCTTTTAGGGATATAGTCAGGAATACAGATTTTGCAGGGACCATAATTGTGGGCGTTACACCCGGTCTATTCTTTTCCACCACCTCGCCTATGGCACCGCCCTGGAAATCGATACAGGAAAAGGTGGATTATTTTAAGGACTTTACTTATGCGCAACGGCTAAATCATGCGTTGTCAATTCCTTTACAAAAAAACATCACATTTTTGAGCGATGTGGAGGGGATTGATGGAATCAATTTGAAAGAACTTCTTAAAAAAATTAAACTGGGGGAACCGGTAAAAAATGCCATGCCCCCATTCCATGAATTCTCCGATATCGATGAAAACAGAAATAATAGAATGACAAAAAAAACGGCTACCGACACCGCTTTTGCGAATACGGTAAAAAAAGTATGGCAGTTTTTTGGCAAGGATTCCAAGCCCCTAGAAAAAGAGGCTACGATGAGCTATTTTCTGGAAGATGCAAAAATATTTAAAGCCAGAGGCGGAAATCTCATATTGCTGCGTTGCCCCTCCACAGGATATTATAAAATCGGTGAAGCGAAATTTGCACCCCGTAAAGAATTTTGGGATGTACTGGTAAAGCGAGCGCAGGTTAAGAGCTACCATTACCAAGATTACGACTGGCTAAATCATTTTGATTGCCCGGAATGGTCCCATCTATCAGCAAATGATGCTGAAACTTTCACCTTGGCATTAGCCAAAATAATGATGAAAGACTATGCGTTATCTAATCGAAAAAAATAACTGACTATGCTATTTAATTCATTAAGTTTCATATTATTTCTACTGATAGTTTTAGGGCTGTATTATTCAAAAATTCTGAATTGGACCTCAAAAAAGAGGATGTTATTGCTTTCAAGTTACATCTTTTATGGTCTATGGAATCCGCCTTTGGTCGTTCTGCTTTGGATTTCAACTTTTGTTGATTGGACCACAGGTAAAAAATTAGCTGTTGAAGAAAACCAGAACAAGAGAAATTTATGGCTCTTTTTAAGTATGGCTGTCAATCTTGGCTTTTTGTTTTTTTTCAAGTATGGCAATTTCCTTTTGGAAAATTTCACAGCCTTGGCAAATACAATAGGGTTCGACTATCATCCCCTAAAAATGGATATAATTTTGCCTATGGGTATCTCATTTTATACGTTTCAAACGATGTCCTACACGATTGACATGTATTACAAAACAATGAAACCCGCCAAAACCTTTTTGGACTTTTCCTTGTATGTAACTTTCTTCCCGCAACTCGTTGCTGGGCCCATTGTACGGGCCGAAGATTTAATAGAGCAATTTTATGAACCCAAAAAAGCAACAATTAACCAATTTATCTGGGGAATTTTTCTGTTGACTTTGGGTCTTTTCCAAAAAGTGGTGATGGCCGATACCCTTTTATCAGCGGCCTCCGATGCCATATACAATTCCGGAAAAATAGTGAGCTTTTGGGACGCTTGGATAGGCACCTTGGCTTTTTCAGGCCAGATATTTTTTGATTTTGCGCGATACTCCACTTGTGCCATAGGAATTTCTTTGATGCTTGGCATTATTTTGCCCGACAATTTCAAATACCCCTATGCCTCGATTGGTTTTTCCGATTTATGGTCCAGATGGCATATATCGCTATCCAGTTGGTTGCGCGATTATTTGTACATTCCTCTTGGAGGAAACCGTAATGGAATGATAAGAATGTACGTGGCATTGATGCTAACCATGCTCTTGGGCGGACTTTGGCACGGGGCGGCCTGGACATTTATTGTTTGGGGCGGGCTACATGGAGGATATCTAATTTTGGAGCGATTGCAAAAAAAATACCTGCCGTTTAGTATCAACAGCCGGAACGGAATTTTCCTGGCATTCTTAACCTTTAGTTGCATTAACATAAGTTGGGTTTTCTTTAGAGCCAAAGAATTTGCTACCGCCAAAAACATGCTCAGTTCGATGTTTCTGCTCAACCCTGACGGCGAAAAGGTGTTGGGTCTATTCGATCTTTTAAAAGTTGGAGTTGTGATTTCATTTCTTTTCATATGCCATTGGCTCATGAGAAACACCTCCGTAAAAGAAGTTTCAAAACAAATATCCCCCCTCTCGCTGGCCGTTGTATGGGTAATTATGATTTTGCTCATTTCAATAGCGCAAGGTAGTGGCGAGCAATTTATCTACTTTCAGTTTTAAGTGAGCGCAGCTAAATTGGACCGCGGGCAAATTAGAAAATGTCACAAAAAAAGTCAATGAAAAACCATTGACTTTCTTTATTTTAATATAGTTCCGGTTCTAGACTCTCCTTATCAAACTAACAATGAATAATAAGACCACAGCTCCTAAAACAGCGGTTACTATGCTGGCAAGACTAAACCCCCCAACCACAGCACCGGCAATTCCAAGTTTCCCGCCAAGCCATCCACCTAAAAAACTACCGATAATACCGACAATTATGTTTCCGATAAGGCCAAATCCACCGCCACTGATAAGCTGACCGGCTAACCATCCCGCAACCACTCCTAAAAGGAGCCAAACTAGTAAATTTTCTCCTGACATGATCAATTAATTTAAATTGTTAAAACACTATTTTAGTTAAAATCATTATAAAGATATTAAATTTTAATTTTAAAAATATAAATTTTACAATTATTTTTCTGATTAATTAATCCTGAAAATACAAAGCAAAAAGCCACACAGCATTGTTTTACAAGCGATTACAATCTAAAATATATAATGAATGTTTTCGAATTGGTTTTACAATCTATACCATTCGTCCCATTACCGAGATGCCTTGAAGTAGGCAAGTTACTGCAGCCTTAAATCAATTTAGCTAACACAAAACCAGCAATTTAAGCCACAAAAAGCTGTCGATTATTTATGGCGGCCTATTTTATCCTTATCTTTAGTTATATTTTTTGTCATGGAAACATTTAATCTCATATTGAAACTTTTGGCGGGCATTGGTTTATTTCTTTTTGCCATGTTTTTACTGGAGGACTCCTTAAAAAACCTATCCGGTCGAAGTTTCAAGCTCTTTCTGCAACGTATCACCAAGAATAAGGTGGGTGCGGCAGCAGGAGGGGCAATAGTGACCGGTATTCTTCAAAGCAGTTCGATGGTTTCCTTTATGGTTTTGGCATTTGTAGGTGCTGGAGTATTTACTATGAGGAACGCCATGTCCATAATTTTAGGGGCAAATCTAGGGACCACGCTTGATAGCTGGGTGGTTGCCACTCTTGGCTTCAAAACGGATATCGAGGTTGTTGCCTATCCCGCCGTATGCATAGCGGGCGTGGTACTTATACTATTTGGTAATCGCAAGGTGTTTAAATACCTGTCTTTTTTTCTTTTCGGATTTGGCCTATTGTTTATCGGCCTTTCCTTTATGAAATCGGCCATGGAAGCACAGGTAAAAATCTTTGATTATTCAAAATATGCCGAAATGTCTCTGCTGGTTTTCCTGTTTATTGGATTTGTCATCACTTTGGCTGTCCAGTCCAGTTCTGTTACCATGGCCTTAACCCTAACTGCGCTTCATGTTGGAGCCGTTAGTCTTCCTATAGCCGCAGCCATTGTCCTGGGATCACAAACCGGTACAACGATTAAAATAATATTGGCTGCGATAGGTGGAAATGCATCTAAAAAGCGCGTAGTCCTTGGAAATGTATTTTTTAACGTATTTGTCACCGTATTTGCCTTTGTCTTGCTCAAACCGCTTTTATATTTCATAACCGACATACTGAATATCACGGACACGCTTATCGGTCTAGTTACCTTTTCGACTTTGATCAACTTGCTTTCTATCATTATTTTCTTGCCGTTACTGGATTCTTTCACTGGTTTTTTGGAACGGTTCTTCAAAGATTCCGACGGTTCGACCACGGCTTTTATAGGACATGCATCTTTGGCGGAACCCGTAACAGCGTTAGATTTATTTAGAAGGGAAACCAGATATTTCATTTATGATTCCATGATTTTCAACCTGCAATTATTCAAAATTGATACTGATGTATTTCGAGAAAATCCTGATTTTAAAAACATTAATGAAAAGAATCGGTTTTATTTGAAATCCAAAGAAGAAAAATATGATTTCCTGAAACAGCTTCAGGGAGAGTTACAAGCATTCTATTTGGAATTGAGACCGAAGTTAAGGACCGAGCAGCATTCTGAAATCAATAAGTTGATTTCGGCCGTACGAAGTTCGATGCATGCCGTAAAAAGTGTAAAGGATATTGGCAGTAATATTTCCAATCTGCGGCATTCCTCAAAAGAAATTAAGTACAATTTTTTTATTCATCACAAAAAAGAAACGGAAGCCTTGTACAGACAATTATATGCCCATATGTTTCAGCAAAAAAATGCAACTTTCGAAAATCTTCAGGCCATTTATGATTCCATTCAGAACAACTACAGCTCTGCACTAAACAATTTTTACAGCGAAGCGCAAAATGCATCCATTGAAGACATAGATATCACTACCGTAATCAATTTTAACAGGGAACTCTTCACTTCCAATAAAGCGATGCTGATGGCAGTTAAAGACTTCTTACTGCAAGAAAAACAAGCTGAGTATTTTAACGAAATACCTGTATATACCACGTAAAAAGGTCAGTTAATGGGACAGTAGTGATCCGTTTGAAACACCTGCGACACCGAGCTTTAAATCCAATAATTATGAAATATAAACTACTTATTTTATAGAATATTTCCGATTTAAATTTTCATCTTTGTTGTTGGTTTAATTTGGAATTTATTTTTTTCTTTAAAAAAACACGTTTGAAAAAATTATTAAAAAAAAGTTTAAAAATTTTCCAGTGGACAATAGGAATAATCCTTGCATTATTACTGCTCCTGCTGCTGCTCATTCAGTTCCCCTCTGTTCAAAATTTAGCCAAAGAAAAAGCGGTTCATTATATCGAAGACAAAATCCACACTAAAGTCACGGTCGATACACTTGAAATTGAGTTCCCAAAAAAAATAATTCTAAAAGGGGTTTATTTTGAGGACGAAAAAAAGGACACTCTTTTGTCAGGTCGACAGTTAGCCGTTGACATCAGCTTGTTTCAGTTAATAAACAATACCGTGGAAATAAACTCTGTGGATCTTCAGGGAATTGTTTTGAAGCTAAATAGGGATTCGGCTGCCGTTTTTAATTTTGATTATATTGTCAAAGCCTTCTCTTCGCCCGTGGACACAACGAAAACGCCAATGGTCATTTCTCTCGATAAAATAGATCTGGACCAAACGACAGTGCTATTTAGCGACGATTTTTCGAAAAACGATTTTTACCTGAACCTGGATCATTTAGACACCCGAATCAAAACTTTTGATTTGCAGCAAATGGACTTTGAGGTCCCAAAGGTTACCATTAAGGGATTGAACCTTAAATTTAAACAAGGTATCGCAAATAACACTGCCGATGCAAATAATGCCCCAGCGACAATCTATAAGTTTCAACTGGGTGAAGTCGATTTAAAAAAGGCCAATATTGACTATGAGGATGAAAGGACAAAATTGACCACTTCCCTATTCCTTAAAAAATTAGCGGTGAAATTTGACAAAACCGATATTTACAATAGGTTTATACTGATAGACAATATCGCTTTGACTACGGCAAATGGAAAACTGGCTTACGGTAAACCGGAAAAAATTAAAGAGGAAATAGCGGCAAGCGATTCCAACAATTGGGAGGTGAAAATCAGGGAGTCCAAAATCAAAGGAGTCGATTTTGTGTATGATGATCAAAATTCAAAACGGGTACAGACGGGTATGGATTACAACCATATAAAACTTTCATCACTGGGATTTGATGCCGAAAACATTCATTATAGCACTGTCGGCATTTCTGGAAACATCAGTTCGCTAGAATTGAAAGAGCAAAGCGGACTTAACATTCAATCGTTAAAAACCGAATTTTTCTACGGCAAAAAAAATGCGTATCTAAAAAAACTGTATTTAAAAACGCCCCAATCCGTTGTAAAAGATGAGCTTCTTTTTGGTTATCCCTCGATTGAAACCCTAAACAAGGATTATGGCCAATTGAGCATCAATGCAACCCTAAAACAAAGCGAACTGGCATATAGGGATTTAGTGCTTTTCATACCGCAACTGTCCGACATAAAAATATTTAAGAACAATCCTAATGCGGTTCTTCTGATAAACAGCAAAGTTTTCGGTAAGATGAATGCACTAACAATTCCAAAATTTGAAATCAGTGGAATCGGCCGAACAAAAATTGCGGCAAGTGGTTCCATAAAAGGGTTACCGGATGTCAACAAGGCCTATTTTGATTTGAATATTGAAAATTTTGAAACCAGTGCAAAAGACATTGCCGGTTTTGTGCCAGAAGAAAGCATTCCAAACTCAATCCAGTTACCCGCTTTATTCAATGTGATAGGAAAGTTCAAAGGAACAATCAATAAATTCTCGACTGATTTGGTTATCGGCAGTAGTTTTGGCGCCGCCAAGATCAAGGCGGTTTTCGATCAAAGCAGAAAAAACAACGAAAAATACGATGCCCAAACGGAGATGGAAAATTTTGATCTGGGAAAACTGATTAAAAACAATGAGGTTGGTAAAATCAGCCTGAAAGCAACTACAAAGGGAACTGGATTGGATATAAAATCAGCCAGCAGTACGATAAAGGGAACCATCTCTAAGATAAATTACAATAAATATACCTATCAGGATCTGGACCTTGCCGCCACTATCAGCAAAGGGCTCTTTAAAGCAAACGCTAACAGTACGGACCCAAACCTAACGTTTGATTTAGTGAGCAGCGGAAGCTTCAGGGACAAGTACCCAGCGGGAAAAATAAATTTAAATATCGACATCGCTGATTTGGACAAATTGAATTTGCATGCCGGTCCCATGAAAATAAGGGGCGTAGTGGATGCCGACATCCAGTCTGCTAATTTAGATTACCTGAACGGAAAATTCATCATAAGCAAGCTTGTGATCGCTGACGCCAAAGAGCAGTTTGTGATGGATTCCATAACGCTGATTGCCACTTCAGAAGTGGATAAAAACAGTTTGTCATTGAAATCTCAGGTTTTGAATGCCGAAATCGATGGAAAGTACAAACTTTCAAAAATAGCAGCGGCATTGACCAATTCGCTGTCAAATTATTACAATACCAATTCATCTGCCAGAAAAAGAACTGATGAAAAACAACAATTGGTATTTAAAATTGGAATAACCGACAGCCCTATTTTATTAAAATTAATTCCCGAAATAAAAAGCCTGGAACCCATTTCCATAACCGGAAGGTACAATTCGGTCAATGACACCATCGTTTTTAATGCCGCAATTCCCAAAATTGTTTATGGCGAAAACATCGTGACCAATGCCTTGTTTAATGTCGATACGAAGGACAATGCCCTAGTGTACAATTTAATGGTTGACGACGTTCAAAACAAGTTGATTCAGTTACCTTACACCTCCGTTTCAGGAAAAGTTCAGGACAATGTCGCAGATTACAGCTTGCTCCTAAAAGATTTAAAAGATAAAGAACGCTATCAAATTGCGGGAACACTTAAAGCTTCGAAGGGGAATAATGAAATCAACTTGGATCCCAGAAATCTGTTGCTCAACTATGAGTCATGGAAAATCGCTTCCGATAATCTGGTCCAATTTGGAAAAAAAGGAATCTATGCCGATAATTTCGAATTAAGCCAACAGGACAGCAAGATCAAGCTGCAGTCACAATCAGAACGCCTAAATTCTCCCATGGAAGTAGAATTCGAAAATTTCAAAATTGAGACTATCACCAGCATGTTCGAAAAAGGCGATTTACAGCTTAGCGGAAATATTAACGGAACGGCATTAGTGAAAAACGCAAGCCAATCCCCTGTTTTCACTTCTGATTTGACTATCGATAATTTTACTTTCAAAAATGATACTCTTGGGACTGTTAATATCCAGGTGGATAATATCGTGGCCAATAGCTACAATACCAAAATCGCAATAACGGGTCAGGGCAATCAAGTCAATCTCGATGGAACCTATAAAACGGGAACTGGAGCGCTGGACATGAATCTGGATATAGCAAAACTTCAGCTGAAAAGCATTCAGGGCTTCACCATGGATCAGTTAAAGGAAAGCAGCGGCTTTTTTTCCGGCACGTTTAAAATATCAGGAAATACAGATCAGCCGAAGGTGTTTGGTGATTTGCAATTTAACGAGGTGGGCTTTAAGGTGACCCAACTCAATTCCATTTTTAAGTCCATTAACGATAAAATTTCTTTTGCGAACGATGCCATCACCTTTGATCATTTTGTCATTAAGGACGAGAAAGATAATGATTTGGTCATAAACGGAAAAATAGACAGTCACAATTTCAATAATTTTGGTTTTGACTTGGCACTGGATGCTGTTAATTTTAAAGCCGTCAATTCTAAGGAACTGGACAACAAACTATACTACGGCGAAATGTATTTGGACAACCATCTAAAAATTGGAGGTGATTTAAACAGCCCTACGGTTAACGGTAGCATTAAAATCAACAAAGACACCAAATTCACCATCGTACTGCCGCAATCAGACCCTTCGATCGCTGACCGGGAAGGTATCGTGGAATTTGTGGACCAAGACAATCCTCCGATGATTGATACCATCTCGCTAGACGAATCTTTGAGCGTGACCGAGATAACCGGAATCGACGCCTCCGTCAATATCGAGGTCGACAAAGAAGCTGAATTATCGATTGTCATAGACAAGACGAATGGAGACTTTTTAAAACTCAAAGGGGAAGCGCAATTGACCGGCGGTATTGATCCATCCGGGAAAACTACTTTAACGGGAAGGTATGAGTTGAAGGAAGGCGCTTACGAAATGAATTTCAATATGATCAAACGAAAGTTTGACATTAAAAGCGGAAGTTATATCCTGTGGATGGGCGAGCCGACCGAGGCAGACATCAACATCACCGCAGTCTACAAAAATGAAGCGGCACCAATTGATTTAGTTGACGACCAACTGGCAAGCGTTACGGCTTCGGTTAGGAACACGTACAAACAAAAAATCCCTTTTGAAACCGAATTGAAAATGAAAGGGGAATTGATGAAACCAAGCATCGCCTTTGACATCATTTTGCCGGAAGAAAACAATAGCGTTTCGACGGAAATAATCAATACCACTCAGGCAAAACTGGCTCAATTGCGTCTACAGCCTGACGAACTGAACAAACAGGTTTTTGCCCTGCTGCTGTTGAATCGTTTCATAGGTGAAAACCCGTTTGCCAGTGAATCAGGTCGCAGTTCCGTTTCTTCTATCGCTAGGGAAAGCGCCAGCAAAATCTTATCGCAACAGCTAAACAACTTGGCTGGTGATTTGATTAGCGGTGTCGAGCTCAATTTTGACTTACAGTCCTCACAGGATTATACCACTGGGCAATTGGAGAACAAAACGGATTTGAACGTTGGTATCTCTAAAAAATTGTTGAATGACCGGCTGAAGGTTACCGTGGGAAGTAGTTTTGGACTGGAAGGCCCGCAACAGAAAAACCAAGAGACAAGCACGATTGCAGGAGATGTATCTGTGGAATACCAAATTTCAAAAGACGGAAGATATAAAATAAGAGCCTACCGTTTAAACAAATATCAGGTGGCATTACAAGGCCAGGTTATTGAAACCGGAATTGCTTTTGTAATCACATTAGACTACAATAAATTCAAAGAATTATTTCAAAGTGCTAAAAACAAAAGGGGGAAATCAAACTAAAACTAACATCGCAAATAACAACCTGATGAAGAATTACGGCCTACTTTATTTACTTTTTACGCTATTGTTTGTGGCATCCTGCAGTGGTACAAAAAACTTGCCCGAAGGAGAACTACTTTATGTAGGTGCGAAAGTAACAGTGGAAGGAAACGAAACCCCCAAAAAAGAGCGCAAGGCTTTAAAAAAGGCATTACAAGAGATTGTCCGACCGAAACCAAATTCTTCTTTCCTTGGCCTACGACCAAAAATATTTCTTTATCACTTGGCAGGAACTCCAAAAAAACAGAAAGGGTTTCGATATTGGTTGAAAACCAAAGTGGGTCAAGCTCCCGTTTATTACAGCAAGGTAGATTTGGAATACAACAAAAGCGTTTTGCAAAACTTCTCGGAAAATCACGGTTACTTCAATACTAAAACCACTGCCGATTCAAGCCGTGCAGGAAAGAAAGCCAAAGCCAGTTACACTGTAATTCCCAAGAGGCAATACAAAATCAGGGAAGTCCAGTTTCCGGGCGATTCTACGGTTCTTTCCGGCGCCATTAGCGCTACCGCTAACAAAAGTTTGCTAAAAAAAGACCAGGGATATAACCTTGACGTGATAAAAGAGGAAAGAGTGAGAATAGATGCAAGACTTAAAGAAGAAGGCTTTTATTATTTTAACCCCGATTATCTAAAGGTTCAGGTAGATAGTACTGTTGCGGACCACCAGGTTGATCTGATCGTAAAGTTGAAAAGCGAAACTCCCGAATTGTCCAAGACCCAATATAGAATTAACGACATCATTGTATATCCAAATTATTCCATAGGCTCAGACAGTCTGATTGCAAATCGTGAAGCCACACATCAGTACAAAGATTTCACGATTGTGGATCCCGAAAATTTGTTTAAGCCAAGAATTTTTGATCGAACCTTATATTTCAATAAAGGGGACTTTTACAACCGAACCAATCATAATCTATCTTTAAACAGGCTGGTTAATTTAGGTACGTTTAAGTTTGTAAAAAACCAATTTAAAGTGGCTGACACTACAGGAAATTATCTTGATGCTTATTACTTTCTCACTCCTCTGCCCAAGAAATCAATTCGGGTTGAAGTTTTGGCCAAAACCAATTCAGCAAACTATACGGGAACAGAGCTCAATGTTAACTGGAGCAATCGCAACCTGTTGAAGGGCGCCGAATTGCTTACCATATCTGCATTTGGAGGCGCAGAAGTGCAGGTTTCAGGACTAAATAAAGGCTTTAACGTGTATCGTTTTGGTACGGAGGCCAATTTGGTTTGGCCCAGAATTATATCGCCTTTCAATTTTGAATCTTCCGGCGCTTTTGTTCCCAAAACTAAGGCTACCTTAGGATATGAATTCCAAAACAGAACGAAACTCTATTCCCTGCAAACGTTCAAAGGCTCTTTCGGCTATTTGTGGAAGGAAAACCTGCATAAGGGGCACCAACTGAATATTACCGAAATTACCTATGCCAGCCCCCAAAATGTGACACCTCTATATCAGGAACAAATTCAAGCTAATCCATCACTAGAAAAAGTGATTCAGAAGCAATTGATTTTTGGCCCCTCCTACTCCTACACCTTCACCAATACGATGGATAAAAACAGAAGGAACACTTTTTATTACAAAGCGAGCGTAGACCTTGCCGGAAATCTATACGGTTTGGCGAGCGGTGCAAATATTAAAAAGGGAGACACCGTAAAAGTATTCAGTGTGCCGTTCAGCCAATTCGTCAAAGTGGAGAATGAATTCAGGCATTATCTGAAATTAAGCGGTGAATCATCGATTGCCAGCAGAATAATTGCAGGTGCGGGATTCGCTTACGGAAATTCAGATGAAATGCCTTTTATCAAACAGTTTTTTAACGGGGGAACCAATAGCATCAGGGCTTTTCGAGCGCGTTCCATAGGCCCTGGTAGTTACGACGGTTCTACGGCCGCGACCGCCTTTTTACCGGATCAATCCGGGGATTTGAAACTGGAATTCAATACCGAATATAGGGCCAAAATATATGATCTTGTCAAGGGTGCTTTGTTTCTGGATGCCGGAAATATATGGTTGCTGAAAGAGAATCCCGATAAACCGGGTGCCAAGTTCTCCAAAGACTTCTTAAACGAAATAGCAGTGGGAGTTGGTGCCGGACTGCGATTTGACTTTTCATTTCTGGTGCTACGTACAGATCTTGCTTTCCCTATCAGGAAACCGTATCTGCCGGACGGACAGCGTTGGGTGCTTGACAGGGTGAGTTTTGGAAGCCGCTCTTGGAGAAAAGAAAATCTGGTTTTTAATTTGGCAATAGGATATCCGTTTTAGGTTATCATTAGCTTGCCTTTATGCACTGCCATTCATTATTTACATAAAATCAAAACAAGCCGATTTGCTTTGCATTAAGGAATAATGACAATACGACAACATATTAGAGCAAATATTTAATTTTAAGCCTATTTTGGCCTAGATCATTGCTATATTCCATTATATTTGCAACATAAATTTACCCCCAAAATATGGAAGAATGCATTTCGGTTTTTGACATGCTTAAAATAGGTGTCGGTCCTTCAAGTTCACATACCCTTGGCCCTTGGCGAGCGGCAGAACGATTCCTGAAAGAATTGAGAAGTGAAAAATTAATAGAGACGGTTAGCCGAATAAAAACAGATTTATACGGTTCGCTTTCCCTTACCGGAAAAGGCCATGCCACTGATTTGGCCGTAATGCTGGGTTTAAGCGGTCAGGATCCCGAGTACATTCCGATAGAAAACATAGACGGGATCATCAGATCCATCCAGGATAAAACCCAAATCAATTTAGGGAATGAATTTACAATCCCATTTGACATTTCAAAAGACATCATTTTCAATAAGGAGTTTCTCCCTTTCCATTCAAACGGTATGACCTTTACTGCATATTCAAATGACAAGAAAGTTTTTTCCGCCACCTACTACTCCATCGGAGGTGGATTTGTGGTAAAAGAAGAACGTATCAATGCCAAAAAGAAAATAAAAATAAAATGTGCTTTTCCGTTCCCGATCGATAAAGCGGTAGACGTTTTAGCCTACTGCAAAACCGAAGGCAAAAAAATCTCTGAAATCGTTTACGAGAACGAGAAATCCATGCGTTCTGAAGAAGAAATCGATCATGAATTAATGCGCATATGGAATACTATGCTGGAGTGCATGTATATCGGTTGTCACACAGAAGGAATACTTCCCGGTGGTTTAAATGTTCGCCGCAGGGCATTCGATATGCATCAAAATTTAATAGGGTTATCTAATTATAGCAACCCGCAGAATTGGCTCGAGGAAATCAGATTGACCGAAGTGAAATTCCGTCAAATCCTGAAATGGGTTAGTTGTTTTGCACTGGCGGTAAATGAGGTCAACGCTGCTTTAGGCCGTATCGTTACTGCACCTACAAACGGCAGTGCCGGAGTGATTCCATCCGTTTTAATGTATTATTTGGTAATCGAAAACCACGATGCGGGACCAAAAGAAATCAAGCAATTCCTGCTGGTTGCAGGAGAAATAGGCAGCATATTCAAAAAAGGCTCCACTATATCAGCAGCTATGGGTGGTTGCCAGGCCGAGATTGGAGTTTCCTCTTCCATGGCCGCAGCGGCATTGTGTGAATTAATGGGCGGCACACCTGAACAGGTCCTTATGGCTGCCGAGATTGCTATGGAACATCACCTGGGATTGACCTGTGACCCTATCGGGGGACTGGTTCAAATACCCTGTATCGAAAGGAATACGATGGGTGCAATCAAGGCCATAAATGCCGCAGAACTAGCTCTTGAAACCGACCCGAAAAATGCCAAAGTCCCTTTGGATAAAGTGGTAAATACGATGTGGGAAACGGCAAAGGATATGAATAACAAATACAAGGAAACCTCAGAAGGCGGACTCGCGATCGCGGTCAACTTGTCAGACTGCTAGCACTGAATTTGTTTCAGTATCTTTCCACTAGGATTTTTACAGTGCGAAGGCAAGATCAAGTTAAATAAAGAGGAAGTGAAAAAGTTGGAAAATGAAAAGGCAAGCTGGACTATTTGTACCGAATGTCAAGGACGCGGCAAAAAAAGTCGAGGGCTCAAAAAAAAATCGCGACTGCGTTACGAGACGGAATTAGATCAATTTGAAAAATCGAAAGGCAAAGGCACAGCTCCAGTTCCTCCCAAAGGGCACCTTCACAGCTGCACAAACTGCAATGGCTCAGGCTTAGTTCCTTCCGCCAGTCCGCCTGTGGCCGATAAAGAAAACTATCCACACGTTGCCATCATCGGCGGTGGTATTGGAGGAGTGGCTCTAGCTGTGGCTTGTTTGCACCGCGGAGTCCCTTTTACCCTTTATGAGCGCGATAGCAACTTTGATTCTCGATCGCAGGGCTATGGACTGACATTACAGCAAGCCAGTAAAGCAATCGAGGGATTAGGTCTTTTCTCGTTAGAAAAAGGCGTGGTTTCAACAAGCCATCTGGTTCATACTACAGAAGGAAAAGTGATCGGTGAATGGGGCATCAGAAACAGGATGCAGCCAGATGCAAAAAACGCTTCCAAACGCACAAATGTGCATATCGCTCGCCAATCCTTGCGCTTGGCGCTGCTGGAACAACTCGGTGGACATGATGCGGTACGATGGGGACACCAGTTAGTTGGTTTTAGCGAAACCGAGGCTGAAGGAGTTGATCTGAGCTTTGAAGTGGACGGCGAGATTCGGCCCGCCAAGGCGGATCTCATGGTTGGAGCCGACGGTATTCGCAGTGCAGTCCGTAGGTTGCTGATTGGCGACGATAGTTCCCCTTTACGTTACCTTGGGTGTATTGTGATATTGGGAATTTGTCCTTTGGAGGCTATCGAAGATCTGAATAGTTCTTTGCTGGACTCGGCGACTGTATTCCAAACCGCCAATGGAAACGAACGGATTTACATCATGCCTTATGCTTCAGATTCGGTGATGTGGCAACTTAGTTTTCCAATGCCAGAAAAAGAGGCCAAGGCATTAAGTGCGCAAGGAACTAAAGTACTCAAGGAGGAAGCCTGTCGCAGAACGCAGTGGCATGACCCCATTCCTTCCATTTTAGCGGCGACCCAGGAAGCCCAAATTTCAGGCTATCCCGTGTATGATCGGGAATTACTCGAGTCAGAATTTTTGGCGAAAGCAGGGCAAGTTACTCTGATCGGTGATGCGGCTCACCCCATGAGTCCATTCAAAGGACAGGGTGCAAATCAAGCGCTATTGGATGCGCTAGCATTGGCACGGGGAATCTCAAGAGGATGCAGACCGTTGTCTCAATGGCGGGAAGTTGGAATCAGAAAAAGTGTGTTAACCGAGTTTGAATCAGAAATGTTAAAACGGAGTGCTTCAAAAGTGAAAGATTCGGCCGCTGCCGCAGAGTTCCTACATTCCGAAATTGTGCTCCATGAGGGTGATGAACCTAGAGGACGCTGTCTGAACAAAAAAGGCAAATAGCAAGGAAGTGTCCCCACCATATGGCTGGGCATATACCATGCCCTGAATAGAACCCACCAAAAGAAAAGTTTGCGCTCGAAGAGTATCTTGTGGGTGGTTCCACGTCAGGATTTTCCAAAAAACATAAAGCTGAACTGGACTATTAAAACTCTAGAACGAAAACTTTGTCAGTTATGGCAAAAGACCGGGCGTTAAAAATTATATTCCTAAATTATTTTCAAGCGATTAAATTGTAAGGGAATAACTTCAAATTTTTTATCAAAATACATCGCTGTCCCCATCATCAAATGGGCAAGCTCTTATGCATCCCCCATTTGTTTATGGAGCGAAATTTGCGCTTTTATAGCCCTGATTGACAACTTCGCACACCACATAAAATGGATTCGATTTATTCGGATCCATTTTTTTGTTTCTAAAGAATTTGTTTCACTACTTTTACGGCGTATAATCCGACACCTATAGTTGTGCCAAAAATAGCAATCCCATGTCAGCAGTAAAAAAAGACTACAAAAGAGTTACTACAAAGTCATTAATTGAAATGAAAAACAATGGAGAAAAAATCTCCATGCTTACAGCTTATGATTTTACCATGGCGAAAATTGTCGATACAGCCGGTATTGACGTTATCCTTGTAGGAGACTCAGCTTCAAACGTGATGGCGGGACATGAGACTACTTTGCCCATTACTTTAGACCAAATGATCTATCATGCCTCCTCTGTTGTTCGCGCGATAGAAAGAGCATTGGTTGTGGTGGATTTACCTTTTGGAAGTTATCAGTCGGACCCTAAAGAAGCATTGCGTTCAGCCATCAGAATTATGAAGGAAAGTGGCGGACATGCTGTAAAACTTGAAGGCGGAAAAGAAATCAAGGAATCAATAAAAAAAATATTAAATGCCGGAATTCCCGTAATGGGGCATTTGGGTCTTACCCCGCAATCCATCTATAAATTCGGAACCTATACCGTACGTGCCAAAGAAGACGAAGAGGCAGATAAATTGATGGAAGATGCAAAATTGTTGGAAAAACTGGGTTGTTTCGCGTTGGTTTTGGAAAAAATACCTGCGCATTTGGCTGAAAAAGTGGCCAAAAGTATTTCGATCCCAGTGATCGGGATTGGTGCCGGTGGCGGGGTTGACGGTCAGGTTCTTGTGATCCACGACATGTTGGGAATGAACAATGAATTTAGCCCAAGATTTTTACGCAGATATATGAACCTATATGAAGGAATGACATCGGCTATAAGCCAGTATGTTGCCGATGTGAAATCGAGCGATTTCCCTAATGAGAAAGAGCAGTATTAATCGGTCATTAAGGTTAAATTAGCAAACAAGCTTGTATATTTACCTCAAATTAAATACGTTATACCAGAAATACCTTGTACTATTATTGTCATTCTCTATTACAATGAAGAAAAAGGTATTTCATTTACAGAATATTGCACTTTTCTTGATAATTCCGTGAAACGATGATCTGCTTCGTTAATTATGGTTCAACAGATAATACTCTTGCCGTTCTTAATTCGATAAGAGAAACACATCCCGGTCAAGTTCATATTTTGTCCCTGACATGGAACCGTTGGTTTTAACGAAAGCAATTATAAAACCTCTATTTTTGTATCAAAATAAAAGATCAGCATCAAGTAATGAAAGAGATATCTAATAAGACCAACCTTCAAGTATTGCACGAGGACAACCATATCATTGTTGTGAACAAACGCGTGGGTGATATTGTGCAAGGAGACAAGACTGGAGACAAGCCTTTGTCAGAGGTCGTAAAAGAATACATCAAAGACAAGTACAACAAACCGGGAGAAGTTTTCCTTGGCGTTGTTCACCGTTTGGACAGGCCCACTACCGGAATTGTAGTTTTTGCCAGAACCAGCAAGGCACTGACGCGACTAAATGAATTGTTTAAGAACAGGGAAACCCAAAAAACATATTGGGCCATAGTAAAAAACAAACCCGCAAAATCTGAGGATAAATTGGTCCATTTCATCAAAAGAAATGAAAAAAACAATACCTCAAAAGCACATATCAAAGAAGTTCCGGACAGTAAATTGGCGAGTTTGGACTACACCATTTTCAAGGAATTGAACAACTATTTTGCTCTGGAAATCAATTTGCATACGGGAAGACACCACCAAATTCGGGCACAACTTTCCGCCATTGGTTCACCCATAAAGGGCGATTTGAAGTATGGTTTCGACAGAAGCAACCCCGATGGGGGGATTCACTTGCATGCCAGAAAATTAGTGTTCGTTCATCCTGTCTCCAAAGAAACAATATCCGTGACTGCGCCGGTACCGAATGAAGTTATTTGGAATGCATTGTGATTTTATTTAAAGAAAAAATCATAATTAAAATTTAAAAATTAACTTGCATAAGAATTAATGAGCTAATTTTAAAATGAATTATAAAACAAATATTGATTACCGGAAAGAAACATTAACAAAACTTCTAAACAACGTTATTATTCACGAAAGTGAGATCGTTCAGGCATTATACGATGATTTCAAAAAGCCTGCTTTTGAAGCGGTTCTCACAGAAACCAGTTATGTCATTTCGGAACTAAAAGATACCATCAAGAATATAGAGAGATGGGCAAAACCAAAAAAAGTTTTCCCATCGATTCTTAATTTCCCTTCAACTGACTACCTCTACAAGGAACCTTACGGCAAGGTATTAATAATTGCCCCCTGGAACTACCCCTATCAATTGGCTCTTTGCCCATTGGTTTCGGCGGTGGCAGCTGGAAATCAAGTAGTTCTCAAACCCTCTGAATTAACACCAAAAACCTCTGCAATAATTGCGAAAATTATAGCGAGCACCTTCAACGTCAATCACGTGGAGGTCATCGAAGGTGGCGCGGAAACGTCGCAAAATTTACTTTCACAACGCTGGGACTATATTTTCTTTACCGGAAGTGTGGCTGTTGGAAAGATCGTTGCGAAAGCGGCAGCTATAAACCTGACTCCGATAACACTTGAACTTGGTGGAAAAAACCCATGCATTGTCGACGAAACCGCCAATTTAAAACTGGCGGCCAAACGAATTGTCTGGGGAAAATTTATGAATGCGGGACAAACCTGCATCGCGCCTGATTATATCTTGATACAAAAAGATGTGAAGAACAAGTTTGTTACCCATTTGAAGGACGAGATAACAGCGGCTTATGGCCCAAAACCGGAAGAATCCACCGATTTTGCAAGAATTGTAAACAGTAGAAACTGGAGTCGATTAGTGAGCATGATAGAACCTGAAAAAGTGATTTTTGGCGGTCAAACGGATAGCGAAAATTGCTATATTTCACCAACCTTGATTGACGAGTCTAACCTTGACAGTCTTATCATGAAGGGCGAAATATTTGGACCCTTACTGCCGATACTTACTTATGATAGCGAAGCCGATCTACACGTAATCATTTCCAAATATGAAAAACCACTATCCTTATACGTTTTCACCAAAAACAATTCATTCGCAAAAAAAATAATTGAGACCTATTCTTTTGGCGGAGGATGCATCAATGACACGCTAGTCCATTTCTCCAATAAAAGGTTGCCTTTTGGCGGCGTAGGCCATAGCGGAATTGGGGCTTATCATGGACGTTTGAGTTTTGACGTTTTTTCGCATAGCAAAGGAATCGTCAAAAAAGCAAATTGGCTTGATCTGACAATGAGATATGCTCCCTATAAAGATAAACTGACAACTATAAAAAAATTACTGAAATGGATGTAATTCCTGAAAAATCGGTGAGCGAAGCCATACATTACAGGCGCTCCGTACGTGTTTTTAAGAACCAACCGCTTGACGATTCAAAGGTTAAGGAATGCATCCATTTGGCTTCCCTTGCCCCTACCAGCAGCAACATGCAACTATGGGAATTTTACCATGTCACTTCAACTGGAGTGCTAGCTCAACTCAGTGAATCTTGCTTTAATCAAAGCGCCGCAAAAACGGCCCAGCAAATGGTGGTCGTAGTGGCCAGAAAAGATTTGTGGAAAAAAAGGGTGCAGTCAAACATCGATTTTTTAAAGTCCCAATATGGAGATAAGCCAGATGCTGAATATACCAAACGTGAAAAATTCGCACTGAATTATTATCAAAAAATAGTCCCCACTCTATACTTTGATTTTGCAGGGATACTTGGGGCGCTAAAATATGTGTCTTTCCAAGCTATTGGAATATTCAGGCCCATTTATAGGGAGGCGAGACGAAGTGACATGCGCATCGTGGCCCAAAAAAGTGCCGCACTCGCTGCCGAAAATTTCATGATCAGCATGGCAGCCATAAATTATGACACCTGCCCGATGGAAGGTTTTGACTCTTTGCGTGTAAAAAAGATATTAAAGCTCCCCACTTCATCCGAAATCAACATGATTATAGCTTGCGGAGTTCGAGATGAAGGAGGAATTTACGGCGCTCGTTTTAGGGTGCCATTTGAAAAAGTTTATTTTAAACTTTAAACCGTGACCAAATAATTAATTATAACCAACAAAAAATGAATTCACAAAAAAACAGAATTGAAGAAATAAAAGCCCATGGATACCAGTTGGATTTCGCCAATGTTTTCAATCTTGCATTCGAAAATTACAAAAAAATAGCCCTTTACGCAGGTTCCATGATTTTGGTTTTCTCCGTTATCATTTTTGCGATTATTGCCTCAGCTATAATTTTCTTTTTTGGAATCGCCACATTGACGACCATGTTGAATCCTGAAAATTTAAAAACGGAAACGGTGTCTGAGAATTTCATGTTAATTTACATGGCAGGCGCAATTTTATTCTCCTGTCTAATAAGTCCATTCCCTGCCGGTTTGATTAAAATGGCTTATTGTGCGGAAAGAGATGAGGAGTTCCACATTTCTAACATTTTTGAATACTATAAAGCTCCCTATTTTAAAGAACTGTTTATTGCTACACTTCTAATTTCAGGGTTTAGTTCGGGAATCGCTGCCGCATTAGATTATTCTGGAATCCAACTGGTTGGTTCCTTAATTACCCTATCAATATCATTTTTTACCATATTGACCATCCCTCTTATTATTTTTGGCAATCTAAAAGCTGTCGACGCTATCACTTCCAGTTTTGCTATTGTTTTAAAACAGCCCTTGGTTCTCCTTGGTCTTATGATTGTTACAACTATAGCTTCTTTGGTAGGTTTCATAGGTTGTTGCATAGGAATATTTTTCACGCTTCCGTTCTTTTATTCGATGTATTATGCGATATACAGCGAGATTGTAGGTTTTGACGATGCCGATTTTAACACCTAATATATATTTAAAAAAAATAAGTGATTTAATATAAACTGGAGTCGGATTTTACTGTCTGATTCCAGTTTTATTGTAAAATAAACGTTAAATTGTCCCAAAATTAAAATGAAAAAGACAAAAATAAATGCCAATATTCCACCAATTTTTTCTTTCGATTATCGCTGATAAAATTAGCTGCAGCTTTACTAATTTATTAGCGATTAAATCCAGCTATCATCAGTTATATACGGTTCAAAATATAATTAATTATAAGCTCGTGTGGATTATGACCCCCTTGCTTTTTATTTTATTGGTATGGCTGTTTTTAAGCCTTTCAAAAATAAAGAACAAATTAGACAATCAGGTTTTAGGATCAAAAAACAACGAGTATTTTAGGAATAAAGAATACCAAACTTATCTGCTTTTCTTTGGGATCCTAACCCCAATAACAGAGCTTTCGTATGAAATATTCAATGTAAGACCTAAAAGTCTTTTGGCCAATAATGTATCAATAGGTTTGTTTTTATTGACAATTTATTTTCTCAGTACAAAATCCTCATGGTTTTTTAAAAATATCAGACATCTATTTATAGTCACATACTTAGTATATTTTGTTAATGTTTGTTACAATTTGGTCAATTTATCGGGCGATATTATTCCTACTGTTGCGGTAACCGTGATTTTCTTCTTTTCATATACCGTCATGAAACCGATAAAACTGTATTGGCTATTTATGGCTTTTACATTTGGCCTAATTGTTTTTGCTTTCGCATTGGACCTTGTACCCATAAAAACACTTGTAATTCTATCCAATTATTTCGTTCTCATTTTTATAATTAATTACATCCGCCATATTACTGCGTTGAACATTGAAAATAAGTTCCGTTTTACTAATGAGATTGTCAACAGCGGAAATTCACTAGTTATGGCCACAAACAGAAAAGGTGAAGTACAGTTTTGTGGCGAAACCATAACATCCATTTTAGGTTATACCGTGGATGAAGTAATGGGGATGGGATTCTGGAATTTAACGGAAGACCCCGAATTCATTGGAGAAGAATTTCATAATAATCCCATTACCGAAAGGACATTTACCCGTAAATTGAAATGTAAAAATGGTGAATACAAAGATATAAAATGGAATGACAAAAGATTTTCGGATGATTTAATTATTGGTATTGGTCAAGATGTCACTAATGAAATTAAAACCCAAAAATCCTACGAAAACCTTGTTGAATCCGCGACCGACATTATTTTTGAATTGGACAAATATGGTCAATATCTATTTATAAACAAAAACTCTGAAAAGTTGATCGGTTACAATATGCAAGAGTTACTTAACATCAATTTTAACGACATAATCAGATTGGATTATGCGGAAAATGTGCAGAATTTTTATTTAAAATCCACTTGGGAGATGAATAGTTTTCCGCTGCTGGAATTTCCAATTATCAAAAAAAATGGTGAGGAGATATGGATCTCACAAAAAGTATCCATTAATAGGGATGAGCAAGGAAAAATTAAGGGATATTCCATTATTGCGCGAGACATTACTTTTGTTAAAAATATCGAAAGCGAAAGAACCGAGAGACAAGGAAAAATAGTCAAATATAACGAAGCCTTAAGAGCCTTGACTATAAAAAGCTATTCGAATAATGAAGATTTTGAAAGCATCTTAAAAAACATACTCGAAATCACGACCAAAACGGTAGATGTCACCAGGACTAGCTATTGGGAGTGTTTTCCTGAGGAAATTAGGTGTGTTAATTTGTATGAAGTCAACACGGGACAATTTCAGAAGGGATTTGTATTGACCAAGGAGCAATACCCAGTCTATTTTTCAAATATCCAAGAAAAAACCCAAATCGTGGCTTCGGACATCTATACCGCTGAAGCCACCAAAGAACTTTGCAACGTTTATGGCCCCGCGAACAAAATACGATCCCTTTTGGATACGCCAGTATTTATAAATGGTAAACTCAAGGGGATCATTTGCATTGAAGCTGCAGACAAGATCAAAATGTGGAATCATGAGGACATCAATTTTGCCCGATCCGTCTCCGATTTAATTGCTATGGCTATCGAATTTAAAATGAGATTGCAAACTGAAAAAACGCTAGCTTACAAAAGTGAATTGCTGTCTGCAATGGCTCTGTGCACCGAGAAATTCTTGAACAGCAAGGATATCGATGCCATTTTCACTGAAGTACTTGTGATTATGGGAAATGCGACAAAATCAAATCGGGCCTACTATTACGAAAATGATCCAAGTAGCAAATCGATAAGCCAAAAATACCGCTGGATCTTTAATAACACTAATTTAACGGACAATAATCCTAAACTTCAAAACTTACCTTACGCATATTTTGAGGAACTTATAACACCTCTTTTAGATAACAAGATCTATCAAGCCACCGTTTCCAAAATTGAGAATGCCTCCTTAAGAAACAAACTGCTGGCTGTAGACGTGGTTTCACTGATCCTTTTCCCTGTTTTTATAAAGGGCAAATTTCACGGTTTTCTTGGATTCGACAATACGGACAAAGAAAGAATTTGGTCAGATGACGAAGTGAAAATTCTGCAAACTTTAGCGCGCAATATTGGCTCATCGATTGACAGTATTTCTAATGAGACAGCCATCTTTGAAAGCGAGGAAAAATTCAGATTATTGGCCAATAATATTCCAGGGACAGTCTATTTATCGGAGAATGACAAGGACCATACTAAATTGTACCTTAATGACGAAATCGAAAAATTGACCGGATATGAAAAAGCTGAATTTTTAGAAAAACGAATCGTTTATACCGATTTAATACATCCTGAAGACGCCACAAAAACAATTCTGGAATCTACAGAAAGTCTGTCCAAATTTGAGCCTTTTCATTTAACCTACAGGATCATAAATAAAAATGGAGACATAGTATGGGTGGAAGAGTTTGGTGATGCGGTTATAAAAAACGGTAAAATCATCTATATTGAAGGTATAATGCTTGATATTACCAAAAGGAAAGAGGCCGAAGAGGCAATAAAGGGGCGTGAATATGCTGAGGCTGCCAACAAAGCGAAGTCGGAGTTTTTAGCTAATATGAGTCATGAAATCAGGACACCGCTTAACGGCATTATTGGTTTTACTGATCTATTGATGAAAACCGAACTAGGGGAAATTCAACAAAAACATATGATTACCGTAAATCAATCTGCGAATTCATTGTTAGGAATTGTAAATGACATTCTTGATTTTTCGAAAATTGAAGCCGGAAAACTTGATTTGCATATTGAAAAACATCACGTTAAGGAATTGATGGATCAAATCATGGATTTAATTTTCTATGAATCCAATCAAAAAAAATTACGTCTGGAGCTAAACATTGCCACAAATATACCTGCCTATTTTTGGGTAGATATTATTCGTCTTAAACAAATTTTAATAAATCTGTTGGCAAATGCAGTAAAATTTACCGACAATGGATTTGTAAAATTAGACGTTTCTCTTGTTGCAGAAAATAATAAGTCCACAGACACAATTCGTTTTGCAGTCATTGATTCGGGTATCGGAATAATGGAAAAAAATAAGGAGAAAATTTTTAAAGCTTTCTCTCAAGAAGATGGTTCCACAACCAAAAAATTCGGTGGAACAGGGCTTGGTCTGACGATTTCCAATAAATTATTGGCATTAATGGGTAGTCATTTAAATCTTAGCAGCGAACTGGGCGTTGGAAGTTCCTTTTATTTTGACTTGGACTTAAAAACCAGCAATGACTCAACAAAACCGCTAAAAGTGGTAAGCAACCCGGATTATGCCAGCAATGATATTATTCTGAAAACAAATTCCAAATTTAAAAATTTAAAGATAATGCTGGTCGAGGATAATAAAATCAATATGTTATTACTAAAAACCATCATCAAAAACATTATTCCGGAGGCACACATATTTGAAATCCCGAATGGTCTTGAAGCAACCTTAGAATTTGAAACTTTGAATCCTCACATAATTTTCATGGACATTCAAATGCCTTTGATGAACGGATATCAGGCTACGAAAGTGATTCGAAATCTCAAATTAGGCAAAAACATTCCTATAATAGCGGTAACCGCAGGAGCCGAAAAAGAAGAAAAAGAAAAATGTATTAGAACTGGAATGAACGATTATATCTCAAAACCCATCGCAAAAGGAATTATCGAAGAAGCACTTATCAAATGGGTTATCTAATTTGTTAAATTAAGATGCTTACATAAAATATTTAATTAAATTTGGAGAACGATCTAAGGTAAATACCAATAAAAAAATAGATGTTATGAAATGGTTAGGAAGAAGACAAAGTGATAATGTCGAGGATAGAAGAGGAATGTCGGGTGGAGGAAAATCGATTGTCGGAGGAGGAATAATAGGGATAATAATCCTATTGATAAATGTATTTGGCGGTGAGAATGCCCAAATGCTTACGCCAGTTTTAGAACAAATGAATCAAGGGCAAAGTGCGCCTACAGAACAGAGAGACCTTACGGCTAAAGAGCTCGAAGAGCAAGCCTTCGTCAAAACGATTCTTGCGGATAATGAAGATGTGTGGACTAAAATTTTCAATGAAAACAATTTGTCCTACAAAAAACCAAATATTGTACTGTTTATTGGTGGCGTAGAAACTAAATGTGGTAATGCAACGTCCGATTCAGGTCCCTTTTATTGTCCCGAAGATCAAAAAGTATATATGGATTTATCTTTCTTTGAAGAACTGAAAACAAGGTTTGGTGCTCAAGGAGGTGATTTTGCCACTGCCTATGTAATCGCTCATGAAATTGGGCACCATGTGCAAACCTTATTGGGAACTTCCGGCAAAATGAGACAAATGCAACAAGGCAGAAGTAAAGCCGAAGCCAATAAATTATCAGTCGCGTTGGAATTGCAGGCTGACTTTTATGCCGGTGTTTGGACTCACCACAACCAGCAAATGAATAATATCCTTGAGGATGGCGATATTGATGAAGCTTTGAGTGCAGCACATGCTGTAGGTGATGATGCAATTCAATCAAAAATGCAGGGGCGTATCGTTCCTGAATCATTTACACACGGAACATCGGAACAACGCAAATATTGGTTTATGAAGGGATATAAAACCGGTGACATCAAACAAGGGAACACTTTTGATGAAATAAGATAACAAGCGACAAGTTCTTCCGATTTTGAACCAACGCGAAACCGTGGCTTTAGACCGCCATTAGAGCTCTTTTCCGTGTGCCCGATAAATGACATTCTCTTTGTTTCGTTGCGGATTAAATCGAAATCTTGTATTTATATTTAAACAAAGTTTAGGTATCAAAACCAGATAGGAAAAATTAGCAGTACCTTCGCGCCAAAATAAAGAAGTAACCAGCAAACAAATGGAACACTTCAAAATCGTAATTTATGTCATTCAACTCATTAGGCTTATCTGATGCTTTATTAAAAGCCGTCAGCAAAAAAGGATATACTACACCTTCTCCAATTCAACAAAAAGCAATTCCACCTATCTTAGAAGGTAAAGATATACTGGCATCCGCGCAAACGGGAACTGGAAAAACAGCTGGTTTCACGCTACCGATACTACAGATACTATCGGAAGGGAAACACTTAAGCCACAGACCTATTCGCGCCTTAATATTAACTCCAACAAGGGAATTGGCGGCTCAAATACTCGCTAATATAAAAGAATACGGTGAATTTTTGGATTTACGCAGCACGGTAATTTTTGGAGGCGTAAACCAAAAACCTCAAGTTGCCCAATTGCGTCAAGGTATCGATATTTTGGTAGCAACTCCAGGGCGATTGATCGATTTGCAAAATCAAGGTTTAATCTCACTTTCAAAAGTGGAAATTTTGGTTTTGGATGAAGCGGATCGCATGCTCGACATGGGTTTTTTACGAGATATTGAGCGCATTTTGAAAGTATTGCCTTCAAAAAGGCAAAACTTGATGTTTTCGGCAACCTTTTCAAAAGACATTAAGAAATTGGCAATGGGTATTCTGCACAAACCAGTCCAGGTTGAAGCAACACCGGAAAACACAACGGTGGATGCTATTATTCAAAAAGTATATCCTTGTGCAAAAGAGAAAAAAACAGAATTGATCGTTAAACTTATTACCGAAGGAAACTGGCAACAAATATTGGTGTTTACACGTACCAAACAAGGTGCCAATAAACTTACAGAAAGCATGATTAGCGCCGGAATTAAAGCAGCGGCTATTCACGGTAATAAAGGGCAAGGTGCAAGAACTAAGGCCTTGGCCGGTTTTAAAAACGGAAGCCTAACCGCTTTAGTGGCTACAGATATTGCGGCACGTGGTTTGGATATCCCATTGTTACCGCATGTTGTCAACTTTGAATTGCCTAATATTCCCGAAGATTACGTACACCGTATAGGTAGAACAGGACGTGCTGGAGCGAGTGGAGAAGCCATTTCTTTGTTTAGTCCTGACGAAACCGTTTTTTTACGTGACATAGAAAAATTGGTTGGCTTGAAATTGCCTATCGAAAATATTGCAGGTTTTGAACCGGATCCTAAAGCGTCAACCCAACCTATCAAACAAGGGCAAGGCAGACAACAGCGCAATTCGACTCCAAGGAAACCAAAAACGGAAACGACAGCCAGAAGCAGCAATAACAGTTTTGGCCCTAGACGTCCTAGTCAAAATAGTGACAGACGTTAGAAATAAATTCTAGCAGAAATTATAAATACAAAAATCCTTTACCTTCCGTAAAGGATTTTTGTATTTTATACGTATTCCCATCTGAGAAAGCAACTTCAGCCCAACCAACCGTCGCGATCCAAGCTTCTATACTGGATGGCTTCTGCGATATGAGAGGAAACAACAGTTGGTGCGGCTTCCAGATCGGCGATAGTTCTGGCTACTTTCAAAATCCGGTCATAAGCTCGGGCGGAAAGGTTCAATCGTTCCATCGCTGTTTTCAACAATTGTTTAGAAACCTCGTCAAGAGCGCAATATTCCCTGATGTGCTTGGTGTTCATTTGCGCATTGTAGTGTATGTTTTCCATCTGCTCAAAACGTGTCGACTGTACTTCGCGTGCCGCAGTAACCCTTTTTCTTATGTCAACGCTGCATTCGGCTTTTCTGTCATCGGATAGTTTTTCGAAGGGAACCGGTGTAACCTCAATATGAATATCAATTCGATCCAACAAGGGGCCCGAAATTTTGCTCAAATAGCGTTGCATCTCATGCGGGGACGAAGTCTGCGGGGAATCCGGATCGTTAAAAAAACCGCTTGGACTGGGATTCATACTTGCGACAAGCATAAAAGACGACGGGTAGGTCACGGTAAACTTTGCCCTCGAAATGGTCACTTCCCTATCCTCCAACGGTTGACGCATGACTTCCAGAACATCACGCTTGAATTCCGGCAATTCGTCCAGAAACAAAACGCCATTATGTGCCATTGATATCTCCCCCGGCTGCGGGTAACTTCCACCACCAACAAGAGCGACATTCGAAATGGTATGATGTGGACTCCTAAAAGGGCGCTGATTCATCAATCCAACTTCTTTCAGCTTTCCGGCCACGCTATGGATTTTAGTGGTTTCCAATGCTTCCCTCAAAGTCATAGGGGGCAAAATGCTAGGCAATCGTTTGGCAAGCATCGTTTTTCCCGCTCCTGGAGGCCCGATGAGAATGATATTGTGTCCTCCGGCGGCGGCTATTTCCATGCATCTTTTTATTGACTCCTGGCCTTTCACATCAGAAAAATCGAACTCGGGAAAATCCAGATCTTTATAAAATTCGGCTCTGGTATCAATAGTTGTTGGCTCCAAATTTCCTTTTCCTTCCAGAAAATCAATCACGTCCTGTAGATTTTCAACACCATAGACATCCAATCCTGCCACTATTGCAGCTTCTTTCACATTTTGTTTTGGAAGAAAAAAACCTTTAAACCCTTCCTCTTTGGCCTTAATTGCAATGGGCAAGGCTCCACGTATGGGTTGCAAACTACCGTCCAGAGAAAGTTCTCCCATGATCATGTATTTTTCAAGGTCTTTGGCTTCTATTTGCTGTGAGGCCACCAGAATTCCAATTGTTAAAGTCAGGTCGTAGGCCGAGCCTTCTTTACGCAAATCGGCGGGTGCCATATTGATGGTTATCTTTTTACCGGGCATACTGTATCCATTATTCTTTAATGCTGCGGCAATCCTATAGCTGCTTTCTTTGATGGCATTATCGGGCAAACCCACTAAGTGGTAGCCAATTCCTTTATCGATGTTGACTTCAACGGTAATCGTTGTGGCTTCCACACCAAAGACGGCACTTCCAAAAACTTTAACTAACATCAGCGGTTATTTTTATTAAAAATAGGCAATTTTAACATACCAAACTATACAATAATTCAACCTAAAAAAAGAATGATACACAGTAACCAAAACAAGAGACTGATGGTTAAACAAGCTTTTTTTGACCAAGTCCCAATTACATGCGGCGGCCGTTTGGTTCGGTTTTACGATATAATTTCCTATATTTGCCGATATTTATTGGTTTTTGGGGTTTAAAAACGTTTTATTGTCAACAATTCACTTAACCCTTTCTACGATCTCATATTCCTGAAATCATCCTGAAAAATCATCTGTTTATGCAGTTTTCTGCATCCTTTGCCATTTGGAAAAATTCCATTCACAGGCATTCAAATAATCCGAATAGAATATGCACACAATAGATTATATTATCTTCGTTGTTTACATGGTTGCCATGCTGGGTGTTGGTCTTTATTTTTTCAAAAAAAACAAAACTGCCGAGGATTTTTACGTAAGTGGCCGGAACATGAGCAGCTGGCATATTGGTTTATCCGTTGTCGCCACTGATGTTGGCGGTGGGTTCTCGATTGGTTTGGGTGGCCTTGGTTTTACGATGGGAATCTCCGGCTCGTGGATGTTATTCACGGGACTGCTGGGCGCTTGGTTGAGTGCCGTTTACCTAATTCCAAAAGTGAGTCATCTGGGACATAAACACAAGTTCTTTACTTTTCCGCAAATTTTCAGTCATTTCTATGACGGAAGGGTCGCCCTGTTGGCGGGTATTATTTCGGCGATCGGTTATATAGGTTTTACGAGTTCGCAGGTTTTGGCTGGAGCCAAATTAGCCTCTGCAACCATTGATGGCCTAAACATTCAAACGGCGTTGGTTGTCATGGGTGCAATAGCGGTCATTTATACCGCAATCGGAGGACTGAAGGCCGTTATATATACTGACACCATACAATGGCTAATATTGATTGGCGGATTAGTTTTCATAGGAATTCCCATTGCCTATAATGCTGTGGGTGGCTATGACGTCATCAAGGCGACATTAGCTCCTGAATATCTGTCATTAACCAATGTCAAATGGTATCAAATTTTAAATTGGTCGATAACCATCATTCCGATTTGGTTTGTGGGAATGACATTGTACCAAAGGATTTATGCCAGTAAAGGCGAAAAAGAAGCAAAAAAAGCGTGGCTGATTGCCGGTGTTTTCGAATGGCCCATCATGGCTTTTATGGGAGTAATCTTGGGAATGCTTGCCAAAGTGGCCGCCACAAATGGAATATTTGAAGGTATTACGGACGCCGCATCGATGGATAGCGAAATGGGATTGCCCGTTTTATTGGCGACCATTCTTCCCGTTGGGTTAATGGGACTGATGCTTTCCTCCTATTTTTCGGCCATACTTTCCACTGCTGACAGCTGCTTGATGGCGGCCTCGGGAAATATTGTCACCGATATTCTCGCCAAATTTTCAAAAAAGGAACTAAGCCATGAAAAAGAGCTTCAGCTTTCGCAAATAGTCACACTATTGATTGGTGTTTTTGCAATATTATTAGCATCCCAGATGCAAAATGTATTGGAGCTCATGCTCCACTCCTATGCGTTCATGGTTTCGGGATTATTCATTCCCGTTCTTGGTGCTTTATTTTGGAAGAAAAGCCATCCCATCGCCGCTTTTTGGAGTATGCTTTTGGGCGGAGGTACCACAATTTTTCTGATTATTACCAAAAATAAATTACCTTTAGGAATAAGATTACCCGAACATTTGGACGCAAATATTTACGGGATAAGTATTTCACTACTTCTATTCATTACAATATCGATTTATCATAATAACAAAAAAGAAAGACAAAATGGAATTCAAAATAGTTAATGCAGCTTCAGGAGAAGACAAAACATATAATAATCGTACGATTGCCGAGTTCCTATATACTCATTTAGAGGAGTACGGAGATAAAATCGAAGACATTCTAAAGTGTATCGCCTATGTGATGAATCCCGACAAAGGCGGAAACATTGTGGTAGGTTTAGACGACAATAAAATTGTGGGTGTTACAGTGCTGAACAATACCGGCATGAAAGACTTTATCCCTGAAAATATCTTGGTATATATCGCCGTTGACAATAGCCAGCGCGGTAAAGGATTCGGAAAACAGTTGATGCAAAAAGCCATCTCAATTGCGGAGGGAAATATTGCACTTCATGTGGAACCGGACAATCCCGCAAAAAAACTATATGAAAAACTGGGTTTCACCAACAAATACCTGGAAATGCGTCTCATCAAATAGTCCAAAATGGAAAATTTACAACAACGCCTGGAATCTTTAGTTCTTCTGCGAAAGGAATTGCATAAAAACCCCGAAGTTTCAGGAAAAGAGGTGGAAACCGCCAAAAGAATAGTTGCTTTTCTCGAAAGATACGCTCCCGATGAAATCATCACAGAAATAGGTAAAACTGGAATAGCTGCCATTTACAAAGGCAAGCAAGCGGGCAAAACGGTACTGTTCCGATGCGAACTGGACGCATTGCCTATCGGAGAAATAAACACATTTGAGCATCGTTCGCTAACCGATGGTGTTTCGCATAAATGCGGACATGACGGCCATATAGCTATACTTTGCGGTCTGGCCTCCGAACTCTCCCAAAACAGACCCGAAACCGGAACGGTAATTTTACTGTTTCAACCTGCAGAGGAAGACGGCAGCGGTGCGCAAAAAGTATTTTCTGACCCAAAATTCGGTTTGCTTCAACCCGACCATGTTTTCGCCTTGCACAATTTGCCCGGATTTCCAAAAAATCAAATTGTGGTCAAAAACGACACCTTCACTTGCGCAGTCAATAGTATCATTATAAAACTAAACGGAGTGACTGCGCACGCAGGAGAACCGGAAAAAGGAATTAATCCCGCATTGGCTATCGCTTCGATCATCAACCAATTTGACGCTATTATTCAATCTGATATTTCAAAAGAAAATTATTGTCTTCTTACCCCGATTTACACCGTAATGGGCAAAAAAGCCTATGGCGTTTCTGCCGGTGCGGGAGAAGTACATTTTACGGTCAGAAGCGACAGCAATTCTCAAATGAAGAAAGTAGAAACCACACTTGAAAAATTGGCACAGTCAATCGCAAAAGAACACCAATTGGAATGCAACATAGTTTGGACACAAGGATTTCAGGCCAATGAAAATAACAAAGAGGCAGCAAATCACATCAGAAGTGCGGCAAAAGTCAATGATTTAGAACTATTGGAAAAAGAAACGCCTTTTACCTGGGGGGAAGATTTTGGTTTATTTACCCAGCAATATCCTGGTGCCATGTTTGGACTGGGTTCTGGAGTAAATACACCAGCCCTTCACAATCCCGACTATGATTTCCCGGACGAAATTATCGAAACTGGAATTTCCATTTTTCACCAAATCAGCAAACAAATTACGAATGCACACTAATTCAATAATAGAGCTCAATCGCAAGGCCTATAAAAAAAACATAGATTTTCTGAAGGCTACCTTTGGGAAAAAAGTTAAAATATCATCCGTGGTGAAAGGCAATGCCTATGGACACGGCGTTAAAGAAATTGTCAGCATGGCCTATGAAAACGGGATCACCCATTTTTCGGTTTTTGATGTCCAAGAAGCCAAGTCGGTAAAAGAGGAATTATCGGACAAAGTCACGGTCATGGTAATGGGGCTTGTTCAGGACGAGGATCTGGAATGGGTCATCAATAATGACGTCGAATTTTTTGTTTTTGACAAAAGCAGATTGACAAAGGCCGGGAAAATGGCCAAGAAACTAAACAAAAAAGCCATTCTGCACATTGAAGTTGAAACCGGAATGAATCGCACAGGCTTTGAAAAAAGCGAAATGAATAAGGTTATCGCTTTCCTCAAAAAGGAAAAAGAAAATGTTGTCTTTAAGGGACTTTGCACCCATTATGCGGGTGCAGAAAGCATCACAAACTATTACAGGGTCGATAAGCAAATCAAACGCTTCGACGAAATTTATCAGTATCTTTATAAAAATGACCTCAAGCCGGAAATGAGACATTCAGCCTGTTCGGCCGCATCTATCATGTTTCCGGAAACCAGAATGGATATGGTTCGTATCGGTATTATGCAATACGGTTTGTGGCCCAGTCCGGAGGTATTCGTGAATTATTTGAACACCAAAAAAAGCAAAATAGATCCGCTGCATCGCGTAATTACTTGGAAAAGTAAGATAATGAGCGTCAAAAAGGTAGCCATTGGTGATTTTATCGGTTACGGGACCAGCTTTTTGGCTGAAAGAAAAATGAAGATTGCCGTTGTACCCATTGGCTATTCCCATGGTTACAGCCGCTCCCTAAGCAATCAAGGAAGGGTGCTGATAAATGGGCACCGATGTATAGTGGTAGGATCGGTGAATATGAATATGATGACAATAGATGTTACGGACGTAGAAACCGTAAAAAAAGATGACGAAGTGGTGCTGATAGGTTCGCAAAATGATCTTTCTGTTTCTGTCGCTTCCTTTAGTGATTTCAGTAATCAACTGAATTATGAATTATTAACGCGAATATCTAAAACGATTCCACATAAAATCATTGACTAATGGCATTCATAAAACTATATCGAAAGAAACTGGAAGAAAACTATGCTTTTCTGGATACTATCTTTAAATCCCGAAACATTCAATGGGGAGTCGTTTCTAAACTTTTATGTGGAAATAAAATTTATCTGAAAGAAATAATTGCCCTTGGAGTCAGAGAAATGCACGATTCACGCATCAGTAATTTAAAGAAAATAAAAGCGTTAGATCCTGAAATCCAAACGGTATATATCAAACCTCCAGCAAAGCGAAGCATAGAAAGCATAGTAAAATATGCCGACGTAAGTTTTAATACCGAGATTTACACTATTACAATGCTTTCTAGAGAAGCTATTAAACAAAACAAGACCCACAAAATCATTATTATGATTGAAATGGGTGATTTGCGCGAGGGCGTAATGGGTGAAGAGTTGGTTGAGTTTTACGGTGATATTTTAAAATTGCCCAATATTGAAATTCTCGGTATCGGAACCAACCTCAATTGTTTGAGCGGCATCATGCCTACCCAAGATAAATTAATTCAATTGAGTTTGTATAAGCAGCTGATAGAGGCAAAATTCAGCATACAAATTCCGTGGGTTTCGGGAGGAACTTCCGTAGCAATCCCTTTGATTCTAAAAAATGCGCGTCCCATGGCGGTCAACCATTTCAGAGTTGGTGAAGCCCTATTCTTCGGTAAAGACCTCTTTACTGGCGATACTATTGGTGGCATGCACAATGATGTGTTTAAATTGTATTCAGAAATAATAGAAATCACCGAAAAACCGGATGCGCCAATTGGTGAGTTAGGAGAAAGCGGTGTTGGCACTTCCTATGTGCCAAGCGATTCAGATGATTTGGGAGAGACTTCCTTAAGGGCAATCTTGGATATCGGTCTGTTGGACATGCAACCGCAATATATAGAGGCCGAGGACAGCGATATCACTATCATTGATGCCAGTTCAGATATGCTGGTGATTGACATTTCGAGTTCGAAAAAGAAATATAAAATAGGAGATTTAGTTTCTTTCAAAATACAATACATGGGAGCGCTGTATCTTTTGAATTCTGATTATATCGAAAAAACAATCGGATAAAAGTATATGCTAGTTTTTAATAAAAAGACGACAAATTTATTTTTGATCGTCTTTTTTTGTCCGTAAACAAGTGTTAATTATTAGACACCGTAAAACTCAAATACGGCAAAACTACTGGGAATAGACGCACTATGCGGCAGCTTGGAAGAAGGAAAACAAACCACTTTATTTATTTCGGAGGGAGACGCATTAGATATGAGAACAAACAAGTTGACTCATGCCTTTATTCAAGGAAAATTACTGAATTTAGAAAATCATCAATCTAGGCTAAACGCTATGTACAAACAAAAATACAACCAATAACATAAGTCAGAGAAGTAGTAAATCAATTGGAAAATACAATTTTATGACACATTAAAATGTAGATTGATTTTCATAGTTACTAATATTCCAAATCAGACAAGTTGCCAATAGCGGCAATTTGTCCGATTTTTTTTGTTATAGTCATTATGATGTGGCGAAATGATTATCAATCTAAACTCATTTCATGATCTGAAATTAACATATATCAATATTTTGACAATACATTTTGCATTACTCCCATTTTATAGGGGGTCATTTTTTAAATAACGCAAAAATAAGCGAGTACATGGTTGTTTTTGAACGGCATATCGAAACATTTTATATTTTTACGCGGAATTAAAACTAAAAACAATGCGAAAAATTATTTTAAGCGTGATCCTCATCACCCTTCTGGTCCTATCTGTCTGTACGAATTTCATGTTGGCCGAAAATCCAATTCCATCAGAAGCCGTAAAATTTGATACGGGCGACACCGCCTGGATGATTGTCGCTACTGCATTAGTTTTGATAATGACGCCCGGATTAGGTTTCTTTTACGGAGGTATGGTTGGCAAAAAGAATGTCATCAGTACCATGCTACAAAGTTTCATGGCTATGATAATTGTGACCATTCTTTGGGTAATTGTTGGATTTAGTTTGTCATTTGGAACTTCAATAGGAGGTTTCATTGGTGATCCAAGGGACTATTTTATGTTCAAAAACGTAGGGATTACAACTGCCTGGGGAACAATCCCATTTATGCTCTTTGCCTTGTTTCAGGCAAAATTTGCCATAATTACACCCGCCCTGATTACTGGGGCCTTTGCCGAAAGAATTCGTTTTTGGGCTTATATGTTATTCATGGTTTTATTTATTCTTTTTATTTATACTCCATTATGCCACATGACTTGGCATCCGGAGGGACTGTTCTTTAAAATGGGAGTCCTTGATTTTGCCGGTGGAACCGTTGTTCACATGAGTGCCGGATGGGCAGCACTAGCTGGTGCAATGTTTTTAGGAAAAAGAAAAGGCCAAAAATCAAATCCCGCTCGCATAACATATGTACTATTAGGTACAGGATTGTTGTGGTTTGGTTGGTTCGGATTTAATGCGGGTTCGGCCCTTGCCGCAAACGGATTGGCTGCACAAGCTTTGGGAACAACTACTGTAGCAGCCGCTGCCGCAGGAATGGCCTGGGTTTTCTTTGATAAAATCCTCGGACATAAGGTTTCGGCTATGGGCGCCTGTATCGGAACTGTCGTTGGTTTGGTCGCGATAACTCCTGCTGCGGGATTTGTGAGCATCCCAAATGCCCTTTTCATAGGTGTATTCAGTAGTATCGTAAGTAATATTATGGTGAGCAAGTTCCATAAAGGTAAAATTGATGACGCCTTAGATGTATTTGCATGTCATGGTGTTGGTGGAATGACCGGAATGTTGCTGACTGGCGTGTTTGCATCGAAAGCCATAAATCCTGCGGTTACAGATCAGGGGCTTATTTTTGGAGAAACTACGCTTTTCTTACACCAACTGATAGCTTTAGTAATCGTTTCAGTTTTTGCATTTACGATGTCCTATTTCCTTTTCTTTATAGTGAATAAAATCACCCCTCTTCGGGTAAGTGAAGACAGAGAAGAACTAGGCTTGGACATCTCTCAACATGGGGAATTCTTGTAAATAACTAAATAATTTAAATCAAAAAGAGGCTATCAATAAACTGATAGCCTCTTTTTGATTTGCAATACCGAATTTAATCCTATTTCTTGAAATTGGAAATTCCGTTTTTCAACCATGTTTCATATTCTTCCAGAGACACGTAGCTAATGGTTGGAGTGGCTTTATTTAAACTTTCCCCTTCCAAATCGGTCAAAACGTAGAGAGGTTGGGTATTCGTTTTATATTTGGAGATCATAAAGTCAGTCCACTTATCCCCTACTGTTTCTATCTCCGACCCCGTTGTTTTAGAAACAAATTGTTGGTCTTTGGGCAAATCCCGCTTATCATCCACGTATAAAGAAATAAGGACCACCTCATTGTTTAGAAGCGGCAATATTTTGGGGTCAGGCCATACATTATTCTCCATTTTTCTGCAATTCACACAGGCATAACCCGTAAAATCCAGCATGATTGGTTTATTGACTGATTTGGCATAAGCCAATCCCTTATCATAATCCTCAAAAACGACTAATCCGTGAGGACCACTTTTAGCGCCATCAGGTAAAATAGCCATTGGCGCATTCCCTCCAGAACCACCTACTCCAAAAGGACTTTCGCTATATTCCACGGAGGGCGGAAAGGCATTAATCAATTTTAATGGCGCTCCCCAAAGTCCGGGAATTAAATAAATGGTAAAGGTCAGAACCAATAGCCCAAACAGTAGTCTTCCCACTGAAATATGAGTTAGCGGACTGTCGTGAGGCAAAGTGATTTTGCCGAATAAATAAAAGGCCAAGGTTCCAAAAATGGCAATCCAGATTGCCAAGAAAACTTCCCTTTCCAATAAATGCAATTGCAAAACTAAATCAGCGTTCGACAAGAATTTGAATGCTAGGGCCAATTCCAGAAACCCTAAAACCACCTTCACGGTATTCAACCATCCGCCAGATTTGGGCAAAGAATGCAACCAACCCGGAAACATGGCGAAAAGCATGAACGGCAAGGCCAAGGCCAATGAGAAGCCAAACATACCTATGATAGGCGCTATTCCTCCTTTGGAGGCAGCTTCAACCAACAATGTGCCCACAATGGGTCCGGTACAAGAGAACGAAACGATTGCCAGCGCCAAAGCCATGAACAATATTCCGATAATACCTCCCCTATCCGCTTGATTGTCTACTTTATTGGCCCATGAATTAGGCAACATAATCTCGAATGCACCCAGAAACGAGGCGGCGAAAACCACCAATAAAATAAAGAAAATGATATTAAACCAAACATTGGTAGAAAGCGCATTCAAGGCATCAGCACCAAAAATCCAGGTCACCAAAAATCCAAGAAGAACATAAATCACAATAATCGAAATACCATAAATAACAGCATTTCTAATACCCTTGGCCCTACTTTTGCTTTGTTTGGTGAAAAAACTAACCGTCATAGGAATCATCGGGAAAACGCAGGGCGTCAACAATGCCGCAAATCCCGAAAGGAAAGCGATAAAAAATATTGACCATAACCCTCTTCGGGAATCGCCCTTTGCTGCTTCAATCTCTGCGTTATCAGCAGTAGTTTCCACAATAGTACTGGCGCCAAGGCTCGGAACAAGCGAGTCAACCTTTGTAGAATCTACCGTATCTGCCATTTCGACTGTTGGTTTTTCGACCTTTGGCATGGCTGATACAGTTGCGCCGGCTGGAACAGAAAAAGTGAACTTTTTCTCTAGATTGATACAAACCTCCTTGCAAACCTGATAATTCAGTTCGGCTTCAATTTTTGTCGTCTTTGGGTTGCTAACAAGTATTATCTGTTGAATTTGCGCTTTATTCTGAAAATAAGTTTCGTCGACTTCAAAAATGTCATTATAGGCCGTTTTTGTTTTGCTCTCTTTGGCTTTGCCAATAAGACTAAAATTGCCTTTTTGATTCTTAAATATAACTTCCAGCGCCAATGGTCCGCCATCCGGGGTAAATTGGGAGTACATATGCCAATCTTTTTCGATAACCCCATCGAAAGTCAGAATATAAGTTTTGTCCGATTTCTTTTCAATTTTGGTGGTCCATTTTACGGGATCTAATATTTGAGAATTCACATTGGCGAAAGCCAAAAATGCAAGCAGTAAAAAAATAGTTTTCCTCATTATTCTAATTGTATTTTTAATATATTTTGTGTGGTATCGTCTATTCTAAATCGTTCATCCTGTCTGACTCCCACAACCCAAACAATCGTTTCGCCAGACCATAAAATCCATACGTTTTCTTTATCTACCAGTGACAATTTTTCGTCTTTAAAAAGCTTACTTACTTTTTTAGATTTGCCCTCCATTCCGAAAGGCTGAAAATAATCCCCTTGTCTCCAGCGGCGCAAAACCAAAGGAAAGCCGAGTTTGTCTTGGTCTACAAATATAGCGGTATTTGAAGGAAGGGAAATGTCATTTACCTTACAAAACGAAAGATTTAAGGGAACATTAACTTCGTTTGTGTCCCGGTCAATAAAAAAGTCCTGTTCCGCAATTTCAACGTTTATTGGACATAAGATCAAGAAATCCCTGTCTTTCAACAATCGGAAGCTGGGCGAAAAAACTTGTTTTCCGGACTGACTTTCAACCAAATCATATACGTCATCCCATGCCAAGAATCCGAATTCATGCAGCCACTGGTACAAATACGAGCTGTAATTGGGCAATTTTTTCAATTGATTTAGATCAAAACGTATTTCATTTTCATCTTGACTTGCCACCTGCTGATACACCATAATCGAAGCGTCTTCGACCATTTGCTGTGATTCTTGCAGGAAAGATTGTGTCTTTTGAAAGGAAGCTAGGAATTGTGGGTTAAGCTCTTTAAATAATGGGACTAAATCGTGACGGATTTTGTTTCTCAAATATTTATCCGAGGCATTGCTGCTGTCTTCCCTCCACTGAATGTCATGCTCATTGGCATAGTTCGCAATATCCTCGCGAGAAAAAAGCAACAGCGGTCGGATGATTTTGTCATTTTGCTCCGGAATTCCAACCAGTCCTTCCAGCCCGGTACCTCTGCTTAAATTTATCAGAAAAGTTTCTACGTTATCATCAGCATGATGGCCAGTGAGAATATAGTCGTAATTTTCGGTCTCCAAAAGTTCGTAGAACCAGTTGTAGCGCAAATCACGCGCCGCCACCTGGGTGGAGAGTTTATAATCTTTGGCGAAAGCTTCTGTGTCAAACTGTGTGACAAAAATCGGGATTTCATTCGCTTCGGCATACTCTTGGACAAAGTTCTGATCCCCAAAACTTTCCATGCCCCTTAACTGAAAATTACAGTGAACTAGGGCGACTTCATATTTCAATTTGTGAAATAGATGAGCCATAACCATACTATCCAGACCACCGCTGGTTGCCAGCAATAGTTTTTTGTTTCCTAAAAAAGGGAAGTTTTGGGCAATATGATGTTTTAGTTTATCTAACATTCTTCAAAAATAAAGATTAAAATCTTAAATCGATTTATGAATTCCACTTATTCCAAGACTTCTCGCATCGCTTTTGCCTTAAGCAAACATTCTTCATATTCTTTTTCAGGAACTGACAATGATGTTATGGCGCTACCCACAGAAAAGGACACATATTGCTTTTCCTGATTGTATAAAATACTCCGAATAACCACATTGAAATCGAAATCGCCATCGGGGGTAAAATAACCAAGCGCCCCACTGTATAAACCACGCTTGCTTTCCTCCAGTAAATCAATGATTTTCATTGCTGAAATCTTAGGCGCTCCCGTCATACTTCCCATTGGAAAGCTGGTCTTTAAGACGTCAATGACACCATATTGAGGATCCAATTTTGATGTGACCGTGGAGATCATCTGATGCACTTGCATAAATGAGTAAATGCCGCACAATTCTGCCACCTGAACGGACCCTTTTTGTGCGGTATGGGATAAATCATTTCGAACCAAATCCGTAATCATAATGTTTTCTGCTCGTTCTTTTGGGTCTGATGCCAATTCAGTTTTTGATTTTTCATCCTCAATCGGATCAGGAAATCGTTTCGCCGTTCCTTTAATCGGCTGGGAAACAATCAAATTGCCCTCCTTTTTCAAATAGCGTTCTGGGGATGCGCACAGCAAAAAATGCTTGTTGTTTTTAAAAAAAACGGCAAACGGAGGTTGCGAAATATCGTTTAGTTTCCGGAACTTTTCCAGTGGGTCTATGTTCGCATTTTCGCCATAAAATTCTATGCAAAAATTTGCCTCATACAAATCACCCTGGTGGATATGAGCAAGCATTTTTGACACTTTTTCGAGATAATTTTCTTTAGAAATCCGTTGATGGATCGTTAGAATTTCTTCTGTTTCGATTTTTGACTTTCGACTTTCGACTATATTTTCTAAAT
>Ga0209640_10000205_pt1 | contig 42790 bp, 45 predicted proteins | sample RifCSP10_1_FD_184018 | JGI IMG/M metagenome (GOLD analysis project Ga0209640, IMG submission 184018) | Soil microbial communities from Rifle, Colorado - Rifle CSP2_sed 10_1 (SPAdes) (version 2) | ecosystem: Environmental > Terrestrial > Deep subsurface > Rock core/Sediment | place: Rifle...
GCCCGGCCGGCTCAACCCGGAGGCCGAGCACGAGCTTGGGCGCCGAATCGTGCAGGTCCGGATTGAACATGAATTGGCCTTGCCAGAAGTGCTCCTTGACCGTCCACCCGGTCAGGCAGCGGGCCAACTCCATCACGTCGGATTGGGAGTAACCTCCGTCCACTCCCAAGGTGTGCAGCTCCATCAACTCGCGGGCGTAGTTCTCATTGGGGGCTGCACCCTCATTTACCTGGTTGTCCAGGTACACCAGCATCGCCGGCGAGTGGGCCGAGGCCCAGAGCAATTCGCGGAAGTCGCCCAGGGCGTGCTGCCGAATGACCTCCCGGTCATCGATCACCTTGAGGAACCAGCAATCTCCTTTCCAGACCGAGATGTTGAAATGGTCGCTCCAGAACTCAACCATCCGCTCGTAGAGCTGGCGGCGGCTGTACACCCGACGGAGCAAAGCCGCCTGCTGGAGCTCAGGAATCAGAACTTCTCTGTCCCAATTGGCAAGCGTATCCGGGTCCGCGCGGAGGCTGTCCAGCGTTCTCAGGCGCCAGCTCACGGCTCGATCCTCGATCGATTCGGGAGCGAGCTGCTGCTCGACCCAGCTCGTCCAGCCCAGGCCCGTGATATCGAATCGATCCTGCTCGGTTGGACCGTAGGTCAGCCGGCTCAGGACCTGGAAATCCCAGGTACTGAGCGGCGGCCAGCCGGCCAGCGTCCCGGGCAGCCCGGAGAGCTCGCGATAAATCGGCGAGCAGGCCGAGACGGTTGCCCCACCGGCAATCATTGCGGCGAGGCGCAGAAACTCACGCCGGCTGAGGGTCATCCGAGGGCCTGGCCGAGGGCGGGCTCAATCACCGGCGCGGTCTTGCGGGCCGGCATCCAGCCCAGCACGGCGAAGGTCGATGCGCCGAAGGCGGCCACGGTCCCCAGCGGGATCAGCAGAAACCACCCGATCCCCGGGAAGGCCGACGCCAGCTCGAGCGCGACTGCCCCGCGCACGAATCCAGTCAGCGACGAGCCACTCTGCCCGACCTTGCTCGTCAATCGCCTGCCCATGAGATCGGCCAACCCACTCGCGCCGAGGGTGGCAGCTGCCAGGGAAAGGAACAGGAAGGTCGCCCCGACGAACTGGACTGGGCCGTAAGGCTGCGCCAGCAGGATCGCGATCACGATCCCGAGCGGCAGCGCCAGCCCAGCCCCAATCGCCAGGCAGCGCCAGGGTGTGTGCTCGAGGCGCTCGCTGGCCCGGCCCACGATCCGGGGAAACATCAGCCACCAGGCAGTCAGCATTCCGGGGTACGCGATCCCCAATCCGATCAGGGTTCCAAAGACAGCATAGACATCGGCCATGGTCCGGCTCCTTTCCACCGACAGGCGGTCGGTGGTGTTGGTTTAGCCGGTAGTACAGGTTGAAGAGGGGGTTTGTCGCGAGGAGAGGGCGGATTAGCCCGGCGAACGGCGGAAAAGGCCGATGAGAAACCCGCCGAGCCCCTGGATCGCCAAATAGGGGAACAGGCCGAACCAGCCCAGAAAGGGAGTGAGGGAGGCCAGCACCAGGGCGGCTGCTCCCCAAGCCGTCTGCCGGGTGTGGGTGGCGTCTGGAAGTAGCCGCTCACCGATCAGCACCGACATCCCGGCGAGCCCGAAGGCCAAAGCGATCGCCAGCAGTCCGAGCAGGATGAGCGCGAGTAATTGGAAGACGCCGCCCCCGCCTCCGCCGAGCGCGCCAAAGGCCGCCACGATGATGCTGATAAAGAGCAGGTTAACCGTGCCGAGGGCGAGCGACCGGCCGGGCATCTCAATCGTGGCCGCCTTGGCGCTGCCAACCTGAGCAGGGAACAACACCCGCAGCAGGCTGAAGAGGGCCACCAAAGAACCAAAAACCACTGGAGCAGCGATCAGCATTGCGACCCCGTCGTTCATCGCGATACCTTCGGCCGAACCCTTCCCAAGACCAGGCCGTTTCCAACGAACCAGAGAAGCAGAGCCGCGATCGCAATCGTTGCCCACATCCCGGCCGAGGCCAGGTCAGGCAGCTCAATTCCGCTCCAGGACCGCAGCGATCCGAGCCACTCCAGCGCCCGATCCCAGCCGATCGAGACCTGGCTGCTCGCTGCCTCGAGTTGGGTCACGATCCGCCCGGAGGCCGCCGACAGCCCGACCAAGATTCCACTCGTTCCCAGTCCCAGGACCATCGCGGCGAGGATCCCAAGCGCGCCCAGCAGTTCGCCAATTGCGAGCGAGGGAACCCAGCGCGGCAGCGGCGACAATGCTTTCAGAATGGCGGGGGCGAGATCCCGGGTCAGGCCCGCTTCGGGCAGCCCCTCAATGGACGAGAAGAGCTGTCGCAACCGTTCGATGTCTTTCGTGCACGAGCGGCAGGACTGCAAGTGAGCCTCCAACTCGGCCCGCTGGCCGGGTTCCAATTCGCCATCCAGGTAAGTGTACAGGAGGCTCTCTTCCGGATGATTACTCACTTCCCATCATGCTCCTTGCCAGCGTTTTCCGCGCCCGATACAGGTGGCTCTTGACGTCGCTGAGTGGAATCTCCAACAGGTCTGCGATCTCAGCATAGCTCATTTCCTGGTAGTGCCGCAATTCAATCACAGCCCGGTAGCGAGGAGGGAGGTCCCTGATCGCTCGCTGTAGCGCGTCCGAGGCTTGAGCTCCGGCGAATATTTTCTCGGGTTCATTTCCAGATGCGACCAACGGCTGGTCACGATCTTCATCCAACTCCATGCTCGGTGGCGTCCTGCGGTCCAGGTGATTGAGACACACCCGGGTGGCTACCCGCCGAACCCAGGGGCCAAACGGCCGGTCGGCATCGTAGGTCGCCAGCCTGCGGTAGGCCCGGATAAAGGTCTCCTGCGCCAGATCCTCCGCTTCCATCCGCTCGCCGAGCATGCGATAGCAGACATTGAACACCGCCGACTGGTACCGCCGAACCAGTTCCCCGAAGGCCTGGACTTCGCCGCGCCGGGTGCGCAGCACCAGGTCACGGTCGGCTGGCTCTGGCATACTCTCAAGAGTACTACAGCGGTCGGGCTGAGAATGTCGCGCTCGGTTCGGAGCCCGCCGCGCTTAGAGCGATCTTTGGGGTTGGGCACCGGCCCCCCAGGGCACTGAACACTCACCAAGGATTAACCGATGTTAATCTCAAACCCCTCCCCCGGTACGATTACGATTTGTATAAGGGTAGTTGACCAAAAATGGTTCGATTGGTAAAGTTTTCACGAATACAATTAACGCTGGAGGAGTTATCCCTAGATGGCAGTTGCTACTCTGATTTCTCTGCGTGAAGGCTTAGAGGCCGCACTGATTGTGGGGATCCTGCTTGGCTACCTGCGCAAGATCAACCATCCTGCCGGGAGAGGACCCGTCTGGATCGGCGTGCTGGCCGCGGTCATCCTCAGCATCGGGGTGGCAGTCGTTATCCAGACCGTCGGCCTCAAACTCGAGGGGAGCGCCGAGCAGCTGTTCGAAGGGACCACGATGTTCCTGGCAGTTGGCGTGCTCACCTGGATGATCTTCTGGATGCGTTACCAGGCCCGCCTCATGCGAACCAGCCTTGAGCATGAGGTCCAGGCCGCGGTCGCGGCGGGCCGCAATCGGGGCCTGGCGGCAGTCTCGTTCGTGGCAGTGTTCCGGGAGGGCGTTGAGACCGCTCTATTCCTCTCTGCGGCTGCTTTCGCTGCGGATGATGGAGGAACTCTACCCGGCGCCGTGCTTGGACTGGGCCTGGCGGTCTTGATCGGCTACCTGATCTACGCCACGACTGCCCGGTTGAACGTTCGGATCTTCTTCAATTTGACCAGTGTGCTGCTGCTCGTTTTCGCGGCCGGACTGTTTGCTCACGGCGTCCACGAATTTCAGGAGGCCGGGGTCTTTCCCACCCTGAATGCCCAGCTGTGGAACACAAACCACATCCTGGACGAAAGCTCGACCGTGGGTGAATTCCTTAAAGCGTTAGTCGGCTACAACGGCAATCCCTCCTTGGAAGAAGTGGCTGCCTACCTGGTGTACTGGGTGGCGACCCTGCTGGGGGTCCGTTTGTGGATGCAGTCGAAGTTCGCCACTCGCTTGAAGCCGGCCTAAGCCGAAAACGGCAAACTGACCCGAAACCCAACCAGCCCCGGATCGGGGCTGGTCTGTTTATGGGCGCACCCATGCTACTGGTGATGCGGGGCTATGGCGCCCGTATCTCGGGTGCCAGCTCCGGATTCTCCCGGTTGTTTCGGACAAAGGCCTCGGCTAAGTCCGGATCGAACTGTTCGAATCGAAGCAAGCGGCCCCATGAAGTCATCGCTACCGGGACCTCCAGCGAAGGCCAGGGAAATCCGATCACTTTGAAGTTTCCCACCCGACCCATCACCTGTTGGATGTCCGCCTTCAGGTCCTCGCAGTCGCCGGCTGTCAGCCCCTCACAGTCATACCAAAAGATCACATAGCCGTGCTCCAGACTGTGCAGGAGATAGCCTGCCGGAAAGGGATCGAAAGAGCCGGCCTGTTCTTCGTCGTAGAAGCCGGCAAAGGCCTGGGTCGGGTAATGCCGTCCGGAAGAGGGCGGGTCAGAATTGTAGGGGCCCGGATCGGTTCCCTCCGGAACATGGCTGAACACTTCGGCCGTCGGCACCGGCTCGACCTCCGGCAGCGGCAATTCCTCGCCGCCAGACCGCTGGCGGGCGCGCAGCGCGAGCAAACCGATGACCAGCAGCACGGCCGCGGCCAGGCCTCCCCAGACCAGGTAGCCGCGGACTCGCTCCTGTTTGCGCCGAGCGCGGATTCTGTCCTTAGTGGATTGGGTTCCCATCTCTCGGCTCTCGGCTAGATATCTAAGTTTCGGACTTCGTGGGCGTGAGTCTGAATGAAGCGCCGCCGGGGCGGGACGGCCTCGCCCATGAGCATGTCGAATGTACGGTCGGCGGCGGCGGCATCCTCGATCGTCACCAACAGCAAGGTGCGCTTGTTGGGATCCATCGTCGTCTCCCAGAGCTGGATGGCATTCATCTCGCCCAGACCCTTGAACCGGCTGATCACCGGCTTTCGGCGGCCAAGCTCTTTGAGGATCCGGTCGCGGTCCGCCTCGGTGTAGGCGTAGAGCACTTCTTTCTTTTCCGAAATTCGGTAAAGCGGAGGCTGGGCGATGAATAGGTGACCCGCCTCGATGAGGTTCGGCATGTACCGGAAGAAGAAAGTGAGCAGCAGGGTCCGGATGTGGCTTCCATCCACATCGGCGTCGGTCATGATGATGATCCGGCCATAGCGAAGTCCGGCCAGATCGAAGCTCTCCCCGATCCCGGTCCCCAACGCCGAGATCATGGTCTTCACTTCGTTGTTCGACAGCACCTTGTCCAGCCGGGCCCGCTCGGTGTTAAGGATCTTTCCGCGGAGCGGCAGGATCGCCTGGAAATTCCGGTCGCGGCCTTGCTTGGCCGTTCCGCCGGCGGAATCGCCCTCCACGATGTACAGCTCGCAACGGTTGGGGTCTCGTTCAGAGCAGTCCGCCAGTTTCCCCGGCAAGGTCATGCTTTCCAGGGCGCTCTTGCGGATCACCAGATCGCGTGCCTTGCGGGCCGCATCCCGCGCTCGCGCCGAGGTGAGGCACTTCTCAACGATGGACCGCCCGGCCCGCGGATCGCCTTCTAGGAACTCGCTGAATCGCTCGCCCAGGACCTGCTGGACCTGAGTCTGCACTTCGGCGTTCATCAACTTGACCTTGGTCTGACTCTCGAACTGCGGGTCGCGGTGCTTGATGGAAACGATGGCGGTCAGACCCTCCCGGGTATCTTCCCCGGAGAAGTTCGGGTCGGCATCTTTGAGCAACCCGCTCTTGCGGGCGTAGTCGTTGATGCTGCGGGTTACCGAGGCCCGCAGTCCGGTGAGATGGGTCCCACCATCGATCGTGTTGATCGTGTTGGCGAATGAGTAGACCGACTCGGCATACGCGTCGGTGTACTGCAATGCGACCTCGATCCCGGTGCCGTTCACCTGTCGGTCGGCGTGCACCACCGGATGCAGCACGTGCCGATTGCGGTTGAGGTACTTGACGAACGAGACGATGCCGCCTTCATAGTAAAAGGTCATCTCGCGTTCGGCGCGTTCGTCGAGGAGGTAGATCATGACCCCTCGGGTCACGAATGCCATCTCGCGGAAGCGCTGCACCAGAGTTTCGAATCGGTAGTCCAGATTCCCTTTGAAGACCTCCCGATCGTAGAGGAAGGTGGTCGTGGTGCCGGTCTCCGCTTTCCCAGCCTTGCCGACCACTTCGACCGGGCCGGCTGGCACCCCGCGGAGGTAGCGCTGGGCGTGAACCTTGCTATCCCTTCGGACCTGCACTTCACACCATTCGGAGAGGGCGTTGACGGCCGAAACACCGACCCCATGCAGCCCCCCGGAAACTTTGTAGCCATCGCCTCCGAATTTGGCCCCGGAGTGCAGCATAGTCATCACGACTTCCAAGGCCGGCTTCTTGATCCGAGGGTGCTTTTCGACCGGGATGCCGCGTCCGTTGTCCTCTACGGTGACGCTGCTGTCGGGATGAATCGTCACGTTGATTCGGTCGCAGGCCCCGGCCAGCGCCTCGTCGATCGAATTGTCCACTACCTCAAAGATCAGATGATGAAGCCCGCGAATGTCCGTGCCACCCACATACATTCCTGGGCGGCGTCGAACGGCCTCGAGTCCCTCCAACACCTGGATGTCTTTGGCGGCGTAGCTCCCGGATTTGCGAGGCGCGTTGTTCCGCGGGGCCGAGTTGGTCTTCTTGGCCGCCTTCTTGGTGGCCGGGCGGGTCTTCGTTTTTGCCAAAGTGGTTGCTCCTTAGCCCTAAGCCGTCGGCGGGCGGCTGCGCACGGCCCTCGCCTGCTCCAGCCATTCCCGTCGGCCTTGATAGTAGGCGTAGCTGCCGGCCACCAGGGTCGTGCTGACAAACCCGTGACCTACCACAGCCAGCGCCGAAAACCAGGAGGTCTCGGCCGGGAGCGCCCAGATCAAACCCATGACCCAGTAGGCCCCGAAGCCGAGCAGCAGGAATCCCACAGTGCTCAGCAGGTTCCAGCGCACCAACACGATGCTTTCCAGCATAGCTCGAACCACGCCCAGGTTGTAGCGGACGATTCCATGGGGCGTGAAGGCCAGGTAGACCGCGAGCCAGAACATCATGATCAGCCCCAGGTAGAGCACTCCTACCCCGAACAGCGGGAGTATCAACGAAGCTACCCCGAAGGCAAGTCCCACCGAAGTCGCGGTTACGATCGCCCCGATAAAGAGCACAAACCCGAAACCCACCATTCGGATGGCAGCCAGCCAAGTCGAGCCGAGTTGGGCCTCGGAGGCAATGGCCCGGGCAATCCAGTGCTGGTAGTAGGCGCCGAATGCCAGGCCCAACCCGGATAACGACAACCAGAGCAGGATGGCAAATCCCGGCTGGGCGACCTCGAGTGGATTCCCCTGCCCCAGCGGGTTTTGAACCGGCATCCGGCCGGCCATCAAGCTGGGAACCCCGAACGGGAGGGTACTGAGCGAGGAGAGCAAGTTGAACCGCTCACTCAACGAGAGGATGCTCTCGCGCACCATCGCCGCCTGCTCTCCGGCCAACCCGCTGGCCCTCGCCAGGATTTGGTCCTGAACCCAGCCAAAGATTCCTGCGGTTCGCAGGTGGGGTCCTAGCCAAAGCAGGAGATCCAGCAGCAGGGGAGGGATGATCAGCAGCGGGCGGGCGGCTACGCGATCGAAGCCCGTGGCGAAGGCAGCAAACACGCCAATGGGCTTCGAGCTGGCTTGCGAATCCACGAAATGTAATTCTACCATTACAATGCCTCCACCTGTGGCCGGCCCCTGGATCGCGCTGCTGACGGATTTTGGCACCCAAGATAGCTACGCCGGAATGCTGCGCGGCGTGTTGGCCACCCTCGCCCCCCACGCTGCGCTGCTCGATCTCACCCACGAAATCCCGCGGGGAGACGTCCGAGCCGGCGCTTTCGCGCTCTGGCAAGCCAGCCCGTACTTCCCGCCGCAGACCATTTTCGTCTGCGTGGTCGATCCCGGAGTCGGATCGGCCCGGCGGGCGCTGGCGGCGGCCTGGAAAGAGCGGATTTGTGTCGGGCCCGACAACGGGCTGTTCAGCTACCTGATCGAGCGCGATGGGCCTCCGGAGGCGGTCGAGCTCGCCGCGCCGGAATACCAACTCCTGGGACCCAGCAGCACCTTCCAGGGGAGAGACGTCTTCGCGCCGGCCGCGGCCCATCTGGCCTCCGGCGTCGAGTTCTCGGACCTGGGGCCGCCAGCCAGCGACCTTGTCCGCTTCGCGACGCCCCGCCTGCAGCTGCTCGATAGCGACGGCATTGAAGGCGAGGTCCTGCACGCCGATCGGTTCGGCAACTTGACGACCAGCATCGGAGTCCTGCGCCGCGACGATCAGGCTCTCACCCTGGAACCCTGGCTGGGCCAGGGACCGGTCCGACGGGTTGTGGGTCGTGATCCCCACGTGCGGCTGGCGTCGGGAGTTGAGCTGGAACTGCTTCGGACCTACAGCGACGTGGCACCCGGCCGCGGACTGGCCTATATCGGCAGCAGCGGTCTGGTCGAAATCGGGATCAATCAAGCCTCGGCCGCCGCCGGACTAAAAGTCGCTCCCGGCGATACCGTTCAGCTCCGAGTGAGGAACTGAGAATGGCGTCGTTCCGGATTGAGGGTGGACACCCACTCAATGGCGAGGTCACTCCCTCCGGGAACAAGAACGCGGCCCTCCCGCTCATGACCTCTTGCCTGATGACCGACGAGCCGGTGACCCTCCACAACGTGCCCGACATCGGAGACGTGGATACCATGCGCAGTTTGCTCGACAGCCTGGGGGTCGAGCAGGAGCAGCTCGGCCAGGGCTCGCTCCGCCTGCGGGCCCATGCCGCGGTGCGTGCCCGGCTTGATCCGGAGCTGTGCCGCCGGATCCGAGCTTCGATTCTCTTGGCCGGCCCGATGTTGAGCCGGTTCGGCGGGATCGACCTGCCGCCTCCAGGAGGGGACGTGATCGGCCGCCGGCGGGTCGACACGCATTTACTGGCGCTCAAGAACCTGGGAGCCGAGGTGAGCTACAACGAGCGCGAGTTTCATATGGAGGCCCCAGGCCGGCTGCGCGGCGGACAGGTCTTGCTTGACGAGGCCAGCGTGACCGCGACCGAGAACGCGATCATGGGGACCGTGCGGGCCAAGGGTTCCTCGGTCATTCGCAACGCGGCTTCCGAGCCGCACGTCCAAGAACTCTGCCACTTCCTGAACGGGCTTGGCGCCAAGATCCGGAATATCGGGTCGAACACCCTGGAGATCGAGGGGGTCGAACGGCTGCACGGTGGCGAGTACACGATTGGACCCGATTATCTGGAGGTCGTCAGCTTCATCGCGGCGGCCAGCGTGACCGGTGGATCGGTTCGGATTCGGAAGGCGGCCCCCCAGCACCTGGACATGATCCGGCTGGTCTTCAATCGGCTCGGAGTGGACTGGGTTGACAAGGACGGGGACCTCCTGGTGGCGGCCCGGCCTCCGCTAGAGATCCAGTCCGACCTGGGCGGATTCGTTCCCGAGATCACGGTGATGCCCTGGCCGGCCTTTCCTACCGATCTGATCAGCATCGCCATCGTGGTCGCCAGCCAGGCCAAGGGATCGGTCCTCTTTCACGATTGGATGTATCCCAGTCGGATGTTCTTCGTCGACAAACTGGTCTCCATGGGGGCCCGGATCATTCTGTGCGACCCACACCGCTGCATCGTCGAGGGGCCGACCCAATTGATCGGAGAGCACCTGGATAGTCCGGACATTCGGGCCGGCATGGCGCTGGTGCTGGCCGCCTTAGCGGCCAAGGGGACCTCCACCATTCGCAACGTCGGACAGATCGAGCGAGGATACGAACGAATCGACGAGAAGCTTCGCCAGCTCGGTGCGCAGATCGAGCGAGTCAACGATTCGGTTCCAGCTCGGTCAGCCGATTGACCCGCTCTCTTGCGTTGCGGTATAATCCATCGGCGCTTCAATCAAGCCGAAAGTCGAACTGACCAATGCCTAAGCGAACTTATCAGCCAAAAATCCGCCGGCGAGTGCGAGTCCACGGCTTCCGGGCTCGAATGGCGAGCAAGGCCGGCAGGGACGTACTCCGGCGACGCAGGCGAAGAGGCCGCTACCGCCTGGCTGTCCGCAAGAACGCGCACGTTAAGAAGACCAACTGGAACGCCTGACGACCGGACCGGGGTTGGCTTCGAGCCCCGAGTGAACCGCAAGTTCAGGCTGACCAGCTCGACGGATTTCAAGCGGGTGCGGCGTACTGGGAAGTCCTATGCCCACCCGCTTGTCTTTTTGATCGCCAGCCCCAACGGAGGACAGGCATCCCGGATTGGGGTTAGCGCAAGTCAATCGAGTGGGAACGCGGTCAAACGCAATCGGGCCAAGCGTCGGATGCGCGAGGCCCTGAGGAACCACTTCGAAACCATACATCCAGGGTGGGATTTGATCCTGGTCGCCCGGCCCGGCCTTGATCGAGTCGCCTGGCCGGAACTGCTCGAGGCGGTCGGCGGCTTATTGCGCCGGGCCCGGTTGGTCAATGGAGGTAACGAGTCGCCCAATGGGTGAACAGCTCGGTAGTAGGTCGTCCGGCGTGGCGCCTGCGCCCGGACGCCAGAACGGACAGCCGCATTCGGAGGAGCCTGGGCTGCGGGAAATCCCCGTCACGCTGGCGACCCTGCCGCGGCTGCCTGCGCTGGCCATGATCCGGCTCTACCAGGCCACCCTGTCCCGCAGCCTGCCGTCCGGGACGTGCCGCTTCACCCCGACCTGCTCACACTACAGCTATCAAGCCATTGCGAAGTACGGGCTGCTCAAGGGCTCGGCCCTCTCGGCCTGGCGAATCTTGCGCTGCCAACCCTTCAGCAAGGGCGGCTACGACCCGGTCCCATGAGCTACGCCCGCCCATGATCGCCAAGGTTCCACTCTCCCTGCTGCCGACCTCCCTGCTGGTTATCGCCGGGCTGTTGCTCGCCGGCTGCGCGGGGGCCGCGGTCCGAGGCGCCTCCAGTTGGCCGGGTCTGGCCACCGATGGCAGCCTGGCGTTTGTGGCCTATGACCAGGCGGTCTACGCGGTCGAGATCGAGTCCGGAGCTTTGCGCTGGACCTACACCGCCGCGGCCGAGGAGCGAGGTCGGCTCTTCTACGCGCCACCCGCGGTCTCCCCCGATGGGACGCTGGTCGTGGGGGATTTCTTGAACCAGATCACTGCGCTCGACTCGGCCGACGGATCGGAGGAATGGGGACCGGTCCAGCTTTCCGGCTCCAACCAGCGGATCATCGGCGCCCCGACCGTCGAAGGCCAAGACCTATTGGTGGCCTCCAGCGATGGCCGGCTCTACGCCCGAGACCTGAACACCGGTCAAGAACTGTGGGAGTTCCCTGCTGCCTCCAGTAAGCCGCTCGTGGGCGGGCTGTGGTCGGCACCGGTTGTCAGCGGAGACCGGGTCTTCGTGACCGCGCTCGACCACAACCTGTATGTGCTCGATCGGGCAACCGGCGACTTGCTCTGGAACGATCCGCCAAGTCTGGGGGGCGCAGTCGCTGATTCCCCGGTCCTGTCGAACGGTCTCATCCTGGTGGGCACCTTCGCTCACCAGCTGCGTGCGCTGGATGCCGAGCGAGGGTCGATTCAGTGGTCGTTCGACGTAGAAGACTGGGTCTGGGGTGCGCCGGCTGTCGGCGACGGGGTGGCCTACTTCGGCGACCTGTCGGGGGTGCTGCACGCGGTCAGCCTGGAGAGTGGGGCCGAAGCCTGGCGTACCGCGGTCGGGACCTCGATCTCCGCTTCGCCGGTGTACGATCAAGAGCGAGTGTTTACGGTGACCGAGGATGGCGTAGTGAGCGCTCGTGAGGCCGCAACCGGTGGCGAAATCTGGCAGCGGACGCTCCAAGGTCAGCTGCTGAGTGATCCCATACTGGTTGGCGACATTCTGCTAGTGGCCTCGACCTCGGGGGAGCATTTGCTAACTGCCTTGCTCGCCGAGTCGGGCGCTACCCGCTGGAGCTTCACACCCTCCGAGGGGCAATAAGCCATGTGGGACACTTTGATCCTGAATCCGATGGTGAACGCCCTGCTGTTCATTTACAACTTGCTCGGCCCGCAGCTTGGGTTGGCGGGGGCCTTCGGTTTGGCGATCATCATCTTCACTATTCTGATCCGGCTGATCACCTTGCCGCTGACTGTCAAGCAACAACAGAGCACCCAGCGAATGCAGGAGCTGCAGCAAGACAAGCGGTTCCTCAAACTGCAAGAGAAACATAAAGGGAACCGCCAGAAGCTGCAGGAAGAGCAGATGAAGCTCTATCGAGAGCTTGGGATCAATCCCTTCTCCGGCTGTCTTCCAACTCTGATTCAGTTCCCGATCATCTTCGGGCTTTACGGCGCGGTCATCCGCGCCCTGGCCCACGCGCCGGTTCAGCTGCTGGAGCTTTCCAAGCACATCTACAATTCCATTCCCTCGACGATCATTCCGCTCGACAGCCGATTTCTGTGGATGGACCTCGGTCAGCCCGAGCGACTGCCGCTGAGTTTCCTCAGCGGAGTCCCGTTTCTGGCCCAGGGAATTCCGGTGTTGGCCATCATCGTCGTCATCACCACCTATTTGCAGACCAAGCTCACCACTCCGCCCAGCCCGGGCGGCCAGGGCGCCCAGATGACCCAGGTGATGAATGTGTACATGCCGCTCTTCCTTGGCTACTTCGCCTACAGCCTGGCCTCCGGCCTTGCGTTATATTTCCTGGTCAGCAACCTGCTTGGCATCGCCCAGGCGGCCGTACTCAAGCGGATGCGACCGAAGGGCCCAACCCTGGCGAAGGTCGTGAGCGAGAAGGCACTCCCGAAAGGTTGAATGAAGTTGAAGAAAACCAGCCTGGAGGTCATCGCGCCGTCGGTTGAAGAGGCGATCGCCCGCGGGGCGGCCGAATTGGGGTTGCCCAAGGAAGACCTTGAAGTGGAAGTCCTCGACGAAGGGGGTAAGGGCTTCCTCGGCCTGTCGGGCCGGCAGGCCCGAGTGCGCCTCAGCGTCGCGATCGAGGATGGGCCAGCCTCGATGGCTGCCGAACTGGAACCCGGGGATGCCCTGCAAGTTTTGGAGGACCCCGAGGCAGCCACTCAGACTGGAGCGCCGGGAACCGATCCGCGCACGGTCCGGGTAACTCAGGATACCGTCCAAGAACTGATCAAGCGCTTGGGCCTCGAGGCCCAGGTGCGCGCCGGATGGGGTCCTGCCGATCCGGAGGCCCGCACCCAGCCGCTGATGGTGGATGTGCGGGGGGAGGATCTCGGGATCTTGATCGGCAGGCGCGGCGAGACTTTGTCGGCCCTCCAGTACATCACCCGGCTGATTGTTGCCAAAGAGCTGCAGCAGCAGGTTGCAGTGGTCATCGACATTGAAGGCTATCGGGCTCGCCGCGAGCAACAATTGCAGCGGTTGGCACTCAAGATCGCCGACCAGGCGGTCGAGTTGGCGCGAACCATGGAACTCGAACCGATGCCGGCAAACGAACGCCGGGTCATTCACATGGCGCTCCGCGATCACCCGGCCGTTCGGACCGAGAGTGTGGGCGAAGGTGTCAGCCGGAAAGTCACGATCATCCCGAAGTCTTAAGGCCGCGGAGCCGAATCCCCGTGGCTGATGCCCCCCGGTTCGCAACTGAACTTCCCTCCGTCAACTACCTCCTGATTGGGCATCTTTCGGAGGACGCCACCCCCGAAGGGCCAACCCTCGGAGGCACGGTCGCCTACGCCGGTCTCACTGCCCACGCCCTTGGCCGGAAGGTCGGCCTGGTGACCGCGGCCGCCGACGGCCTGGACCTAGAGCAGGTGCAGGCCTTAACCGTCTGGCGCAAGAGCGTTCCGGCCTCGACCTCCTTCGAGAACCGCTACACCCCCGGTGGGAGGGTCCAGACTCTGCGGTCCCGGGCCACCGACCTCGAGTTGGCCGACGTGCCGGAAAGTTGGCGAGCGGCCCAGATCGTTCATATGGCCCCGATCGCCTGCGAGATTCCGACTGATCTGGCCGGCGCGTTCTCGGAGTCCTTCGTTGGTATCACTCCCCAAGGATCGATGCGCACCTGGGACTCGACTGGACGGGTCAGGCTGCGCTCCTGGGAGGCCGTGGGTGACCTGCTGCCGGTGGCGGATGCGGTGGTCCTCAGCATCGAGGACCTGGGGATGGAGCGCAGCGCGGCGGAAGCGATGGCCGCCCGCTGCAAGACCCTGGTCGTGACCGAAGGCCCGCGGGGAGCCACGGTATATCACGCGCAGCGGTCAGAGTTGATCCCGGCTACCCCTGCCCGCGAAGTGGACCCGACCGGCGCCGGCGACATCTTCGCCGCGGTTTTCTTTATTCGCTTTCAAGCAACCGGAGATCCCTGGGAGGCGGCGGGTCTCGCCAATCAGATCGCGGCCAAGTCCGTGTCGCGGCCTGGTTTGTCCGGAGCGCCCACGCCGGCCGAGGCCCGGGCCGTGCTGCAGGCGGCTGGCGACCGATGACGATCTATGCCCTGGTCAATCAGAAAGGCGGAGTGGGCAAGACCACCACCGCGGTGAGTCTCGGCGCCCAGCTGGCACAGGTCGGCGGGAAAGTGCTGATCGTTGACGTCGATCCGCAAGCCAACGCTACGGCCTGCCTTGGGATTGAGCCAGAGCAGGTCAGCCGCGGAACGTACGAAGCATTAATCGACGGCGTCCCGGCCCAGGACTGCGTGCTCCACAGTCCGAATTTGAAGCTGACCCTGCTCCCCTCCACACCCGCCCTGGCCGGAGCCCAAATCGAGTTGGTCGAGCTGCCCGAGCGGGAGTTCGCCTTGCGGCGGGCACTGCGCCCATTGGCCGACCGATTCGACCAGGTACTCATCGATTGCCCACCATCGCTGGGCCTGTTGACGCTGAACGGATTGATGGCGGCCCAGGATGGGGTCATCATTCCGGTTCAATGCGAGTATCTCGCCCTGGAGGGACTCTCACAGTTGATGCGGACCCTGGACCGAGTTCGGCACAGCCTTTTTCCGGAGCTCAAGGTTCGGGGGCTGCTGTTGACGATGTACGATTCGAGGACCCGCTTGTCTGATGAAGTCTCCGCGGAGTTGCGTAAGCATTTCGGCACGTTGGTCTTCGACACGGTCATCCCGCGAAGCGTGCGTCTGGCAGAGGCTCCTTCCTACGGTCTGCCAATCGCTCAATATGCGCCGAACTCCCCCGGAGGCGAGGCCTACCGGGCCCTGGCCAAGGAGTTGCTGACCGCCGATCGCGGGCCGGTCCCGTTCGCGGTCGAAGCCTCGCATGGCGCGTAAGCGGGCGTTGGGCAAGGGTCTGGAAGCGCTGATCCCCTCCGGATCGGCTCAGGGCATCCTGGAAGTTCCGCTGGATCGGATCCGGCCCAATCCACGACAGCCTCGCACGCGATTTCCCAAGCTGGAGCTGAGCGAGCTCGCCGATTCCATAAGACGCCACGGCCTGCTGCAGCCGCTGCTGGTCGTGGCTACACCGGAAGGCTACCAACTGGTCGCCGGGGATCGCCGGCTGCAGGCCTCCCGTTTGGCCGGTCTACGGGCCGTTCCGGCCCTGGTCCGCCAGGCCGGGGAGCAAGCCAGCTTGGAGATGGCGCTCATCGAGAATCTGCAGCGGGAGAACCTGAACCCGTTGGAGGAGGCCGAAGGATTCCGCCAATTGGCCGACGACTTCAGCCTCTCCCACGACCAGATCGCGGGATTGATCGGGCGGAGCCGAAGCGACGTCACCAACACGCTGCGGCTGCTTAAGCTCTCGAGCAGCGTCCGGGAAGCGCTTGCGGAGGGCAAGGTCAGCGCGGGCCACGCCCGGGCGCTGCTGGGACTGAGCACCGCGCAGGACCAAACAACGGCCCTGCGAACCGTGCTCGCCAAGGGACTCAACGTACGCCAGACCGAGTCACTCATCCGCCAGCTTGGGGCAGGCCCCCGGCGGCCGCGAGCAGCCACTGCTCAGGCACCGGAGGCTGCCGCGCTGGAGAGCCGGCTGGAATCAGAACTGGGAACCAAGGTCAGAATCCGAGCCGGACGACGCGGGGGTCAGGTCATCATCCACTATTACTCCGACGAGGAACTCAATGCGATCGCCGACCGACTGCTGAGCGAAGAGCGAGCGCGGAAATGAGCCCGCACATCGCCAGAATGTCGAAGGGTATAATGCGCTCCGCACTCGGGACCTCAAGGTGAAGTTCGACGGCAAGGTGGCTGTAGTGACCGGCGCCTCCCGCGGCATCGGCAGGGCGATCGCCGTGGAGCTCGGCCGGGGCGGAGCCAAGGTCGTAGTCAACTACCACTCGGGCGCCGACTCGGCTGCCGAAGTGGTGGACACCATCACCCAGGCCGGAGGACAAGCTGCGGCCCATCAGGCCGACGTTGGCGACCCGGAGCAAGCCCAGCGATTGACTCAATTCGCCATCGATCACTTCGGCGACCTGCATATTCTGGTCAACAATGCCGGCATCGTTCGCGACGGTCTCATCATGACGATGAAGGAATCCGATTGGGACGATGTGCTGCGGACCAATCTCAAAGCGACCTTCAACTGTTCCAAGGCCGCGGTGCGCTACATGATTCGCAAGCGGTACGGCCGGATCATCAACATCACTTCTGTCTCGGGTCAGATGGGGAACCCGGGGCAGACCAACTATTCGGCCTCTAAGGCCGGCCAGATCGGGTTGACTCGAGCCCTGGCCAGGGAAGTCGGCTCGCGCAATGTCACGGTCAACGCGGTGGCCGCAGGTTACATCGAGACCGACATTTGGAAGGACACGCCGGAGGCGGCCCGTCAGACGCTGCTAGGATTGATCCCACTCGGACGCGCAGGTCAGCCGGCGGAGGTCGCCAAGGCGGTGGCCTACCTGGCGTCCGACGATGCGGCCTACATCACCGGCCACGTTTTGGCCGTCGACGGCGGCATGGCGATGCGCTAAGCCATGGGCGATCCAGTGGAAGAAGTACGTCGCGCCCCAGGCCTGACCACCGTTGCGCCGAGCGTCCTGGTCCGGATCGCTCAGCTCACGGCCATGTCGGTCCCTGGAGTTACCCACATGGCGGCAGTGCCCGCCTCTGTCGATCGCTTGTTCCGACGAGGTGTCGGCGAGGGGGTCCAGATCGAAGTCGAGGACAATCGGATGTCGGCCGAGCTCTACCTGGCCTTGGAGCACGGAGCCGATGCCCGAAAGGTTGCCCGCGAAGTGCAGCAGGCGGTGGCCCGGGCCATCGAACAGATGGTGGGGATGGAAGTTGGGCAGATCGACGTCCACATCGAGGAGATCGATTTCGAGCCGGCCGGTGGTGAGAGTTGAAACACGAGCGCCGCCGCCTTCGGGCGTTGGCACTGCAGGCCCTCTATGAGGTGGACAGTGTCGGCCACCCGGCGGAGGAGGTTCTGGGGCGCTACGAAGAAAACCTCACCCCGGAGGGGAAGAGTTTTCTGCGCCAGGTCGTGACCGGGACCCTCCAATTGACGGCCGAGATTGACGCGCTGGTGGCGGCCAATGCCCCCGAGTGGCCGGTCGCCGAACTGGCGGTGATTGATCGCAACATCCTGCGCCTCGCCTTGTGGGAGCTGCTCTACTGGGGCGAAACTCCGGTCAAGGTAGCTATCAACGAAGCGGTGGAACTCGCCAAGACCTACGGCTCCGACAGTGCTCCCCGCTTCGTGAACGGTGTCCTCGGCACTCTCGCCAACCAGAGGCCCTCCAAGAAACCATCTCCGGTCGAGTAGGCCTGTCCATGGAAATCCTCGGCATAGGCCCATTGGAAGCGATTTTCATCGTGCTGCTTGCCTTGATTGCAATCGGGCCGCGCGACCTGGGGACTGCCGCCCGCTCGCTCGGCCGCACCCTGAACCGGGTGTACCGCTCCGAAGCCTGGCAGAGCCTTACTCAGGCTTCCCGAAATCTGCGCGGGCTGCCGAACCGGCTGGCCCGGGAGGCGGCGCTTGAGGAATTGGACCAGGTCCGGCGGGATCTGAAGGACGAATCTCGCCCGCCGCCCCTGCCCGGCCGCGCCCCGCCCGCAGCTGGACGCGACGCCAGTCCAACGCCCATGTGGCCGGCCGGCCCGCAAGCTGAGGTCGTCAATTCAGGTGGTTCGGTTGGCCCGGCGGATGGCAGCCCAGATGGTGGGACGTCCCTGCCAGACAAGACCCGCGCAACGAAGCTACCGTCCGGTGTGGTCAGCAGGCGAAAAGCGAGCCGCAGTTCGACCCGATCGCCCGGCGACGGCGCTGGGAGCAAGAAAACCGCCACCAAGGAACGCCCAGCCCGTTCGGGCGCCTGGAAGAAGGGGGCGCTAGTTTCCAAGCACGCTTCTTCCGGTTCGGGCGCCCGCAAGAAGGCGGCCCGGGCTTCCAAGCGGCCATCCCGCTCAGGGCCTCGCAAAAGTGCGGCCCGGGCTTCCAAGCGGCCATCCCGCTCAGGGCCTCGCAAAAGTGCGGCCCGGGCTTCCAAGCCCCATCCCGGTTCAGCGCCTCGCAAGAAGCCGGCCCGCTCGTCGAAGCGCCCAACCCGCTCAACTCTTCGCGCCGGGCGTCCCGGCTAGCCAATGGCCGCGGCTGCCCGCAGGCTCAGGCGGTTGCTCGGCGCGCCAATTCGCCTGCTAACCTGGCCGTTCCGCATTGTCCGCGATTTCCTGAACTTCGAGCCCGAAGATACGCCGACCGCCGACGTCTTCAGCCGCGCCTTCGAACAACCTTCGGTATTGATCGACCACCTGGACGCGCTGCGGCGCCACTTGCTGCGCTCGCTGCTCGTCCTCACCCTGACCACCGGGCTCAGCTTCGCCGCGGCGCCGAGCATCATCGATTGGATGGCGCGGCCGATCGGCGGAAGGGCCGCCCTGCAGGCGATTGAAGTCACCGAAACGATCAGCGCCTTCATGCGGGTCTCGCTGCTGAGCGGATTTGCCCTGGCATTCCCCTATATCTGTCTGGAGTTGTTTGGGTTTGTGAATCCGGGGCTGAAGAAAAACGAGCGGCGGCTGGTGATCTTTGCGGTGCCGCTGGCCAGCGTGTTGTTTCTGGCCGGGCTGGCATTCACCTACTACGTCGTGTTGCCGGCCGCCCTGCCCTTTCTGCTGAACTTCATGGGGATTCCCACCACCCCCCGGCCGCTGAACTACATCCGTTTCGTGACCAACCTCATGCTCTGGATCGGGGTGGCATTCGAGTTTCCGCTGTTGATCTATGTGCTGGCCGGATTGGGTTTCGTGCGGGCCAGTTCGCTGGCCCACTCCTGGCGCTTTGCGATTGTCGGAATTGCGGTGCTGGCCGCCGCCGCGACCCCTACCATCGACCCGGTGAACATGGCGCTGGTCATGGCCCCGATGATCGCTTTGTACTTTGTCAGCATCGGGCTGGCGGCCATCGCCCAGGCCGGGCGGCGGCGCCGGACTCAGCGGCCATAGGTTCCCATCAGTTCGGCCTGGGCCAGAATGTGATTCTCCATGGCCGCCTCCAGGTCCGCTTTGTTGGCGGCGGGTTCCAAATCCAGGATCGCATCCAACGCGTACAACTTGAAGTAGTAGCGGTGGGTACCGCCCGGTGGGCAGGGGCCTCCGTAGCCTAAGGAGTTGAAGCTGCTGGTGCCATGGACGCTCCCGTCCGCCAGGATCGTGTCCGGCGGAACGGCCTCGGGGAGGGCGCGGGCGGCCGCCGGAATGTTGAACAGCACCCAATGCACCCAGGTGCCGCCGGGCGCATCAGGGTCATCCAAGATCAGCCCGAAGCTCAGAGTCCCGGGCGGGGGGTCGCTCCAGGCCAGCGGCGGAGAGATGTCCTCCCCATCGCACGAGTACTTCGGGGGAATCGCTCCGTTGGCGTCGAACCCAATGCTCGTCAGGGTGAGGGCCATTGCTTCATCACTCTCTTCTGCTGACGCCGGCCCGGCAGTCTCGAGGGCCGTACTCTCTGCAGCAGGGGTCGCCAGCGAGTAGGGTCCAGCTGGCGGTTGGGTCGTGGCAGCCGGTTCATCCGCGGCCTGCGGCGCGCCGCACGCGCTCAGCACGCTGACCATAACCAGGATCGGCGGCATGCCATTCCGGCTCCAGTTCACGGTCAGCTCCCAGGGATTGATAACGTGCTCCGAAGCAGAATACCATTGGCCCAGTATTGGCCGGTCTCGCTCGAGGGAAGGATGTCGTAGGCGTAGATCCCTTTCCACCCGACCCACTCCGCCAGGATAACCGGCGAGCCCTCCAGGCGATCACCGGCGAGGACCGTACCGAGGCGGTGGCCGTCGGCGAGCGGATGGCCCGGGGAGGCGATCAGCTCGCGGCCGTCCCCAAGAATCAGGTGGACCATCGGGTGGCCGACCGGGACGCGGACCCGAGATGTCGTCAAGATTGGGGCCGCGATCCGGGAACCCGAATCATCCATCGTCCAGACCAACATTCCGACCTTCAAGTCCTGCACGGCCAGCTCCCCGTCGGGAGTCGCGATCCGAGTCGCTCCATCCAGGCAGATCGGACAGGTGTTGAAACTGGTTTGCTTGCTCTCGATTTCGATCCGCCCCGCCCGATCGACAGTGCCTACCAGGAGAGAACCGCTCTCGCCTTCGGAGATCCGCAGCTCAAACCGGTAGCCTTCACCCATCGGGCTCAGGTTGATCGCAGTCAGTCGTTTGTGTTCTCGATAGCCGGCGAGCACCTCTTCGGCGGTCAGCCCGGTTGAGCCGGGGAGCTCAAGCTGGCGCAGGATGCTCTGAAACTCCTCACTACTCGTATCCACCTGCTCGAACCAGGATTGGGCAAGTTCGCTCTCATCCGCCCGGGCTACCGGGTAGTAGTCGGGGTCGCAAAAGAACGGTTCCCCGAGGGCCGCGATGAGGGCGTATTTGATCTCGGTGGCCGACAGCCCGGAGCCGATGGGCGGCGCCGTCGGCGATGGCTCTCCGGGCTCAGTCGGCTCAAGTACGCCACAGCCGACCAGTCCAGCGGCCCCGCAGGCCAGCAGGCCGATCGCGATTGCGCCCAGTCTGCTCATCGTCCGAATCGAGCCGAAGTACAATCCACCCCAGCACTATAGCCGAGGAGGAGCGGATGCGCCCGGTCTACCTCATTTCGGGCGGGGTCTCCAAGTTCGCCAAGGCCCGCCCGGACAAGACCTTCCAAGCAGTCGTCAAGGAAGCCTACGATTACGCCATCCGGGACCTCGGCCTGGACTTCCCAGCCTTCACCGCCCAGGTGGATGGCTCGGTGGCCTCCTACTTCTCCGATCATTTCAGCCGCCAGCTGATGTCGGGCATTATGGCCCAGGATTACCTCGGCCTGTGCCCCAAGCCCAGCCACCGGGTGGAAGGCGGCGGAGCCACCGGTGGATTGTGTTTTCAGGAAGCCTGGAAATCGGTCGCTTCCGGACATATGGAAGTCTGCGTGGCGTACGGCTTCGAGACCATGAGCCATGTGGAAACCTGGAAAGGCAACGAGTTCATCGCCCTGGCTTCCGACGTGTCCTGGGACTACCCGGTCGGTGGTTTCTACTCGGGCTACTACGCCATGATGGTAACTCGCCACATGAAAGAGTATGGCACAACCGTCGAGCAGATGGCGGCGGTCTCAGTCAAGAACCACATCAACGCCTACTACAACCCGTACGCCCAGAAACGCAATCGATACACGATCGAGGATGTCCGCAATTCGCCGATGGTGGCTTGGCCGCTGACCCGCCTCGACATCTGCGTGATGTCAGACGGGGCGGCGGCCAGCGTGCTGGTCTCCGAAGAAGGCTTGCGTCGGCTCGAGCGGGCCGGAGCCCTCATCCAGCGGCCTTTGGTGCAGGTGACCGGAATCGGGCGGGGGACGGATGCCATGCGGATGTCCGATCGGCCCCACCTCGACTATGACACCTTCATGCGCGATTACGCCACCGAGCAGGAAAAAGGATCCGACGACACCCGGGCCTACTACCGGAAGCTCTGGGATCATGGGACCCGCTACCCCGGAGTGCACTCCTTCCGGGCGGGCCGGACCGCCGGCAATATGGCCTACAAGCATGCCGGGATGCATGATCCGCTGAATGAGCTCGACTTCATCGAGCTGCACGACGCCTACACCTCCAGCGAGCTCCAGACCTATGAAGACCTGGGCCTCTGCCGTTACGGTGAGGGCGGGAGCTTCGCGGCGTCGGGGAAGGCGTTCATGCCGGGGATCGACTACGGGTTGGAGTTGAAGGACTCGCCGATCTGCCCGGTCAACCCCTCCGGCGGCCTGATCGCCTGCGGCCACCCGGTCGGGGCGACCGGATTGATGCAGGCAGTATTCGCGCTCTGGCAGCTGCAGGGGAGGATTGGAGCCCACTTCGGGGATGATACGCTCCAGCTCAAGGACCCCCGCCGGGGTGCGATCCACTCCCACGCCGGCACCGGGACCTATGTTAGCGTCAGCATCCTGGAGCGGGAGCGATGAGACTTGGTTGGAGGCGCAGCCCAATGGATTGTGCAGGAATTCACAAACAGGAGCTTAGGCGCGAGCATGGCTAAATTGCCCGACCGCCGACCGGAGACTCTCGGTGGATATGTCGTCCACGGGATCCCGTTCCCGAAGGAGACCGACCCCGATTCATTGGCCTTCCTCAAGCAGCTAGCGCCCATCCTGATCGAGCAGGAGTACCGGATCACCTACCTGCACTCTTACGGCCAGGACAGTCCCTGGTTCGCGGCCGCCTCGAACAAGCACCTGTTGGCTACTCGGGAGGTGGAGACCGGCTACACCTATGCCACTCCGCGGGGCCATGACATGTACCGCGGCGAGGAGACCGAATGGATCGACATCACCGACCGCGAGGCCCGGATCCACGCCTTCACCGTGTGTCACTTCGGCTCCGAGGAGTTCCTGCCTGAGACACCCTATGTCCTGATCCTCGTCGAGTTCGAGGGCGTGAACACTCTGTTCTTGGCCCGCTTGATGGGAGTTGAACCCGAGGCGGCCTCGCTCGAGTGGATCGGAATGCGGGTGCAGCCGCGATTCCTGCGCAACAGCAAACTCAAGCCCACCGACGTGTACTTCGTGCCGGCTCAAAGCTAGCGGCCACAGCCCGGCACCCGCGCTCACCCGATACCGGCCTCACCCGGAATTCCCCGGTGCCCCGCCCCCTCTCCCCCGAACATCCCAATCTGGTCCGGGCCGCCACCCGATTGCGCCGGATCCAGCTGGCCTGGGCGGCGCTGTTCGCCGGGGCGGGCCTGTTGAGCCTGGTTGCCCAGCCGGGGGTTGCTCCCGTGCTCTGGCTGATCGGCGCCGTCCTGCTGGTCGTCGATCCGCAACCGGCACTCCTGGCGATGGTCTCGGTGGGCTGGGGGCTGACGCTGCTCGGCGTTTCGCCCGAGCTCAACCGGGTGATCGCGCTCGACCCGGTGGGTGCCCTCTTCTCCGCCGGGTGGGTGGAGAGCCTTTCGCTTGGCTTTGTCCGCCTCATCCTTGCGATCATGGCCTGGAATCAGTTCCTGTTCTACCGACTGCTTTATGGGACCCGGTCGATGACCGGCCAGACAGAGAATCTGCCAGCCATTCCTGAAGTGATCCCCAACCGCACCGGACGGCTGACTGCATACGCCTGGGCGGCTTGGGTCGCTGGCGGGTTGGCCCTGCTTCTGTCATCCTTAATGGAAGCGCGGCCCACGCTGCGCCTAATCCAAACTGCGGCGCTCGGTTTCGCGGCGCTCTCGATCGGGTTGGGAGTGGGAGTCGCCTTCTCGCCTACCTCTCGCCGGGGGATCGCGCTGACCGCGGTCGTGCTGGGAGGCTTCGTCTTCCTCGCCTCGGTGGCCTCGCTCCGCAGATGAGTGAACTGGGGCAGCCCATGATGGAACATCGGGCCGAGCGTCGTCGGCGGACCCTCAATGCTGGCATGGCAGTTGGCGGACTGCTGGTCGGGGGCGCGCTCACCATCGTTGGACTTGTTCGCTGGGAGTTTGCTCTGCGCACGTATGGCCCGGCAGTGGTGCTGCGCTGGGGCGGCCCCTGGTTGATCTTCGGCATATTGCTCCTGCTCATCGGCCTGACCGGGACCGGCTGGCTGATCCGCTGGAATTGGCTCCGGGTGACCACCTTCCAAAACGGGCTGCAGGTCCAGGGCCGCAAGCGCTTGCGGACGATCGCCTGGGGCGACATCCGGGGGGTATTGGTCTCGGGAGTCCGTTACGGAATGCTCGGGCTCGCCTGGGGATCCCGCTCCAGACTCCAGCTCGATCTCAACGGCGACCAGCGGGTGCAATTCACCGATACTCTGGTGGGTCTGTCGCAGCTCACCTCACTCGTCAAGCGCCGCACCTACCCACGGCTGCTCACTGAGTTCACCGCCTCGTTGCGAGATGGGCAGCCGATCCCGTTCGGCCCGCTCTCGCTTCGACCGGAAGGTGTCCAGCTGGGCCGCCGCCGAGTGACGTGGCCAGACATTGAGTCGGCCGAACTGCGGGCTGGGCGGGTGGTCATCAAGCTCCGGACGCCGGGCGCGCCGCTGCGGTTGAGCGCCGGCAGGCTCCCCAACGTCGAGATCTGCCTTCAGTTAGTGCAGCACTATGCGGCCCAGGCCGCGCCGCGGTCCTGAGCATGGTCCGATCTTTTTGATACCATTCCAGCCGTTGGTTCCAAATCATGGCCAAACCGTTTGATTTCGGGGGCCCGATTGTTTGGGAGCCGAATCCGGCCACAATCGAGCGGGCCAACCTCACTCACTTCCTCCGTCGGCACCAGATTTCCGATTTTGCCGCGCTGATGGAGCGATCCACCCAGAATGTCGCCTGGTTCACCGACTCCCTGCTCAAGTATCTCGAGATCGAGTTCGCTCAGCCTTACACCCAGGTCGTCGATCTGTCGCGCGGGATCGCCTGGCCGGACTGGTGCGTGGGGGCCCGGATGAACATTGTCCACAATTGCCTGGACAAGTACCTGGGAACCCCGACCGAGAGCCGGCCGGCGCTGATTTGGGAGGGCGAGGCCGGCGAGCAGCGCAGCCTCAGCTACGGCGAACTGCACGCCCAGGTGTGCCAGGCCGCCGGTGGCTTGCGCGCACTGGGCCTGGGTCGCGGTGACCCGATCGGAATCTTCATGCCGATGGTTCCCGAGATCGTGGTCGCCCTGCTGGCGATCGCCAAGCTCGGCGGCATCATCCTTCCCTTGTTCTCGGGCTACGGACCGGGGGCAGTCGCCAGCCGGCTGATCGATTCGGAGGCGAAGGCCCTCTTCACGGCCAACGGTTTCCCGCGGCGGGGATCGGAAGTCCCCATGAAAACTGTGGCCGATGAGGCCGTAGCGAAGGCCCGCGCAGTCAGGCACGTCATCGTCTTCCGCCATACGCCAGCCGAGGTCACGATGCAATCTGGCCGCGATCTGACCTGGGAGGCTCTGCTGCAGGGCCAGCCCAGCTCCGCGCCCACCGAGCCGGTGGAGGCCGAGGCGCCGTTGATGCTGATCTATACCTCGGGCACCAGCGGTAGCCCCAAGGGTGCGCTCCACACCCACTGTGGATTTCCCATCAAGTCGGCTCAGGACATGGCCTTCGGGATGGATGTACACCCGGGTGACCGGATTTACTGGATGACCGATTTGGGTTGGATGATGGGCCCCTGGTTGGTGTTCGGGGCGCTGCTGCTCGGGGCGACCTTCATCTTATACGATGGCGCCCCCGATTACCCCGATTCCGGCCGGGTGTGGTCGATGGTCGAGCGGCACCGGATCACCAGCCTCGGACTCTCACCGACCTTTGTACGCGCGTTGATCCCTCGCGGTGAGGCGCCGGTCGAGCGCCACGATCTGTCTTCGCTGCTGTGCTTCGGCTCGACCGGCGAGCCGTGGAATCCCGATCCGTGGATGTGGCTCTTCGAGCAGGTCGGCGGGCGCAGCCGGCCGATCATCAACTATTCCGGCGGCACGGAGATTTCGGGCGGGATCCTGATGGGCAACCCGATCCTCCCCTTGAAGGCCTGCGCGTTTTCCGGCCCCTGCCCCGGCATCGCGGCCGATGTGTTCGACGAAAACGGAAAGTCGGTGCGCAACCAGGTCGGCGAACTCGTGATCAAAGCCCCCTGGATCGGAATGACCCGCGGCTTTTGGAAGGATCCCCAGCGTTACCTCGAAACCTACTGGTCGCGCTGGAAAAACGTATGGGTCCATGGTGACTTCGCGGCGGTAGACTCCGACGGTCTGTGGTATATCCTGGGTCGGTCGGATGACACAATCAAAGTGGCCGGCAAGCGGGTGGGCCCGGCCGAGGTGGAGTCGATCCTGGTTGACCACCCATTGGTGGTCGAGGCGGCTGCGGTCGGGCTGCCTCACGCGGTCAAAGGCAGCGAGCTGGTAGCGTTCTGCGTGCTCACCGCGCAGTCTGCCGGCACACCGGAGTTAGCGGAAGAACTGCGGACCAAGGTGGGACGCGAGCTGGGGAAACCCCTGGCCCCGCGAGAGGTCCGTTTCGTCCGCGACCTGCCGAAAACCCGCAACGCCAAAGTCATGCGCCGGATGATCCGGGCCGCCTTTCTGGGGGAGGATCTCGGCGACACGTCGGCCTTGGTGAACCCCGAATCGCTCGCAGAGTTCGCCCGTTCACAACCCGTATGAGGGACCCGTGCTGAACGAACCGAGGGCAAGTTGAACTTCGAGCTGAGCGACGAACAGCAGATGTGGCGCTCGGCGGTGCATGAATTCTGCGCGGCCGAGGTCAAGCCCTTGGCGGCGGAGCTAGACGCTCGATCCGAATTCAACGCGGGGGCCGTGCACAAGATGGCCTCCCTGGGGCTGCTTGGCCTCAACGTACCCGAAGAGCTCGGCGGGGCAGGAGTCGATCCGATCAGCGCCGCAATCGCGATCGAAGAACTTGGGTGGGCTTGCGGCGGGACCGCCCTCTCGGTCTCCGCCCATAACGGGCTGGCCTGCGGCCCGATCGCCTTGTTCGGGTCAGAAGACCAACGGCGGCGCTGGCTTCCCGGACTGGCTCGCGGCGAAGGCGGCCTGGGCGCGCTGGCGCTGACCGAGCCCGGCGGGGGGTCGGATTTGCTCGGCGGCGTCCAGACTCGCGCCGAGCAGGTGGACGGGGAGTGGGTCATCCGGGGAAACAAGGCCTGGATCACCAATGCCAGCGTGGCTTCCCTGATCGTCGTATTGTGCCGCACCGATGCGGCAGGGGGATCCCGGTCGCTCAGCTTGATCGTCGTTCCGGCCGGCGCTGAGGGCTTGCACATCCACCCGGCCGAGAAAAAAATGGGGGTCCGCGCCTCGCCGACCCACGGCCTGACCCTCGACGGGGTGCGGGTCCCGGACCACCATCTCTTAGGGACCGCCGGGGACGGGATCTACCAGGCGCTGCAGGTGTTGGATGGAGGACGAATTGGCATCGGGGCGCTAGCGGTCGGCCTGGCCCAATCCGCCTTTGAAGAGGCCGTACGCTACGCCAAACAGCGGGAGGCCTTTGGCATCCCGCTCAGCCGGCACCAGGCGATCCAAGCGATGATCGCCGATGCGGCGACGGAGATCGAATCGGCCCGCTTGCTGGTTTATTGGGTCGCCTGGCTGAAAAGCCAGGGAATACCCTTCACCCGGGAGGCCGCGATCGCCAAACTATTTGCCACCGAGATGGCGGAAAGGGTCTGTCGCAACGCGATCCAGATCCTGGGAGCCTACGGATACAGCAGCGACTACCCGGTGGAGCGGATCTATCGCGACGCACGGCTGATGACGATTGGGGAAGGAACCAGCGAGATCCAGCGCCTGGTCATCGCCCGGCGCACCCTCGGGATCGAATAACCACGTCTCCGCTGGAAACAAACGCACCTGCCGCGAGGCAGGCGCGTCAAACGAGGATCGCTCGCAGCACTACATGCTGGGTGAGTCTTCTTTCCGCCCCAGCCACCACTTGTAGAAGTAATACCAGACGATCGTCAGCACCCCGGTGATGCCCCAGATCGGAAAACCGGCCTTGATTGCCACCCACCAGTCACGATCGGTAAAGAGGCCGATGTAGCCCGTCACCGCGGCCCACACGATGACAAACGTCCCAAATAACCAAAACCGCATCAAGTTCAGTAGTTTGGTCTTCTTCTCCGACACGTCATCCTCCCTTGTCTTGTGGCTAGACGGCATTATAGCCACCCGGCCAAAACGCGCCACCGCGACTCCCAGGGGAAGCCGCGGTGTCCGGATTAGCGTACCGCCGAGCCTTCGAATTACCCGATTGCCGCCAGCAGAGCTGCCTCGAGCTCCGCTTCCACCGTGTAACCCAGCCACTCCTTCAACGGGTCCCCCTGGCCATCCAACAGGAACAGGTGGGGTTGGTACAGGTAACCCAACTGGGACTTGAAGGGCTTGGTCGCCGGATCATCAATATCCAAATAGACGAAAGTTACCTGATTTCCGTACTTCGCTTCGAGCCCGTGCACGACGGGCGCCAATCGGCGGCAGGTCGTTCACCAGAAGGCGAAAAACTCGACCAGGGTCGGCTTGCCCGAGGCGAGGTTGACCGTTGCCGGATCGGTGGCCGCCAGTTCGGTCCGGATGGCGGACGCGGCCGGCTGGCTCGGTGCTACCTGAATGGTCGGGGCGGCGCTCGGGGCGCCTTGACACGCCGCTGCCCACAGCCCCAGCGCCAACAGCCAGGGTGCTGCCATTGCTCGGCTCGACCGTGGGCCGGGGCTTCGTTTCTGCCGCATGTCCGCTGGATTCTACAGTCAGCAGATTAAGGATCGCTTATCCGGCCTGCCCAACTGGCTATAATCAGCCGAACCCTGAGATGCCATAACTGCGGAACCCTACATGAAATTGGTGGAATGTGTTCCGAACTTCTCGGAAGGCCGGCGACCCGAGGTCATTGAGGCCATCGAGGGCGCGATCCGCTCGGTCGACGGAATTCAGGTGTTGGACCGGCATGTCGATCCCGACCACAACCGCTGCGTCATCACCTTTGTCGGATTGCCGCAGGCCGCGGCCGAGGCAGCCTTTGCCGGAATTGCGAAGGCCGCCGAGCTGATCTCTTTGGAGACCCACCAGGGCGAGCACCCCCGGATCGGTGCCACCGACGTCGTTCCGTTTATTCCGGTCCGCGAGGTCAGTATGCCGGAGTGCGTGGAGCTCGCCCGGGCCCTCGGGAGCCGGGTGGCTCAGCAGCTGGGGATCCCGGTCTACTTGTACGAGGAGGCTGCCGCTCGGCCCGATCGAGTCAACTTGGAAGATATCCGCCGGGGAGAGTATGAGGGGCTTAAATCAGCCATTGCCTCGGACCCGGAGCGAACGCCGGACTTCGGTCCAGCGCGCTTGGGCCCCGCCGGGGCCACGGTGATCGGGGCCCGAAAGCCCTTGATCGCTTACAACGTGTACCTGACCACGGACGACGTGGAGGTAGCCAAGCGGATTGCCAAGACCGTCCGCTTCTCCGGCGGGGGACTGCGGTTCGTCAAGGCGTTGGGACTGCTGGTCGACAGACGGGCCCAAGTATCCATGAACCTGACCGACTTCACCCGGACCCCCATTCACCGGGTCATGGAGCTGATCCGCCGAGAGGCAGCTCGCTACGGTGTCGGCATTCACCATTCGGAACTGGTCGGTCTGATTCCTCAGGAGGCGCTGGTCGAGTCCGCTCGTTGGTATCTGCAGTTGGACGACTTCGAACCGGCTCAGGTTTTGGAAGACCGCTTGTTCGAATCAGCCGCGGCCGGGGCCGACCGCTTCCTCGATCAGCTGGCGGCCGGAACTCCCACCCCCGGCGGCGGTTCGGCGGCCGCTCATGCCGGGGCGATGGCCGCCGCGTTGGTTGCAATGGTGGGCCGGCTGACGCTGGGGAAGAAGAAATACGCCGACGTCCAGGACCAGGTCGAGGTGATCGTCGGAGCGGCCGATGAGCTGCGCAGCCGGCTGGAGGCTGCGGTCACCCAGGATGCTCAGGCTTTCGAAGCAGTGCTGGCCGCAAATCGGCTTCCGGCGGACTCCGATGAACTGCAGCAAGTCCGCCGGGCCGCGCAGGAAAAGGCCACTCTGCTGGCCGTGGAGGTTCCCTTAGCTGTCGCGCGGGATTGCGCCAGGGTCATCGAACTGGCTCTCGAAATTGCCTCGGTCGGCAACCTGAACGCGATCAGTGACACCGGGGTCGCCGGAGATCTGGCGCTCGCCGGCCTCAGCGGCGCGGCGCTGAACGTGCGGGTCAATACCGCCAGCTTGCAGGACCCGTTGCCGGGGAACGAGGCATGGCTGGCCGATTTGGCAGCCCTGCACGAGTCGGCCCAGGCGGCCCAGAACAACCTGCGCAAAGTTCTAGCCGACCGAGCCGGCCTCTGAGGCTCATGCGGATCGGCCACAGATGCCCAAGATCCCCCTACAGCGCCGGAACTGGGCCTCAGCCCGCGCTCGGCGCCCGCTACCAACCACTGACCGCAAAGATCTCGGCTAGCAGCTGCCCCCGCTCCTGGGAATCCATCGGCCGCGGCTGGGCGTAGTCTTCGAGCAACGCAGTCAGCAGCTCGACGCTGATATGCCGCCCGGCATAGAACACGTGCCGGTCCAGGAATTCCTGTCGCAGCGGCAGCGCGTGCATCTGATCAAAAAAGAGATTCCCCAGGCCGTAGTGGATGAAGCCGCCGGCGTAGAACTCCATGGCCTGCGGCCGGTGGGCCTGGCTGCCGTTAACGATCACTGCTCCGGCCTCGGCCGCCTTACGGAATTCTTCTACCTGGTCCGGCAGAGGAAAGGGGCTCACCGACTCTGGCCACTGAAACGTGAATACCACCAGGTAGCCTTCTTCGGTCAGTGAGCTGACCTGCTCCAGCAGGCCTTCGTCCTGACAGGCTAATGCGCCCGGGCTGCGCTCCGCGGCCCAGTCTCCGCGGGGTCCGGCCGCGTTGCAGCCCAGGAAGGCCAGCCGGTTGCCATTGTGTTCGACGATCGCCGCTTGTCGCGCCCTGAGCAAATCCTCCCCACCCCCGAAGGTCTGAAATCCAAGTTGATGATAGAGATCCAGCGTGAACCGCAACGGATCTGAGCCATAGTCTTGCAGGTGGTTGCCGGTCAGTTCCACGAGGTCCACCCCAATTCCACTGAACAGGTTCACGTGGTCGGGGTCGGCGCAAAATCTCAGGCTCGCCGAGAAGGGCTCGGGCGGCGGGCAGCTCGGGTTGAAGGCCGCTTCATGGCTGACGTGAGCGACATCCGCCTCGCGCATCCAGTCGCCCACTTGCAATCCCGGATAGTCGGAGCCATAGCGGTCCATGCGCCAGGCCGTCGCCCGGACCAGGGCCGTCACTCCGGTCATGACCACGGTGGTGAGCTGATTCGGATCCCGATTGCTGAGGGGCCAGGCTAGTGCCTCCTGCACGGCGTCCATCCCCGCCGGGTCGCCGCTCAGTCCGAAGTCAATGGCCAGGGAATAGGCCTGGGGATCGAATTGCTTGCGAACCGGCGACTGGCCATCGAGCTCTAGTACTTTCCAGCGGGGCTCCAGTGCTTCGAAGGGCACGATCGCGTAGACCGCATCGGCGCTCCAAACCGCATCGAGCAGCGTTTCGGCAGGTATGACCATGGGCGAACCCTCCCCCAGCAAGCTGGCCACTGACGCGGCGTCCGGCGTTCCAACGAAAACGCTTGACCCGTCGTCCCACAGCTCCTTCAACTCCTGGGAGGTCAACTCATCCCGCAGGCTGGGGAACCGAGTCACGGCAGCGTAGATCCAGCGCGCCAGCGGACGCTCCGGTCTGGGCTCTAGTCGGACCTCTGCATTGGCCGGATCCTCCACCCACTCGACGGCCCGGTCTCCGATCGCTTGGATCGCAGCCGCCGAGGACTTGAGCAAGTCCGGCAGCGCGGCGGATGCCCACAATCGAAGCGGGGCGGGGGTTGGGGGGAGAGTCGCGGTCGGCGTGGGTGCCGGAGTCGGCGTTGCCGCGATGAAAAGTGGTGGAGGTGGGTTGTCCGGCGCAATCGGACCGCACGACACGGCTGCGCCGGCGATCAGCAGCGCCCCCCACAAGCAAAACGCCCTGGTGGGTCTCACCAGGGCAGGTTCCCGGCGACGAATAGGCTCACTCCTCCTGACCAGCCCCCAGTTCGCCGATCTGGCGCACGAGCCCGAGCAGCAGCAGCGCCAACCGGACACCGTCTCCGGCCCCAATCTTCGGGGGCTCGTCGTGCTCCTGAGACTTGGAGATGATGAGGTAAGCCGCGCCCAGGCCGGTCAGCGCGCCAATCAGGCCCCCGGCAACCAGCACTCTGCCTTTCCACCCGGAATCCATGAGGGGCTACCTTTGGAGAATCGAGGCCAGGTAGCTGAAGGCCGCCTGCACCGCCCTCAGGGCGGCGCTCGGCAGGATTACCGCTCTGGCGGCGCGGTCGCTGGTCTGAAGCGCTGCTTGTCGGGCCTTGGCCAACGCCATCCGCGCTTCCATGAAGGGGGCCGGCAGGAGTCGGACCAGGTACCAGACTCCGGCCGCGGCGGCAGCCACAATTACTAGGATCAAGAAGCCGAAGACAAAACCCATTCCAAGCAACAATGCGAGCCCGACGTCGGCCCAGACGCTGGCGTCCCCGACCTCGGCCCGCCGGAGGAGCACCCCGCCCGCCGCGAGCAGCAGTATGGACAGCCCCAGGGGCAGGTAGACCTCCAGCCTGACTTGCCGCCGGGCAGCCTTGGGGGGATTGAACGTGCTTAGACCGAGCCGGTGGTACTCAAATGGGTCCAACGCGGGGTATTGTAGCATGCAGGTCGGACAGGCCGGCGCGGCCGGAGCTCGCACCGCAACGAGGACTGACGGCTACTATCCTCGAACCCGACCCCGATTTAGAATCTTGAGCATGACAACCGTTCGCGGATTGGTTGCGGCCCAGAAGACTACTCCCACGACGGTCCTCGATGATCTCGGCCAAGTGATGCAGCTGGCCGAGTTCGAGAGCGCCCTGCCCGGAGGCGTGACCACCGGACTGAAGATCAACATCTCCTGGCAGACCTGGTATCCGGCCTGCTCCTCCACCCCCTGGCAGATCGAAGGGGTGATCCTGGCGCTCCGGAAAGCCGGTTACCAGGATCTGGTCGGTGTGCACAACGACACCGTGGTGGTCGATACGGCCGTCGGCGAATTCAACAACAAGCACCGGTTCGTCACCGACAAACACCAGGTTCCGTGCATATACCTGTATGAGCAGAATTTCGAATGGTTCGAATATCAGCCCAAGCGGCCGCTGCTGGTCCTGGACAAGGTCTACCCGAAGGGCGTCTTCATCCCCCGGGCCCTGGTTGGACTCAACATTATCCATTTGCCGACAATCAAGACCCATGTGTTCACGACCATTACCGGTGCCATGAAGAACGCCTTTGGTGGATTGCTGCACCGCGATCGCCACTGGACTCACTCGGTCATCCATGACACCCTGGTGGACCTGTTGATGATCCAGCAGGATATCCATCCCGGGATCTTCGCGGTCATGGACGGCACGTTCGCCGGCGACGGACCCGGCCCGCGTGCGATGCGCTGGCATCAGAAAAACCTGCTGCTTGCCTCAGCCGACCAGGTGGCAATCGATGCGGTGTCCGCCAAGCTGCAGGGGTTCGATCCGATGCAGATTCGGTTCATCCGCCGGGCCCATGAACTGGGACTCGGCATCGGCGATCCCAGCCAGATCCGGGTAGTGGGTTACGACCTCGAGCAGGAAAAGCCGTGGGGCTTTGTCCAGGAGGACACGTTCGCCAGCCGGGGCCAGAAGGCGATCTATCACGGGCCGCTGAAGCCGCTGGAGAAGCTGCTCCTGCAATCGCCGCTCGTCCCGTGGGCGTATTTCGCCAGCAATTTCTATCACAACGTGTACTGGTACCCATTTATCGGCCGGAAGCGGGTCCGGGCCGCCCTCCAGACCGGGTGGGGCAAGCATTTCGAATCCTACGGGGACGGCCAGGTCGTGATGCCGGGAATGGAACCCAGGACCGTGCTCCAGGCTCTGGTCGGATTGGTGCTGTTGACCGCCGCCGGGGTCGCCGGCTTGCGGCTGCTCTCCTTGCGCTGAGCCGCCGGCTGGGCGCCGCCTGACCCCCTCGGCTTGAGCGTTCTAACAAAACGCTGACAATTCACCAATCCAGTTCTTATCGAATTCCCGTATAAACTGCCGGGGGGAGACTGGCTTCCCGGCGGTTCGCCGCCCGGGGCGGCCGAACCCTAAAAACACCGCTCGGGACACTTGAACCCGACGGACGGCCCCAGGGTAATGATGGGGTGGAGGTGAGCGCATCCTTGACGGAAAAGCATGAAGATTTCGTAGATGAGTCCTCGATAGAGGACCGATTCAAGTTCGACCACTCCGCCATGCAGGCGGCTGATTCCGGCGATTCGATCGCCCAGTACCTTTCCACGGTCGGCCGGGTGCCGCTGCTCAAGATGGACGAAGAGGTCGAGCTCGCCAAGCGGATCGAACGCGGCAACCGGGCCAGCGATGAACTTTCGAAAGTGACCCGCAGTTCGGAGCAGCGGGCGGAACTGCTTCGCCAGGTGCAGAACGGGATGGCCGCATTCGAGCACCTGATTCTGGCCAACTCCCGCCTGGTTGTCAGCGTCGCCCGGAAATATCGTGGCCGCGGGGTGCCATTCACCGATCTGATCCAGGAAGGTCATATCGGCCTGATTCGGGCCGCCAAGAAATTCGAGTACCAGCGGGGACTCAAGTTCTCCACCTACGCGACCTGGTGGATTCGACAGGCCATTACCCGGGCAATCTCCGACCAAAGCCGGGTCATCCGCCTGCCGGTGTATCTCGGAGAGATGATCACCAAGCTTCGCCACAAGACGATCGTCTTGACGATGGAGCTCGGGCGCGAACCGACTACGGATGAATTGGCCGCGGCACTGGAGACGACCCCGGAGCATGTGGCCGAAGTCATGCGGGCGACTGAGCAACCGATGTCGCTGGAATCGCCGCTCGAAGAGGGCTCCGAGCGGGAGTTGGGAGACCTACTGCCCGACGAAGAAGGGCCGGATCCTGAGGAGTGGACCTCGGAGGTGCTGCTGGGCGAGGACCTCGAAAAAGCCTTGGAGGAAATCCCGGAGCGGGAGCGCGAGGCCCTGGAGCTCCGCTTCGGCCTGCTCGACGGCAAGGTCAGAACGCTGGAGGAAATCGGCCGCCGGCTGGGCGTCACCCGGGAACGGGCTCGCCAGCTGGAGGCCCAGGCCCTGCGCCGGCTACGCAATCCGGCTCAGCGCCAGAAACTGATCGGCTACTGGCAGAAGTAGTCCGATAGGCAAGCAACGCCCTCTCGCAACTGCAAAGGGCGCGCCGGCAGCCATTCACCGGTGCGCCCTTTTTGGTTTCGATCCGGGAAGCTGCCTAACGCGGTTGTCTCCGAGGCGACTGTCCACGTAGAATTCATGGCTGTGGATGAAAGCCTCGGGATCACCCGGGTCGAGGGGCTTCGGCTCGGCCATGCCACCGACGAACTGAACCATACCGGCTGCACCGTGATCCTGTGCCCGGAGGGAACGGTGGGCAGCGTCGACGCTCGGGGTCCGGCCCCCGGCAGCCGCGAAACTGCCTTGCTGGCTCCCGAGAAACCGATCGAGGAGGTCAATGCCATTCTCTTGACCGGCGGCAGCGCCTTCGGATTGGCAGCCGCCGATGGGGTGATGCGTTCACTGGAAGCGCGCGGAATCGGGCACTGGACTCCCCGGGCCCGGGTCCCGATTGTGCCGGCTGCGGTGGTGTATGACCTTTTCTTCAGCGAAGGAATCCGTCGTCCGGATGCTGAGATGGGCTACCAGGCTTGCGAGGCTGCCAGCGACGGGCCGGTGGCGCAGGGAAACGTAGGAGCTGGCGCGGGAGTCACCGTGGGAAAATGGGGTGGATTCGAAGGGATCATGAAAGGCGGTTTCGGGAGTGCGGCCCAGGTGGTCATGATCGACGATCGTTCAGAACTCGTGGTGGGAGCGGCGGCCGTCACCAACGGAGTCGGAGACGTGCTGGACGAGGACGGCTCCATCTTAGCTGGCGCCCGAGCCCCCGGCGGAGGCTGGCTCGCCGAGGGTGATCCGATCCGACACATGCTGGTGGATCCGGTTCCTCCCGGCACCAACACCACCCTGCTCGTCGTCGCCACCAACGCCAAGCTCAGCAAAGTCGAGGCCTTGCGGCTGGCTCAGCTGGCCCACAATGGACTGGCGATTGCGGTCCGGCCCTCGCATACCACCCACGACGGGGATACAGCCTTTGCCCTCGCGACCCGCCAGGTCGAGGCGCGTTTCGACCTGGTTGGCTATCTCACCGTGCAGGTAGTCTCTCAAGCCATTCGCAGTGCGGTCCGCCACGCTGCCACTGTCGGGGCAGTCCCGGGGCTGGCCGGATGAACGCCACGGCCATTCGGGTGGAGCTGCACTGCCACACCTACCGATCCAAGGATTGCCTGATGCGGATCGAGCGACTCTTGGAAACCGCCCGGAGAAAAGGCCTCCAGCGCCTGGCGATCACCGACCACAATCAGATCGAGGGCGCCTTTGAGGCCCAGGCCTTGGACCCCGAGCTGGTGATCGTCGGTGAGGAGATCTTCACGACTCGCGGAGAGCTGTTGGGCTACTACATGCAGGAGCTCATCCCCCCGGGCCTCGAACCGATGGAAACGATCGAGCGGATGAAAGCCCAAGGTGCGCTGATCAGTGTGCCGCACCCGCTTGACTCGGTGCGGGGCGGCGCCTGGGAGGAGCAGGACTTGCGCGCCATTCTCCCGTTCGTTGACGCCCTAGAGATCTTCAACGCCCGCTGCATCGGGGGCGCGGCCAACCGCCAAGCTCAGGCCGTGGCTCAGCAGGCGGGCCTGCCCGGGACCGCCGGCTCCGACGCCCATTCCTATCTGGAGGTCGGGACCGCCGGCCTACGGCTACCCGCCTTTAACGATCCGGCCAGCATGCGGGAAGCCCTGCGGCAGGCCGAGGTCGTCGGGCGACTCTCGTCGCCCCTCGTGCACTTTCTTTCCCGCTACGCGAGCCTCCGCAAAAAGCTCGGCCGCGGCTGAAGTCCACCCACGGCCGGTCCGTCCCGATATCCTTCCGCACCAGTTCTTAGGTTTGGAGGCCTAACCGTCTCTTGACCGGAGGTGAGGAAAGAGGATTACCTCGCGGATGTTCGGCCGGTCGGTCAGCAGCATAGCCAGCCGGTCGACGCCCAACCCAAAGCCGCCGTTTGGAGGCATGCCATAACGCATCGCCCGCAGGTAGTCTTCATCTAACGGGTGGCGCTCGACGTCGTCCTCGGCGTAGGTTCTTCCAAGTTCGAGAAACCTGGCCTCCTGATCGAGCGGATCGTTCAGCTCGGTGAAGGCGTTACAGATTTCCATTCCACCCACGAAGCCCTCGAATCGCTCCACCGTTCCGGGTACCCCAGGCTTGCTCTTGGCGAGCGGAGAAATCTCCCGCGGATAGTCGAATAGGAACGTCGGCTGGATCAGCTCGGGTTCCACAAAATTCTCCAGCAGAGTCTCGATCAATTTGCCGCGGGGTGTGCCCGGCTTTGGCTCGAGCCCGGCTTGCTGCATGGCGGCGGATAGCGTTTCGGCCGTGGGGTGCTCCTCGAAGTCGATGCCCGACCGCTCGCCGACCGCGGCCCGCAGCGCCAGCCGCTGCCACGGCGGAGCCAGGTCGATGGATTGTCCCTGGTAGCTGATCTGGGTACTGCCGGTCACCTGCTCGGCCACCCTGGCCACCATCTGCTCGGTGATCTCCATCACCTGTTGGTAGTCGGCATAGGCCATGTAAAACTCGAGTTGGGTGAACTCCGGCAGGTGGGTTCGGTCCACCCCTTCGTTCCGAAAGTCCTTGCCAATTTCGTAGACCCGCTCGAGCCCGCCGACCAGGAGCCGCTTGAGATAGAGCTCGAAAGAGATTCGCAGGTAGAGGTCCTGGTGAAGTTGGTTGTGGTGAGTGACGAACGGCCTGGCCGCCGCCCCACCGTAAATGGGCTGCAGGACCGGGGTCTCGACTTCCAGAAATCCGAGCTGATTCAGGAACTGGCGCAGCGCATCGATCACCCTGGCCCGGACCTTGAAGACTTCCCGGACTTCGGGATTGACGGCCAGGTCGGCATAGCGCTCTCGATAGCGGGCTTCCGGATTGTCGAAGGCTGAGTGGACGACCCGCTCCCCTGCCACGATCTCCTCTTTGGCAGCTGGCAGCGGGGAGAGCGACTTGGCGAGCATCTGAAAGGCTTCCACCCGGAGGGTGACCTCCCCGGTGCGGGTACGAAACAGCGCCCCCTCGGCCTGGATGAAGTCCCCCAGGTCGAATGCCTCTTGCACAAGCTGGATCTGATCCGGACCCAGCTCATCTTCCCGAAAGTACAACTGCAGTTTCCCCTCTCCGTCCTCTAGATGGGCAAAGAGGGTCTTCCCCATCCCCCTGATCGAGCGCAGCCGACCGGCGACACAGGCTCTCAGTTCTCCGAGCTCTTCGAAAGCCGCGAGGGCGGCGGCCGTCGTGTGGGTCCGCTTAGTCCGGGTCGGGTACGCCTCCAGGCCTTCCTTGCGCAGCCGTTCGAGCTTCTGCAACCGGGCTTTCGTCAGCCTGTCGACCATGGATTCGCTCTCCGTTCCGCGAACTCAGACCATACAAAAAAGCGCCCCGCGCGAGCAGCTGCGCGCAGGGCGTCGCTCTACACCGCTGCACTCACTTGATCTTGACGACTCGGAAGTTCAGAACGCCTGCTGGCGCGTCGACCTGAATGCGGTCACCCACCTTGCGCTCAAGCAAGGCCTTGCCAAGCGGAGATTCATTCGAAATCAGCCCTTCCTTGGGGTTGGCCTCCGCGACCCCCACGATCGTGTAGGTCTCGCTGTCGGCTCCGTCTTCCTGCACAACCACCGTGCTGCCAATTTTTACCGAATCTTTGGATCGGGCCCGTTTGATCTCCTGGGCCGAGGCCAGGATATGTTCGATCTCAAGGATCCGCCCTTCGACGAAGGCCTGCTCGTTCTTGGCGGCCTCATACTCGGCATTTTCGATTAGCTCACCGTCCTCCATGGCTTCGTGCAGCCGGTGAGCGACTTCCTGCCGCTTGACCTGACGCAAATGCTGAAGCTCGTCCTCGAGCTTCTTGCGGCCCTTCTTCGTGAGGTAGACAGCTTGAGTTGACATCTCCCTTACCAACCAGCCCCGACCGGTGAGCGCCAAGTTCGACGCGTCGGGCCATTATGACAAAATGAACTGAGAGCAGCCTCTCAGCCCATTCGAGGCAGGCATCATAGCATATCCCGCAGGCCGTGTCCAGACGATCCCCTTCGAGGGTAAGATTGGTAGGCGAAGCCGAAGGGATAAGGTCCAAGCCAGATGCGGCCACAGGCCGGAGAGCCGGCTCCAGATTTCGAGCTGCAGACCGATGCGGGGAATACCGTTCGTCTGGCGGATTACCGCGGCAAGCGGATAGTACTCTTCTTTTATCCCCGGGCAGACACCCCGGGATGCATCAAAGAGGCCTGCGGATTTCGAGACGACTACCTTGCCTTCCAAAGCCAGAACGTCGTGGTGCTTGGCATCAGCCCCGACACCGTCCGGGCCCAAAGGCGGTTCCGGGAGCGCTACTCCTTCCCGTACCCCCTGCTGGCGGACGCCGATCACCGGGTGGCGGAGGCGTACGGGGTCTGGGAAGGCAAGCAGCTCTTCGGCATCCCCTACAAGGGGGTGGCCCGCACCACCTTCCTGATTGACGAGCAGGGGAATATCAGGCGGGTTTACGAAGGGGTCGTCCCCGACGGTCACAGCCAGGAAATCCTGGCCGAGCTTCAGTTGGCGAGACCGGAACGCCCCTCTGCAGGTTAAAATCCCGACCGTGCGCCGTTAGCTCAACTGGCAGAGCAGGGGCCTTTTAAGCCCAAGGTTGCAGGTTCGAGTCCTGCACGGCGCACCTGCTTCGTGCGGCCCGCTCCGCAACCGATCACCCCCTTCTTCCCAGCTCGCCTTACAGATCTGTAAGGAAAGAACACCCAGCTTCTCCAGTACAGTCTTAACGAGAGATTCCGCATCTGGATCTCTTTAGCCGTTCCTGTTAACTGAGTAGGTTAATGGCCGAACGAGTCCTTGTCGTCCAACTTGAACGCAAGCACCTGTTGGCTTTGTCGCGGGTGTTTGAGGACCGCGGCAATGTGGTCCTGACGGCCTCCTCGCTCAAGGAGACCGGCAACCTCGTGCAGCGCTACAAGCCGGACCTGATTCTGCTCGACGTCCAGATGCTGGGAGAGAACTGGGCCCGGGCCGTCCCTCCAATGCAGCGCGGCGCCCCCAATTCGCGGATCTTGTTGACCAGCAACGGAAACCGCAGCCCACTGCGGCGCCAGACCAAGGAATTCAAGCAGTGGGGCGTTATCCGCCCACCATTCACTGACTCGAAAATCGAGAAGGCCCTTCTGTCCTCCAGCAACGGGCACGGTGGCGGCGAAGGCCAGACGGAAGCCGAGCCGGCGCCCGGCAAGATCCGCTTCCCGATCCGATACAAGATCACCTTCCCATACATCGCTCTGGCTCTGGCCCTGGCAATGGCAGCCGCGATTGTGGTGACCAACGTGGTGCTCGATACCGTCGAGGAGCGCTTTACCAATCAACTGATCGAGAGCGGTCGGCTGTCGGCAGAGTGGATGGTGAAGGAGGAAGACCGGTTGCTCGAGTCCCTGCGGCTGGTCGCGCACACCGAAGGGGTTCCGGAGGCCGTGCAGACCGACGACGCCGAACTGCTGCGCGAGATCGCGTTGCCCATCGCGGTGAATGGCCAGTTGGAGGCACTGGAGATCCTGGACGCAAACGGGGTCAGCCTGCTCTCCTTGCGCCAGCAGCAGCGGGGCGAGTTTGAAGACTACTACGCCTCGCGCGGCGAGAGCCTATTCCAGGAGTGGGAGTTCGTCCAGCAGGTCCTGAATACCGAGGTGGACACTCTTGGGGACAAATATTCCGGAGTGGTCGCCGCCCCCTGGGGCGACTTGTTCTATGTGTCGGGCCCGATCTTGAGTGACAACAATCAGCTCGAAGGAGTTGTGTTGGTCGGCAAGTCGCTCAGCTCGCTGAGTCGGGAAATCCGGGAGGCCACCTTCGCCCAGGCCACGATCTACGACTTCAGTGGCGCGCCCCAGGCGACCACCTTCTTTGAAGAGGTGGGGCCGCTGGGATCCGAGCTCGTCGCCGGGGTGTTGGACCGCCAGGCCGAAGAGAGCTTTCTCCGCAATCTGACCGTCGCCAATATCGCCTACAGCGAAATCATTGGCACCCTGGACTCCCGAGGCGGAGTAGACGTGGCCCTGGTGGGAACCGCGTTGCCTCAGACCTTCCTCGTCCATCCGAGCCAGGTCACCCGGCTGCAGATATTTGGCCTGGCCACCCTTGGATTCCTCTTTGTCATCGCGGCCGGGGTTCTGGTGGCCAACCGAATCACTCGACCGCTGCTGGATGTGGTGCAGGCCTCCGAAGCAGTGGCCCGCGGGAACCTGACCGTGAAGGTCGATGCCCGGGGGAACGACGAGCTGGCCACACTGGCCCGAGCGTTCAATGACATGGTCATCTCACTCGATCGCTCCAATCGCGAGCTGCTCGAGGCCTACAACTCCACCCTGGAGGGCTGGTCGAAAGCGCTGGAATTGCGAGATGAAGAGACCGAAGGCCATACCCAACGGGTGACCGATCTGACCGTACGCCTGGCCCGCCGAATGGGAATCAGCGACGATGACCTGGTTCAGATCAAGCGCGGGGCATTGCTCCACGACATTGGCAAAATGGGGATCCCGGACGGCATCCTCAACAAGCCCGGGCCGCTCTCGGAACCGGAATGGGAAGTCATGCGAAAGCACCCGATCTACGCCTATCAGATGCTTTCGCCCATCGACTACCTTCGTCCGGCTCTGGCGATTCCCTGCTGCCACCACGAACGCTGGGATGGCAGCGGTTATCCGATGGGCTGGAAGGAAGAGGAAATTCCGCTTCCGGCCCGAATCTTCGCGGTGGTCGACGTTTGGGACGCACTGCGTTCGGATCGACCGTACCGGGTGGCCTGGCCCGAAGAGCGGGTCCTGGATCATTTGGTATCCAACAAAGGGGTCCATTTTGACCCGAACGTCGTGGACGAGTTCGTCCGCATGATTAAGAACGAAGGGCCGGACGGCCGGGTCGCGATGCGCACGCCGGCCATTCATCAAACCATGCTGCGCCGAACGGTTCCCCTCGGATGACCGACCCCGAGCGCAACCCGGGCAGCAGCCGACGGGCGGTATGGCTCCTGCTGCCTCTGGCGCTGGTCGGGGCGGGGATTTGCGGCTGGTCACTCTTCGCGAACGTGACCCTGGGCGAAGCCGAATCGTTCATCGCCGCTCCCCTGCACTCTGTCGCATTGGCCAATTACGCCCAAGATCCGATCGGCGGCCGGCTGCAGAGCCTCAGCATTCGCATCATCGAGTTCGCCATCCAGGACCGGGAGCCGGAGACCGACGACGCGGGCGCCCGGGCGACTGAGGTTGTGGAGAGCCTGAAGAGCCCGGTGCCAACAGTCACCCCCAAGCCGGGCGATCCCACCTACACGCCAACCGCGGCCAACTCGGCGGTCCCGACTGCCACGCTTGGAATCACGACGACTCCAACGCAAACTGCTAGCCCAACCCGTACGCCGACCCGGACGCCTAGCCCGACCCCGACCGATCTGGCCACTGCCGGGCCGAGCCCGACCCCGAGCAAGACTCCAACTCCGGGGCCTTCTTCCACCGCAACCAAGACCCCCACCCCAAGCAGCACGCCGGGTCCAAGCAATACGCCAACACCCTGCAAGGTCACGCCGATTGTGT
>Ga0209640_10000206_pt1 | contig 42469 bp, 37 predicted proteins | sample RifCSP10_1_FD_184018 | JGI IMG/M metagenome (GOLD analysis project Ga0209640, IMG submission 184018) | Soil microbial communities from Rifle, Colorado - Rifle CSP2_sed 10_1 (SPAdes) (version 2) | ecosystem: Environmental > Terrestrial > Deep subsurface > Rock core/Sediment | place: Rifle...
GGTCGAATGGGCCACTTCCAGCAGGCCCGCGGGCGGCATGGTCTCATCAAGGTACACATCCGCATAGCACTCATCGGCGGCGATCACGAATCCGAATCGGTCAGCCAGCGCCAGTGCGCGCGCGAGGTGATCGCGATCCATCACGGCACCGGTCGGGTTGCCCGGCGAGCAAAGGAACAGCAGCCCGCACCGCCGCCAGACGTCGTTCGAAACCGCGTCGAGGTCCGGCAGGTAATGGTTTTCGGCCAGCGTGTCGAGATAGTAGGGCTCAGCGCCGGCCAGCAGAGCCGCACCTTCGTAAATCTGATAGAAGGGATTCGGCATCAACACCAGAGACCGCCCGCCCGGATCGAGAACCGCCTGCGCAAAGCTGAACAGCGCTTCGCGCGTCCCGTTCACAGGCAGCACCATGTCTTGCGGATCGATCACGCCCGCCGGCAGCGAAAAGCGGCGCTCGAGCCAACGTGCCGCCGCGTGCCGCAATTCCGCCAGTCCCAACGCCAGCGGATAACGATCCAGCGTATGCAGTGCCGCGCGCAGCGCCGCAACGACAAGATCCGGTGCTGGGTGGCGTGGTTCGCCAATCGACATGGCGATCGGCGTGAGTTGTGCGGGCGGCGAGACGCCCGCGATGAGGTGACGTAGTCGCTCGAAGGGATAGGGGCGCAGGCTCTCGAGGCGGGGATTCATGGGGGAGAGTGAGCGGTGAGGGGTGAGTAGTGAAGGGTGGGTAGTGAGTCGATTCGATGGTCGGGCTATTCATCGCTCACCCTTCACTCCTCACCACTCACCTTCTTCTACGCCTTACGGTCGAGCGTTTCCGTCAGCTTCTGCTGCAACCGTGCTGCCGCCTGCTCGGTGAGCGGCTGGTCGGCGCTGTCGGTGACGTAGAAGACATCCTCGGCGCGTTCGCCCACGGTGGCGATGCGCGCGCCATGAATGTCGACACCCTCGCTCAAAAATACCTTGCCGACTTCCGAAAGCAGTCCCGGACGGTCGCCCGCGATCAGGTCGAGGATGGTGCGATTGTTGCGCGCATCCGTGCTCAGCGTGATCTGGGTCGGAGTCGAGAACATGCGCACCTGTCGTGGCGCGCGTCGCGTCACCGCCGGCGGCGACAGTTCCCGCTGCGGAAGACTCCGCCGCAGGGCCTGCTCGATCTCGTGGATGCGCATCGGGTCGGCAATCGTGCGGCCGTTGTCCTCGAGCACGAGGTAGGTTTCGAGACTGTAACCGTCCGCGGTCGGGGTGATTCGGGCATCGACGATGTTGAGTCCCATCTGATCGAGGACCGCGGTGGTCCGCGCAAAGCTGTGATGCGATTGCGCGGTAAAGGTGAAAATCGGCGTTCCGCCACGCTCGGTCTGCGTGCTCACGGCGACCAGGGGATCCTCATCGTCGGCTTCGTGTGCGACCAGCAGAGTTGTGTGCCACGCGACCTCTTCCGGGGTATGACGGAGAAAGTACGTTTCGGTGAATGACCGCCACAGCCTGTCGACGGCGTGCGGCTCGACCCCGCGCTGGGCCAGCAGCGTGCGCGCGTTGGCCTGCGTCTCGCGCACCAGTTCGTCCTGATCGATCGGGCTCTCGAGCCCACGTCGCAACGCCCGCTTGGTGCGTTCGTAGAATTCCTCGAACAGGGATGCCTTCCAGGCGTTCCACAGCTTCGGATTGGTTCCGCGCACGTCGGCGACGGTCAGCACGTACAGGTAGTCGAGGTGGGTCTGGTCGCCCACCACGCGCGCGAACTCACGGATCACCTCCGGATCGCTGATGTCCTTTTTCTGCGCCGTGACCGACAACAGCAGGTGATGCTTCACCAGCCATGCCACCAAGCGTGCGTCATAGCGGCTCAGGCCCTGTTCCAGGCAGAAGGCTTCGGCGTCGACGGCGCCGAGGTCCGAATGATCACCACCGCGTCCCTTGGCGATGTCGTGGAACAGGGCGCCCAGGTAGGCGATCTCCGGTCTGGGCAGCGCTTGCAGGATGCGACTCAACGTCGGGAACTCGTGGTCGTATTTCGGCATCGCGAAGCGGCGCAGGTTGCTGACCACGAACAGGGTGTGCGCATCGACCGTGTAGGCGTGGAACAGGTCGTATTGCATGCGCCCGACGATGCGCCCGAATGCCGGGACGTAGCGCCCGAGCACGCCGTAGAGATTCATGCGGCGGAGCGCGTGAGTGACGCCCAGCGGCGAGCGCAGAATATCGAGGAAAAGCCGGTGATGGCGCGGGTTCTGGCGGAACTCCTCGTCGATCAGCCACAGGTTGCGCCCGACCAGGCGGATCGTGGCCGCGCGCACGCCGCGAATCTGCGGGTTCTGCTGCATCAGCAGGAACAATTCGAGGAGCGCGGACTGGTTGCGCGCAAACACTTCTTCGTGGGCGACCTCGAGATACTCGTTGCGGATCTGAAAGCGCGCGTTCAGCGGCACCGGCTGGGTGTTGCGGGTCAAGATCGCCTCGCGAAAGAGCTGCAGCAGCATTTCGTTGAGCAGGCTCACGTCCATCACGGTGCGGTAGTAGCGCTGCATGAACTGCTCTACCGCGAGCGTGTAGGTTGCATCCTCATAACCGAACTGCCTGGCAAGCCGGATCTGGTGGTCGAACAGCAACCGGTCCTCACGCCGCCCCGTCAGCACGTGCAGCGCGAAGCGCAGTTTCCACAGGATGGCCTGCGCGGTCTTGAGCTTGCGCAGCTCGTTGCGCGTCAGGAATCCGTGAGCGACCAGCCCGTCGAGGGTGTCGGTGCCGAAGTGGCGCTTGGCGACCCAGCCGATGGTCTGAATGTCGCGCAGGCCGCCGGGGCTCGACTTGACGTTGGGCTCGAGGTTGTAGGCGGTGTCGTGGAAACGATGATGGCGCGCCTGCTGTTCCTGAACCTTCGCCTCGAAAAACTCGTTCGCGGGCCACATGCGTTCGGTCGCTAGCGCCTGCTTCATCGCCGCGAACAGCAGCTCCGGCCCGGCGAGGCGCCGCGCTTCGAGCAGTGTCGTGGCCACGCTGATGTCGGCGAGGCTCTCACGCTGGCATTCGTCTATCGTGCGAACGCTGTGGCCCACCTCCAGGCCGATGTCCCACAAGAAGGTGAGAAAGCGCCCGAGCAGCGGCTGCCAGGCTGCCGATTCGCTCTTGGGGAGCAGCACACAGACGTCGATATCCGAACAGGGATGCAACTCGCCGCGGCCGTAACCGCCGACTGCGATCAGCGCCAGCTCGTGCGCGTGCGCGCCGACATGGAGCTCCCAAGCGTGGATCAACAGCACATCGACGAGCCGCGCGCGGTCGCGGACGAGTGCATCGATCGGCTCGTCCTGGCTGAATCGCTGCTTGAGCTCGTCATCACCACGCTCGAGGGCGACGCGAAACGCGCTGATCGAATCCGGCGCGTTCGCGAGCGTCTGCGGCAGGGATTGCAGATAGCGCCACTCGGGCGCTGTCGTTTGCGGTGGCGCGGCGAGATCTTCGAACTCGTCGGAGCCGGGAACCGTGATCATGCGGGCCCGGACGGAGCCTTCCAGTCCGCGCCAGCGAGCGCGCGTTCGCCTCGGCCGAGCGTGAGCACTTCATGACCCGCCGGGGTGACCAGCACGGTGTGTTCCCATTGCGCCGACAGTGAATGATCCTTGGTGACCACCGTCCAGCCGTCCGGCAGCAGCCGCACGTGACGTCGCCCGGCATTCACCATCGGTTCCACTGTGAAAGTCATGCCGGGCCTGAGCTCAAGCCCCGAGCCCGGTTCGCCGTAGTGCAGGACCTGCGGATCCTCGTGATAGACGCGGCCGATACCATGGCCGCAGTACTCACGCACGACCGAAAAGCTGTGCGACTCGACGAACGTCTGGATCGCATGACCGATGTCTCCGAGCCGGGCGCCGGGCCTCACCTGGTGGATGCCTTTCCACATCGCCTCCCGGCAGACCTCGCTCAGGCGCTGCGCCTGCACCGATGGCTTACCGACGTAGTACATGCGGCTCGTATCGCCGTGGAAGCCATCCTTGATGACGGTGACGTCGATATTGAGGACGTCGCCGCCTTTCAGCACCCGGTCGCCCGGAATTCCGTGGCAGACAACATGATTGACCGACGTGCACAGCGTCTTAGGGTATCCCTTGTAGCCGACGTTGGCCGGAATCGCCTTCTGGATGTTGACGATGAAGTCGTAGCAGAGCCGGTCGAGCTCCTCGGTCGTGACGCCCGGGACGATGTGCTCGCCAATCATGTCGAGAACCTCGGCCGCCAGGCGACCGGCCGCACGCATCCGCTCCTGTTCCTCAGGTGTCTTGATGGATACATTCATGAGCGGGGACAGGGCGGCTTCACGCATGGCTGGACTTAAGGGACCCTCCGAAAACCTAACACATTGTTCGGGCAACAAGTTTATGGTATAAAGCGCGCCGTTTTTTGGCAATGCAAACCACACGCGTGCCGTCACGTGCGGATGGGTGCCGTTCTCCAAGGGCTTTGGGCTTCAGGCCTCGGGCATCAGGGATAACGGTTTCCGCATGGGGCGCGCGGAGGCTCAACCCCACAAGGAGTTTTTCATGGCCAGCGTGTCCATGCGACAGATGCTGGAGGCGGGTGTTCATTTCGGACATCAGACCCGCTTCTGGAACCCGAAGATGGCTCCCTTCATCTTCGGCGAGCGCAACAAGATCCACATCATCAATCTCGAGCGGACGCAGCCCCTATATGGCGAGGCCGCGAGCTTCATCAAGGCCATCGTCGCCGACGGCGGCAAGGTGTTGTTCGTCGGCACCAAGCGTTCGGCACGTGAAGCGATACAGAAAGAAGCCGTGCGTTGTGTCATGCCCTACGTCAACCAGCGATGGCTGGGAGGCATGCTGACCAACTTCAAGACCATCCGCCAGTCGATCAAGCGGTTGACCGAGCTCGAAGAGATGGCCACCAGCGGTGCGCTGGAAAGGCGCGGTAAGAAGGAAGCGCAGTCGCTGCGGCGTGAGATGGAGAAGCTGCAGAAAAGCCTCGGCGGCATCAAGGAGATGAGTGCGCTGCCCGACGCGCTGTTCGTGATCGACGTTGGTCACGAGGAGATCGCGGTCCACGAGGCGCGCAAGCTCGGCATCCCGGTGGTTGCGGTCGTGGATACCAATTGTTCGCCGGACGGAATCGACTACGTCATTCCGGGCAACGATGATGCCATGCGCGCGATCCAGCTTTATGCGCTCGGCATCGCGGACGCCGTGCTTGAGGGTAGGCAGGCAATCCCTGAGGTTCCCGCCGGCGAGGATGAGTTCGTCGAGCTCGACGAGGCCGGCAACCCCAAGCGAAAAATGGCCCGTCGCAGACCGGCTCCGCCGAAGAAAAAGGCGGCGATTCGCCGCCGGCCGGCGGCGAAGGTCCTGGCGCCCGAGGCGGAAGTCCCCGAGGCGGAAGTCCCCGAGGCGGAAGTCCCCGAGACGGAAGCGCCCGAGGCGGAAGTGCCCGAGGCGGAACCGCACCAGGTAGCCGCACCGGAAGCTGCCGCACCAGAGGCGGCGGCGCCCGAGGTCGCCGATCTCGCCGAGAGCGACGACCCGGAGGACGAAGCTGCCCAGGGCGAGCGCTTTGCCGCGCGACGTCGACCGGCGTCGGCCGGCCGCCGCAAGACGGCAGGCAAGCAGGGCAGTGGCGGCGCTTCAGGCAGCGGGACTGCCGGGGGCAGCTGATTGAGCGGCCGGCAGCGCGCTCAGGGCAGTGTGCAAAATGGCCGGCGGTGAAGTCCGCTGGCCCCCAATCTCGAGGATGCAAGATGGCGATCACGGCAGAAGCGGTCAAGCAGCTTCGCGAGCGAACTGGCGCGGGCATGATGGAATGCAAGAAAGCGCTGGTGGAGGTTGGCGGCGATCTCGACGCGGCGGCCGAGCTCATGCGCAAGCAGGGGCTGGCGAAAGCCGACAAGAAGGCGGCGCGCGTCGCGGCGGAGGGCATCATCGTGATCGAGCGCGCAGCGAATGGTCTGAGCGCCGCAATCGCGGAGATCAACTGCGAGACGGATTTCGTTGCGCGCGAGCAGGAGTTTCGCCAGTTCGGCGCTGAAGTCGCGCAGCTGGCGCTCGAACATCGGCTGGCCGCGCCCGAGGCGATCCTGGGACTCAAACTCAGGAGTGGAGAAGCTGTCGACGAACGGCGACGAGCACTGATTACAAAGATTGGCGAGAACATCAATGTCCGGCGCATTGGCTATATCAGTGCGCCGACGGCGCTGGGTGCTTACGTGCATACCGGCGACCGTGTCGGCGCGCTCGTCGCCCTCAAGGGCGGAAACGAGGTGCTGGCCCGTGAACTTGCCATGCATGTCGCTTGGTTCAATCCTCCGTATGCGACGGCAGCACAGGTGCCGGCGGAGCAGGTCACCAAGGAGCGGGAAATTCTTGCGGAGCAAGCGCGCAACGAGGGCAAGCCCCCCGAAATCGTCGCCAAGATGATCGAGGGACGCCTGCGCAAGTACCTCAACGAGATCACGCTCCTGGGCCAGGCGTTCGTGAAGGATCAAGACGTCAGCGTCGAGAAACTGTTGAAGAATGCGGGCGCCGATGTGGTCGGGTATGTACGCTTCGAAGTCGGCGCCGGTATCGAAAGGAAGCAGGGTGATTTTGCCGCCGAAGTCATGGCGACCGTCAAGGGCGCGACAACGGCCAAGCACTGAGGACTTGCGGAACCGGGCTTGAGGCCAGGTTTCTCAGAGACAGGCTGCCGATATCGCGGCAGCCGAGCGAGCGCGGGGGGTGCGAGCGTATGGGGCAGAGCGACAACCGGGCGCGCTATCGGCGCATCCTGGTCAAGCTGAGCGGTGAAGCACTGCTCGGCGCCGCGGACTACGGCATCGATCCGGCAATGCTGCGGCGGATCGCCACCGAGCTTCACGACGTCACCAAACTCGGCGTCCAGGTGGCAGTTGTGATCGGCGGCGGCAATATCTTTCGCGGTGCCGGGCTGGCGCGCGCCGGCATGGATCGGGTCACTGCCGACCACATGGGGATGCTCGCCACGGTGATGAATGCGCTCGCGATGCAGGATGCGCTCGAAGGGCTGGGCGGTCACGTGCGCGTGATGTCGGCGCTGCGCATCAACCAGGTCTGCGAAGACTACATACGGCGGCGTGCCGTGCGTCACCTCGAGAAGGGGCGCGTCGTGATCTTTGCTGCCGGCACCGGCAACCCCTTCTTCACGACTGACACCGCCGCGAGCCTGAGGGCGATCGAGATCAATGCCGACGTGTTGCTCAAGGCTACCAAGGTGAACGGGATCTATTCCGACGATCCGGTGAAGAACAAGGCTGCAGTGCACTACTCCCATCTGAGCTTCGAGCGCGTGCTGGCGGAGAAACTGCAGGTGATGGATGTCACCGCCATCGTCATGTGCCGCGACAACAACCTGCCATTGCGGGTCTTCAACCTCAACAACGCCGGAGACTTGATGCGGATCGTGAACGGCGAGAACGTCGGCACGGTGGTCAGCAACGACTCGTGAGCCTGGGCGAGGAGGTAGTTCCATGCTCGAGGATGTCAAGAAGGATGCGACGCAGCGCATGGCGAAGTGCGTCACCGCGTTTCGCAACGATCTCAAGAAACTGCGCACCGGACGCGCGCAGCCGAGCCTGGTCGAGCATCTCAAGGTCGAGTACTACGGCAACGAAGTGCCGTTGGTCCAGGTCGCAAGCATCAATGTCGAGGATGCCCGCACGCTTGCGGTAAGCCCTTGGGATAGAAACATGGTGCCGGTAATCGAGAAGGCGATCCTGAAGTCCGATCTGGGCCTGACGCCAGCGACAGCGGGACAGGTGATCCGGATTCCACTCCCGGCGCTCACCGAAGAGCGTCGGCGCGAGCTCACCAAGGTCGTGCGTGCTGAGGCCGAGAATGCCCGCGTGGGCGTGCGCAACGTGCGCCGCGACGTGATGAATGAGCTGAAGGAGATGCTCAGGGAGAAACTGCTGTCGCAGGACGACGACCGCCGCGCACACGAGGAGATCCAGAAGCTCACCGACAAGCACGTCGCCGAGATCGATCACGTGCTGGTCGAGAAAGAGAAGGAGCTGATGCAGGTGTAGTTGCCCTCACCTGCGTGTCCTTCAAGCATGGCCAGCTCAGCCTCTCTTGCCGAATCGGGTTCGCTGCCGCGTCACGTCGCCATCATCATGGACGGCAACGGGCGCTGGGCGCAGGCGCGCGGCTTGCCGCGACCGGCTGGACACAAGGCCGGTATCCGGCCGGTGCGTGTCGCCCTGGAGGCCTGCGGCGAGCTGGGTATCGAAGCGCTGACCTTGTTCGCTTTCTCCAGCGAGAACTGGCGCCGGCCCGCCGAGGAAATCGGCATGCTGATGGAGCTTTTTCTCGAGTCGCTGGAGCGCGAGGTGGAGGAGATCCATGGCAAAGGCGTCAGGCTGCGCTTCATCGGCGATCGTCACACCCTCTCGGTGCGATTGCAGACCAAGCTGAATGAAGCTGAGGGGCTCACCCGCGACAATTCCGGGCTCACGCTCGTCATCGCAGTCGGCTACGGTGGACGCTGGGATCTGGTGCAGGCGGCTCGCGCGCTGGCGCGGCGCTGCCAAAGCGGCGGGCTGACAGCGGATGCCATCGATGAGGCCACGCTGCAGACTGAGCTCGCGCTCGGTGATCTGCCGGACCCGGATTTGTTCATCCGCACCGGCGGTGAACAGCGCATCAGTAACTTCCTGTTGTGGAACCTTGCATACACCGAGCTCTATTTCTGCGAAGTCCTTTGGCCGGACTTCGCACGCCACGATTTTGACCTCGCGCTGCAAACCTTTGCGGCACGACAGCGGCGGTTCGGGATGACGGCTGCGCAGCTGGGTGCGGGCTGATGCTGCGCCAACGGATCATCACCGCCGTCGGATTCGGTATCGCGCTGTTGGTGGTGCTGTTGTGGTTGCCACCCCGGATCGCCATCGGCATCTTTGCTCTGACCGTGCTCGTTGGCGCATGGGAGTGGTCCGCGATGGCGCGCTTGGCATCGGCCGCGACCCGGATTGCCTTCGTCTGTGCGGTAGCCCTGGCGATGGCGCTGGTGTGGCACTTCACCGGGGAAGACAGCCGGCTCGAAACGCTGTTGTGGATCACCGCGGCGTGGTGGTTGGTCGCGTTCCTGTGGGTGACGCTGGCGCCGGGCAGGCATTCGCGCGTGACCGTGGCGACCAGCGGCCTGCTCGTCCTGGTACCTGCATGGGTGGCGATTGCGCACCTGTTTCTGCAGGCCGTGCAGGGAATCAACGTGCCGGGATCCCATCTGGTGCTGTTTTTGCTGTTGCTGGTATGGGCCGCGGACATTGGCGCCTTCTTCGTCGGGCGCAGCTTCGGTCGCCTGAAGCTCGCGCCACGCGTCAGTCCCGCCAAGACCTGGGAGGGCGTTGTGGGTGGTCTGGCCGCCGCGGCGGTGGTGGCGGCACTCGGTGCATGGTGGTTCGATCTGCCGCGTGTCGCGTTCCTGTCGCTTTGTCTGGCGGTGACACTCATCTCGATCGTGGGCGATCTCACCGAGAGCATGTTCAAGCGTTATGCCGGCTTGAAGGACAGCGGGTCCGTGTTCCCGGGGCATGGCGGTGTCCTGGACCGTATCGACAGTATTACCGCGGCGGCACCGCTGTTCCTGCTTGGCCTGCGATGGCTGGAGCTCGAACCGTGAAGTGCGTGACCATCCTGGGCTCGACCGGAAGCGTGGGCGTGAACACGCTGGATGTGATCGCGCGGCATCGCGGGGAACTGCGCGCAGTGGCGCTGACCGCGCACAGCAACGACGCCTGTCTGTTCGAGCAATGCCGCGAGCATCGACCCGAGCTGGCCGTACTCATCGATCCGGTGGCGGCCGATCGGTTGCGCGAGCGGGTTCGCACGGCCGGACTGGCGATTCGCGTGTTGCAAGGCACAGCGGCACTCGAGGAGGCCGCACAGCTACCGCACAGCGACATCATCATGGCGGCGATCGTCGGCGCAGCGGGATTGCTGCCGACACTCGCCGCCGCCCGCTCCGGCAAGCGCCTGCTTCTCGCCAACAAGGAGGCGCTGGTGATGGCCGGTGAGCTGCTGATCGAAGCGGTTCGCGCCAGCGGCGCGACGCTCATCCCGATCGACAGCGAGCACAATGCCATTTTCCAATGCCTCGGCACTTCATCCATGGCTGGCGCTCGACCGCAGGGATTGCGGCGCATCGTGCTGACCGCTTCCGGCGGGCCATTTCTGCATACGCCGGCCGAGAAGCTGGCGCGAGTCACGCCCGCCGAGGCCTGCGCCCATCCCAACTGGGTCATGGGCCGCAAGATCTCCGTAGACTCGGCCACGCTGATGAACAAGGGCCTGGAGCTGATCGAAGCGTGCTGGTTGTTCGGCGTCGCGCCGGACGACGTGGAGATCGTCGTGCATCCTCAAAGTGTGGTGCACTCGATGGTCGAATACGTGGACGGTTCGGTGCTGGCGCAGCTCGGCAATCCCGACATGCGAACGCCGATCGCGCACGCGCTCGCCTGGCCGGAACGGCGCGAGTCGGGTGTGGAGTCGCTCGACGTCGTGCGTCGTGCGCGGCTCACTTTCGAAGCGCCCGATCTGGAACGTTTCCCATGCCTCGGTCTGGCGCAGCGCGCAGCGCGCGCGGGCGGAACGGCGCCGGCGCTGCTGAACGCCGCGAATGAAGTTGCAGTGCAGGCTTTTCTCGAGAGTCGCCTGAACTTTACGGCGATCCCGGTGGTCATTGAGGGCGTGCTCAACCGAGTAGCCAGCGAGCCGGTCCGGTCCCTGAAGACGATTCTCGACGCCGATTCCGCGGCGCGCCGGGCCGCGGCCGAGGCCATTGGCTGCCTGCAGGTGTCGACGAGTGATTCGGTGGTGGGGGCTCGCGCATGACGCCCGCGCTGACGTCCGTGCTGGCGTTCATCGTCGCGATCAGCGTGCTGGTTGCCGTGCACGAGTTTGGCCACTTCTGGGTGGCGCGGAAACTCGGCTTCAAGGTGCTCAGATTCTCGATCGGTTTTGGCCGCCCACTGTGGAAGCGCAGTGCAGGGCCGGATGCGACCGAATACGTGATCGCTGCCATCCCGCTCGGGGGTTACGTCAAGCTGCTGGATGAACGGGAGGGACCGGTCCCTCCGGAAGAGCTGGCGCGCTCCTTCACGCGCCGCCCGGTATGGCAGCGCCTGCTCGTGCTCGCGGCCGGCCCCACCTTTAATTTCCTGTTTGCTATCGCCGCATACTGGGTGCTGTTCATGTGGGGCGTGCCGCAGACGCAGCCAGTGATCGACCACGTCGTGGCTGATTCGTACGCGGCACGTGCGGGATTGCGCGACGGCGACACCGTGCTCGAAGTTGGCGGCGAGCGCACCGCGGATCCGAAGGCCGTGATCTTTGCGCTGCTCGGCGATCTTCTCGACGACGGTACGACAAGGCTCAAGGCGAAATCCGCGGACGGCCGGGAGCGCGAAGTCACCTTCGAGGTCGCGAGCGCTGCCGAACGCCACCGCCTCACTGAACCGGGTGCGCTTCTGACGGGGCTGGGATTCGACTTCTCGTCACCGCCGGTTCCGCCGATCGTGCAGAAGCTGGCGCGCGATGGCCCGGCCGCAAACGCCGGCCTCAAACGTGGTGATCGCATCGTTGCCGTCGACGGGCATGCGACGCCGAGCGGTGCGGATCTGGTGGACTACATCAGGGTGCGGCCGGGTGAGCGAGTACTGCTGAGTGTGAGCCGCAAGGCGGAAGAGCGCACCGTCCCGGTGACGATCCGCGGCGAGCAGGATGGAGGTCAGACCATCGGGCGCATCGGCATCGAACTGCGCCGCGTCGAGCTCGAGAGCCTCGGGCCACTCGCTGCCCTGGGACGCGCCAGCACCGAGACCTGGGAGATGTCGGCGCTCACCGTGACGATGCTCTGGAACATGATCATGGGACGTGTCTCGGTCAAGAACATCAGCGGACCGATCAACATCGCTGCCTTTGCCGGCGAGACGGCCCGTGTCGGTGCACGGCCGTTTCTGGCGTTCCTGGCCATCGTCAGCATCAGCCTGGGCGTGCTCAATCTCCTGCCAATACCGATCCTGGATGGCGGGCAGATGCTGTATCAGGCCATCGAGCTCGCCAAGGGCAGCCCGCTCTCGGAGCGCGCACAGATACTGGGCCAGCAGTTCGGCATTGCGTTGCTGCTGCTGCTCATGAGTCTGGCGTTCTATAACGACATCTCATCGCGATTTCTTGACTGAACCCACCCAAGCTGCAGTCTGAGCATGATTCGCAAACTGCTTGCGTCCTCGATCCTGTGCGTACTCGCCATCGCGACCGCCCGCGCGCAGGACGCATACGAGGAATTCACGGTTGGCGACATTCGCGTCGAAGGATTGCAGCGCATCTCCGAGGGCACGGTTTACAACTACCTGCCGGTGAACATCGGCGATCGACTGAACGCGCAGCGCACGCAGGAAGCGCTGCGCGCGCTCTACCAGACCGGGTTCTTCCGCGACGTCGAGCTCAGGCGCGACGGCAACACGCTGGTGGTGGTCGTGCTCGAGCGCCCCTCGATCGAGGGCTTCGAGATCAAGGGCAACAAGGACATCAAGACCGAAGACCTGCAGAAGAGCCTGCGCAACGTCGGCCTTGCTGTCGGCAAGACCTACGACGCCTCGGTATTGGAGGAGGTTACCCAGTATCTCACGGACCAGTATTACAGCCGTGGCAAGTACGCGGTGCGTGTCGATACCAAGGTAGAGGAGCTTACGGGCAACCGCGTGCGCATCTCGATCGACATTGCCGAGGGCAAACGCGCCAAGATCCGCCAGATCAACATCGTCGGTAACACCCGTTTCGATGACGAGGACCTGCGCGAAGATTTCGAGCTCAATACCCCCAACTGGCTGTCTTGGTACCGGCAGGATGACCGCTATGCGCGCGAGTCGTTGCAGGGCGACCTCGAAAAGCTGCGCTCTTACTACATGGACCGTGGTTATGCCAACTTCCGGATCGAGTCCGCCCAGGTGGCGATAGCCCCGGAAAAGGACGACATCTTCGTAACGGTGAACATCGACGAGGGCGAGGTGTTCAAGGTGAGCGAGGTGAAGCTCGCTGGCAACATGGTGGTGCCCGAGGCGGCGCTCAAACGGCTGCTGCTGGTGCAGCCCGGGCAGACGTTCTCGAACAGACTCGTGAGTCAGACGCAGGAGTTGCTGAGCTACCGGCTGGGCGAGGATGGCTACGCCTTCGCCAAGATCGACCCGGTGCCGACCACCAGCAACGACAAGCGCGAGGTATCGATCACCTTCTTCATCGAACCGGGCAATCGCGTGTACGTGCGCCACATCAACTTCCTCGGCACCAGCGCCATCGACGACGAGGTCCTGCGGCGCGAGATGCGCCAGCTCGAGGGTGGATTCCTGTCGAACTCCGCCGTCGAGCGCTCCAAGGAACGCATCCAGCGTCTGCCGTACGTGGAAAAGGTCGAGTACGAGACCACCCCCGTCCCGGGCTCTGCCGACCTGGTGGACGTGGATTTCACCATCAAGGAGGGCTTGCCTGGCCAGTTCGGCGGCGGCATCGGCTATTCCCAGTCGCAGTCGTTCATCCTGAACGGCAACTTCGTGCACAGCAATTTCATGGGCAGCGGCGAGCGCATCGCAGCCGAGCTCAACGCGGGCCAGTACAGCAAGGTCTACAGCCTGTCGCACACCGATCCCTACCGCACCATCGACGGCGTCGCGCGCACGATTTCGCTCACGTACCGTGACATCACGCAGTTCGTCTCGGCCTCGTCGGATTTTTCCACCGAAACGATGACTGCGGCGCTCGACTACAGCTATCCGATCACGGAATACCAGGCGCTTCGTTTCGGGCTTGCGGCGCAGAAGGCCGAGCTGCTGACGAGTCCGGGTGGAAGCGCGGACCAGGCGGTGGATTGGGTGCAGAACAACGGCGAGACCTTTGTGATCACGCAGCCTTTCGGTCTCGGCACGATCGACTACTTCGGCACCAAGTACACGACCTTTGAATTGATCGCGGGCTGGAGCATCGACACGCGCAATCGCGCGCTGTTCGCGGATCGCGGCATGCGGCACTCAATGTCTCTGGCGTATTCGGTTCCCGGCGGGGATGTCGAGTACTGGGTCCTGAACTACAATTACCTGCAGTTGGTGCCTTTGTTCGGCCCGTTCACGTTGGCCCTGATCGGTGACTTTGCGTATGGCGAGGACATCGGTGAGACGACGTCATTGCCGCCGTACCGGCAATTCTTTGCCGGCGGCCCGGAATCGGTGCGCGGCTACCGCGAAAGTCGGCTTGGACCGAAGGACAACTTCGGCAACCCCTACGGCGGCAATATGAAGGTCGTCGGACGCGCCGAGCTGTTATTCCCTATCCCGGAGAAGTGGAAGGCGACGACGCGCGTCAGCATGTTCTACGACATCGGCAACGTGTTCTCGACCGGTCACGTGGACTTCACCGGCGTCGACGGCGTGACGCCGGTCACGTATGACTTCAAGTATGATAAGTTGAAACATTCCACGGGTGTGGCTGTGCAATGGCTCGCGCCGCTCGGCATTTTCCGCTTCAGCTACGCGTTCCCGCTCAATGCCTACGGAGGTGACAGCGTGTTGTTCAAGGATGAGGTGGAGAAGTTCCAGTTCTCGGTGGGCCAGGCATTTTGAGGGGTCAGGTCTTGCAGTCACGCAGAGAATGCGTGACTGCAAGACCTGACCCCACTAGAGGCGCTATGTACAGAAAGTCCCTGTTGTTAGCAGCATTGCTCGCGGGTGTATGCGCGACGGCGCATGCGGAACTCAAGATCGGCGTGGTGAGCGTGCCGCAGTTGATCGAGGAATCGCCGCAGGCGAAATCCGCGATGCAGGCGCTGCAGGATGAGTTCATGCCGCGCCGGCGTGAGATCGAGACGCAGCAGAAGGAACTGAAGGCGCGCGAGGAAAGGCTCACGCGCGACAGCGCCGTGATGTCCGAGGCCGAGCGCAACAAGATGGAGAAGGACCTGCGCGACGGCCAGCGCGACCTGGCGCGGCGGCAGAACGAATATGTCGAGGACCTGAACGTGCGCCGCAACGAAGAGCTTGGCAAGCTGCAACGCACTCTGTTGCAGGAAGTCCAGACCTACGCGCGCGCGCAGGGCTTCGATCTCGTGGTCGGTGATGGGGTGCTGTTCGCGAAGGATGGACTCAACATTACATCCGCCGTCCTCGGCAACCTGCAGGCTCGAGGCAAGACTGCACCACCGTCAGCCCCGGCGGTGGCTCCCAAGCCGGCAGAGAAGAAACCCTGAGCGGAGCAGCCTTCACGTGACGGGCTTCAGGCTTCAGGCATCAGACGTGAGGCGCTCGGAGTGTCACCGGAAGCCCGGGGCCTGATGCCCGAGGCCTGCTCATGGTGCCGCGCTTCGACTGCAATGATGCGCCGTTAGCATGGTGATTACCCTCGGTGAACTGGCGATCCGGTTCGGGTGCACGCTCAAGGGCGAGCCCGAGGTCCCAATCGATTCCGTGGCGACGCTCGAGAATGCGGGTGAGCGCTCGATCAGCTTTCTCGCCAACCCGAAGTATCGGCGCCAACTCGCAGCAACGCGCGCCGCGGCCGTCGTCCTGGAGCCGCGATTTGCCGACGAGTGCCCGGTGGCCGCGCTCATCGCGCCGAATGCCTACGCTACCTATGCGCGCATTGCGACGCTGCTGTACCCCGAGCCGAGCTGGCGCGCCGGAATCAATGCGGGCGCCAGCGTCGCGGAGCGCACGCGCATCGCTCCCAGTGCCTCGATTGCCGCCGCGGTGACGATCGAGAATGACGTGGTGATCGGCGAACGGACCCGTGTCGGCCCGGGTTGCGTCGTGATGCAGGGCAGCTCTATCGGCGCTGACACATGCCTGAGCGCGAACGTGACGCTGTGTCGCGGCGTGCGCATCGGTGATCGGGTCCTGATCCACCCTGGCGTGGTGATCGGCGCGGATGGTTTCGGGCTTGCTCCGGAGCGTGGCACGTGGGTCAAGGTCCCCCAGATCGGCAGCGTCCAGATCGGCGATGACGTGGAGATCGGCGCCAACACCACCATCGACCGGGGCGCGATCGAGGACACGGTGATCGAGGACGGTGTCAAGCTCGACAATCAGATCCAGATCGGGCACAACGTGCGCATCGGTGCGCACACGGCCATCGCCGGATGCACCGGTGTTTCGGGCAGCACGACCATCGGCCGCAATTGCATGATCGCGGGCATGGTGGGAATCGCCGGGCACCTGTCGATTTGCGATGGCGCCGTCGTGACCGGGCGCACGCTCGTGTCGCGGTCGATCCGCAAGCCGGGAGTATATTCGGGCGGGCTGCCGCTGGATGAGGCGCGCCGCTGGCGCCGCAACAGCGCACGCTTCCGCCACCTCGACGAGCTGGCAAAGCGCGTGGAATCACTGAGCGGTCGCGCAATGCCATCAGACGAGGAGAGCGGCGACGCGAACGGGGATGACTGAATCCATCTTCATGGACATCAACGCGGTGATGCGGCGGCTGCCGCATCGCTATCCTTTCCTGCTCGTCGATCGGGTGCTGGAATGCACGCCGGGCAAGAGCATCCGTGCCGTCAAGAACGTCACGTTCAACGAGCAATTCTTCGCGGGCCATTTCCCGCATCGCCCGGTCATGCCGGGCGTGATGATCATCGAGGCACTGGCGCAGGCTGCCGGAATCCTGGCGTTCGTCACCGCGGGCGTCTTTCCTGACGAGGACAGCCGTTTCTTCTTCGTCGGGATCGACAAGGCGCGCTTTCGCCAGCCGGTGGAGCCCGGCGATCAGTTGATCCTCAAGGCCGAGCTGCGGCGGACCTTCAAGGGCATCTGGCGCTTCGAAACCAGTGCGGAGGTCGGGGGCGAGGAAGTTGCGGCGGCCGAAATGATGCTGGCGCCCGAAGCCCGCAACCCGGCCGACAAGTCCGGAGCCTGATCATGATCGATCCGCGGGCGGTGATCGACGCGCGCGCCGAGATCGCCGCCGACGTCGAAATCGGTCCGTATGCGATCATCGGCGCCGACGTCAATATCGCATCGGGATGTCGCATCGGTCCACACGTCGTCATCCGCGGGCCCACACGTCTCGGGGCGAACAATCAGGTGTTCCAGTTCGCCTCGATCGGCGATGCGCCGCAGGACAAGAAGTACCAGGGCGAACCGACACGGCTCGAGATCGGGGCCGGCAACACGTTCCGCGAATATTGCACTGTGAATCGCGGCACCACGCACGACAAGGGCGTGACCCGCATCGGGGATGACAACTGGTTCATGGCCTACACGCATGTGGCGCATGACTGCCAGGTCGGCAGCCATTGCATTCTCGCCAACCTTGCGACGCTGGGCGGACACGTGGAGCTCGGCGACTGGGTGATCATGGCCGGATTCTCCGGGGTGCATCAGTTCTGCAAGATCGGTGCGCATTGTTTTGTCGCCAACAATGCGGCAGTCACGCGGGACGTGCCGCCGTACCTGATGGTGACCGGTCAGCCCGCCGAGCCGCACAGCGTCAATTCCGAGGGCTTGAAGCGTCGCGGTTTCACGCCACAGCAGATCCGCAATATTCGTAACGCTTTCAGGATCATGTATCGTTCCGACCTCAAGCTCACGGCGGCCACCGAGCAACTCAAGGTGCTGGCGGCGAGCCAGTCGGAACTGGTGCCGTTCGTGGAGTTCCTGGCGACGTCGGCGCGCAGCATCGTCAGGTGAAGCCGCTTCGCATCGCCCTCGTCGCCGGCGAGATTTCAGGCGATCAATTGGGCGCCCAGCTGATCCGTGAATTGCGCAAGCGTGTAGGCGCCGCATCCTTCGTCGGGATCGCCGGACCGGGAATGATCGCGGAAGGCTGCGAGTGCTGGGCGCGCGCTGAGCGGCTGGCGGTGATGGGCCTGTTCGAGGTCCTGCGCCACCTGCCAGGACTGCTGCGGCTCAGGTCGCAGTTGCGCCAGCGGCTGCTGGCCGAGCCGCCCGACGTGTTCATCGGTATCGATGCCCCCGAGTTCAATCTGGGTCTTGCGCAGCAGCTGCGGTCTCGTGGTCTGCGGACGGTGCAGTACGTGAGCCCGCAAGTCTGGGCCTGGCGCGGCGGTCGCGTGCGCACCATCGCGAGAGCGGAAGACCTGGTGCTGTGCCTGTATCCCTTCGAGCAGCAGTTCTATGAGCAGGCCGGTGTTCGCGCAGAGTTCGTCGGCCATCCCTTAGCTGATCAGATTCCACTTGAACCTGACCAGCAGGCGGCCCGTCGACAACTCGCCTTGGAGGACCGACCGACAATAGCCGTGCTGCCGGGAAGTCGAAGCGGGGAAGTCGCCCGGCTCGGCGACGATTTCGCCGGGGCGGTCGGTTGGCTCGCGGCCCGACGTCCGCAGTTGCAGTTTGTTGCCCCCATGGCCAACCGCGATGTCCGTGCCGATTTCGAAGCAACGCTGCGGCTCAAGGCACCACAGGTCGCCGTTCGAATCATCGACGGCCAGGCGCAGCTGGCGCTGGCGGCGGCCGACGTGGTACTGGTAGCCTCCGGCACGGCGACTCTCGAGGCGACGTTGAGCAAGCGACCGATGGTCGTGGCGTACCGGCTGGGCCGGCTCACGGGCTGGCTGTTGCGTCACTTCGGCCTGATGAAAGCGCCGTTCTTCTCGCAGCCGAATCTGCTCGCCGGCCGCGCCGTTGTGCCGGAACTTTTCCAGGAACAGGTTACCGCGGAGTCACTCGGCAGCGCATTGCTCGCGCAGCTCGACAATCGCGAGGGCCGCCAGGCGCTTGAGCGACTGTTTACCGACATCCATCTCAGGTTGCGCCGCAATGCGAGCGCCAGAGCTGCGGAGGCGATCCTGAACCTCCTGCCACCACACGCGACGGCCGGGCAGCCGTGAGGGTGGCTAGGCCGCAATTGAGTCGGACGCCGGTACACATCGCCGGTGTGGATGAGGCCGGTCGCGGGCCGCTCGCTGGACCGGTGATGGCGGCGGCGGTCATTCTCCACCCCGCGCGGCCGATCAGGGGTCTGGCGGATTCCAAGGTGCTGGCTCCAGATGTTCGCGAGCGCCTGAGCATGGTGATCCGCGCCCGTGCCCTGGCCTGGTCGATCGCATGGGCCGATCGCGAAGAGATCGACGCCCTCAATATTCTTCAGGCAACGCTGCTGGCGATGCGCCGCGCCGTGCTGGGTCTGTGCATCGCGCCGCATGTGATTCAGATCGATGGCAATCGCTGCCCGTCGATCGCGGGCCTGGTGCCGGGATGCACCGCGGTGCCGATCGTCAGGGGCGACGCTCTCGTGCCCGCGATCAGCGCTGCCTCGATCCTCGCCAAGACATTTCGTGACGCGCACATGCGCTCCCTGCATGAACTGTTCCCGCAATATGGGTTTGCCGCGCACAAGGGCTACCCGACGCCGCAGCATCTCGTGGCGCTGAGCGAGCACGGGACCTGTCCATTGCACCGTCGCACGTTCGCGCCAATACAATTGGCGCTAGCGATGCATCTCGATCCGGTCCCTTCCCGATGACGCAATTCGTTCACCTGCGCCTACATACTGAATACTCCCTGAGCGACGGAATCGTTCGCGTGCCGCAACTCATGGATGCCACGGCAGCGGCGGGGATGCCCGCGGTCGCGCTCACCGACGAAAGCAATCTGTTCGCGATGGTGAAGTTCTATCGCGCGGCGCAGACCTGCGGCGTCAAGCCAATCGTCGGCGTGGATGTCCGCCTGCGCGAAGCGCTCGAGCGCGAGCCGCCCACGAGACTCACTCTCCTTTGTCGCAATCTCGAGGGGTATCGCAACCTTACACGCCTCGTGAGCCGCGCCTATCTGGAAGGGCAGCGCCGCGGTACACCCCTCATCGAACGGTCATGGCTCGAGCCCGCCACGACCGCCGGCCTGCTGGCGCTGTCGGGTGCGCTCGAAGGCGACATCGGTCGATCGCTGGCGCACCACCGGGAACACGAGGCGCGCCGCGCGCTCGAGCGCTGGCTCAAGCTGTTCGGTGATCGTTTCTACATTGAAGTGCAGCGGGTTGGACGACCCGGAGAGGAGTCCTACATCGAGTCCGTCCTGCGATTGATCGCAGCTCACCCGGCCCCGCTCGTCGCGACCAACGACGTGCGTTTCATCCGGCGCGACGAGTTCGAGTCGCACGAGGCACGAGTCTGCATTCAGGAGGGCAGCCTGCTCGCCGATCCGGCTCGAGTGCGACGTTATACCGATCAGCAGTATCTGCGGTCTCCGCAGGAGATGGCGCACTTGTTCGCAGACCTGCCGGAGGCTCTCGAGAACTCGGTCGAGATCGCGCGGCGCTGCACGCTCGAACTCAAGCTCGGCGAGTCGCACCTGCCGGAATTCCCGGTGCCGCCGGGCAGCACGACGCCGGATTTCCTGCGGGCGCAGGCACGTGCGGGGCTCACGCAGCGCATCCGACTGTTCGCAGCGAACGATTCGCGGCGTGAGGCCTACGAGCAGCGGCTCGAGAGCGAGCTCGACACGATCTGCAAGATGGGCTTCGAGGGTTACTTCCTGATCGTCGCGGATTTCATCCGCTGGTCGCGCGACAACGGCATTCCTGTGGGACCTGGCCGCGGTTCGGGGGCGGGTTCGCTCGTGGCCTGGTGCCTCGGCATCACCGATCTCGATCCGATCAAGCATGTCCTGCTGTTCGAGCGCTTCCTCAATCCCGAGCGCGTGTCGATGCCCGACTTCGACATCGATTTCTGCATGCAGGGGCGCGACCGCGTCATCGGCTATGTGGCGGACAAGTACGGCCGCGACCGCGTCTCACAGATCATCACGTACGGCACCATGGCGGCCAAGGCCGTGGTCCGCGACGTCGGGCGCGTCCTCGGCATGAGCTACGGGTACGTCGACCGCATTGCCAAGCTGATTCCATTCGAACTCGGCATTACGCTCGAGAAGGCCCTCGAGCAGGAACCCGAACTCAAACGCCTGTACCGTTCCGAAGAGGATGTGCGCGGCCTGATCGACCTGGCGCGTTCGTTGGAGGGCCTGACGCGCAATGCCGGGACGCACGCCGGCGGCGTCGTGATCGCGCCATCCGTGCTCACGGATTTCGCGCCGCTCTACTGTGAGGAAGGCGGAGCGAGCGTCGTGACCCAGTTCGACAAGGACGACGTCGAAGCGGCCGGGTTGGTCAAGTTCGATTTCCTCGGGTTGCGTACGCTCACGATCATCGATTGGACGGTCAAGATGATCAATGCGGAGCGCGGGCGGCGCGGTGAGACGCCACTCGACATCGCGGCGATCCCGATGGACGATGCGGTAACCTACGCGCTGCTCAAGAGCTGCCGCACCAATGCCGTGTTCCAGCTCGAATCGCGCGGCATGAAGGACCTCATCCGCCGGCTCCAGCCCGATTGTTTCGAAGACATCGTGGCGCTGGTCGCGCTCTTTCGACCCGGGCCGCTGCAGTCGGGCATGGTCGACGATTTCATCGATCGCAAGCACGCCCGCACCAACGCACCGATCGACTATCTGCATCCCGACTTAAAACCCGTGCTCGCATCGTCTTACGGCGTGATCCTCTATCAGGAGCAGGTCATGCAGATTGCGCAGGTGCTGGCGGGTTACACCCTGGGTGGAGCGGATCTGCTGCGCCGGGCGATGGGCAAGAAGAAGCCGGAAGAGATGGCGAAGCAGCGTGCAGTATTCGTTGCCGGTGCCATGCAGCGTGGCGTCGAGGAGCCGCGCGCGCGGCACATCTTCGATCTGATGGAGAAGTTCGCGGGCTACGGGTTCAACCGGTCGCACTCAGCAGCCTACGCTCTTCTGTCTTATCAGACTGCGTGGCTCAAGGCGCACTATCCGGCGCCGTTCATGGCCGCGGTGCTGTCATCCGACATGGACCGCACCGACAAGGTGGTCGCGCTGATCGACGAGTGCGTCAGCATGGGGCTAAAGGTCGAGTCCCCGGACGTAAATGTTTCCGTCTACGCGTTCACGGTGAGTGGCGAACGCACAATTCGCTATGGGTTGGGCGCAGTGAAGGGCGCGGGTGAAGCCGCGGCGCAGGCGCTCATCGCCGAGCGCGAGGCCCGCGGTCCATTCTCGAGCCTCGAAGATCTGTGCCGAAGGCTCGATGTGAACCGCGTCAATCGCCGCGTGCTGGAAGCACTCATCCGCTCGGGTTGCCTGGACTCCCTGGGGCGCAATCGACATACACTCATGTCATCGCTCGGTGGCGCATTACAGCTCGGGGCGCAGAACACGCGCGCGGAGTCGACCGGCCAGGTCGATCTCTTCGGCCTCGCAACCGCTCCAACCGTCGAGGCGGGGCGCACGGAGATTGTCGAGCTGCCCGAATGGCCGGAGGAAGTCCGCCTCGCCGGCGAACGCGAAACGCTCGGCCTCTATCTGACAGGTCATCCGGTCGCCCGCTACGAGCAGGAACTCAAATTTCTCGCCAGCGGGCGCATCGGCGATCTCACCAGTGGCAGAGCCGTGCTGTCGGGAGAAACGGGCCGCTGGCAACCCGGCCGCAACGTCACGGTCGGCGGACTCGTGCTCGAGGTGCGCAAGCGCGCCAACCGCGTCTCGCTGATGCTGGACGATCGCAGCGGCCGGATGGAAGTCACGCTGTTCGACGATGTCTATCAGCAGCATCGTGATGTTATCGCCAGGGATGCGATCCTGCTGATCGAGGGCCAGATGCGCTTCGATGAGTTCACCGAAGGCTGGCGCTTGAATGCGAAGCGCCTGGTTGACATCGACCAGGCACGTGAGCAACAGGCGCGCCGGCTCGTTATCCGTTGGCCGCCGAGCGCCGTGGCAGGCGATACCGTCACACGGCTCGCCGAGCTGCTCAAACCATTCGTTGGCGGTACCTGCAGCGTTGCGATCCGCTACGAGGGTCCGTCTGCCGGGGCAGTTCTGGCGCTGGATGAACAATGGTCGGTGCGTCCGGCGCGCGCCCTGATCGAGCAACTTGGGAAGCTCGTGGGCATTGAACACGTGCGGGTGTACTACGGCGCGCAGCGAACCGTCGGCAACGGTGGAGCAGGCGCAGAGCAGATCGGCGGCTGAGCGCACAGCAGGCGGCAATGGATCTCAATTTCCTCGATTTCGAACAGCCGATCGCCGAGCTCGAGGCCAAGATCGACGAGCTCAAGTTCCTGGGCTCGGACACCGAGATCAACATTGGCGAAGAGATTGCGCGCCTCAAAGCCAAGAGCCGCGCCCTGACAACGAGCATCTTCGCGAATCTGACGCCCTGGCAGATCACGCAGCTGGCGCGCCATCCGCAACGGCCCTATTCGCTCGACTACATCGGGCAACTCTTCACCGAGTTCCAGGAGCTGCACGGCGATCGGATGTACGGCGATGACTTGGCGATCATCGGTGGGTTTGCACGGCTCGAGAATCGCCCGGTCATGGTCATCGGTCACCAGAAGGGTCGCGACACCAAGGAGCGCGTGCGGCGGAACTACGGCATGCCCAAGCCCGAGGGCTATCGCAAGGCCTTGAGGTTGATGAAGCTGGCGGAACGCTTCCGGTTGCCGTTGATCACGCTCATCGACACGCCGGGTGCGTATCCCGGCGTGGGTTCCGAAGAGCGTGGCCAGAGCGAGGCCATCGCACGCAATCTGTTCGAGATGAGCACACTCGCGGTGCCGATCGTGAGCATCGTGATCGGGGAAGGGGGCTCGGGTGGAGCACTCGCAATAGGCGTGTGCGACCGGCTGCTGATGCTCCAGTACAGCATCTATTCGGTGATCTCCCCGGAAGGCTGTGCCACGATCCTGTGGAAAAGTGCCGACAAGAAGGAACTGGCCGCCGAAGCGATGGGGCTGACCGCCGACCGGTTGAGCAAGCTCAACCTGGTCGACGAGGTCATCCGTGAGCCACTTGGCGGCGCGCATCGGGACCCCGCCGCAATGGTCGAGATGCTCAAGGCAGCGCTGATCAGGCATCTGGACGAACTGGAAGCGCCCCCGATCGAAACAGTGCTCGCGACACGCGCTGCGCGGCTGCAGGCGTTCGGAGTGTTTGCCGGCGCCTGACGGTCATCGGGCGTCGGCGCGACGCTCTTGACGATCAGCCGGCGCGGCGCGAATGACACTCCGGGTACCCCAATGATGTCCGGTTTCACGGTTTCCCATCTGGACGCAAGCCTGGCGAGACTTGTGCATGACGCACGGACGGCTCGCTACTGTGTCGCCTTCAGCGGTGGGGTCGATTCGACTGCGCTGTTGCACGCGATGGCAAGCTTGCACGCACAGTGTCCAGGACTGGCAGTGCGAGCCTTGCACGTCAATCACCATTTGCTGAGGCAATCGGACGACTGGGCCCGCCAATGCATGGATTTCGCCGCCGGTGTTGACGTCACGTGTGCGATTCTCGACGTTTACGTCGATCCCGCGCGGGGTGAGTCGACGGAGGCGGCCGCGCGGGTGGCGCGCTATGCGGGACTATCCGCAGCGCTGAGCGAAGGCGAGTACCTGTTGACCGCGCATCACCGTGACGATCAGCTCGAGACGGTACTGCTCCAGTTGCTGCGTGGCGCCGGAGTGGCGGGCTTGAGCGGCATGCCCGCGAGCACCACTCTCGGCAGCGGACACCTGCTGCGCCCGCTGCTCGATGTCGCTCGTTCCGATCTGGTCGCGTACGCCACCGCCGCCGGATTGCACTGGATCGAGGACCTGAGCAACATGGATACGCGGTTCGACCGCAATTTCCTGCGTCAACAGCTGCTGCCGGTATTGAACAAGCGCTGGCCGGGAGCCGCCGAGAGCGTCTCCCGCTCGGCCGGGCACCTGGCGGAGGCACAGCAGTTGCTTACCGAGCGCGCACGCGAGGATCTTGTGCTGGCGCGCGCCGGCACGAACCTGCGTATCTCGGCGATTCGCGCCCTGGAGCCCAGGCGGGCGCGCAATCTGCTGCGATGCTGGATCGATGGTGCTGGTTTCCGAGTGCCCTCGAGTACGGTCCTCGACCAGGTCGTGCGGCAAATGCTCCACGCCCGCGCCGATGCGATGCCCCTGATCGCGTGGGGGGACGCCGAGCTGCGCCGCTTTCGGGACGAGCTGTATCTCGGCGTTGCGCCACCGCCCACGCCACCGACGGAACTGCCATGGGACTGGCGTGGCCGTTCCGAGCTCGACCTGCCTGAGGGGCTGGGACGCTTGCGGTTGCGGACAGCTCTTCCCGGGGAATGTGCTCTCGCAATTCCCCCGCAGCCGTTGCGAGTCGGCTTTCAGAGCGGTTCGTACCGGTTGCGGCTCGCGCAAGGTGCGCCGCGCAGGACGCTGCGCAATCTGTTCCAGGAATACGGCGTGGTTCCGTGGATGCGTCCTTGTTTGCCGCTGGTGTTCATTGGGGATTCGCTGGCTGCGGTTGCGGATCTGTGGATCGACGCTGAGTTTCAGGTCCGCGAGCCGGGTGGCATGGCGATCGAATGGCTCGACCACCCACCGATATTCTAGTGCGGAGATCGCCGGCGAGCGGCGAGTTTCATTGAGGTCGCGTCGGTGTTCTGGTATCTTGACCGCCCGTCGAAAATTTGCGGCCGACGCGGCGCAAGTGAGCGACGGGCCACGTGAGCTCTCCTCATCTCCCGCCCGCCGCCCATCCTGTAAATTCTGGCGGGTGAGTCTGAAATGACCCGTTTTGTATTCGTGACTGGTGGCGTCGTTTCCTCGCTGGGGAAAGGCATTGCTGCCGCTTCGCTGGGCGCGATTCTCGAGGCGCGCGGCCTCAAGATCGCCATGGTCAAGCTCGATCCGTACATCAACGTCGATCCCGGGACGATGAGCCCGTTCCAGCACGGCGAGGTGTACGTGACCCGCGACGGGACCGAGACCGACCTTGATCTCGGTCATTACGAGCGCTTCGTGCGCACCACCACGGGCCGCGACAGCAATTTCACCACCGGGCGCATCTACGAGCGGGTGATCGCCAAGGAGCGCCGGGGTGACTACCTTGGTGCGACCGTGCAGGTGATCCCGCACATCACCGACGAGATCAAGCGCAGCATCCGTCTCGGCGCCGGCGATGCGGATGTCTGCATGGTGGAAATCGGCGGTACGGTGGGCGACATCGAATCGTTGCCGTTCCTCGAAGCGATCCGCCAGATGGGTGTCGAACTCGGCCGCAACAATGTGATCTACATGCACCTGACGCTCGTTCCGGTGGTCGGCAGCTCCGCAGAGATCAAGACCAAGCCGACGCAGCACTCCGTGAAGGAGCTGCGCGGAATCGGTATCCAGCCGGACATTCTCCTGTGCCGCTGCCGCGAGACGCTGCCGGAGGAGCATCGACGCAAGATCGCCCTCTTCACCAATGTCGAGGAACGCGCGGTCATCTCGGCGGTCGATGCCGACGACATCTACCGCATCCCGATCCTGCTGCACGAGCAGGGCCTCGATGACATCGTAGTCGACAAGCTGCGCCTGCAGGCCGCGCCCACCGACCTCGCTGAATGGCGCCAGGTCGTAAATGCCAAGATGAATCCCGAGGCGGCGGTCAACGTCGCGATGGTCGGCAAGTACGTGCAGATCCGCGATTCGTACATTTCGCTCAACGAGGCGCTTACTCATGGCGGCGTACGTACGCGCACGCGCGTGAACGTGCATTATATCGAGTCGGCTGACATCGAGACGCAGGGCACGGACTGTCTCGACGGCATGGATGCCATCCTGGTGCCGGGCGGCTTCGGTGAGCGCGGCATCGAGGGCAAGATCAGGGCGGTCGAGTACGCCCGGCGTCACGGTATCCCTTACCTGGGCATCTGCCTGGGCATGCAGGTGGCGGTGATCGAGTACGCGCGGCACGTCGTTGGACTCGACGGCGCGCACAGCACGGAATTTAACCGGGCCACGCCGCATCCGGTGATCGCGCTGATTACGGAATGGCAGGACGAGGTGCACGGCGCGCAAGTGCGCAACGAGACATCCGAGAAGGGTGGGACGATGCGCCTGGGCTCGCAGGAATGCCGTATCGTTCCCGGTACCCTCGCTCATTTCGTCTACGGGCGCGACCTGATCATGGAGAGACACCGCCACCGTTACGAGTTCAACAACCGCTACCTCGATCGCCTGTCGAAGGCCGGGCTGAAGTTTTCCGGATTCTCGAAGGATGGCCTGGTCGAGCTGATCGAGTTGCCGGGGCATCCCTGGTTCATCGCCTGCCAGTTTCATCCTGAATTCAATTCCACGCCGCGCGACGGCCATCCCCTGTTCACCGGGTTCATCCGCGCCGCGCGTCACTACCGGGCCTCGCAGCTGCCAGCTGCGGCCAGCGCATGAAGCTCCATGGATTCGACGTCGGCGTCGACCAGCCCTTCTTCCTGATCGCTGGACCCTGCGTCGTCGAGAGCGAGGGACTGGTCCTCGACACAGCCGGGCGGCTCAAGGACATCGCCACCCAGCTCAAGATTCCATTCATCTTCAAGGCCTCATTCGACAAGGCCAATCGCACATCGCGGACGAGTTTCCGAGGGCCGGGAATCGCGGAAGGATTGCGCATCCTCGGTGAAGTGCAACGCCAGCTCCGCCTGCCGGTGCTCACCGACGTGCACGAGGATACACCGCTCGGCGAAGTGGCCGCCGTCGTCGATGTGCTGCAGACGCCCGCATTTCTCTGCCGACAGACGAATTTCATCATCAACGTCGCCTCACAGGGCAAGCCGGTCAACATCAAGAAGGGCCAGTTCCTCTCGCCGTGGGAGATGCAGAACGTGGTCGACAAGGCGCGTTCCACCGGCAACCAGCAGATCATGGTGTGCGAGCGGGGATTCTCGTTCGGCTACAACAACCTCGTGTCGGACATGCGCTCGCTCATGGTGATGCGGTCCACCGGCTGTCCGGTGGTGTTCGATGCGACCCATTCCGTGCAGCTGCCCGGTGGCAAGGGATTGGCTTCCGGCGGACAACGCGAGTTCGTGCCGCTGCTGGCGCGGGCGGCGATCGGCGCGGGTGTGGCGGGGCTCTTCATGGAGACCCACCCGGATCCCGAAAAGGCATTGAGCGACGGCCCGAATGCCTGGCCGCTCGACCGCATGCTGCCACTCCTCACGACGCTCAAGGCGCTCGATCGGGCGGTGAAGGCGCAGCCCTACGAGGAGTCACGTCTGTGAGCCGAATTGCCGAGATCCGCGGGCGCGAGATCATCGACTCGCGTGGCAATCCCACGGTCGAAGCCGATGTCGTGCTCGACTCGGGCGCGATGGGCCGCGCTGCCGTGCCGTCCGGCGCATCGACCGGCACGCGCGAGGCAGTCGAGCTGCGCGACGGGGACCCGAAGCGCTACCTCGGCAAGGGTGTCCTCAATGCCGTAGCGAACGTGAACGGCGCAATCCGCCAGACGCTCATCGGCCGCGATTCGCAGGACCAGCGCGGACTGGATGAGCGCATGATCGAGCTGGACGGCACCGGTAACAAGTCACATCTGGGCGCCAATGCCATCCTCGCCGTTTCGCTGGCCGCCGCGCATGCCGCCGCCAACGATCGCAAGTTGCCGCTGTTCCGGCACCTGGCCGGGGACCGCGAGCTCGAGCTGCCCGTGCCGATGCTCAACATCATCAACGGCGGCGTACATGCCGACAACAACGTCGACATCCAGGAATTCATGATCGTTCCCGTCGGCGCGCCGTCGTTGAGCGAAGCCGTGCGCTACGGCGCCGAGGTGTTTCATACCCTCAAGAGGGTCTTGCACAAGAAGGGCCTCAACACCACGGTGGGCGACGAAGGCGGCTTCGCGCCCGACCTGCCATCGAACGAAGCTGCGCTCGAGACCATCATCGAGGCGATCCAGCTGGCCGGGTATACTCCTGGTGGTGACATTCATCTCGGTCTCGACGTCGCGAGCTCCGAGTTCTTCAGCGAAAACGTCTACACGCTCGAGTCAGAGGGCCGACAGTTCAGCGCGGCCCAGTTTGTCGATTACCTCGCCGACCTGGTTGGACGGTACCCGATCATCACGATCGAGGATGGCATGAGCGAGGGAGACTGGCATGGCTGGACGCTGCTCACGCAGCGACTGGGCCGTCGCATCCAGCTGGTGGGCGACGACCTGTTCGTGACCAACACGAAGATCCTCAGAGAGGGTATCGACAGGGGTATCGCCAACTCGATCCTCATCAAGGTGAACCAGATCGGCACACTCACGGAGACCCTGGCGGCGATCGATCTCGCGACCGCGAATGGTTATTCCGCCATCATCTCGCACCGCTCCGGAGAGACCGAGGATTGCACCATCGCCGACATCGCGGTCGCCACCAGCGCCACGCAGATCAAGTCCGGATCGATGTCGCGCTCCGACCGCGTCGCGAAGTACAACCAGTTATTGCGGATCGAAGCGCAGCTGGGTGCGCACGCGCGCTACGCAGGCCGGGGCGCTTTCCCTGTGCCGGTGAAGTAACGAGGCTGCCGGTGAATCTGCTACGCTGGCACCGATGAGACTGTTCGCGGCCATTCTGCTCATGGCACTGCTCGCGCTGCAGTATCGGCTGTGGCTTTCGGATGACGGCGTGCGCGAGGTGCGGCGGCTGGAGAACGCCGTGGTTGCGCAGGAGCGAGAAAATGACGGGCTGACAGCGCGCAATGCGCAGCTCGCAGCGGAAGTCGAGAATCTCAAGAAAGGTCTCGACGCCGTCGAAGAGAGGGCTCGCAGTGACCTCGGCATGGTCGGCGCCAACGAGACCTTTTACCAGGTCGTCATCCCCGCACCGGAATCGCGAACGGACGTCGCGGACACCGCGGCGGCAGGCGGCACCGGTGCAACAACGGAGTCCCTGCCGCGCGATCCCTTGTCGCGGAGCTCACAACACGCTGCGGCCCGATGAGCAGACAGCAGCGTGCCGCACGCCACTGGGCCGTGATTGCGGCGGCTGGCCAGGGCGAACGGATGTCGGCTGAGCAGCCCAAACAGTATCTCAGCCTGTGCGGTCGAACACTGCTCGAGCACACGCTGCGCCCATTCGTCGAGTGCCCGGCGCTGAGCGGCATCGTGGTCGTGATCGCTTCCGGTGACAGCCGTTGGAGCGACTTGCCGGTGGCTCTTGATCCGCGCATTCGTGCTGTCTCCGGCGGCGCCGAACGGATGCACTCGGTACTCAATGGGCTCAACGAGCTCGCGCGCGAGGCGCAGGCAACTGACTGGGTGTTGGTTCACGATGCCGCGCGACCCTGTATCGATCGCGCCGACCTGGAGCGGCTCATCAATTCTCTTGAGGATGATGCGGTCGGTGGCCTTCTGGCCGTGCAAGTTCGCGACACGCTCAAACGGGCTGACAGGGCTGGCGAACACGTGATGGCGACCGTCGAGCGCGAGGGGTTGTGGGCGGCTCAGACGCCACAGATGTTCCGGTATGAGCTGCTGCATCGCGCGCTTGATGGCGCGGTGCGCACAGGTCTCAAGGTCACGGACGAGGCGGGTGCCGTCGAGGCGCTCGGTGAGCGGCCGCGACTCGTCTCGGGCAGCCCGCGCAACATCAAGGTCACGCTGCCCGAGGATCTGAGTCTCGCGGAGGCGATATTGACCGCTGCACCGGGTGGCGCATGAGTGTCAGTTCCCGGGTCGGTTTTGGCATTGACGTGCACGCGTTTGGCACCGGCGATCACGTCATGCTGGGCGGCGTGCGGGTCGCCCATGACCACGGTGTGCGGGCACATTCTGATGGCGACGTCGTCATTCATGCGCTGTGCGACGCGTTGCTGGGTGCGGCCGGGCTGGGCGACATCGGCCAGCACTTTCCCGATACCGATCCCCAATGGCGCGGTGCCGCGAGCAGTCTCCTGCTCGAGAAAGTCGTGACGATGCTGACGGCGCGTGGCTTTGAGCCGGTGAATGTCGACGTCACCATAATCGCGGAACGACCTCGCATCGGACCGCACCGTGAGGCCATCCGGCATCGTCTCGCGGAGCTCGTGGGCCTAGCGCCCGAGGCCGTCAATCTGAAGGCCACGACCACCGAACAGCTGGGGGCCATCGGCAGGGGCGAGGGCATTGCGGCCCACGCCGTCGTGCTGGTCGACAGCCTCGCCCGGGAGGCTTGAATTGGGCGGAGTGCCGGACCTCTGGCGCACGGCGGCGCTCGAGCCTCCCCGCGCGTTTGCCGCTCTGCCGGTCACCGGCCGCTTGCGGGACACACCGGAGGATTTCGCGGTCGACGAACAGCTGGGCTTCGAGCCCGACGGCGCCGGCCAGCACCTGCTCCTCAGGATCCGCAAGCGCGATGCGAATACCGAATGGGTAGGGCGCCAGCTGGCCCGCCACGCTCGCGTTCCCGTGAGTGATGTCGGGTTTGCCGGACTCAAGGATCGACGCTCCATCGCGGAGCAGTGGTTCAGCGTTCCACTGCGTGCAGCGGAAGCCCGGTCGTGGCTTGACTTGCGGGAACCGGGGTTCGAGGTCGTCGCCGTGCATGCTCACTCGAGAAAACTGCGACGCGGAGCGCTCGCCGGCAATCGTTTCCGCATCCGGGTACGCGCGCTCGGCGGTGATCCGGAGGCGATCATCGAGCGGCTCACGCTCATCCGTGCCCGCGGCGTGCCAAATTACTTTGGATCACAACGTTTCGGATCTGACGGGAGTAACCTGACCACGCTCGCCGGATGGGCGATTGACGGACGGGAATTAAGGACGCGCAGTGAGCGCAGCTTTACGTTGTCGGCGGGACGAAGCCTGCTCTTCAATGCCGTACTCACCGAGCGCGTCTTGCGGGGTGATTGGGACCGGCTGTTGCCCGGGGATGTCGCCAGTCTAGATGGCAGCGGCAGCATTTTTGGCGTAGCCGCGCCGACGCGCGAGCTCGAGCAGAGGTGCGCGGCGCTGGATATTCATCCCACCGGTCCACAATGGGGAAAGGGCGAGTCACGCGCGGGTGGCGACGTGGCGGATCTGGAGAACACTGTGGTCGGGCGATTTGGACCGGTGGCCGGTGCGCTCGCGGCCGCCGGTCTCGAGCAGGAGCGCCGGAGCCTGAGAATGAAAGTGGCTGAACTGGCCGCGGAACGGCTCGAGGACGGGCTTGAAATCACTTTCAGGCTCGGCCCCGGCGAGTTTGCCACGGCCGTCTTGCGTGAACTCGGTGACTTCTCAACGGCAGGTGCGCACGCATGATCGAGACCAAGGACCATGGACCCATCCGCGAGTTGCGCCTGGCGCGCCCGCCGGTCAATGCGCTCAATCCGGAGCTGATGCGGCGGTTCAACGCGGAAATGGCTGCCGCGATCGCCGCGGGCGCGCGTGCGATCGTCATCTCCGGGCAGCCGGGGATGTTCACGGCGGGACTCGACGTGCCCGAATTGCTGCGCCTCGATCGTCCGCAGATGCTCGAGTGCTGGAAGGTGTTCTTCGCCGCCCAGGCGCACCTCGCAACTTCACCGGTTCCGGTCGCCGCGGCCATTACCGGTCATAGTCCGGCGGGCGGCGCGGTGCTTGCGTTGTACTGCGACTATCGCCTGATGGCAGATGGCAAGTTCAAGATCGGGCTGAACGAGGTGCAGGTCGGTCTCACGCCCGGACCCGTGATCTGTGCGGCGCTCCGCCGGATCGTGGGTTCGCGGCAGGCGGAGCGCCTCGTAAGCGGCGGCCTGTTGCTCAGTCCAGCGGAGGCCGTTGCCATTGATCTGGTGGATCGAGTGGTTCCGTTGCAGGCGGTCGTGCCCGCCGCAATCGAATGGGCGCAGCAGATGATTTCTTTGCCCCCGCGGGCAGTGGCCGTCACCCGCGCCATTGCGCGTGCGGATCTGATCGAGCTGCTCAGCCACATCAAGGAGCGCGACTACGAGCTCATGAACGACGTCTGGTTCAGCGACGAGACGCAGCAGACGCTGCGTCAGCTGGTGGAACGGCTAAAGGGAGGAAGCTGAGAATTCGGGGATGCGCCGATCGAAGCGGCGAAACTCCGGAAGTCAGCAGATTCCGCCGATTCAACGCCGGCCCAGGAGGACGTAGATCGCTCCCGTGCCGCCATCGACAGGTCGCGCCGACGAGAATGCGAGCACCGCGTCGGTTTTCTGCAGCAACGCATTGGCCGTGTGCTTGAGGACCGGCCCGCGGTGGCCCGATCTCAGGCCCTTGCCGTGGATGATGCGAATGCAGCGCATCCCTGAGCGCTGCGCGTTCAACAGGAAATCGCGCAACTCGATCTTCGCCTGTGCCACCGTCAATCCATGCAGATCGAGCTCGGCTTCGACGCGAAACTGCCCGCGGCGCAATTTTCTCAGCACGGCGTCCTGCACCCCGGCACGGCGAAAGCTCAATTCGTCGCCGCTCTCCACCAGCAGGTCGCCAGGCGAGAAATCCAGGCTCTCCTTCAACACCTCGAGATTGTCGAGGCGCGCAAAGCGGGCACGCGGGCGCGGCTTTGGGGGCGTGATGCGGGGCTGCGTGCGCAGACGCTTGACGTCGCGCACCGCTTCGCGAAACAGACGTTTGTCGTCGCGCTCGTCACTCATCGCCAACGTCCTCGCGGCAGGCGCGCTCACGCGCGCGTCTATGCCGGCCAGCGGTGCTTCCAGTATAGTGGCGCGCGGATTTTCTCCCGCCAGCGACCGGCCCTCCAAGTGAAGATTCTCCTGAGCAACGACGACGGCTACCGCGCTGAGGGCATCCGGCGCCTGGCCGAGGCTCTCGAGGATCTCGGGTCGGTGACCATCGTCGCACCGGAGCGCAATCGCAGCGGGGCGGGCCATTCGTTGACTCTCGACTCGCCGCTCAGAGTGTTCCAGGTGACAGAGAACACCTATTACGTCAATGGTACGCCCACCGACTGCGTGCACCTGGCGATTTCGGGTCTATTCGAGCACGAACACGACATCGTGGTTTCTGGCGTGAACGATGGCGCCAATCTCGGCGACGATGTGCTGTATTCCGGTACCGTCGCGGGAGCCATCGAGGGCCGGTTTCTGGGATTGCCGACGATCGCCGTTTCGCTCTGTACCGGCCCCGTGAGCGGGCGACACTTCGAAACGGCGGCACGAATTGCCCGCGAGCTGGTGATGCACCTGCTGAAGGCGCCGCTGCACTCCTCCATGATCCTGAACGTGAATGTCCCCGACCGCCCCTATGCCGACCTTCAGGGTGTGCGCGCCACGCGTCTGGGCAATCGTCACCGTTCGGAGCGCGTCGTGCGCAGCCAGGACCCGCGTGGCGCGCCGATCTACTGGGTTGGGCCTGCCGGGGCAGGGCAGGACGCCGGGCCGGGAACCGATTTCAATGCCGTGGCGGAAGGCTGCGTCTCAGTCACTCCACTGCAGATCGATCTAACGCGACATGCGGCGCTCGAATCGCTCGGCGGCTGGCTGCGGGGCCTGCATGACTGACCTGCGCATGAGCGGCATCGGCATGACTTCCGCGCGCACCCGCGAGCGGCTCGTGCAACGACTGAGGGACAATGGCATTCGCAATCCCGCGGTGCTCGACCGCATTCGCAGCGTTCCCCGCCATGTGTTCGTGGATGAAGCGCTCGCGAGTCGGGCTTACGAGGACGTCGCGCTGCCCATCGGCTTCGGCCAGACGATCTCGCAACCCTGGATCGTGGCGCGCATGACCGAGGCGTTGCTCGAGGGCGGGCCGCTCAGCAACGTGCTGGAGATCGGCACTGGCTGCGGTTATCAGAGCGCTGTGTTGGCGCCACTTGTCGGCAAGCTGTTCACGATCGAACGAGTGGCGCCGCTGCTCGAGCGCGCACGCGAACGCCTCAAGGAGCTGGAGATCCGCAACGTGCGATTCCGACACGGGGACGGTGCACAGGGTTGGCCGGCGCACGCGCCCTACGACGGCATCCTCGTCGCGGCCGCACCCCACGCAATTCCAGAGATTCTGCTCGAGCAGCTCGCGCCGGGCGGACGCCTCGTCGTGCCGATTGGCGCGGAAGGCGAACAGGAGCTGATCCGCATCACGCGCGAGGAGGCTCGCCTGAAGCGCGAGCGGCTCGGGGCGGTGTCCTTCGTGCCGCTGATTCAAGGGCCCGTCTGATCGCAGGCTCTGCGGCCGGGGCGTGATGCGTGAGAGGATCCGCGCAGAGCAGTCGACTTGGTCTCCGTGTCGCCGGATTGCTCGCGGCAGTGGTGCTGCTGTTCCCGGGTTGCAGTGAGCCCTATCGCAAGCCGGACACCCGCTCCTACACCGTGCGCTCGGGCGACACGCTGTACTCGATCGCCTGGCGTCACAGCGTCGACTACCGCGACCTGGCTCGCTGGAACAATCTGTCCGCCGACTACCGCATATACCCGGGCCAGGTGCTCAGGCTGAGGCCGAGTGGGGCAGCGCGCGGTGTAAAGGATCAACGCAGGTCCACGCCGCCGTCAGCGGCGATGAATGCGAGGCCACGGACGCCTTCGCCTGCCGAAAATGTGACGTCCTGGACCTGGCCGACCGAAGGGACCACAACCGCCGTTCGCCATGCGCCAACGGGATCTCAGGGCATCACCATCACCGGGCGGGCGGGGCAGGAGATTCGCGCGGCCGCACGGGGCAAGGTCGTGTACACCGGTAGCGGTCTACGCGGTTTTGGCCAGCTGATCATCGTCAAGCACACCAATGTGTTCCTGAGCGCCTACGGTCACAATCGCGCGCTGCATGTGAAGGAGGGCGACGAGGTCGCTCTTGGCCAGCTGATCGCGGATATGGGACTGGGACCCGATCGGATACCGATGGTGTATTTCGAGATTCGCTACAACGGGATGCCGGTGGATCCGCGCCTGTACCTGCCGCAGCGGTCGGCGGGCGGATTGTGAAAAAGTTGTGTGGAAGCCAACCGATTTGTGCAGATGCGGCGAAAGTCAGCGTATTAGATCAAGTCTAGCGACCAGCCGACCAGTTCCGCCTTTAGCTCCCGGGACTTCGGGGGCTTTCCAAGGTTGCGTCTCAAGGTGGCCTGTGATTACCATGTCGCCAATCTCAGACAGTCCGCGGGCACACCGCGAGAAGACACAGGGGCGAAGGGGGAAGTCAGAAGAACAACAAGAACAAACTAGAAAAACAAGAAGACGTGCAATTGTTCGAATCTGTCAGCTTCGAATGATTGGTTGGTTGATTGAAGCTTTTGTTCCCTGTGTCTTCTCTCGGTGTGCCCGTGTCGACTGACATCACCGGCCCACCCCGCCTAAACCCTCAGCCGTGCACTCAACGATGAGTGCAGCAGCGACGCTGCGTCCTTCCTGCACCAGAACGTTGTAGGTCCGACAGGCGGCGCGCGTATCCATTACCTCGAGCCCAACGCCCGCATTCCGCACCGCAGCCAGCACCTCCGCATCGGGAAAGACCTGTCGCTTTCCCGTGCCGAGCAGGATGACGTCCGGCTTGAGTTGCAGCACGGCCTGTAGATGATGCGGTATCAGATCCTCGATGCTCGTGGGCGGCCAGTCAAAGACGATCTCGCCGGCGGTGAGAATCACGCTCGCGCGGATCACGTGATCGCGCACGATGATCTCCTCCGCCGTGCACGCCTGCACGAGGTTGCCCGACGACGGCGCCTGCAGCGTGAACCTCATGCCGTTACGATAGAGCATCGACCGGAACGTGGAAACCAACGAGTGAAGCGGGAGCGGCCATGCGCGAGGTGACGTTGATCGTCACCGACCTTTATCTTGGCGATGGGCCGGCTGCGCGGACCGACACGTCCGTGCCGAGGCTCGCTGGATTCGAGACGCTGCTTGGGCGCGGTGTCGTGCGCGAGCATGGCGAATGGCGCGAGTGGAGCTGCCGACGTGTCGCATTGCCGGTCGCGGGCAGAATCCCGGTGGCGCCAATTGCCCGGCTCACGCACGCGCGCGACCGGTCGGCAGCGCAATACTGGCTCGCGCAGTGCATCCATCTGGAGGCGCGCGTGGATCGCGTGTATGCGAGTGTCTCGCCGCCACCTCCGTTCACCCCGGACGAATGGCGCGAAATCGAACAGGGGTTCAATCAAAGCTTCGGCGCGACGGGACAATCGCTGGTTGGCGGGAGCGGCGATCAGGCCTGTCTGGCAAGCACGGCCGTCATGGACGCAGATACGACCGATCCGGTGCGCGTACGCGGCTCCGACATCCATGCTGGGTTGCCATCGGGGCCTGGCGCCGACGGGCTCAAGCGGCTGATGACGGAAATTCAGATGTGGCTACACGACCATCCCGTTAACATGCGGCGCGAGGAACGGGGGGTCGATACCGTGAATGCCTTGTGGATCTGGGGCGGCGGCCGGTTGCCTGAGCGCGGCGCGGCTGTGACGTTGCCGGCGCTATTCGGCGCGGACGCGTTTCTGAGCGGGCTGTGGCAGCTGAAGGGCGGCGCGCCACTCCCTTTGCCGGTATCGCTGGATGCAATCGATCTCGCCACGAACCCGTTGGTCGTCGTTGCCCTGGAGTCCACACCCGGGTCATCTCAAACGTCCGCGCAAGCCCTGGTTGCCTTGGAGCGCGACTGGTTTGCCCCGGCCATCGCGGCGCTCCGCCGCGGGCAGCTCGCGCGCGTGCAGCTGCATGCCAACGACCGTCTCCACTCGCTCGGTCGGTCCGGGTTGTGGCGGCTGTGGCGACAGCGGCGTCCGTGGTTCGAGGCTCTGACTTGAAGGCTGGCAAGATCCAGAGACGCACGTCCGTCCCAGCGGAGGATTTCGCGCCCGAGATGCACTCCGTTCTGCGGCGCGTATATGCGGGCCGCGGCGTGCGGTCGGCCTCGGAGCTCGGGCTCGGATTGGATCAGCTCCTGCCGGTGAGCACGCTCGACGGTATCGACAGTGCCGTCGAGCTGCTGCTGCGCCACTTCGAACGCCGATCACGCGTTCTCGTCATCGGCGACTTCGATACCGACGGCGCGACCAGCAGTGCGCTCGTGGTGCGCAGTCTGCGGCGCCTTGGCTTCGTGGACGCTGGCTATCTTGTCCCCAACCGCTTCCGGTTCGGCTACGGGTTGACACCCGAGATCGTCGTCCTCGCGGCACAACGTTCGCCGGCGCTGATCATCACGGTCGACAACGGTATTTCCAGCCACGAGGGAGTGGCGGAGGCTGGGCGACGCGGCATCGAAGTGCTGATCACCGACCACCATCTGCCACCGGGCGAGCTGCCGCGAGCCGCTGCGATAGTCAATCCGAATCTTGTCGATGCCCACTTCGGCAGCCGCGCACTGGCCGGCGTCGGCGTGGCGTTCTATCTGATGGCGGCGCTGGCGCGCGCGCTGCAAGCGCGTGGATCGGGGGCCAGTGGCTTCAGCGTCGCGGAACTGCTGGATCTGGTGGCGCTCGGTACGGTCGCCGACATGGTGCCGCTCGACCACAACAATCGCATCCTGGTCGCGCAAGGGATGAAACGATTGCGCGCGGGACGATGCGTCGCAGGCATCACGGCGCTCCTCGAGCAGGCCAATCGATCACTGCCGCGCGTGGTGGCGCAAGATCTCGCGTTCGCCGTGGCGCCGCGCCTCAATGCCGCCGGGCGCCTCGACGACATGAGCTTGGGCGTCGAATGCCTGCTGACGGACGACATCGTCGAGGCTCGGCAGCTCGCCGCGCGGCTGAGCGATCTCAACGAGGAACGGCGTGCGATCGAACTGCGCATGCAGGCCGAAGCCCTTCAGGCTGTGGGCCGTCTGCATCTCGAAAGCCGGGGCGAACTGCTTCCCGGGCTGTGTCTCTACGATGAGTCGTGGCACCAGGGCGTGGTCGGACTGGTCGCCGCCCGGGTCAAGGACCGCGTGCATCGGCCGGTCATCGCGCTGGCGCGCGCCGAGGACGGAACGCTGCGAGGTTCGGCGCGTTCGGTTCCGGGCGTGCACATTCGCGACGTGCTGGAAGCAATCGCCACGCGGCATCCCGGGCTTATCGAGCGCTTCGGCGGCCACGCCATGGCGGCCGGCCTCACGCTGCAATCGGATCTTCTGGATCGTTTCGCCAGCGCCTTCACCGAGGAGGTCAGTGGTTGGCTCGATCCGGCAGCACAAGGAATCGTCGAGACCGATGGCGAGCTGACGCCCGAGGAGATGACGCTTTCGACGGCGCTGGTGTTGCGCGAGTCGGGACCGTGGGGAAGCGCCTTTCCGGAGCCCGCGTTCGACGGCGAGTTCGTGCTGCTCGAGAGTCGCATCGTCGGCGAATGCCATCTCAAGATGCGCGTGCGTCCGTCGGTGAGCGGTGAAGTCTTTGACGCGATCGCCTTTCGCTATGCCGACGGCGATGCCCCGCGGCGCGCGCTTCCGCAAGGCCGTGCACGGCTGGCCTATCGCCTCGACGTCAATGAATATCTCGGAACGCGCCGCCTGCAGCTGGTGGTCGAGCACCTCGAGACGTCCTGATGACCACCCACAACATTGAGTGGCATTCGCACGTCGGAATGCTTGGGCATGGTGGCGCCACTCAATTTCGCGGGGCCCAGTGCTGGAGGCGCGTGTTATCATTCCCGCTGTTTCTTTCCCGGTGAACGCATCGATGGAACTCACTCAGCTGCGCCGTACGCTGGCCGACCTCGGGGAGCGCGTGGACTCCTTACGGGGGTACCTTTGAGTACGAGCGCAAGAAGGATCGCCTCGCGGAAGTAACCCGCGAGCTCGAAGATCCCGGCATCTGGAATACGCCCGGCAAGGCGCAGGAACTCGGTCGCGAACGTGCCCGGCTCGACGAGGTCGTGGGCGCGCTCGATCGCCTGAGCTTACGCATCGCCGACGCGCGCGAGCTGCTCGAGATGGCAGTCGAGGAGAACGACGCTGGCACGATCAGGGGCGTCGAAGCGGATGTGGAGCGGCTGGAGAAGGAAATCCATCGTCTCGAGTTCAAGCGCATGTTCCCGGGCGAGATGGACTCGCACCATGCGTTTCTCGACATCCAGGCGGGGGCCGGAGGCACCGAGGCGCAGGACTGGGCGTCGATGCTCCTGCGCATGTATCTCAAATGGGGCGATGCGCACGGTTTCCGGACCGAAGTCATCGATCAGAGCGACGGCGAGGTCGCGGGGATAAAAAGTGCTTCCGTGAGTTTCGCTGGCGACTACGCCTATGGCTGGCTGCGGACCGAGACAGGGGTGCATCGGCTGGTGCGTAAGTCGCCGTTCGACTCGGGCAACCGGCGCCACACGTCGTTTGCTTCCGTGTTCGTCTCGCCCGAAATCGACGATGACATCAATGTCGAGATCAATCCGGCCGACCTGCGCGTCGACGTGTATCGTTCGAGCGGGGCGGGCGGGCAACACGTCAACAAGACCGAATCGGCAGTGCGCATCACCCACGCGCCGACGGGCATCGTGGTCGCGTGCCAGAATGAGCGCAGTCAGCACAAGAACCGCTCGACGGCGATGAAGATGTTGCGAGCCAAGCTCTACGAGCTCGAGGTCAACAAGCGCAATGCGGCGGCGCGCGTGCTCGAGGATTCGAAGTCGGACGTGAGCTGGGGCAACCAGATCCGTTCCTATGTCCTCGACCAGTCGCGCATCAAGGATTTGCGCACCGGTGTCGAGATCGGCAATACGCAGGCGGTGCTCGACGGCAATCTCGATCCATTCATGCAAGCGAGTCTGAAGCAGGGGCTCTAGTGGACAACGAAGAGAACAAGCTGATCGCAGAGAGACGCGCGAAACTCGCGAGATTGCGTGAGGCGGGCGTGGCCTACCCCAATGACTTCCGCCGCGACGCCCTGGCCGGGCAGCTACATACGGGGTTTGGCGAGCGGCCGGCTGCATGGTTTGAGCAGAACCCGCAGCAGGCGCGAGTTGGCGGTCGGCTGATGCTCAAGCGTGTGATGGGCAAAGCGAGCTTCGGGACGCTGCAGGATCGAACCGGCCAGATCCAGATCTTCCTTCAGCAGAGTACGTTGGGCGATGCCTATGAGGAGTTCAAGAGCTGGGACATCGGCGACATCGTCGGTGTCGAGGGCGTGCTGTTCAAGACCAAGACCGGTGAGCTGTCGGTCAGGGTGACGCGCCTCCGGCTGCTGGTGAAGTCGCTGAGGCCGCTGCCCGACAAGTGGCACGGGCTCGCGGACACGGAACTGCGCTACCGGCAACGCTACGTCGATCTGATCATGAGCGCGCCGAGCCGCGAAGTGTTCCGCACGCGCGCGCGGATCGTGCACTTTCTGCGGGACTTCCTCGACGCGCTCGATTTCCTCGAGGTCGAAACCCCGATGATGCAGGTGATTCCCGGTGGGGCCGCCGCGCGACCCTTCGTCACGCATCACAACGCGCTCGACCTCGACATGTACCTGCGCGTCGCGCCGGAACTTTATCTGAAGCGGCTGGTGGTGGGCGGATTCGAGCGGGTGTACGAGATCAACCGCAATTTTCGCAACGAGGGCCTTTCCACGCAGCACAATCCCGAGTTCACGATGCTGGAGCTGTATTGGGCCTATGGGGATTACCGCGACGTCATGGACTGGGTCGAGAAAGCTTTCCGCGGGTTGGCGGATGCCCTGCATGCCGGGAAGAAGCTCGAGTACCAGGGCCGCACGTACGACCTCGAGCCGCCGTTCCGTCGCGTGACGGTGGAAGAGTCGATCCTCGAACACAATCCGGATCTCGACCCGATGTCGCTGCGCGAGGAGCATTACCTGCATCGCGTATGTGACAGCCTGCAGATCCCCTACAAGAAGACCGACGGTGCGGGCAAGCTGCAGATCGAGATCTTCGAGAAGACGGTCGAGGCGAAGCTGCTCGATCCGACGTTCGTGTACGCGTATCCGACCGAAGTGTCGCCCCTGTCTCGCGCCAATGACGAGGACGCATTTCTCACCGACCGTTTCGAGCTGTTCGTGGCGGGCCGCGAAATCGCCAATGGGTTTTCCGAGCTCAACGATCCGGAGGAGCAGGCCGCGCGTTTCCGTGAGCAGGCAGCACGCAAGGCTGCGGGCGACGAGGAAGCCATGTTCTTCGACGCGGATTACGTCCGCGCGCTCGAGTACGGCCTGCCGCCCACCGCGGGCCTGGGTGTCGGCATCGACAGGCTGGTGATGTTTTTCACCAACTCGGCGTCGATCCGCGACGTGCTGCTGTTCCCGCATCTGAGGCCAGAGTGAGGCCCGCCCGCCGGTGAATCTGCCGATCGGCGTATTCGACTCGGGAGTCGGCGGCCTGACGGTCCTGCGCGCGCTGCGCGCCGTGTTGCCGCACGAGGGGTTCATCTACCTTGGGGATACCGCGCGACTTCCGTACGGGACCAAGAGTCCCGAATCGGTGGTGCGCTACTCGATCCAGGCCGGGGACACTCTCGTTGAACATCAGATCAAGTGTCTGGTGATCGCCTGCAACACGGCTTCGGCCGTGGCGCTGAACGCGCTGCGCGAGCGCTACGCGCCGTTGCCGGTGGTGGGCGTCGTCGAGCCGGGAGCGAAAGCTGCTTGCGGCGCATCCGCGAGCGGGCGCATCGCGGTGATCGCGACCGAGGGCACCGTTCGCGGCGGCGCGTATCAAGCGGCTATTCACGCCATTCGCCCGGAAGCACGAGTCGTCGCGCAGGCGTGCGCGCTCTTTGTGGCACTCGCGGAGGAGGGCTGGGTCGAGGGACCTCTGGTTGAAGGCATCGTGCGGCGCTATCTGGAACCGATCTTCGCCGCCGACATCGAAG